>Ga0066710_100005733_pt1 | contig 11404 bp, 11 predicted proteins | sample GraSoiAngelo_159_FD_79666 | JGI IMG/M metagenome (GOLD analysis project Ga0066710, IMG submission 79666) | Grasslands soil microbial communities from the Angelo Coastal Reserve, California, USA - 14_1009_16_40cm | ecosystem: Environmental > Terrestrial > Soil > Grasslands | place: USA... | reverse complement strand
CGGCGCCGCTCACCCGCGCGCTCGACACGACCAGGCCGCCCACCATGGCGCCGACCGTCTGGCGGTCCATCATGACTCCGCCCTCCTGGCCCGACCCGGGCCCGCGCGCGGTTTCCACGAAGCGCTTCGCAGGGCACGTTCGGTGCCAGACCAGAGCAACGACAAGTCGCAGACTTGCGCGAGGCCCGCCCTCGGCGCTCGGGCGCGCTGCCGGCGACCGATCGGGCAGCGTGCCACGGCGTGGATTTGACTCGGGGGGGTCCGTCGTCTAGTGTCGGCACGTAAGCGCACTCAACCCCCGCAGGAAACTACCGATAGAGGAGCGGACATGGCGACCTTCAACATCTGGATGAACGGCCGGCTGGTGCCCCAGGAGCAGGCGGTGCTGCCGGTCAACAGCGCGGCGGTGTTCTATGCGACCAACGTCTTCGAGGGCATCCGCTCCTACTGGAGCGAGCGCGACGGCGAGATGTACAGCTTCCGGCTGGCCGACCACTTCGCCCGGCTGCGCGAGTCCATGAAGATGATGCGCTTCACGGTGCCCTACAGCGACGACCAGCTCTTCGAGGCCGTGCGCACCGTGGTGACCGGCAACGAGCTGCGCGAGGACATCCACATGCACTGCGTCGCCTACGTGGGCGCGCCGGGCCTGGACGCCACCACGCAGACGGGCCTCTACATCAACCCGCGCAAGCGGCCGCGGGTGATGGAGGGCAACGGGCTCAAGTGCAACGTGTCGTCGTGGACGCGCACGTCCGACAACGCCATCCCGATCCGGCTGAAGTCCGGCTCCAACTACCAGAACGGCCGGCTGGCCACGCTGCAGTCCAGGGCGGACGGCTACGACCAGCCGATCTTCTTGAACCGGCTCGGGAAGGTGGCCGAGGGCAGCGGCGCGACGTTCTTCATGGTGCGCAAGGGCCGCATCGTCACGCCCCACAGCAGCAGCGACATCCTCGAGTCCATCACGCGCACCACGCTCATCGAGTACATCTGCCCGCAGGTGCTCGGCATGGAGGTCGTGGAGCGGGACATCGATCGCACCGAGCTCTACGTCGCCGAGGAAGCGTTCTTCTGCGGCAGCGGCTACGAGATCACGCCCATCCTGTCGATCGACCGCTTCCCGCTGGGGGCGGGCGACACCGTGGGCCCGCTGACCAAGCGCATCTCGAGCGCGTACCTGGACCTCGTGCGGGGCGTGGACACGCGCCACCCCGAGTGGCGGACGCCGACCTACAAGCCGGTCCACGTCTAGCTCGTCGCGGATGACGGCCAGGGCGCGCCGGGAACTCGCCGTTTCCTGCGCCCTGGCCGCTGTCCTCCTGCTCGCCGGGTGCTCGGGCCGCGCGGGCCGTCCCGCGCGCGTCGCCACCGGCTACATCAGTCACGTCGTCTGCTCGTACGTCTTCGTCTCCGGGCTCGACCCCGCGCGTGTCCAGCGGGAGGACATCGCCGCCAATCCCGCGTTCCGGGGATTCAACTGGGCGCTGCGCCACGAGGTGGATCGCGAGCGCCGCGAGGTCGCCGCGCGCGCGCTCGGCGGCTTCGAGACGCGCGCGGTCTATCGCGACGGCGCCGGCTGCCTCAACCTGAACGGAGCGCCGCCGCTCGCCGCAGCGGCGCCCGCCGAGGTCCAGTCCGACGGGCCCGTCCGCGCGCTGCTGCCCGAGATCGCCGGGCCCGACGTCGTGGCGCCGGCCGACACCGGTCTGACGGCCGCGCTCGATGCCGCCTTCGCCGAGCCCGACGTGCGGCGCACGCACGCGGTCGTGATCGTGCACGGCGGGCGCGTGGTGGCCGAGCGCTATGCCGAGGGCTTCGGCGTGGACACGCCCGTCCACGGCTGGTCGGCGACCAAGTCCGTCAACAACGCGCTGCTGGGCATCCTCGTCCGCCAGGGCAAGCTGAAGATGGAGGAGCCGGCGCCGGTGGCGGCGTGGGCCGCGCCGGGCGATCCGCGCCGCGCCGTCACACCGGATCAGATGCTGCGCATGCAGAGCGGGCTCGAGCTGGGCGAGTCGCTCACCGCAGGCCTGTCGAGCGCCTGGGACACCTCCAACCGGATGATGTTCAACGAGCCCGACATGGCCGGCTTCGCCGAGGGCGCGGCGCTCACCGCCGCGCCGGGCACGGCCTGGCGCTACGCCAACGGCAACTCGGCGATACTGGCGCGCATCGTGCGCGACCGCGTGGGCGGAGGCGGGGTGGACGTGCTCCGCTTCGCGCGGCGCGAGCTGTTCGCGCCGCTCGGCATCCGGCGCGCCACGCTCGAGCTCGATGCCACCGGCACGCCGATCGCGGGCGCGTTCTTCTTCGCCACGCCGCGGGAGTGGGCGCGCTTCGGGCTGCTGTTCCTCGACGACGGCGTCGTGGGCGGCACGCGCATCCTGCCCGAGGGCTGGGTGCGCTACTCGACCACGGCCACGCCGGGGGCCTACGTGGGTTACGGCGCCGGCTGGTGGATCAATCACGACGAGAGCCGAGGCGCCCGCTTCCGCCGCGAGCAGGGGATGCCGGCCGACGCCTTCATGGCGCTCGGCATCTACGGTCAGACGGTGGTGGTCGTCCCCTCGGCGCGGCTCGTCGTCGCGCGCTTCGGCACCACCTACGATCTCCGGCAGGCCATGGTGGACATCTGCCGCCTCACCGCCTCGACCATCGCCGCGCTGCCGGCCTCGCGATGAAGTTCGACATCGGCATCGTCAACAACCAGCCCGTGCCGACGATCGTCAAGCAAGCTCAGCTCGCCGAGTCGCTGGGCTACGAGACGGTATGGATCACCGACTCGCACCTCATTTGCCGCGAGCTGTGGGTGACGCTGGCGGCGTGCGCGCTCGGAACCAAACGGATCAAGCTGGGCACGGGGGTGACGGTGCCGCACACGCGGCACTGGTCCGTCGCGGCCAGCGCCATCGCCTCGCTCGAGGAGCTGGCGCCGGGGCGCGTGATCCTCGGCATCGGCACCGGCGGCAGCAGCGCCGAGACGATGGGGCTGAGCGTGCAGCGCGCCGCGCGGCTGGCCACGCTCGACACGATGGTGACCTCGATCCGCCGGCTGCTCGCCGGACAATCGGCGCCGCTCGACAGCGGCACGGAGAGTCGGCTCGCCTGGCTCGGTGCGCCCCGGCCGATTCCCATCTACGTGGCCGGCTCGGGCCCGCGCATGCTGGAGGCGGCGGGCCGGCTCGGCGACGGCGTCATCATGTACGCGGGCACCGATCCCGCCATCCTGAAGGCCGGGCTCGCGTGCGTGGCGCGCGGCGCGGTGCAGCAGAAGCGCGCGCTCGCCGATCTCGACGTCGTGCTGTGGACGCCGACCGCCGTCGATCGCGACCGCGCGCTGGCCCGCGATCACGTGCGCGGGCGCGTAGCCTCGGCCATGCGCCATCCCCTGCCGGTCCCGCTCTCGCCCGAGGATCACGCCGCCGTGCGGCGCCTGCGCGAGGCCTACGACTCCTACCAGCACGCCACGGCCGGCTCCCGCCATCGCGAGCTGGTGCCCGACCGCTTCGTGGACATGATGGCGCTGGCCGGCACGCCGGAGGAGGTGCGCGAGCAGGTGCGGCGCGTGATGACGGTGCCCGAGATCCGCCGCATCATCGTCCTGCCGCAGAACCCCGGTCAGGGCTTCATCGAGCGCGAGTCGATCCTCAGGACCTTTGCGGACGAGGTGGTGGCCCGCCTTCGCTGAACGGCTCGAACAGCTCGACCGGATTGCCCGACGGATCGTCCACCAGGATCTGCTTGCCGCCGTTGCCCAGGACGATGTCGCTGCGGAACCTGCACCCCGCCTGCTTCAACGCGTCGACGGTCGCCGCCAGATCCTCGACCTCGAGCTGGATGCGATTCCAGCCGCCGGGCTCGGGGATCCGGGCATCGGACGTGGCCTGCCCGGCGCCGCCCGCGCCCGGGCGATTGAGGAGCAGGTGCAGATCTCCGCGCGAGAGGCGCGCGAAGCCGGGCGCCGGATGCATGTCGACCTTGAACCCGAGGCGCTCGGTGTAGAACGGAATCGCGGCATCGACGTCGCTGACGATGTAACGCACGCTGACCTTGCTCATGCGCTGGATTGTCCCACCGGCCTCGATGGTGTCCAGTGCCGGCCGTCAGCCGGCGAGCCACGCGTGAAAGGCGCCCGCGTCCGTGAACAGCGCGTGCGGGCACGTGGCTTGCAGATCGGCTGCCGCCACGCCCGGCGCCCACGCGGCGGCGACGGGGAGCACGCCGGCCTCGTGCGCCGCCTGCATGTCGGAGACGGCGTCGCCCACGTAGATGACCTCGCGGGCGAGCACGCGCCACGCCGCCACGATGCGCCCGATCGCCTCCGCCTTCACGACGCCGGCCGGCGAGCCGGTCTCGACGATCGTGAACGTTCCGTCGAGGCCAAACTGCTTGAGCGACATCAACGCGCTCGGTCGCGACTTGCCGGTCACCAGCGCGACGGGAACGCCATGCTCCCGAAGCCACGCGAGCGCGGCCGCCACGCCGGCGAACACCTCGCACGTGGGCAGGTGCCGCTCGTATTCCGACAGATAGAAGGTGAACGCGTCCTGCCAGCGGGCCGGGAGCACGCGCTCGAACATGCCGTCCTCGCTCGGCCCGAACTGCGCGCGGATCTCCACATCGGTGAAGGTCGGGCCGCCATGCCGCTCGACCGTGTGGCGGAACGTGAGAAAGCAGATCGCAAAGGTGTCGGCGATCGTGCCGTCCAGATCGAAGATGGCGCCGGCCAGCCTCATCGCGTGAAATCCACCGCGGTCGTGTTGCCGCCGCTGACGACCACACCCACCCGCTCGCCGGCGGTCGGCACGTAGGCGCCGGCCAGCAGCGCGCCGGTCGCGGCCGCGCCGCCGGGCTCGGCCACGACGCGGAACGACTCCCAGAGCGCCTGCTGGGCGCGGCGAATCGTGTCGTCGCTGACGAGCACGACGCGCTCGACGTGGGCGCGCGCGATGGGGAACATCAGCGCGCCGACGTGCGCGGGGGCCAGCGAGTCGGCGGCGATGCCGCCGGCGGGCGCATCGACCGGGCGGCCGGCGCCCAGCGCCGCGGTGAGCGTGGGCGCGGCCTCGGGCTCGACGCCGATCACCCTCACCCGCCCCGCGTACCACGCGGCGATGCCGCCGATGAGCCCGCCGCCGCCGACCGCCACCAGCAGCGTGTCGAGCCGCGTCTGCTGCTCCAGCTCGAGTGCCAGCGTGCCCTGCCCCAGCAGCGTCTCGGCCTGGTCGTAGGCGTGCACCGGCAGCGCGCCGGAATCGCGCGTCCACGCCTCGCTCGCCGCCAGCGCGTCGGCGTAGCGGTCGCCGCCCACGACCAGCTCGGCCCCGTAGCTCCGGATGCGGGCGATCTTGGCGGGCGACGAGATGCTCGGCACGAAGATCTTGGCGCGCACGCCCAGCCGCATCGCCGCGTAGGCGACGGCGGCGCCGTGGTTGCCGCCGGAGGCCGCCACCACCCCGGCGGCGGGCACCGTGCGCAGCAGGAGATTGGCGAAGGCGCCGCGCGTCTTGAAGGAGCCCGCGTGCTGCAGCAGCTCCAGCTTGAGCGTGAGGGGACACGGCGCAAGCCCGAGATTCGCGCCATCCGCCTCGAGCACCGGTGTGACGCGGACGTGCGGCCGGATGACCGCGGCGGTTTTCTCGATGGCCCCCCGAGCGATCGTCATCCCTGCCTCCCGAGGTGTCCATCTTGACATGCAATTAGCCAGTTGGCAAAGTGGCGAACATGCTCTCCGTGGACGTCGTGAAGGCGCTCGCCAGCGAGAAGCGGCTGCAGATCCTGCACTGGCTCAAGGCGCCGCGCGCGCACTTCCCGAAGCAGGTCGACGGTGACCTCGTCCGCGACGGCGTGTGCGGCCTCTTCATCGCCGACAAGCTGGGCGTGAGCCAGCCCACGGCCAGTGAGCACCTGCGCATCCTCGTCCAGGCCGGGCTGGTGCGCCCCACCCGCATCAAGCAGTGGACCTTCTACAAGCGCGACGAGGCGCGCATCACCGCCGTGAAGCGCGAGTTCAGATCGGCCTGGTGATCAGCCCCGCGGCTTGACCCAGCTCTCCGACCAGGCCAGGCACGCGCTGGAGGACTGGCGGTCGCCGCGCTGCTCGGCCCACACCTGGGCGGTGGCGAAGCGGCCGTTGAGCTCGAGCTGCGCGGAGCGCGCGGGGAAGAACGTGCTGAACACGCCGATGGGCCGGCCGTTCATGCCGGGCGGCATCGTGAGGATGAAGGGCTCGAGCGTGTCCCACCACGTCATGCGGATGCGGTCGGTGGCCGACGTGATCGATTCCCACGCGGTGGAGCGCGGGTCACCGCCGCGGGCGAACTCCGCGCCGATGACCGGCAGGTTGGTGTCGGCGAACGTCGGGAACAGGATCGACTCGATCGTCTTCTGCAGCCAGCGGGCCACGGCCGCGTTGTCGCTGTAGACGCGGATCTGCTTGTCGGTGAGCTCGCTCTGGATGAAGAGCACGGTGCCGGCCCCGGCCGGGCACCACAGCACGCGCCAGTGGCTGGCCCGAGTTTCCAGCGTCTTGCCGTTGTCGCGGCTGAGGCGGATGAACGAGTTCTCACCGGTCATGAGGACTTCGTTGGGATCGACGGGATTGGCCATGGCGGAGCGATCCTTCCTTCAGGCGGAGGCCGCCACTTCGACGCGCGCGTCGTTATAGCAGGCACCCTCGCAGATGTCGGCGTGGGTGGCAGGGGCCAGCGCGGAGACCGTCTGGCCGTTGTCGGTCGTGCGCATCCAGAAGCCCTTGAGGCTCGACACCACGCCGCGGGGCACCGCGTCGGTGATCTCGAGCACGAGACGGACCTCGCCCAGCTCGTTCCACACGCGCACGCGCTGCCTCTGGATGAGGCCGCGCGCCCGCGCGTCGTCGGGATGCATCTCGAGTGGCGGCGTCTCGTCGGCGATCGACGTGCCGCCGAAGGTGGACGTGATCATCTTGTCGGAGGCCGGCGAGATCAGCGCCAGCGGGAAGCGCGACGCCACCGGGCGGAACGACGGCAGCCGCGCGCCGTACTTCTTCTGCAGATACGACGAGGCCAGCTCGATCTTCTTCGACGGCGTCTGCGGGAAGACGTTGGCGAACAGCATCGCGTCCTGCCCGCCGTTCACCGTCATCGCGATGGCCCGGTCCGTGGGGATCCGGCTCGGCTTCACGCCCTCTAGCCGTGGGTCGGCGGGATCGATGGCGTCGTCCATCAGCTCGGCGTCCGTCGCCGTGAAGCACGGCTCGCGATAGCCGAAGCGCGCGGCCAGCCGCCGGAAGATCTCCGTGTTGGGCAGCGCCTCGCCCTGCGGCGGGATCACCGGCTCGGCGCGCTGCAGCCAGTGAGTACCGTAGGCCGAGAAGAGATCGTGGTGCTCGAAGTGCGTGCAGGCCGGCAGCACGACGTCGCAGTAGAGCATGCTGTCGGTCATCGCCACTTCCACGCCCACCGAGAAGAGATCCTCGCGGGCGAGGCCGCGGCGCATGCGGTTCTGGTCGGGGTGCACCACGAGCGGATTGTGGTTGTAGATGAAGAGCGCCTTGAGCGGCGGCGCCAGCGTGGGATCGGTCAGGTGCTTGCCGGTGTCCACGATGTTGAGCGTGCGGGTGCCGGGCGGCACCAGGTCGGGCCGCTGCAGCCGGGCCGGAGTCTTGGCGAAGACGTAGCGCGCGCCGTTGACGAGCCCGGCGCCGGGCACGCCGAACTTGCCCGTGATCGCCGGCAGCGCGAAGACCGCGCGGATGCCGCTGCCGCCGTTCTGGTTGCGCTCGAGCCCGTTGCCGACGCTGATCGACGCCGGCGAGATGGTGGCGTACCACTCGGCGAAGCGCGCGATGTCGGCCTCGTCGAGGCCGCAGGTGGTGGCGGCGCGCGCGAGCGTCCACGGCCGCGCCAGCGCCATGAAGTCCTCGAAGCCCTCCACCCACCGCTCGATGAAGGCGCGATCGAGCGCGCCGCGCCGCTCGAGCTCGGCGGCCACGGCCCACGCCAGCACCACGTCGGTGCCGGGGCGCAGCATCAGATGCAGGTCGGCCTGCTCGGCGATCTTGATCCGTCGCGGATCGACGACGACCAGCTTGCCGCCGGCCTTGCGCACGCGGCTGATGATCGGCGTCAGGTGCAGGTTCGACCACGTCACGTTGTTGCCCCACGCCACCACCAGCCGCGAGTGCGCGACCTGCTCGGGCCGGATGCCGGCGGCGGTGCCGAACGTGCCCAGCCACGCCTCGGTGCGGATGCCGCCGCACAGTGGGCCCCGGTCGAGCAGCGTGGCGCCCATGCGGTGGAAGAAGCGCAGGTCCATCGAGCCGCCGGCCAGCATGCCGTGCGGGCCGCCGTAGTTCAGCGGCATCACCGCCTGCGGGCCGTGCTCGGCGATGACCGTGCTCACCCGCGTGTAGATGGTGTCGAGCGCCTCGTCCCAGGAGATGCGCACGAAGCGGTCCTGGCCCTTGGCGCCCACGCGCTTGAGCGGGGTGCGGATGCGCCGCTCGCCGTGGACGAGCTCCGGGAACGCCTTCGGCACCTTGGCGCAGATCACGCCTTCCGTGTAGGGGTTCGCGCGCGAGCCGCGGATGCCGACGATCCGCGTGTCCTCCACGGTCACCGTGAGGCTGCAGGTGTCGGGGCAATCGAGCGGGCAGACACTGGCATGCTCGGTTTTCATAGGGCTCGACTGTGCCGCGCGGGATGGTACGGCGTCAAGTCGGCGATTGGCTGGCGGTCCGATTGGCTTGGTAATCAGGCCAAGACGCGGCCGAGCCACGCGGCGATGTCGAGCACCTCGGCGTCGGTGACCGAGTGCGGCATCGGGTACTCGTGCCACTCGACGGGATGGCCGAGCCCGCTCAGCACGTCGCGCGACTGGCGGGCGCGCGCCAGCGGGATCAGCGGGTCGTGGGTGCCGTGGGCCATGAAGATGGGCGCGTCACGATTGGTCGCGCTCTCCTCGGCCGCGAGCCGGTCGGCCAGCGGCAGGAAGCACGACAGCGCCATGATCCCGGCCAGCCGCTCGGGATGCCGCAGGCCGGTGTGGAGCGCCATGGCGCCGCCCTGGGAGAAGCCCGCCAGCACCAGGCGCTTGGCCGCAACGCCGCGCGCCGTCTCGCGCGCGATGAGCGCCTCGATCCGCTGCTGCGACTCGCGCACGCCGGCCTCGTCCTCGCGGCGGACACCCACGTCGTCGCGCACGTCGTACCACGCCCGCATGACCATGCTGCGATTGATCGTCACCGGACGCATGGGCGCGTGTGGAAACACGAAGCGCACCGGCGTGCCGCGCAGGCCGAGCGCGGGGACGATGTCCACGAAGTCGTGGCCGTCGGCGCCGAGCCCGTGCATCCAGATCACCGCGCGCTCCGGCGACGGCGCCGTCTCGATCTCGAGCGTTTCCAGCAGTGCGTCGGCCATGCCGGGCATGCTACCGCAGCGGCGGCGCCTCGGCCCGGCGGAAGCGTGAGACGAAGCGCCAGATCTCCTCGGCCGCGTCGATGACGGTGGTGTCGGGGCCCATGATCCGCTCCGGCGCCGGTGAGCGATGCCCGGGCCAGCCGTGGCCGGCGCCGGTCAGCCGCCAGTGCGCGACGGCCGCCTCGCTCTCGCACGGCTCGTGCACGAGCAGCTCGGCGATGTGCTCGGCCTGTCCCACCATCGCGCGTCGCGTGTCGGCAACGGTCGGCTCGGTCGCGCAACGATCGACGACGATCCAGCGCGCCAGGCCGCCCTCGACCGACTGGTGCCGGCTTCGGACGCTGGTGCCGGGAAACGCCGGACCGAGCCCGCCGCGGTAGAGCGCGCGCGGATCGTCGACGCTGTGCACGTGGAGCACGGCGACCGGCCGCGCCGGCGCGAAGCGCTCGACCACCATCATTCCCGCCACGGCGGCGACGGCGGCGACGCGCTCGGAAGCTTCCGCGCCCAGCCGGTAGGCCATCATGGAGCCGTTCGAATGGCCCGTCGCATACACGCGCGTGCGGTCGAGCGGCAGATCGCGCGCGAGCTCGCGCAGGATCGCCAGCGTGAAGCTCACGTCGTCGGCGTGGGCCGCTCTTGCGCCTGTCCGCAGCAGTCGCCCGCGTTCCACGTGAGGAGCCGGCGCCCGAGGCGCCCGGTGCCGTCGGGATAGACGACGACGAAGCCCTCGCGGTCGGCCACGCGATCGAGCCCGGCGTACTTCGCGAAGCCCGTGGCGTTGCCGCCGCCGCCGTGAAACGCGACCACGACCGGCAGCGGGGCGCGCGCGGCGGCGTCGCGCGGGACATGCACGATGTACGTCCGCTTGCCGAGCTTCCGATCGTGGTCGCCGGACGCCGGGAACCGGCTCGCGGCCGCCGCCGGCGAGGCCGGCATGAGCAGCACCAGCAGCAGCAGGAGCCGGATCACGCGGCGTCGCCGCTCGGCAGCGTCAGCGTCACGCGGCACCCGCGATCGACGCCGCCCTCGCGATGGGCGGCGCCGATCGCGATGGCGCCGCCGTGGACTTCGGCCACGCGGCGCGCGAACGTCAGGCCCAGGCCGAATCCCGATGGAGCGGTGGCGCCGGCCGTGCGCGCGGCGTCGAGCCGGTAGAACGGGTCCAGCACCCGTCCGCGCGCCTCGGGCGGGATGCCCGGCCCCTCGTCGTCGACGGCGAGCAGGATGCGATCGCCGAGCCGCACGCCGGACAGCGTGATGGGCGGCGCGCCGTACTTGGCGGCGTTCTCCACGAGATTCCAGAGCGCCCGTCGCAACAGCGCCTCATCGGCGACGAGGACCACCGGCTCCGCCTGGCCCACCTCGACCGCGCGCCCCGCGATGGCCGGATCGTGGCGCGCCCGCTCGGCGAGTGCGGTCAGCAACGCGCGCACGTCGACCTCTCCGAGCCGCGTCGGCAGGCCCGTCGCCTCCAGCCGGGCGGTGACGAGCAGGTCGTCGATCAGCCGCTCCAGCTCGGCCAGGTCGCGCTCGGCCTCGACCAGGCGCGCCTCGTCGCGGCCTTCGCGCGGCACGAGCGCCAGCGCCATCCGCAGCCGCGCGAGCGGCGAGCGCAGCTCGTGCGAGACGTTGGCGAGCAGCTCCTTCTCCCCGCGCACCAGACGCTGCACGCGCTCGGCCATGTCGTTGAACGCCCCGGTCAGCTCGGCGATCTCGTCGGCCGGCGCGCGGCGCCGCTGCCACCACCGGCGGGGCAACGGAGAGACCGGCACCCGCGCCGCCAGGTCGCCGCCGCCAAGGCGGCGCGCGGCCTCGGTGAGGCGCTCGAGCGGGCGCGATAGGCGGCGCGCCAGCGGCCGCGTCACCACGGCGCCGAGTCCGAGCAGGAGCGCGACGATCGCGAGGGGTCCGAGGAGAGCGGGCGGGCCGAATCGCCGGTGCGCCGCGACCTCCACGGTGGCCACGACGCGGCCCGAGGTCGCATCGCGCACCGG
>Ga0066710_100005731_pt1 | contig 11406 bp, 8 predicted proteins | sample GraSoiAngelo_159_FD_79666 | JGI IMG/M metagenome (GOLD analysis project Ga0066710, IMG submission 79666) | Grasslands soil microbial communities from the Angelo Coastal Reserve, California, USA - 14_1009_16_40cm | ecosystem: Environmental > Terrestrial > Soil > Grasslands | place: USA... | reverse complement strand
CGCCGTGGACGTCGGAACCGGCTGCGGAGCGATCGCCCTTTCCCTCGCGAGCGAGGGCCGATTCGATCAGGTGGTGGCGACGGACATCTCGTCCGACGCGCTCGCGGTCGCGCGCACGAATGCGCGGCTGCTCGGTGCGCGTGGAGCGCTGCGCGCTTCGGTTTCGTTTGCACTCGGCTCGCTGCTCGCGCCCATCCGCGCGCATGGCACGCGCGTTCACGTTGTCGTCTCCAATCCGCCGTACATCGCGTTCGACGAGGTGCGCGATTTACCAGCTGGCGTCCGAGACTGGGAGCCGCCCGTTGCACTCTTCAGCGGAGGCCAGGGGCTGGACGTGTCGGCGCAGCTCGTGCGTGAAGCCGCCGACGTGCTCGCCGGCCGGGGATTGTTGGCGCTCGAAGTCGACACCAGGCGCGCCTCACTCGTCGCCGAGCTTGTGGCGCGGGACGCGCGTTATCGTGACATCGGCGTCCATCTGGATCTCACGGGAGGGGAGCGCTTCGTGCTCGCCGTTCGGCGCGAGCGTGGCCGTCGCGTATCCATTGAGAAACGATGATCGAGGACAAAGCGAAGGAGCTCGGCCGGTTGATCGGCCAGAGCTCGGAGTACAAAGAGATCAAGCGCGCGAACGATACGCTCGGTGAAGACCGAGACACGGTAGCGCTGCTGCAGCAGATGGAGCAGCTCCGCATGGAAGCGCAGCGTCTCCTGCAGCGCGGCGAGCGGCCGACGGAGGAGATGGAAAAGCGCTTGGACACGCTGCTATCACAGATTCAGTCGAAGTCGAGCTATCAAAGACTGCTCTCGGCGCAAGAGAACTTCGACAAGGTCATGGCGCGTGTGAACGACTGGATTCTCGAGGGCATCGAAAAGGGTGCGGCGAGCCCGATTATCACGCTGTCGTGACGCCGACTCTTTGAGGTTCGAGGTTGAAGGTTTGAGGTTTGAGGTTGAAGAGTGCATGTCGACCTCGAACTTTTCACCTCGAACCTCAAACCTCGCACCTCAAACCTTGTGCTGATCGTCTTCGAGGGCCCCGAGGGGGCAGGGAAGAGCACGCAGCTGCGACTGTTTGCGGAGTGGCTGACTGCGCACGGCGGCGACGTGCTGGCGCTGCGCGAGCCCGGGGGAACGATTCTCGGCGACGAGATTCGACGCATTCTGCTCGACCCGGAGTCGGACATCACCGCGCACGCAGAAGCGCTGTTGTTCATGGCGTCGCGCGCCGAGCTCGTCGCACGCGTGCTGCGTCCGGTGCTGAGTCGAGGTGCGATCGTGCTGCTCGACCGTTTCTTCCTGTCGACGTATGCCTATCAGGGCGCCGGCCGCGGGCTCGCCGACGACGAGATCGTGGCGGCGAACCGTCTCGCCACCGGTGGGCTCACACCCGACCTCACCGTGCTCCTCGCGCTCCCGGCGCAGGAAGGGCTGGCGCGTGTCGCCCGTCGTGGCGCGCACGATCGCATCGAGCGCATGCGGGAGGGTTTTCACGAGCGTGTCACTGCGGCGTTCGAGCAGTTCGCGACGCCGCAGTGGCAGGCGCGACATCACGAGGTGGGCCCGGTTGCGGTCGTCGATGGACGAGGAAGCGAGGCGGAGGTCTTCTCGCGCGTGCACAGCGTCCTCCGGCGCCGATGGCCCGCTTTTTTCCCTGAGACGTAGCATGCGATCTCGCGCACTCATCGTCGTCGCCGTGCTGAGCGCCGCGGTTGTTTCGGGCGGCTGGTTGATGCAGGCGGGGTTCGACGGCGCCGGCTCGGGCGGCGGTACCCGTGCGCGACTCTTCGACGAGGTCATGGCGCACGTCGAGCGCTCCTATATCGACTCTGTCTCCGACGACGAGCTGTACAAGAAAGCCGTCGACGGAATGCTGCTCGAGCTCCACGACCCGCACTCGGCGTTTCTCACGCCAGACCGACTGGCGAAGCTGAATGAGAGCACGAGCGGTCGCTACGCCGGCGTCGGCATCCAGATGGATCTGCGCGACGGGTGGATCACCGTCGTCACGCCGCTGCCGGGAACACCCGCGGAGCAGGCGGGGATTCTCACGGGCGATCGGATCGTCGAGATCGACGGCCGCCCGACGAAGGGGTGGACCTCGGATGAGGCGCTCAAGGCGCTGCGCGGCGAGCCAGGGACGACCGTCCATCTCATCGTCGAGCGGCCGGGATCCACGATGAGGCTGCCATTCGCACTCAACCGCGAGGAGATTCACTTCCGCTCGGTGCGACACGCGCTGATGCTGCGCGACAGCATCGGCTACGTAGACCTAACGGTGTTCAGCGAGTCGTCGAACACCGAGCTGCGAGTCGCAGTCGATTCACTGCGCCGCGCCGGCATGCGCTCACTCGTCTTCGACCTCCGCGGCGATCCGGGAGGCTTGCTCGACCAGGGCGTGGCGGTTGCCGAGCTCTTTCTCGATCCGGGGAAGAAGATCGTCAGCATGCGCGGGCGAGGACGTGACGGAGACCGTGACTTCGCCGCGCGCTTCCCACAACCATGGCCCGAGCTGCGTCTCGTCGTGCTCGTCGACAGCGGCAGTGCGAGCGCCGCGGAGATCGTCGCTGGCGCATTGCAGGATCACGATCGGGCGCTGATCGTGGGGACGACGTCGTATGGAAAGGGAAGCGCGCAGAGTCTCTTCCCCATGGCGGGCGGCGGCGCCCTGAAGCTCACCACGGCACTCTGGTTCACGCCGTCTGGCAGAAGCATCAATCGGCCGCGCGGGACGGCAGGCGACGATGACGATGGACCGGCGGATGCGCTCGAGACGCTCGGCGAGCAGAAGCCGCGGCCGCGTTTCGCCACCGATGGTCGCCGCACGGTACTGGGCGGTGGCGGCATCGCTCCCGACGTCGCCGTCGACGATTCCGTAGCGAGCCGAATGGAGCGGGAGCTGCAGCTCGCGCTCGGGAAGCACGTCCCCGATTTCCGCGACGTTCTCACGGCCTACGCGCTCTCGGTCAAAGCGCGGCACGGGATCCTCTCACCGACCTTCGCCGTTACGCCGTCGATGCGTGCCGAGCTGTACCAGCGTTTGCGAGAACGGAGCGTGCTGATCGCGCGCGGCGCCTTCGACGCGGTGGGGCCACTGGTGGATCGCCTACTCGGCTACCAGATCGCGCGCTATGTCTTCGGAGCGGAGGCCGAGTTCGAGCGCACGACCCACGACGACGCGGCGATCAAGGCGGCACTGTCGCTGTTGCGCGGGGCGACGAGCCAACAAGACTTGCTCAAAAGGGCGAAGGGCTAGAGGCGGGGACCGCTCTTACCGTTCGACGACGCGCACGCCCCTTGGCACCGAAAACGTGAATGAATCCGAGTCCACTGGTACGTTCGTCTCGAGCGAGGTAATACGCACCCGACGCGTGATGCCGCTTGGCTCGGTAATCTCGAACTGGCGAATCATCGCGTCGTCGTTGTCCACCCACACCGTTGCCTTCGTGAAGGGAACCGTCGTCCCGGGCTTCGGCACGAGGGTGAGCACCTTCGTAGCTCGTCCAGAGACCGTGCTCGATCCGCCGTCGCTCACCACGTACTTGGCGTGCGGGTCGTCGAGGAACTGGCCGGTGAGATCCACGGGGGTCGCGGCGGCGTCGGTCGCCGTGCGCTTCACGACCTGTCCCGGAACGCTGCTCGGCAGGTAGATCCAGACCGATTTCCCGTCGGCGACGATGCGGTCGCCAGGCGGATCGGTGAAGCGCACGGCAAGGCGATGGGGTCGCTGCTGCTGGAATTCACCGCGTGCCGACGCAGTCGAACCCGTGAGCGAGTTCGTAACGGTCTGCTCGAACGTTGCTCGAACGGTCTTCACTTTCGCCCACGCCGCCGAGGCGCGGTCGAGCGTCGCATCCACGGACTGGGCCGCGAGAGCGGGGAGGGGGAGGGGGAGGGGGAGGGGCGCCGCGAGAGCGGCCACCACGAGCGAGAAACGCAACGCGCGCAATGTCATCAGAACCTTGACGAGAACGTGAGCGGTGCTACCCCACCGACACGGATGTCGTTCCGACGTCACGCACTCCGCTGCTCGGCAATGTCGCCACCTGCCTGCCGATGGCGTTCGCGATCGCGCGCAGCTCGCTGACCAGTCGTCCGAACTGCTCCGGGTAGAGCGACTGCGCACCATCGGAGAGGGCGCCCTCGGGATTCGGGTGCACTTCGACGATGATGCCATCGGCGCCGGCAGCGATCGCGGCGCGCGCCATGGGAGTCACCTTGTCCCGCAGGCCCGTGCCGTGGCTCGGATCGGCAATGATTGGCAGATGCGACAGCTTCTGCACGAGCGGGATGGCCGTGAGGTCGAGGAGATTGCGCGTCATCGTGTCGAAGCTCCTGATGCCACGCTCGCACAGGATGATCTGCTCATTGCCCTCGGCGAGGATGTACTCCGCGCTCAGCAGCAGATCGGTGATGGTGGCCGCCATGCCTCGTTTGAGCAGCACCGGTTTTCTCAGCCGCCCCGCGGCGCGCAGCAGCGAGTAGTTCTGCATGTTCCTCGCGCCGATCTGGATGCAGTCGGCGTATTCGGATACGAGATGCGCGCCTTCCTCGTCCAGTGCTTCGGTCACGATGGCGAGGCCCGTCTCGCGCCGCGCGAGAGCGAGCAGCTCCAGACCGCGCTTCCCCATACCCTGGAACGAATACGGCGAGCTGCGCGGCTTGAACGCGCCGCCGCGGAGCGCCGTCGCCCCGAGCTCTCGCACCTGGCGCGCGGCGGTGACGATCTGGTGCTCGGACTCCACCGAGCAGGGTCCGGCGATGATCTGGATCTCCTCACCGCCGAAAACCACGCCGGGGGCGAGGCGGACGAGGGTGTTCTCCTGCTTCCACTCGCGCGAGACCTGCTTGTAGGGCTTCGAGACGTGAATGACCTCGGCGACGCCGGGCAGCGCCTCGATGCGAGAGCTGTCGACGCGCCCGTCGTTGCCGACGAGTCCGACCGCCGTACGCTGACCGCCTGGCATCGGCCGCGCGTGATAGCCCATCTCCTCAATCACGCGCACCACGCGATCGATCTGGTCCTTCGTCGCATGGTTGTCCATTACGACCAGCATGTCACTCGTCCTCGAAGTCGATGTGCCATCCGTCTCGCGCCAAGGTCACTCGCCCGGCGAAGCTGGCCGCGACAGCGGCTTCGATGTCCACCTGCTCCACCGGCGGATAGAAGTGCGTCAGCACGAGGTGCCTCGGTTGTGCGCGCCCCGCAAGGGTCCCGCACTGCTCCGGGGTCAGGTGCTCCCTGATCGCCATCGTCGCCGGCAGTGAGCATTCACAGACCATCACGTCACAACCGTGCGCCCAGTCGGCAAGAACATCATCGGGTCCTGTATCGCCGGTGTAGACGATGCGGCGGCCGGCGCGATCGATGGAATATGCAACGCTCTCCGCTGTGTGCGGAACCTTTTGCGCCGAAAGGCGCACGCGCTCGGAAAGATCGACGGCCTCGCCGGGTGCGATCTCGCGCACGGAGAGTGGAAATCCAGGGGCAAGAAGCCACTCGCCGTACGCGGCGGCGAGGCGACCGAGCAGATCGCGCGTCCCTGCGGGACCGAGGATCTCTACCGGCTCCGTGCGCGACGGCAGAATCCCGTACTTCCACGCGAATACGAGGGTCGGTAGGTCGCCGTGATGGTCGATGTGAAAGTGTGTGAGGGCGACGTGCGTGATCGATGGCCAGGGAATTCCCAGCTCGGCGAGCCGCCGCGTGACGCCGCTCCCGCAATCGATGAGCAGTCGGACGCCATCCGCTTCGTACAGATAACCGGCACAACCCCGGGCGCCGCTGAGCGCGACCGTTCCCGTGCCGAGCGTGGTGAAGCGGGCACCGTTCACGCCGGCGCTGCCACCGTCTCCGGCGCCTTGCGGGCGCCCGCCGCAATGCCGTCGATCGCCTCCATGTCGTCGATCACCGCCCCCCGCATCCGCACGCTCACCACCGACGAGACGCCCGGCTCCTGCATCGTCACGCCGTACACGGCATCCGCGGCCTCCGTGGTCGTGCGCGGGTTGTGGGTGATGACGATGAACTGGGTGCGCGACTTGAACTGGTTGAGCATGCGCACGAAGCGGCCGACGTTCGCATCGTCGAGCGGCGCGTCCACCTCGTCGAGGAGACAGAAGGGACTCGGCTTCGTGAGAAAGATGCCGAACAGCAGCGACAGCGCGACGAGCGCGCGCTCGCCGCTCGACAACAGGTGAATGCGCTGCGTGCGCTTGCCGCGCGGTGACGCGTGAATCTCAATGTCGCAATCGAGCGGCGCGTCCGGATTCTCGAGTCGCAGATCGCACTCTCCGCCGCCGAACAGCGACAGAAAGATCTGGCGGAAGTTCTCGCGCACCTGCGTGAACGTCGCGAAGAACAGCTCGCGGGCCGTCACGTCGATCTCGCGGATCGCCTGCTGCAGCGACTGCTTCGCTTCGGCGAGGTCGGAGCGCTGCGTCATCAGGAACTCGAGCCGCTTGACGGCCTCATCGTGCTCCTCGATGGCGAGGGCGTTGACCGGGCCGAGCGCCTCGAGCTGCTGTCGCAGCAGCTCTGCTTCCTCGCGCAACGCGGCATCCTCCATCCCGAGGTCGGGCACGTCGCCGAGCATATCCTCGAGCGGCCGGCGCCACTCCGCCTCGAGCCGCTCGCGGATCGCGGCGCGACGCCCTGAAAGTTCGGTAAAGCGCATCTCGGCGCGGTGCAGCTCTTCGTTCGTGCCGCTCGCCTGACGACGAATCTCGTCGAGCGCGTGCTCGGCACGCGTCAGCTCTTCATCGGCCGCGTGCACCGCCTGCTCGGCGCCGGCGAGCCGGGCCTCGCCGTCGGCGAGGGTCGCCTCTCGCGTCTCGAGGTCCAGCTGCCAGCGCGCGACCTGGTCGGCGAGCACGCCGTCTGCTTGCGACAGGTCGGAGAGCTCGGCGCGCAACGCACCGAGTCGTGCCGATGCCGACTGGTATTCCTCGGCAAGACGCCGCTCGCGATCCGAGGCCACCTGCAAGCGCGCCTCGGCCTGCGCCTCTTCCACCTGCCACTTGGTGCGCAGCTCGCGCACCTCATCCTGTGCGCGCTCCGCGGCGCCGAGGCGCGACCGTGCGGCGGCGATCTCGCCCTCGGTCGACCCGAGCAGCGCCGTGATCGTCTCGACGTCTGCATCGAGCGATCGACGTCGCGCGGCCAGGTCGTCGTGGCGAGCGGACAGACGTTCGGCCAGCGTGTTCGCGTCGTGGAGCTCGCGCTCGGCGCGGTGAAGTCGCCGCTCGATATCCCCCTGGTGCTCCGTGGTTCGACGCACTTCCTGCTGCGCCGCGCTCATCGTCTCGCTCGATTCGGTGACGCGCTGTTCCGACGCCTGCAGGGCGGCCCGCATGGTGTCCGCGGCCGCCATCGCGTCCTGCCGCGCCACTTCGCTCGCCGTCAACTCGGCGCGCAATGCGTACAGCTCGGCGCGGCGGCGCAGAGGACCCGGGCCGGCGACGACGCCGGGGAGCCAGACGGCGCCGCGGGCGTCGATGAAAGCTCCGCCCTGCTCGAGGGCCTGAACATGTCCCAGCAGCACCCGCACCCAGCCACGCGCGGGCGGCGCCGCGTCGACCATTCGCCAGAGCGCGTCCACCTCGCCGTCGACGTCCGCTTCTTCGCGAGCGGCGTCAAGCGGGAGGAGAAGAAGCGGTCCGGGGCTGGCTTCCGCATGCCAGCGCCGCACTTCGTCGGCCACGGCGACGTCGCGTACCAGCACCGCGTGAACGGTCGCGCCGAGGAAGCGCTCGACGACGAGCGCCGCCGACTGGTCCGCGCTGATGAAGTCGCTCAGCGGTCCGATGATCGCGCCATCACCAAAGCGCTCGCGCTCCTTCAGCAATCGCGCGGCGGCGGGAGCGAGTCCCACGCGCTCGCGCTCGAGCGCCTCGAGCGCGCTGACCCTTCCCTGCAGCGACGTATACGCTTCGTCGACGCGGAAGAGCTCCGCGCGGGCGGCTGCCTCGCGGTCGCGTGTTTCGCGATCGGCCGCGCGTGCGGCCTCGAGCTCGGCGTGCGCAACCGAAACGCGGGCCCGGGCCTCGTCAGCGGCGGCCGCCGCTTCTTCCTGCTCTCGGCGGACACCAGCCACAGCGTCGGCGAGCTGTGCGCGTTCGACCTCGAGGATCTCGGCGCGGCGAGCCACTTCATCGAGCTCGCGATGGGCGCGCTCACGATCGAGCTCGAGGTGGCGCGCCCGGTCCTGCGCCTCTCGAAGGCGGCGGTCCGCGTCTTCGAGCGCCGCGCGCGCCTCGGCAACCTCGCCGCGCACCCGCTCCTCGTCCTGCTGACGCCGCATCAACTCGTCGCGCGCGGCCGCGAGATCCGTCTCGCATTGTCCGCGCTCGGCTGCCGCTTGCTCGCGATCGCCGGCCACCCGTTCGCCATACACGAGCCCTTGCGTCGCCTCGGCCTCGGCGCGCTGGCGCCGGGCGAGTGCGTTGCGCTGTCGCTCTTCGGCGACGGCCATCTCGCTCCGAATCTGCTGCACGCTGTCGCGCTGGGACGTGACGGGTCGCAGCAGCTCGGCGCGCTGCGCTTCGGCGGCCGCGCGGTGGCCGTGTGCGGCCTCGCGTGCCTGCTCGGCAGCGCCGGCGCCCGCCTCCACGTTAGGCAGCGCTTCCCGCAGCTCGGCGACGCGTGTCTCCAGCCGTGCCAGCTCGTCGCGCCACGCCTCCATCTCGCGCGCGGCCAGGCTCAGATCGACGACGAATCGGCGCTGGGTGAGCTCGGCGTGGCGTTCGGCGCGCTTGCGCTGCCGCGCCAGTGAACGCACCTGCGTTTGCACCTCCGCAATCAGGTCGTCGAGCCGCTGCAGATCGACCGCGGTTTCCTCGAGCCGCCGCTCCGTGGTCCGCCGCCGGTCGCGGTACAGACCGACGCCAGCCGCTTCCTCGAACAGCTCGCGCCGGTCATCCGGACGATCGGAGAGCAGAGCGTCGATCATCTTGGCTTCGATCACGACGCCGGTGTCGGTGCCGAGACCCGTGCCGCGCAACATGTCGGCGATGTCGCGCAGCCGAGCCGGCGCACGGTTGATGAAGTAGTCGCTGTCACCCGACCGTGACAGGCGGCGCGTGATGACCACCTCACGGAACGGGACAGGCAACGAGCCGTCTTCGTTCTCGAAATGCAACGACACTTCGGCGAGGTTCACCGGCCGTCGCGCCGACGACCCCTGGAAGATGACCTCCTCCATCTTGGATCCACGGAGGAGACGTGCGCGCTGCTCGCCGAGCACCCAGCGCACTGCATCGGAGACGTTCGATTTTCCACAACCGTTCGGGCCGACGATTGCCGTGACACCGGGCTCGAAGTCGAGATCCGTCGAGTCCGCGAACGACTTGAAACCGTGGAGCTCGAGCTTGGTCAGCCGCACTAGTTCACTCTCCCGATACGGTAGACAAGCACCGGACGAATTCCGGATGCGCGAATCGATTCGAGAAACAATGCCGCCTGCTCGCGTGTTTCGAACGCGCCCGCGTACAGGCGCGCCGAGCCGTCAGCCTGGCGCAGCGCATACACAGGCTGGCCGCGGTCGGCAAAATACTTGAGCATCGGCGTTGCCGCGTCGGCGCTCAACGAGTCGACAAGGAACGCGTAGGGTGCGCGCACGACGGAGACGACGAGGTCTGGACGCAGCTGCCCTCGGGCGCGAAGGGTCGCGAGGAGCGAATCTGCCTCGGCCGCCGTTCGGTACGCGCCGGCGAGCGATCGGTACCACGTCGCCCCGCGCACGAGCGTAGCCGCGTATGTGGCGGCGGGAAGCTCACGACCTTCTTTGCTCTGGAGCCATCCAATCGCGCCAGCCTGCGTGTTCCAGCTCGCGAGCCAGATCGCGTACGCGGCGACGGCTCCCGAGTCGGCGGCGTTCGCGGGCACGAGCTCGGGCGGGATACTCGCCTCGGCGCGCGCCATGGAGTCCAGGCGAACCGCCGAATCGAGTGCGCTGGGCACCGTACCGGCCGAGGTGCCGGTGCTGCGACCGCGCCGAACAGCGGGCTCGTGGCCGCGCGCGAGCGGCCGCGCCGCGAGCCAGATCCCGAGACCGGCGAGGGTGACCGCGAGCACCAAACCCGCTGCTGCCGCGGGTGGAATCGGCAAGCGATACCACCGATGTCGCGGTCTCGTCGCGACGGCCGCGACATCGGTGGTGGCTACCTGAGGCTCGGGCGACGGCAATGCCTCCGCGGGGCTGGCCGGTTGCGGGCGGACGCGCCCGAGCAGTTTGTCGTCGGGTGCGGTAACGAGCTCCGCGTCGCCGACGAGGACGACGCCATCGGCAATCCGCACGACGTTCTCCAGACGCGACGCGTCGGCCGGGGCGGCAACGACGAGCAGTGCGCCGGTCTCCCGAAATCCACTCGCTAAGCGGTGCCAGCGCGCGTGCGTGAAGATCTCCTCGTACTCCGGAGCCTCGGAGCCGCTCGGGAGAACGTAGAGCTCTCCGGAGTCCGGGACTTCCTGCGCGATCTTGTTCAGCGATACGCCATAGCGGAAGCTGTCGACCAGTCCGTGCGGATCGTCGCCGCGCACCAAGCTTTGAATCGGCTCGGCATCACCAAGAAGGTCGCCAAGGGCGACTCGGCGCTTGCCAGACTGCGCGCGGGCTATGCCGAGCGCCGCGAGCGCTGTCTGGCGCGCATCGCTTCCCAGAACGAGGACGAGGTGAACGCCGTCCAGCGATTCGCCAACACGACGTCCTTCCTGCTCCCAGTCGGCGCCGTCGGGGGCAGGCACCTCACCCGGCACGCTTCCAGACGTCGCCGTCACTGCGTCGCCTCGTAAACCCAGTAGTTCTGTCGCGATTCGCGACCGACGCGCTCCGCTTCGTCCTTCGTTGGATAGGGACCGAGCACGACGCGGTAGATCGTTTGGCCTTCGCGCGGCGAGGCGAGGACGCGCGCGGTCTCGCCATGGACGCGAATCGTAGCGGCCAGCTCGCGGGCTTTGTCTTCAGCGAGAAGCGCCGCGAACGACACGATCCATCCTTTCACCACCGCCGGCGCCGGAGGCGTGGAATCACGGATCGGTGGTGGTGCCACGGCCAGTGACGAGTCGACTGGCTTGGTCACCGCACTGTCGGCGCTGTCGGCGCCCGGAAACTGCACCGGCTGATCGAGGCTCGCGGCGCGTGGCCGAAATCCGGTCCAGGAGAACGCGTACCAGAAGTCGCTCGCCCCCTGCGGCACGCGACGTCGCTCGCGAAGCGTCCCACCGTCGGCGAAGACGACGTCGCCACCATCAGCCAGAACGATCGCGCCGTCAGGCGCGACGAAGGGGATATCTTCGCGCCAGACGGAGCGTGCGGCACCGATCAGGCGATCGGTGCTGATGGCGATCACCCAAATCGAGTCTTTCTTCGCCGAGCGCACGAGCAGGTAACGGCCGAGGGGATCGATTCG
>Ga0066710_100005730_pt1 | contig 11406 bp, 4 predicted proteins | sample GraSoiAngelo_159_FD_79666 | JGI IMG/M metagenome (GOLD analysis project Ga0066710, IMG submission 79666) | Grasslands soil microbial communities from the Angelo Coastal Reserve, California, USA - 14_1009_16_40cm | ecosystem: Environmental > Terrestrial > Soil > Grasslands | place: USA... | reverse complement strand
GCGGACGAATTCTTCGGGCCTCCATCCGGTCGCGGGGGGCAACTGGGAAATCTCCAGGAAGACCTGGTGCAATTGTTCTTCGGTGAGCAGCTCTCGGAGCAGGAGCCATCCGGGTAGCGGCTCGGCAACGATCGAGCGCAGCGTGGCCAGGTGGGGCAGTTGCTCGGTTCGCAAGATTCCTTTGGCCGACAGGTAATCGTGCAAAACCTGATCGGGGTCGATTTCCACGCCCAGGCGTCTGGCGGCCAATTCGATGTTGTTCGGCAAATCGGCGAGGAACTCCAAACGTTCCCGGGCCTTTGCCCTCAGCCACTCGGCCATTTCCGGATGCGGTCTGGCGGCGGTCCAAATGGCAAGTGGCTCGAGAGGCAACATTCGGTGAAGCCACCAGAATATCGGCCCGACGTTAAGATACAGTTCATGATTCAGGGCCGGCTCAGCCGGCTCGAACGGCAGGCAACCGAGGCATTCCGCCCAGACGCGGCGCGCCTGGGTTTCGGTGAGCATGCCCATGTCCGCCATCATATCGGGCAGGCTGGGGCGGGTTGCAAACTGGCTGCTGAGCGCCTCGAGCAGAACGTTGGCATCCACCCCGGCCGCGCGTTGGAAGCGCCGAGACCAGGCGATGATCGGCGGCGCCGCCAACACCAGGCGCGGATAGGCGCGGTTGCGCGCAAAGGCGATGCTAAAGGGTCGCGCCAGCACCGGCTGCAGGTTCGCGCCGAACTGCCGGCCGAGCTGTTCGAGTTGCCCGGCGGCGGGCGGCTCGCGGAAGGCCATGAGAATCCGGCCCGCCTTCTGTTCGACCGGAATGGCCTCCAGTTCGAGCGATTGTTTTTCCGGGAAGCGCCGTAACAACTCGTCCGGAATATCAAATGGATTAATGAAGCGGACGCCGACGCCCGAGTGTTTTGCCCAGACCTCCGTGAACTGTTTTTCGTCGATCAGCCCCAGTCGCAACAAGCACAGCGGCGCCGAGCCGGCTTTTCCGATTTCGAGCGCCTGAAGAATTTGGTCGCGCGTGGCCAGGCCCTCTTCCACGAGCAGGTCTTCGATGGTCTTCCTGTATTCGCTGAGTTCGGCTTCGCCCGGAAAGACATGCGTCGTCTTGTGCCAGACGAACGGTGTGCCGAAGAGTTTATGGGCCAAATAAATCCTCGCCGCGCGCACGGTGGCGGTAAAGTTGATGACGTTGTCAATGATGACGCGCGGAATCGAAAAGCACGCCTGTTTGAGACTGTAGATGGTGTAAACGCTGATGATCTTTTGCACGCCGCGATAGACCAGCAGCCAGGTGTCCACAATGGCGATTTTCCAAAGCCAGGAATCGGCCATCAGCAACGGCCGCAAGTAAACCTGGGCGGCCCAGGGCGTCTGCCGGAACAACCATTGCAACAATACGATCCCCAGCACGACATAACCGACCATGTTAATGATATGCGTCAGGGGGGCGCGGCGGTCCCGCAACAGCGTGTAGCGCATCGGCAGCGTGCCGGCCCAACCGGTCTGCTCCCAGGTCTGGAAGGAAATGCCCAGAATCCAGCGCGCCCGCTGGCGCACGGCCGCCTCGAACGTGTGGGGAAATGGTTCGCGGATGGCAACGATCTCGTTGATGGTCTGCGCGGGTGCAAGGGAACCGTCACGCCGCCGGCGCCGGACGACGCGATCAACCGGATAGCTCACCACGCCCGTGCGAAAACCGGCCCGCTTGACCCGAATGCCGATCTCATAATCTTCCGTCAGGTTGCCGATCAAGAACGGTTCGCCATGGTTCGCCGCAGCCAGGTGTTCCAGGGCCTGGCGGGCAAAGGCCGTTCCGACCCCCGCCGAGGGCACGATGCCGCCAATGCTTTGGCGAATGAAAACGTCTTTGGTGTGCAATTCGGCGAAGCCGTCGATGTAGGTGTTTCCCGTCCAGTATTGCCACACGGGCATCTCGAGCGCGAACACGGGCAACTGCGCCATATCGTACTCGCGCGGAACAAAATAATTGTAAACCTTGAGCGCCAGGGGATGGACCACATCCTCGGCATCGTGAATGGCGATGACGGAATACTCCCTTACCCCGGGCACCTCATTCAACCGCATGTTCCGGTAGATCCAATTCAGGCAGTCGGCTTTGCAGGTGGGGCCAGGATGGGGGACCATCACTTTGTGGATGCGCGGGTTTTCGACGCAGATCCTGTCCACGCAGCCGATCGTCTCGGGGTCATTGGGATAGACACCGACGAAAATGTCGTACTTCTCGTAAAGCACGACCCGCGCTGCATATTCCGCCATCTTGTCAACGACTCCTCCCTCCTGCCAGGCGGGGACGCAGAGCGCGATCCACTGCTCCGGCGCGAGCTTCAAACTCTTGAGTGAAATCGGCGGATTCTTGCGGCTTTTGAAGAGATAATTGAGGAACAGCGAATCAAAAAACAGATCGTCCAGGCCGCTGATCAGAAACCCGATGGCGGCGACATAAGCCAGAACGAGACAGATTTGTTCGACGACTTCCATTTACCACCTCACACCCAGGGAAAGGCCGACGCGAAAGTCGTCGTACTGACCTTCGGCCCCGGCCCGGGTGCCGCGCTGGTCTCTCCCCAGATAGTAGCCTTTGAGCCATTCGCCGCGCAGGACCACCTCGACGCCGCGGCGGGGCGTCCAGAGCCAGCGCAGTCCGGGCCCCAGCTCGACGAGGTTATCAAAGTAATTCCCGCGCGCGTCCCAGGAGATGTTCTGAACCGCGTACATGTCGAAGCCCAGCCGCGGCCCCACCTGGAAAACGCGGAATCCCTCGTGCGCCTGGCCGTATCCGATCCAGCCGGCGTAGCGCTGATAATACGAAAAATCGGCGCCCGCGTCCGCGAACCAGGCCAGACGCCACAGAAATTGATTCGAGCCGCGCGGTTCCTCCTCCGGTCCGACCGCCGCCGCCAGCGCCGGAACGGACCCGGTGGTAGGGATCATTTCTTCGGGAGCAACCGTGTGCAACACCGTGCCGGGTCCCCAGGACTTGAACCCGTAGATGCCCGCCTGAAAATCTTCCCTCCACTCCCCCTCGCCGCGCCGACCGAGCAGGTCCTTGTTGAGGCCGACGGAAGCGTAGAAATAGAGATACTCCGCCGGCAACGGTTGTGCGCGCACGCCCAGCGAAACGGCGACGAAATTGTCGGCTATGACGCTTCGCTTCCCTCCGATCCTGGATTGTGTATCGGCCGAAAATCGGAATTCCTGGAACGGTTGCAGCCAGCGGGCGTGTGGAATGAACGTGCCGTGCCGAATGAAGCCCGAACCGAGCACGGTGCCAAATCGGCCGAGGTACTCGCCTGACAAATAAGCTTCACCCCAATACCAGCGGTCCAGGTCGGTGCTGGGCGGGAGCGATTGCAATCGGCGCTCCGCCTCCTGGCCGGCCGGTTCATCGCGATGTTCCCGCTTCAGCTCCTTCAACACCGTCGCGGCCTCCTGCCAACGTTGCCCTCGGATCAGCACATCGGCCCGCAGCAGAGAAAGCTCGACCGCGTCGCGATGTGTCACGGCCAGTCGCTCGGCCAGTTCGAGCGCGCGGCCGTTTTCTCCCAGCGCCTGCAACGCATACAACCGTTGCATCTCCATCAACCAGGAGAGTTCCGCCTGCTTTTCAAGCTCGTCCACCGCATCAGCCACGTCGCGATGCCGCTGTCTGGCCGCCAGCTCGAAGATGCGCCGTTCGGCCCGCTGGATGGCCGAGGGTGTGGCGATATCCTGGAGACGCTGCTCCGCTTCGGCGGCGGCCGGCGTGCCGGGGAACTCCTGCCGCACTTGCTGCAGGAGCCGGATCGCTTCATCCTGCCGTTCGTTCCGGGCCAGGAGTTCGGCCCGCAACAGCGCCAGGTCCGTCGCCCTCGGATGCGTGGCGGCGAGCGCGTTCGCCCCTTCGAGGGCGGCCGAGTGTTCGCCCAGCGACTGCAGGGAATAGAGCCGTTGCAACTGAAGAACCCACTCGAGTTCCCCCTTCTTCTCCAACTCATCGATCGCCGTCACGACGGCGCGATGGTTTTGCCCGCGGGCCAGCTCGAAGATGTTTTCCACGGCAAGGTTTCTTTCCCGGCGGGCCGACTCGGCGCGGAGCTGCTTTTCCGCGTCAAAGGCCGCGGTGGTGCCCGGATTCTCACGCGCCACCTGCCGCAGGATTTCCGCTGCTTCCTCCCATCTGTCCTGCTGTTCCAGCAGGTCGGCGCGCAGCAGTGCCAGCTTGGCGTCGCCGGGGTGAGAGACGGCCAACTGGTTGGCACGGTTCAAGGCGCGACTCTTCTGGCCGAGCGCCTGCCAGGCGTGAATCCGCTGCCGTTCGAGCGCGAGCGACAGCTCTCCCCCCTTTTCCAACTCGTTGATGGCTTCGATGACGTCGCTGTGGCGCTGCTGACGCGCCAGTTCAAAAACGCGCTCTTCGACTTGCTGATGGGCCACGGCCTCGAGGCGTCGCGCGGCTTGCGCGGCTGCGGCCGTGGCGGCGTTCTCTCGCTCGATCTGTCGCCAGATTGAAACCGCTTCGGGATGGCGCCCGATTTGCTCCAACAGATCGGCCCGGAGCAGCGCGAGGTCAGTGGGGCTCGGATAATCGAGCGCCAGCCGGTTCGCTAAGTCCAGGGCAAGCGCGTATTGGCCGAGACTTTGCAGCGCGTAGAGTCGTTGCATCGCCAGCGCAAACGAAAGCGGCCGCTGTTTTTCCAGCTCATTGGTCGAGGCAATGACTTCCTGATGTTTGAATTGCGCGGCCAGTTCAAACACTCCGCGCTCGGCCTCGAAACGCAGATCGCGTTCGAGGTCTTCCCGGAGGCGGCCAAGGGCCTCCGCTGCCGCATCGGCAAGCTCACGGTTCGGCGATTTCTCCACTTCGATGAAGACCCGCTCGGCATCGGCGTGGCGTTTGAGGTTGACGTACTCGACGCCGAGCCGGAAGTAGGCGACTTCGTGTTCCGGACTCCTGCCGTGGACGTCTTCGAGGACGCGCGCGGCGGCTTCGTGCCGTGTCAATTGGGAGAGCAACGCGCCGTAGTCAAGCGCGGCCCGCAGGTCGTCAGGATTCTGTTCGACATAGTCTTTGAACCGGGCGGCCGCCTCGTCAAAGCGTTTCTGTTCGTAAAGTTCGTAAGCTTGACTCCTGGCAAAAGCGGCGTCGGCTTCGGCGCCGCGCGCCAATTGGCGGAACCGCAACAGGCCGATGAGGGCGATGCCAAGGATCAATTTTTTCATCAGGGCGCCTCGTCGAATTCGATCAGTTCGTAAACGCCGACGCCCTTTCGTTTGAAGGTCCTTTCTCCCGACGCGGCCGTCGGTTCCTGTGTTTCGGCCAGCAGATGGCCGGCGCGATCATAAGCCTTCCATCGGATGGTGGCGTTCCGAAAGCCGATCGCGCGCTGGGAGTTGCCCGTGAGCAGGAGCGCGCCCGGCACTTCGACCCGATTGTCCAGGTCCGCGAGGTCGAGGAACGGAACGTGAAAACCTTCAAGCGTTTCCACCAGCGCGATCAGTTTTTCAACCGGCTGATAGGAATGAATGAAACAACCGGCCACTGTGCCCCGCAATTGAGTGAGCACTTCCGCCCTCGCCTTGATCGCGGCTACGAAATGGACCGGCGTATCGAGCACGTAACCGAGATTTTCCGGCACGACCAGGCGGCCGTAGCGGTCGGCGGTCAACCCGCCGATTTCGGACTTGGCCAGACCGGTCGCGTCCGAGAGTTGCACGCGCTCGACGGCGGTGGGAAAGACTCGCGCGACCTCCGGATAGACCGCGCTCGAGGCCGCGTAGCGCGGTGTTTCCCATGCCAGCGGGAAGATTCCGCGGCGCAGCATCGCGCGCACATCCTGCTGAAGCCGCTCGCGCAGAGACCGGGCTGTCTCCGATGCGATGGGCCGGTCCAATTCAGCGTCCCACCATTCGCGGGCGTCTCGCGATTCGATTTGGTCAGTCCTCGTCTTCCCCTGGACAACCAATCTCCCCCCGCGCTGTTGGGCATAGCGCAACGTGTCTGCAAACTCGGGCTGTGAATCCAGCTCGAGAAATTCGCCCGTCGAGGGATCGCGATAGGCCAGGATGACCGCGACCATAAATGGATGACCGCGCGCGAACAGGTAATCCACCATCCGCCGGAACCCGCGGTGATCGCAATGGCAATGGTAGTCCTCGATCCGCAAAAAAACGCGCCGGGTCGGAATATCGGTTGCCTGGTAAAAATCCAGAAGCAGGTCCTCGAACAGGAAGCCAACGGTTCCGCCGGAGGGTTCCGCCGCGAAAAACGTCACGTGCGCGGTTTTCCAGCAGAGGGGCCGCGTTATCAGCCGGTCATGAACCTGCTGCTGAAACGACATCAGCACTGCGGAAGCGGAATTGGTCCCGAGGGTGGCCGGAATCCAGGGGTCAATCGTCACATCCCAGTCGCGCCCGTCGTAACTGACGTTGGTCACAGCGGTGCCAGCCGCAAACGGGGAGACCTCAAACTGCTCTTTGAAGGGAACCCACTGCTCGAGTTGGTCCGCGCCAAACCCAACCCAGAGAACCGGCCGGTTGGTTCCGGCAATCCGCCGCAGAAAATCCTTTGGCAGCTCGGAGCAGATTTGCGGGCAGTAAACAACCACATAGTCGGCGCCCCAAATCCGTTCCGGCACGGCGTTCGAGAGGGCGACGCAGTCCAGGTGGGTGGCGACCCGTTCGAGGCGCAATTTCAAGGACTCCAAACCGTCCACCAGCGAGTAGGCCCGACGGGCGTTGGCATAGACCAGCAGCGTATTCGCCTGGGCGCCCTTGCCAGCGACAGGCCGGGCGGTCGATTGCGCCGCGGCCTGGCTCACCGCGAGAAGAATGGCAAACCAGACAGTCGGACGGCGAACAGCGGTGAACCTATACCTGACGCCAAAAGTGCCGCCGCGTGAGGGCACGCGGCCTACAACGTCCTGTAGGCCTGGTCTCCTGACCCGGCGTTGGACGTTTTCGGCTGCGGCTGCGGCGCGCCAGGTTTTTTCGTGGCCAATTTCCTGTTTTGGGGTGAATGCGTTCATGAAACGCTCTCGAGCGGTTGCCGATGTTCCTGCCCCGATTGTTTCAGGCGGTGCGCTCGTTCCCACATCAACAGCAGACGGCAGCCGACGATGACCACCAACACAACGCCAGACCCGTAGAAGACGACTGTGTTCACCCGGCCATGCCGGCGCAGGCGGGTTTTGCGCGCTTCCACCCGCTCCCGTGTTTCTTCCGCACTCAGACCGGGAGGTATCCGGCTTTGGATTCGTTCGGCCAGCGAGTCGCGCGCGGGCCGCCGTGTATCGTATGCGGCGATCCTGCCGCCGGCGTCCATGGCGCAAATATTGCCGTGCAGTTCGGCAGCGACTTTCGGGTCCGTGAGCAGGCGCAGCACTGTTGGGGTGGCAAACTCGCGCCAGCCTCCCACCACGGCCAGCCACTCATCCGGGGACCATGGCGAAGCCAACAGTTGTACGAAGCTCAGCGATGGTTCAAAAGCAGCGACGTTCACTTCGCTGCCTTGCATTCGGACCGCGCTGTCTCCGGCGGCGGTCATCCTCACCAGAAGCGGCGCCTCCTGCGGCAGGGCCGTTTCCCATTGGCTGCTCGATCCCAAAAGCACAATCGAGCGATCCTGCAATCGCGCCGCCGGGGGCACGGACGCTTTTGAATACGTGCAGACCTCCGGCCAAAGCACTCGCGAAGAAGGAAGCTCTCGCCCCAGGTGCATCGAGACCGCCATCAGCCAGCGCACTTCGTCGAGCGAGAGGTCCCTGGGCACCAGCAACGCGGCCCGGCGCAGAAAACTGTCACGCAGGAGAAGCCGACTGAACCGGCTGAGGGAATGAACCTCGATCAGTGACGGAGTGGTCTCGAGGGTGGAATCGCCGGAAACGATCAGCCACGGCTCGTCTTCCCTGCGCTGCGCGCATTCAACCGGTTCGGTCTCGAAGTGGGCGCGGAAAGTCAACATCATCGGGTCACGTCCGCCCAGTCCCTTTGGCAGAGTCACCCGGGCCGAACCGGCGGCCGCCGTCTTCGGCGTCAACTCGATGGTTCCCGCGTTCAGGCCGTTGACCAGCACTTCGAGCCATGATCCCGGACTCACCACCGTTGCAGCTTGCCTGAATCGGACTTCCAAAATGCCGGAGGAAAGCTCGAAACCGGGCGGCAGACGCCATCCGGACACCGACTGTTCCATTCTGTGGACGCCGCTCAGTCGGATCTCCGAAACACCCCAATCCCCCAGTACGCGCCGGGTCGTCTCCGGCTGCGTCGTCGCTTCCAGGTCCGGACCGACGGACGGTATCGCGTCGATGACGATGGGATTCGGCGGGGCTGTGGCGAGTGCTGGAGCATTGCCCAGTGTCAAGACAGCCTTCTCCAAACCTGTGTCGTCCGCCCCCGCCACCAGCAGCCAACGGCGCTTCTTCCCCAGGGCGTCATCGATGAATTCCGCGATCAATCCTTTCCCCGCCCCCAGGACCGCCAGTCTGTCCGCGACGTTTCCAGGCCACGCCATGAAGCCAAGTTCATCCCGCCTCCCCACCGCGATAACGTTTCCCGCGGAGTTCGTGGCCGGCCAATTGTCCGCCGAGGCGACGCGGCAATCCTCCATGGACAAATAGCCCAGTTGTCCCAGGCGCGCCGCGATAACGGCACACGCGCGCAAATGTACGTCGCGCCTCTGGGTGGGCACCAGCAGGGTCAACGTCGGCGTCCGCGAGTCGGAAGGGTGTAACAACTTCTCCTCGGCAATGGAATCCGGGAACCGCACCAATTCCGGAAACACGGCTGACCGCTGGTAAACAATCGTGAGGTAGGAGTCCGAGCGGCGAATCGTCCACATTCCCGGTTCCTGAGTGTTACCGGCGTCGGCCGCGAGTTTCCTCAGAACAAATCGCACGGAGATCCGGTTCCAATCACGAATCAGGCTTTCTTCCGGCACCGGAAACCGCACCCGGATGCGCAGGGCGTTGATGTTTTTGAGATTCTTGCTCTCGACCGTCGCGCCTGACAAACGCTTGCCGTTGATCGAAGCCGTGATCGTGCACAGCCGCGGGAGGATTTCCAACGAGGGATACAAGTCCAGCCGCAGTTCGCAGCCGGCCTGAAAGCTGACATGTTCGGGTAGTCGAACGACGAAATCCTTGGCCGCGGTGTCGCCGGGAAATGGTTCCGAATCGGCGCGGATAAGTGGAAGACGAACTGACTCTTTTGACTGTAAACGCACGGCGTGCGCGGGGTCGTTCGTTTTCTGCCCGCAAACCGGTGGCGGAGCGAGCGAGGCAACGAACAACACCAACACCACCGCGCTCTGGCCGACTGAAGCGTAGGAGCCGACGTAAGTCTCCATGAAGCTATGCCGCACCAAACGGCGTGAAAATTCCACCGAACTGTGCGTGCTTCCCCCTCTCCTGGAGGAGAGGGCCGGGGTGAGGGCGGACGTTTCGACTGGCCTCATTTTCGACGCGTTCATGAGAACCATCACTGCCGTAGTTTCCGATACGCGGTCTTGAGCCTTCTTCACCGCCAGGGACGTGGAGTACACGGCACTGACGCGACCCACGCAGACTCCGCACTTCCATGCACGAAACCGAGTTGTAGCGCCGAAGTTGTAAACACGCTTTCGCAACGGGTCAATCCCCTAGCCATTCGGCTATTCAGCAATCCCAGTATGATGTTGACCGCAGTCCCCGTCCGGATTTCCATGAAGTGACGTGTCCGGGCGTTGATAAACCGATGATGTGTTGCAAGCTTTTACTCCTTTGAAAACATCCACGAAGAACCTCGCGGGGTCGGCCTCCGGTCAAAAGACCAGGCATTCAGCCGCCAGCGCCGCCTCGAAACGCCGCCGCCGCCTCGAGAACGCGTTGCTGGCTGAGTGCCGGTCCGGCTGGACGCTGCCCCGGCCGTATTACCGCGAGGAATCGGTTTACCGGTTGGATCTGGAGCAAGTATGGCGGACCGGCTGGTTGTTTGCCGGTCATTCGTGCGAGATTTCGGAGCCGGGAAGCTACTTCACGCTCGAACTCGACACTGACTCGTTGATCGTCATTCGCGGCGCCGACGGCGCCATTCACGCCCATCACAACGTTTGCCGGCACCGCGGCTCCCTGGTGTGCGCCGCACCGACAGGCCAGGTTTCACGCCTGATCTGCCCCTACCATCAATGGACTTACTCCCTCGAGGGAAAACTGATTGCCTGCCGCGGAATGCACGCCGGTCTCGACAAGTCGCAGTTCAGCCTCCGCCCGGCGCGCGTGGAGGAGGTCGAGGGACTAGTTTTCGTTTCCCTCGCGGACAAACCGCTCCCATTCGCTCCCGCTCGCGACGCGTTGGCTCCCTTGCTCAAACCGCAAGGGTTGCGGCGCGCAAAGGTGGCGAAGGTCCTCGATTACCTCGTGCCGGCAAACTGGAAGCTGCTCTGGGAGAACAATCGGGAATGTTACCACTGCAACCTCAATCATCCCCAGTACATCAAGGCCAACTTTGACCACTACAACGCCGATGACACCACCCCCCGCGTCCGCGAGGCGCTCAATCGTGTCGTCGCGCGCAGCGAGCAAAAAAGGGCCTCCGACCGCCTTGCGCCGACGCACCGCCAGAGCGGTATGGCGGTCTTTCCTGACGCCGACAAGAACATCTGGTTTTCGGCGAATCGAACACCGCTGGTGGACGGCTGGGTGAGCGAATCGATGGACGGCAAACAGGTTGCTCGACTGATGGGCGACTACACCGACGCGGACACAGGAACATTGCGAGTGCGCGCCTTGCCGAACTTCTGGAATCATTCAAGTTGCGACCATGGTGTCAGCACACGATTGCTGCCCGTGGGCCCGCAGCAAACCGCCGTACGCGTCTGCTGGCTCGTGGACGAAAAGTCGATTGAGGGACGTGATTACGATCTGTCCAGGCTCCTCCCTTTCTGGCAACTCACCTCCGAGCAAGACTGGCTGATCTGCGAACGCCAACAGAAGGGTGTGAATTCGAGCGCCTACAGGCCCGGGCCATATTCCACATTCAAGGAATACAATGTGGCGAGCTTTGTGAAGTGGTATTTGGGGTGCGTGGAGCGTGAGGCGTAGGGCGTGGTACGTGAGGCGTGAGGCGTGATATTTTGAACATAGGAGCCAACATGACCTACAAAGAGTGGATTGAAACAGTGCCATCTGAGATCCGGGATGATTCGGTTTGGCGAGTGGAAGCATATCGACTTGCATTGTTCGCAGGCGATTTGGCCTGGTACGATTCGACGAAACTGCTAAGCGACAAGCGGACCATCAGTCTGGCTGATCAGTTGCACCGTGCGGCCGCTGCGATCAGCGGCGATATCACCGAGGGCTACAGCCGCCGGTCCGGCAAGGACCAGGCGCGGTTCTATGAATACGCCCTCGGTTCCGCGCGCGAGACCCG
>Ga0066710_100005727_pt1 | contig 11408 bp, 11 predicted proteins | sample GraSoiAngelo_159_FD_79666 | JGI IMG/M metagenome (GOLD analysis project Ga0066710, IMG submission 79666) | Grasslands soil microbial communities from the Angelo Coastal Reserve, California, USA - 14_1009_16_40cm | ecosystem: Environmental > Terrestrial > Soil > Grasslands | place: USA... | reverse complement strand
GAGGATCTGGACGGTCGCGAGACGTCGCGCGGCCCGCTCCGGCTGGTGGACGTCCGTCGCGGCCGCTTCCCGGAGGAGCGCGACGCCGTCGCCTTCGCGGGGAACGGCGGGTCGCCGGTCGCGCGAGTCAAGTACTTCGCCGGCCGGAGATCGGCCGCTGTGCGGCCCTGGATCGAAGCGTCCGTGGCTCGCGACGACGAGGCGTACGCGGCCGAGCTCGTCCGCGCGCTCGCGGACGTCCTTCCCCCGGGCGGCTACCTGATGGTCGGCTACGGCGACGACGAGACGGAGCGAGGCCTTAAGCGCCGGTTTCCGCCGGTTGCCACACCGCTTGGCAAGGCGCTCTTCGACGCCGGGTCGACCTGGTTCAAGGACTGGTACTACCCCGAGGGCTGGCTGGAAGGCGGCATGAAGCTCCAGGGAAACAAGCCCGTCTCCGACGAGGCTCGCGAGGCGAACCTCTCCGAGCTTCGCGCCGAGCTCCAGAGCTGGCTCGAGCAGGAGAACGCCCGCGATGAGGTGGCTACGCGGGCGCGCGAGCGGGCGCAAGCCGTCCTCGAAGCGGTCGGAGGAGACCCGAACTAGAGACCTGATGCGAAAGTTCGGCCGGGCCCAATTTCACATCAGCCCTCTAATCTTCCCGAATCCGCGTCGCCGTTATCACGGGAGGATCGAGCGGGATCGGAGAGGCGATTGCCCGCCGGCTCCGCGAGCGCGATTGGAAGCTCGTCCTTCTCGCCCGGGGCGAGGAGCGCCTGCGGCGCGTCGCCGGGGAGCTCGGCGCGGAGGCCGAGCGGTGCGACGTGGCCGACCGCGAGGACGTCGAGCGCGTCGCCGCCCGTGTTGGCGAGCGCTATCCGGCAGTCCACCTGCTCGTGAACAACGCCGGCATCCCAGGCGGCGGCGGCTTCCTCGAGGTCGGGCCGGAGCAGATCGAGCGCGTGACGCGGACGAACTACCTCGGTTCCGTGTGGAGCCTGCTCGCCTTCCTCCCGCTGCTCGAGGCGGACACGCCCTCGGACGTCGTCACGATCGCGTCGGTGGCGGGCACCGTGGCCGTGGGGGCCTCCGGGCCGTACACCGCGGCGAAGCACGCGCAGCTCGCGTTTTCGCGGAGCGTCACGGTCGAGCTCGACCCGCGCGGGATCCGGGTTCACTCGATCCTCCCCGGCTGGGTCGAGACGGATCGCTTCCCCGACCACAATCTGCGCCGAAAGCTTCCGCGGTGGATCGTGATTCAGCCCGATCAGGTCGCGGAGGTCGTCATGAACTCGATCGACCACAACCGCCGCGAGGCCGTCGTCCCCTGGCCGTTTCGGGCGGCCGTGCTGCTCCACGGGGCCCTGCCGGGCACGCTCGGACGGGTGTTCTCGCTCGTCGGCGGTCCGGAGCGGCTGCGCCGGTGACACGCGTCGGCGCAGGGCTCTCGACCGCCCCCTCCGCGGCAGGCGCGGCGCGGCAGGCGGCGGCCGAGGCAGGGGCGGCGCTCAGGGGCGCGGACGCCGACCTGGCGTTCCTCTTCCTCTCGCCTGCCCACTGGGAGGAGGCGGATGACGCGGTGGAGGCGGTCGAGTCGCAGCTCGCCCCTCGCCACCTCGTCGGCTGCGTTGCCGAGGGCGTCGTCGGCCGCAACAGGGAGCTCGAGGAAGGCCCGGGGGTGGCCGTTTGGGCGGGATCGCTTCCGGGCGCCGACATCCGGTCGTTTCATGCAGCCACGATCGAGACCGACGAGGGCGTCGGCATCGTCGGCTTTCCCTCCTTCGAGGACGCGACGCTCGTCACGCTCCTCGTCGACCCGTTCACCTTCCCGGCAGCGCCGTTGATCGCAAAGCTGAACGAGGACTTCCCAGGGCTGCCGCTCGTGGGCGGGGTCGCAGCCGGCGGCGGGCGGCCGGGCACGCAGGTGCTCGTTCACGACGGCGAGCTGCACGAGGAAGGAGCCGTCGGCGCGGTGGTCTCCGGCGTTCCCGTCCGGACCGTCGTCTCACAGGGGTGCGCGCCGATCGGCCGCGATGCCGTAATCACCCGCGCAGAGGACAACGTCGTTTTCGAGCTCGCGGGCGAGCCGGCACTCGAGCGGCTCCGCGAGGAGGTCACCGCTCTCCCGCCCGAGGAGCAGCGGCTCGCCGCGGAGGGGCTGCTCGCCGGGCTCGTCATCGACGAGAACGTGCCGGAGTACGGGCGGGGCGACTTCCTCGTCCGCGGCCTCATCGGCGCGGACGAAGGCACCGGCGCGATCGCGCTCGGCGAGCACGTCCGCGTCGGCCAGACCTTGCGCTTCCACATCCGCGACGCTCGCTCGGCCGACGAGGATCTGCGCGAGTCGCTCGCCGCCGCGCTCGCCGGCGACCGCCCCGCCGGCGCGCTCCTCTTCACCTGCAACGGCCGAGGCTCGCAGATGTTCGCGGAGCCCGACCACGACGCGCGTGTCGTGACGGAGGCGCTCGGGAGCTCCGGCCTCGCCGGATTCTTCTGTGCCGGCGAGATCGGGCCCGTGGGGGGCCGGACGTTCCTGCACGGCTTCACGGCCACGATGGCCGTCTTCCTGGACGCGTAAGCGCCGATCCCCTCGTTTGAGGCGCGGGGAGCTCCGGAAGACTAGCCCGCGCATGGCGAGACTGAAGCGCGTCGACTGCTCCGGGCCCGGGATCGAACGGCGACGGCGAGGCCGGGGCTTCGCCTACTACGAGGACGGCCTGCTCGTGGACGAACTGGAGCTCCTCGACCGGATCCGCGAGCTTGCGATCCCACCGGCCTGGACGAACGTCTGGATCTGCCCTCACCCGAACGGACACATCCAGGCCGTCGGGGCGGATGCCGCCGGGCGGAGGCAGTACCTCTACCACCGCGTCTGGCGCGAACGGCGCGATCAGGAGAAGTTCGACGAGATGCTCGACTTCGCCCGCGCGCTCCCGCGCGTGCGAGCAGTAACCGCGGAGCATCTCGGGCAGAAGGGGCTGGCCCGGGAGCGCGTGCTCGCGTGCGCCGTCCGACTTCTCGACCGTGGGTTCTTCCGGATCGGAAGCGAGGACTACGCCGAGCAGAACCGGACCTACGGGCTCGCAACGATGAAGAAGCGGCACGCCACGCTCGACGAGGGAGGCGCGATCACCTTCGACTACGTCGCCAAGGGTGGAAAGCGCCGCGTGCAGTCGATCGTCGATCCGGCCGTCTGCGAGGTGGTCGCGGCGCTCAAGAAGCGGCGAGGTGGCGGCAGCGAGCTGCTCGCGTACAAGAACGGCGGCCGCTGGGCGGACGTCAAGTCGTCCGACACCAACGAGTACATCAAGGAGGTCGCCGGAGGCGACTTCTCGGCGAAGGACTTCCGCACGTGGAACGCGACCGTGCTCGCGGCCCTCGCGCTGGCGGTCTCGAGCCCGGCCGCCAGGTCGAAGACGGCCCGGAAGCGCGCGATGACGCGGGCGGTGCAGGAGGTTGCGCACTACCTCGGGAACACGCCGGCCGTCTGTCGCGCCTCGTACATCGACCCGCGCGTCTTCGATCGCTATCAGGACGGCGTCACGATCGGTGGCGCTCTCGAGGCGCTGGGAGACGTCGAGTTCGGCGAGCCCTCCACCCAGGGCGCGATCGAGGAGGCCGTCCTCGACCTGCTCGAGGGGGAGCGAACGGACGCGATCGAGAACATCCCCGCAGCCGCCTGAGGCCGTTTTGGCCACGGCCTGGGGTCTGACCCCTAGACATGGCTCGCCGGGTCAGGCCGGCGGCCGCGCCAGACAACACGTGTTTCGAGAATCGCCTGCTCAGCGGGGAGAACATCGGCGTTCGGGGACCGGTCCCGGGGTCTGACCCCTGGACATGGCCCTTTCGGCCCGAGGGCTCAGGCGAGCCGGCGCGCCGCGCGGAGCGCGGCGCCCGCGAGCGCGGCGCCGGCGAGCACGTCGAGCACGTAGTGGTTCGCCGTTGCCATGACGACGAGCGCGACGAGCGGTGGGTAGGCGGGTGCGACCGCGCGCGCGAGCGCGCTGCCACTCGTCCCGGCGACCCCGGTCGCCGTGACGACGGCGTAGGCGACGTGGATGCTCGGCAGCGCCGCGAGCGGGTCGTAGAGCTGTGCGATCAGCCCCCGGTCGAGGTCGATCCTGCTCACCTCAGCGATCGTGTCCACGAAGTGGTCGAGCGTCCGCGGCGGCGCCGTCGGGTAGAGGAGGAACACGGGCTGCGCGCCGAGCGTGGCCAGCGCCGCGGCAGAGCGGAGCCGGTGGAACTCCGGATCGCTGCGCCGGAACAGGCGCATCAACCAGCCGACGGTCAGCCCGACGTTCAGCGTCACGTAGGCGACGTTCAGGACGGCGACGAGACGGCGGCGGGGCAGGAGAAGGCGCTGGAGCGCGGGCTCGACGTGAATCCCGAGCCGGCGTTCGAGCGCGACGATTCGCTCCGCGTTTCGCGCCGCTTGCACGCGACCGCGTTCGTTGACGACGGCCCGGCGAACGAGGAGATAGGCGCCGTACACGCCGAGCCCGATCGCCGTCTCGCGGCGCCCCGAGAACCGTCCCCGCCCCACCGGCCGACGCCGCATCCGGCGGAGTTTACGATGCGGGTTGAGCATGGCCCCTTCGGCCCATCACCGCTGGCGCCGGATCGCTGTCCGCATCGGGCTGGGATCCGTCGCGACCGGCATCTTCCTCTGGCTCTTCCTCCGGCAGGTCGATCTCGGAGCCGCCTGGAAGAAGATGACTGCCCTCCCGCCGTGGACGATGCTCGCCGCGCTGGGCCTGATCTTCGTCAACGTGTTCGCGATGGCCCTGCGCTGGCGTTACCTCCTGGAGGGCGCCGGCTACAAGCTGTCACTGCGAAGGCTGGTCTCGACCGTCTGCGTCGGCCGGGGTGCCAACAACGTCCTCCCCGCCCGCGGAGGCGACCTGCTCCGCATCGAATCGATGCGCGAGCTCGCCGCGGTGCCGGCGTTCGTCAGCGCAGGCACGCTCTTTGCCGAACGCCTGCTCGACGGCGTCGTCCTCGCAGCGTGGATCGTCGTCGGCGCCCTGCTCCTCGGCGAGGGTGGAGAGCTGCTCCTGACCGGCGTCGCACTCTCCGCCGGCGCGGTGCTGGGGATCGTCCTCGTCGCGGTCGCGGCGCAGGACCCACAGCGGACGGAGGCTTTCGTCTGGCGAGCGGCGCGCCGTCTCCCGCCGCGCTGGCGGGCGCGCGTCGGCCGCTCGACCGTCCACTTCGTCGAGGGCCTGGGCGCCTTCCATGGGCGGCGCCGCTTCACGCTCGTCGTGCTGACGTCGATCGCGATGTGGAGCGCGGACGTCTTCATGTATGCCCTCGTCGGACACGCCTTCGGCCTCGATCTCCGCACCGGCGGCTACTTCCTCCTCGACGGGATCGGGAACCTGGCGCTCGCCGTCCCGGCGACGGCGGCGGGGCTCGGGAGCTTCGACTACCTGACGCTGCTCGCCGCGAAGGGGATCAACGTTCCGGCGGACAAGGCGACGGCGTACGTGCTGACGATGCATGCGCTCGCCGTCCTGCCGATCACGATCCTGGGCGCCCTGCTCATCCGCCCCGCGTTCCCACGCGTCTTCCACCGCGGCGAGCCGGCCGGCCAGGAGGGCGGCTAGCGCGCGGTCTCGCGCGCGCTCTCGTACTCGCGCGCCAGGTACTCGAGGTCGCCGGGCGCGAGCCGTGAGGCCGCGTCGAGCGCCTCGGCAACGCGCCGACGGCGTCCGTCGGGCTGCTCGAGCGCCGGATCGACGGCGCGGCCGTCGGCGGCAGCCGCACCGACCTCCGCCTCCACCTCGCGCTCGAGCGCCGCCGTGTCACGGCTTCCCGCGCGGAGGAGCCTGTGCGCGACGACCTGGCCGCAGGTGAGCGGGACCACGTTGCGGAGAACGGAGAGGATGTCGGGTCGCTCGCCGCCGCGCAGGTCCAGCCGCTCCGGGAAGACGACGTGCGCGCGCGTACGCCCCCTCGTCAGCGGGTCGTAGGCGATCCCGATCGGCTGCAGCCAGTGCGGGCGGCCGAGACGGAGCAACGCCTCGGCACCGGGTAGCAGCGGCCCGACCGCTCCGTCGGGCGAGGGCCTGCCTTCCGGAAAGACGAGCAGCGCCGCACCGCGCCGTAGAACGGTGACGATGCCGCGGAACTCCGTCGCCGCGACCGCTGCGCGGCGCTGCCAGAGCGGCTCGAGCTCCGGCGAGTCGAGAGCGTCGCGGCCGAACTCCTGCCAGAGCAGATCCGCGTACTCGCCGCGCAGGACGTCCGCGCCGACCCGGGGCGGTGCGAGCTCCGCCTCGAGCGCGCGCAGGCGGAGGCTCGCGGCCGTCGCCTTCGGGAGAAATGCGTCAAGCGGACGGTCCGCGAACGCCTCGAGCACGTCCCTGGCGAGTGGGCCGATTCCTCGCGAGACCGGATACACCTGCATCCTCCGCAGGAGCGCTCCGACTCCCAGCGGATAAAGGAGCCTCTGCATCGCGACCGGAAGTCCGGGAGAGAAGCCCGCCAGGAACCCCGGCTCGGCCAGGTCGTCGCGGGCAGCGAAAGCGACTCGCCGCTTACGCCGCCGCCACAGCCCGGCGCGAAGGTAGAGCGACGGACAGAGAAGCGGAATGTCCGTCTCGCGGCGGTGTGTGACGACGATGAGCGTCCCAGGGTCGACCGGAAGCGGATCGACTCCGAGCGTCGATACGCGAAAGCCGGAGCGTGTCGACGCCCACATGCCGAGCGCGATGGCGTCATAGAGGAGCGGCACGGCGGTAGCATCGCGGCATGGCTCGACTCACGCTCGGCGATCAGGCCCCCGACTTTCACCTACCCGACGTCAGCGGCTGGATGCACGCGCGGTCCGATTACAAGGGGCGGCCGCTCGTCGTCATCTTCTCCTGTGTCCACTGCCCGTACGTCGTCGCCTGGGAGGACCGGATCAACGCCGTCGCTCGCGACTATGCCGACCGGGCCGGTCTCGTCGCGATCAACGCGAACCACCACATCGGCGACACCGTCGACCACATGCGGCAGCGGGCCGAGGAGAAGGGCTTCGTCTTCCCGTTCCTGCGCGACGAGCCTCAGGACGTCGCAAGCGCGTACGGAGCGGCCCGCACCCCCGAGGTCTTCGTCTTCGACGCCTCTCACCGCCTCGTCTATCACGGCGCTCCCGACTCCGACTATCAGAACGGCGACGGCGCCGACCCCTACCTGCGCAAGGCGCTCGATGCGGCGCTCGCGGGCCGGGACGCCGAGCCCGCCGAGACGCCGGCGGTCGGGTGCACCGTGAAGTGGCGCTCCTGAGGGGCCGGCGCTAGTCCGGCCCGGCGCGTTCCCGATGTGCAAGCTTCAGCGCCTCTTCGCGCGTCGTAATGGTCCCCGCGGCACGCTCCTCGGCGATCAGCTCGAGGATCCGGCCGACCTCGGGCCCCTCAGGCAGCCCGAGCTCGTCGCCTCGGAGCAGCGGCTCTTCAGGATCGAGCGACCGCGCCCGCTCAACGGCTTCGAGGAGCTCCACACGGCCGCCGCACGCCATGTGAACAGCGTCGAGCGCCCACGGCTCGGTCGCCCGACGGAAGCGGTGGATCTCACGCGCGGACGCGTCAGCCGGACACTGCGCCCCCCGGATGGTGCGTGCGTACCGGCGCAGCTCGTTGGAGACCGGGAGCCGCTCGACCGCCTCGCCGAGGAACCACACGAGGCGGAACTCAGGCGTGTCGACGGGGACGTCGAGGCTCGAAGCCGTGCCGCCCAGCTCATCGAGGAGCCCCAGCTCGGCGAGCCGTGCATAGCCCCACGACGACAGCCTCAGGAGCTCGTCGAGGATCCGCTCGCCGGCGGCGGCCGGCGCGAACTCGGCCTGTGCCCGTACAGCCGCTTCGGTTCGCTCGTCCATCCGGAAGGCAAGCTCGTCCTCGAACCGAACGGCACGAAGGAGCCGGAGCGGGTCATCGGCGAACACGCCGCTCGAGACGGCGCGCACGCGCCCCGCCTCGAGGTCGGCCCGGCCGCCGAACGGGTCGACCGGCTCGCCGCCTTCCACGGGGACGGCGATCGCGTTGATCGTGAAGTCGCGGCTCCCGAGATCGTCTTCGATCCCGTCGCGGAGCGGCGTGAAGTCGACGGTCCGCCCGTCCGAGAAGGCGACGCGCCAGGCGCCGTGCCGTTCCGAGAGGCGGAAGAGTGCGCCGCCGGCCAGCCGCCCGAACGTGCCGGCTGCTCCTTCCGGGTCGCGGCAGGCGACGTCGAGGTCGACGACGCGCCGGCCGAGCAGCTCGTCGCGAACGGCGCCACCGACGACGTAGGCCTCTTGACCCGCGACGGCGGCGCGCACCCGCTCATCCATCGACCACCCTCCGCTTGGTGCGCTCGGGCCCACACCGGATCCCGCAGACCACTTCGTAGTTGATCGTGCCGAGCCGGCTCGCGTGCTCCTCGGCGAGGATGCCGTCGCCGATCAGCGCAACGGGCGCGCCCGCCCGGGCGTCACCGAGCTCGACGGCGAACGAGTCCATCGAGACCGTGCCGAGCACGCGTCGCCTCTCGCCGTCGACGCTGACCTCCGTGCCGGTGAGGCCGCGGCGAAACCCGTCGCCGTAGCCGACCGGGACGAGGCCGATCCTCGTCTTCCTCTCGGCGACGAACCGGCGGCCGTATCCCGTGCTCTCGTCGGCCGAGAGCGTCTTCTCGACCGCGACGTGGCTCCGCCACGACAGCACCGGCTCGAGCCCGTCGTCCGACGGGCGTCGGCCCGGGAACGGTGAGAGACCGTACACGGCGATGCCGCAGCGGACAGCCTCGAAGCGCGCGTCGGGGAAGCGGAGCGTAGCGGCGCTGTTGGCGACGTGCCTCACGGCGCCCGGAAAGGCATCGGCGACGGTCCGGAAGCGCTCGAGCTGCTCGCGAACGAAGCCCTCGTCGTCCTCGTCGGCGGTGGCGAGATGGCTCATGATCCCGACCACTCGGTCGCCGGGAAGGGCAAGCGCCTCCTCCGGCGACATGCCGAAGCGACCCATACCGGTATCGACCTTCACATGAACCGGCACACCGGGTGGCAGAACCGGGTCGACGGCCACGACCTCGAGACCTGCCCCGAGCGCCCGCTCGACGTCTCCGTGCGCGAGCGGGCCCATGACGAGGATCCTCGGCTCCCGGAAGGCGTCGCGCAGCGCCGCCCCTTCGCCGACGGTCGCCACGCACAGGCCTCGGGCGCCCGCGGCGAGAGCAGCTCTCGCACAGTCGAGCGCGCCGTGACCGTAGCCGTCCGCCTTGACGACCGCCCACACCTCCGCCGAGCCCGCCGCCTCTCGCAGGCGCTCGACGTTCCGTCGCAGTGCGGCGAGATCGATGGTCAGGAGGGAGCGCGTCACGAAAGCGCCGGCGAGAGCGCCTCGACGACGTCCCGCGCGATCATGCCCGCTTGCCCGTGCCGCTCGGAGGCGATCCCGGCGGCGACACCGCAGGTCGCCGCGGCGGCGACAGCGCCGAGCGGAGGCTCCATGCCCTTCGCGAGACACGTGGCGACCACTCCTGTGAGCACGTCGCCGCTGCCTGCCGTGGCGAGTCCCGGGTTGCCGAGCTCGCAGACGAGGACGCCTCGGCCCGGCGAGGCGACCAGGGTGTCCGCCCCTTTGAGCAGCACTGTGGCGCCGACGTCGTCCGAGCCCGCCTGGACGGCGTGGAGCCGGTGCGCGCTCACCCAGTCCGACTTCCGGTTGAGCAGCCGCCCCAGCTCGCCCGCGTGGGGCGTGAGCACGGTCGGTGCATCCCGGGCGAAGACCCAGTCCAGGTGACCGGCGAGCGCCCACAGCCCGTCCGCGTCGAGGACGACCGGGAGCTCGAGCTGCTCGAGCAGCTCGCGGACGAGCGCCCGCGTTCCGCCGCTCCGACCGAGCCCCGGCCCGAGCGCCACCGCGTCGGCAGGCTCCGCCGCCTCGAGCACGGTGTCGATCGCCTCGGAGCCGAGCCGACCCTTCGCGTCGGCCGGGCAGGGCTTCGTGATCACCTCGAGGAGCCGCTGCTCGAAGATCGTGTTCAGGGGCGCGGGAACGCAGGCCGTGACGATTCCGGCGCCTGCCCGCATCGCGGCCTCGGACGTGAGGCACGGCGCGCCGGTATAGCCGGGGGAGCCGCCGACGACGAGGACAGCGCCCGCGGTGTACTTGTTATCGCGCGGACCGCGCCGAGGGACGAGCTCGAGCACCTCCCCACCGACCAGGCCGTGGCGTGTCGAGATGTGAGCAAGCCCGATGTCGACGACCTCGATCTCGCCGGCCTGAAAGCGCCCTGGCGCGACGGCGAGGCCCACCTTGCGCCCATGGAACGTGATCGTCAGCGCCGCCTCGACTGCCGGCCCGGCGACCTCGCCCGTCGACGCGTCGACCCCGGACGGGATGTCGACCGCAACGACCGGGAGCGTGAGCCCGTCGAGCTCCTCGAGCCGCCGGGCCGACTCGCGCCGGGGCGCCCCCGAGAAGCCTGTCCCGAAGACGGCGTCGATCGCGACGTCCGCGGAGCCCGGCTCGTCTGTGAGGCGGACGCCCAGCTCCTTCGCGCGGCGCAGATTCTCGGCGGCGTCGCCCACGACCTTCTCCTCGGGACCGACCATCCGTACGTCGACCTCTCGGCCCGCGAGGTGGAGCTTCCGCGCAGCCACGAGCCCGTCCCCGCCGTTCGCACCGGGGCCACACCAGATGGAGACGCGCCGCGCGTCGGGATAGCGGGTCGCCACCGCCTCCGCGACGGCGGTCCCGGCCCGTTCCATCAACTCGAGCGTCAGCCCGTCGTACGCTTCCTCGGCCGCCCGCATCTCGGCCGCCGTGTAGAGCGGCTCAGGCCGCATCCGAGACGACGCAGATCGCCGCGGCGAGCTCGCGCGAGTGCGTCATCGAGAGGTCGAGCGGGCCGGCCGCGACGCGCTCCGCCCATGACTTCGTCCAACCGGACAGGCGCACGCCGGGCTTCGGTCGTCCCGCGATCTCGATCTCGCGCCAGGTGAACCGGACCCCGCAGCCGAGCGCCTTACCGACCGCCTCCTTGCCCGCGAAGCGCGCGGCGTAGTGCTGCGCCGGATTGGGACGGGAGTCGCAGTAGCGGCGCTCTGCGTCCGTGAAGACCCGCTCTCGGAAGCGCGGATGGCGCGCGAGCGCGCGCTCGACTCTGGCGATCTCGATCAGGTCGACGCCGATCTTCAAGCCGACGATTGTAGAGGGCTGCTGCGAAAGTTCAGCCGGGCCGGCTGACGCCCCAGACACGGCGCTGGATCAGGCACGGCCGCTCACGGCCCGTAGCGCTGCTACGCCCCGCGCGTGCCCGCGCTGTCCCGCTTGGTCTGGAGCGCCCCCGACTGCGGCCCAATTTCACATCAGCTCCTCTAGGTGCCGCGGCAGGTCGGCGATCGAGTCGAGGACGGCATCCGGTAGCCACTGGGCGTGTCTCAGCGCCTCCTCGCGGAACTT
>Ga0066710_100005726_pt1 | contig 11409 bp, 11 predicted proteins | sample GraSoiAngelo_159_FD_79666 | JGI IMG/M metagenome (GOLD analysis project Ga0066710, IMG submission 79666) | Grasslands soil microbial communities from the Angelo Coastal Reserve, California, USA - 14_1009_16_40cm | ecosystem: Environmental > Terrestrial > Soil > Grasslands | place: USA... | reverse complement strand
GTCCGGGTGCTCCGATGGCCGGTGTTGCCGAACGGCGCGAGCGCGATCACGAGCTCACGATACCGAGGCCGGCGCGTCGCGGTCGGGGATCGCGACGTAGGCGATGACGGCACCGGCGACGGTGGCCGCGACCGCGAGGCCGAAGGCCAGCTCGATCGACAGGGGCACGACCACTCCGGCGATCGCGGAGCCGATCGGAAAACCGGCGAAGTTGAGCGCCATCGACACGGCGAAGGCGCGGCCGAGCCAGGCCGCGTCGGTCCGTCGCTGCCGAATCGTGAAGAGCACGACGTCGAATGGGCCCGTCGCCACGCCCCAGGCCAGCATCGCGACCGCGACCAGCAGCGGCACCGGGAAGACGAGGACGAACGCGAAGCATGCGGCGGTACCGAGCATGGCTCCCGCCAGGAGCTGTCGTTCGCGGCCGAGCGTCGAGATCCGGCCCATGAGCAGAACGGAGATCGACCCGCTGATGCCGGAGAGGGCGAACAGGAGGCCGACGAACTGGGGCCCGGCGGCGAAGCGGTCTAACACGAGTACCGGCAGAGCCAGGAAGAAGATCCCGCTACCGAGGTTCGCCGTCGTCACCGCGAGCGCGAGCGGACGCAGCGTCGAATGCTTCGCGACGTACACCAGCCCGCGCCACGCGTCCGCGAGAAGGGCGCCGGTCTCGGTGCGGCCTCCGGGGTCGCGGATACCGATCGCGATCAGCGCCGCCACCGCGAAGATCGATGCGGTGACCGCGAGCGCCGCGGGCGCGCCCAACACCGCGACCAGAGTTCCCGCGAGCGCCGGGCCGACGATGCTCGCGACGACGTAGCCGTTGCTGTCGATGGCGTTCGCGCGCTCCCAGAGCGGTCGCGGAACGATGAGCGGAAACAGCGTCCGGACGCCGGTGTTGCCGAGCGGCTGGGTGAAGGACGAGATGGTGACGATGACGAGGAGTGCGGGCACCGGCAGGCGGTCGACGACCGCGAGCGCAGCGATGAGGGCGAGCGTCATGCCGGCGATCGCGTAGTCGAGCACGATGAGCCGCGTGCGGCCGTGGCGATCGAGCAGCGCGCCGCCGATCGGGCTCGCGAGCAGCCCCGGCGCGACGCTCAGGAACGTCACCGCACCCGCGATCTGGGGCGACCCGTAGTGCTGAAGCGCGAAGAGCACGAGGACCAGCGACACCATCTGTTCCCCGACGCGCGCGAGCATCATGCTCGCGACCAGGCGCGGGAATCCGGCGATCGCGAACAGCCGCCCGTAGCTCGGTGCGGGAATTATTCGGCCGCGCTGCTCTCGCGATCGCGGCGTGCCGCGCGCCGCTCCTCGAACCTACGCGCCGACATATCGAGCTTGTTGAGGAACCGATGGAGTCGCTCGCGGTGGTGTTCCGCCTCGGCATCGAGACCGGTGCGCTCGAAGATCCGCCAGTAGCGGAGCAGCGGCCACAGGATGTCGTCGTGGTGGATCCGGAGGTCGTAGATGCCCGCGTCCGCCATGCGCGCCGCCTTGCGCACGAATCCGGTGATGGCGCTGCCCGGCATCTCGAACGTGAGCACCTCGCGCGTGATCGCGGTGATGACCTCGGACGGCGCGATCTCGAGCATCGCGGCGAGCGCGTCGCGGTAGAAGACCATGTGGAGGTTCTCGTCGAGCGCGACGCGCGACATGATCTTGTCCGCCACCGGGTCGTCCGAGTAGCGGCCGGTGTTCTGGTGCGAGACCCGCGTCGCGAGCTCCTGGAACGACGTGTACGCGAGACCCCGCAGGACATCGACGTCGTGGTCGTAGCCGCTCAACACGTTCTGCATCCGTCCGCGCTCGAGCGCGACCGGATCGATGTTCCGCGTGACGACGAGGTAGTCGCGGATGACGATGGCGTGCCGGCCCTCCTCGGCGGTCCAGCGGTCGACCCAGTTCTTCCACGCGCCGTCGCCTTTGCTGAAGATCTTGTAGATGAGGCGGTGGTACGAGGGCAGGTTGTCTTCGGTGAGAAGGTTCACCTCGAAGGCCGTCTGCGCGACGCCGGTGAGCCGCGGCTGGTCCGGCGTCCAGGGCTCCTTCTCGTAATCGCGCCCCAGGCTGTACGGGATGTAGTCGTGCGGGAACCACTCCTTCGCCACGCCGAGGTGGCGATCCAGGAGACGCGCGACCGTCGGCTCGACCTCAGCGAGGAGCGCCGCGTCGTCGCGACGGGTCTTCATCCGAGCGAAATCGTAGCGCCTGACCCGCCGCTCAGACGGCGGCCGCGGCCTTCTTGCGCTGGCCCGCGAGCCGGTCGCGGTCTTGCTTTGCGAGCACGCGCTTGCGGATGCGATACGCCGCCGGCGTGACCTCGAGCAGCTCGTCGTCGGCGAGGAACTCGACCGCGTCGTCGAGCGACAGCTCGCGGAGTCCATCGAGCTTCACGGCGATGTCCGAGTTGCTGCTACGCATGTTCGTGAGGTGCTTCTTTCGGACGACATTGACCTCGAGATCGCGGTCGCGGATGTGCTCACCGACGACCATCCCTTCATACACCTCAACGCCGGGCCCGATGAAGAGCTGGCCGCGCTCCTGCGCCTGGTTCAGCCCGAACGTCGTCGTCGTGCCCGCTTCGAAGGCGATGAGCGACCCGAGATCGCGCGACTCGATCGCGCCGGCATAGGGCCCGTACCCCGCGAAGAGCGTGTTCATCACGCCCTTGCCGCGCGTGTTCGTGAGGAAGGCCTGGCGGAATCCGAGCAGCCCGCGCGTCGGGATCTTGTACACGCAGTGCGCGCTGCCGTCCTCGCGGTACTTCATGTCGACGAGAGCGCCGCGCCGCCGGCCCGCGAGCTCCACGACCTGACCGAGCACGTCCTGCGCGACCTCGACCTCGAGCTGCTCGTACGGCTCCAGCTGCTCGCCGCCCTCTTCTTTGTAGATGACCTCCGGACGCGACACCTGGAACTCGTAGCCCTCGCGCCGCAGCGTCTCGATGAGGATCGCGAGATGCAGCTCGCCCCGGCCGCTCACCACGAGCGTGTCGGGACTGTCGGTATCGGCGACGCGCAGCGCCACGTCGCGCTCGAGCTCGGCGTAGAGGCGCTCACGCAGCTTGCGGCTGGTGACGTGCGTGCCCTCGCGTCCCGAGAAGGGACTGGTGTTCACGGCGAAGGTCATCCGCAGCGTCGGCTCTTCGACGCGGATCGGCGGCAACGGTCGGGGCTCAGCGGCGTCCGCGATCGTATCGCCGATGCCGACATCCCCGACGCCGGCGACGGCGACGATGTCGCCGGCGCGCGCCTCGTCGACCTCTTCGCGCGCCAGACCCTGGAACGTGAAGAGCTGCGTGACACGCGCGGGCGTGAGGGCGCCGAAGTGGTCGATGCGCATGACCGGCTGTGCTCGCCGTAGGACGCCGCTCTGCAGCCGCCCGACCGCGATCTTGCCCTTGTAGTCGTCGTAGGTGGTCGTAGTCACGAGCAGCTGCGCCGGCGCATCGGCGTCCACGTCGGGCGCGGGGATGCTCTCGACGATCGCGTCGAACAGTGGCTCGAGCGTCGTGCCGACGTGGCGGTGGTCGGTGCTGGCGGCGCCGGTGATCGCGTTCGTGTAGACGGTCGCGAACTCGGCCTGCTCGTTCGCGGCGCCGAGGTCGAGGAACAGGTCGAACGTCTCGTTGAGAACATGCACCGGGCGCGCGTTCGGACGATCGATCTTGTTGATGACCACGATCGCGCGGTGGCCGCGCCGGAGCGCCTGACGCAGCACGAACTTGGTCTGCGGCATCGGGCCATCGACCGCATCGACGAGCAGGAGCACCCCGTCGACCATGTTCATGACGCGCTCGACCTCGCCGCCGAAATCGGCGTGGCCGGGCGTGTCGACGATGTTGATCTTCGTCCCGCGATACATGACCGCGGTGTTCTTCGCCATGATCGTGATGCCGCGCTCGCGCTCGAGCGCGTTCGAGTCCATGACGCGCTCGGCGACCTGCTGGTTGTCACGGAAGATGTGGCTCTGCCGGAGCATGGCGTCGACCAGCGTCGTCTTCCCGTGGTCGACGTGCGCGATGATCGCGATGTTGCGGATATCGGTCCTGCGCATGGCTAGGCAGGGCCGCGGAAAGGGGACATGTGATAAGTCTATTGTGCGTTCGTGCGCCGGAGCCTTCTGATCGTGTTCGCGATCCTCTGCGGCCTCACGGGCATCGTCTGGATCCTGCAGGGCATCGACGTGCTTCCGGGGTCGTTCATGACCGGGCAGATCGTGTGGGCCGCGATCGGAAGCGCGCTGCTCTTCGTTTCGGGCCTCCTGCTGTGGGTCGCGCTGCGACCGAGTGCCTCCTGAGTCGCGGAACAACCGTGGGCCGCGGAGGGTTGGAGTAGGCGATGCCCGCCGTCGAAGCTGAGACCCTTGCGCTACCGCGCATCGAGCGGCCCGACCTCGCCGCGGCGGTGCGAGGCGTGCTCGGCGTCGTCGACGCGACGGTGACGCTGGAGGGAGAGGGCTTCCAGGTGCGCCGTCCGTTCCCCGGCATCGACCCGAATCTGACCGACCCGTTCCTGCTTCTCGATCACCTCGGCGCGGTGGAGTACTCGCCGGGTGAAGCGAAGGGGGCACCCGATCATCCGCATCGCGGCTTCGAAACTGTGACCTACATCATGGACGGCGCGATCGAGCACAAGGACTCGACCGGCGGTGGTGGTGTCATCACGGATGGCGCGACGCAGTGGATGACGGCGGGCGCCGGCATCGTCCACTCCGAGATGCCGACGCACGAGCTGCTGGTGCGCGGCGGCCTCTTCCACGGCACGCAGCTGTGGGTGAACCTGCCCGCCGACAAGAAGTGGAGCCCGCCGCGCTACCAGGACATCCGCGGCAGCGACGTGCTCCTCCTGTCGTCCCACGACGGCGCTTCGCTGGTGCGCGTCATCGCGGGCGATCTCGGCGGTCACGCCGGTCCAGGCCGCACGCACACGCCGATCGTGTACGCGCACGCGAGCATCGCGCCCGGCGCCCGGCTCGAGCTGCCCTGGCCCCAGGAGTTCAACGCGCTCGCATACGTCCTGTCCGGTCGCGGCACCGCGGGCATCGGACGCGTCGCGCTCCATGAAGGCCAGCTCGCCATCTTCGGTCCCGGCGATGCACTCGCGATCGCGGCGGACGAACAGCAGACGAGCCGCGCGCCGCGCCTCGAAATCCTGCTGCTCGGCGGCCGTCCGATCCGCGAGACGATCGCCTTCTACGGACCGTTCGTGATGAACACGCGCGAGGAGATCATCGAGGCCATCGCCGACTACCGCGCCGGCCGCATGGGGGTCATCCCGCCGACGCGGCGCGACGCATAGCGCGCGGCTAGCGCCGCTCCATGGCGAGGCGCGCGCCCAGCGCGATCAACACGCCGCCCGTAACACGCTCCAGCCAGCGCCGCACGCCGGCGCCGCCGAGCATGGCGCTGATGCGCGTGAGCGCGTACGCTTAGGCGGAGAGCCACGCGATCCCCATCGCGCCGTGCGCGACCGCGAACGCCAGCGACCGCACGAGCACGTTATCCCCCGGTGACATGAACTGGGGCAAGAAGGTCAGATAGAACACCGCGACCTTCGGGTTTAGCACGTTGCTGAACACCCCTTGCAGATACGGATTGGCGCCGCGCCGCGGCGAGGGCACATCAGTCGGATCGTGATGGAAAGACCTGCGAAGCGCCTGCACCCCGAGATACGTGAGATATGCCGCGCCGGCGATCTTCACGATCGTGAATGCCTCCGCCGAGGTCGCGAGGATCACCGACAGCCCCAAGGCTGACGCCGTCGCATGCACGAGCAGGCCGGAGCAGATGCCGAGCGTCGCGAGTAGCGCCGCCCGCCGGCCGCGCTCGAGCGTGATCTTCGTCACGAGCGCCGTGTCTGCCCCCGGGGAGACCGTTAGCAGCGCTAGGACAGCGAGCCCGGCGACGAAGAGCGGGTCGAGCATCACCGCCGCCCGAGACGACGCATCAGGTTGGCGCGGGCCTCCATATCGAGCGGCTTTCCGCGCTCGGCGAGCTTCGCGCCAACGACTTCGCGGTGTTCGATCGTGCGGTTCGCGCCGAACTTGAACTTCGCGCGCACGTCGGTCACGGTGAGCCGGATGCCGCGGATGGATCCGAGCAGCTTGCCGTACGGGTTGCCGCCCGGCTCCACCGGGGCATGCTTGCCCTCGGGCTGGAAGTGCGCGAGCTGGCGCTCGAGGATCGCTGCGATGCCTGCCGGCTCGTCCACGATCTCTGCGTCGCACGCGAGCTGCACCGCCGCGTAATACGAGGTCGGGACGCCGTACTCGTCCTGGTTCCAGTGACCCGGGATGTAGGTGTAGGCACCGAAGACGGAGAGCAGCGCACGCGGGCGCTCGGCCAGCGCCTCCCAGACCGGATTGGGGCGCGCCAGGTGAAGCAGCACGGTCTTGTCGCCGTCGTAGATGAAGTGCGTCGGCACCACGATCGGGAGATCGCGTCCGACACCGGGCGCGATGAGCTCGCCGAAATCGTGGTCAGCGAGGAAGGCGCGCCACTCGGCGTCGCTCAACGGCTCGTCGTGACGACGGATGAACACCCTTACGCCTCCGGGGTCGCCGTTTTCCGCGCGAGGCCGGCATCGCGCGTCGCGGCGGCGACGGCCTTCGCAACTGTCGGCACGACGTCGCGGTCGAACACCGACGGGAGGATGTATTCGGCCGAACGCACCTGCGGCGGGACGGTCGCGGCGAGCGCTTTCGCCGCGGCGAGCTCGACCTCGGCCGATACGCCGCGAGCGCGGGCGTCGAGAAGTCCGCGGAACACGCCGGGGAACGCAAGCACGTTGTTCACCTGATTCGGATAGTCGCTGCGCCCTGTCGCGAGCACGTCAACCTCCGGCGCGGCGTCGAGCGGGTCGATCTCGGGATCGGGATTCGCGAGCGCGAACACGATGCGCGGTCGCCCCATCGTGCGCAGCGCCCCCCGCGACAGGATCTTCGGACCCGAGAGTCCGATGAAGACGCTCGCTCCGGCGAGCGCGTCCTCGAGCGATCCCCGGCGCTCCGTCCCGAGCAACCGGGCGACGTCGCGCTTCTCATCGTTCAGATCGTCGCGCTTGCCGTGCACGATGCCGTGGCGGTCGCAGAGGGTGATGTCGCGCACGCCGGCAAGGCGCAGCAGCCGTGCGGTCGCGATCCCCGCGGCGCCGGCGCCGGCGATGACGACGCGCAGGTCGGCGAGCTCCCGCGCCACGACGGCCGCGGCATTCCGCAGACCCGCGAGGACGACGATCGCAGTGCCGTGCTGGTCGTCGTGGAAGACCGGGATGTCGAGCCGTTCGCGCAGTTTGCGCTCGACGATGAAGCACGCCGGCGCCGCGATGTCCTCGAGGTTGATGCCGCCGAACACCGGCGCGACGTTCTCGACGGTACGCACGATCTCGTCGGGGTCGTGCGTCGCGAGGCACAACGGGAACGCGGTGATGCCCGCGAGGTCGGCGAAGAGCAGGGACTTTCCTTCCATCACCGGCAGCGCGGCCTCCGGCCCGATATTGCCGAGACCGAGCACCGCCGACCCGTCGGTGACCACGGCGACGCAGTTCTGGCGGATCGTGAGCCGCCAGACCTTGTCGGGGTCCTCGGCGATCGCGCGAGAGATGCGCGCGACGCCGGGCGTGTATACGAGCGACAGGTCGTCGCGCGTGCGCACGCTGACCCGACCCTTCGTCTCGATCTTGCCACCGAGGTGCATGAGGAACGCGCGGTCGGACACGTTGCGAACGCGAACGCCGTCGATGCGGCGCAGATCGTCCTGGAGCTGGGCGCCGGTCGCCTCATCGGGGCAGTCCACCGTGACGTCGCGCACGTGCACCGCGGGCGTCGCCTCGACGAGATCGATCGCGCCAAGGCTGCAACCGCGCTCGCCCACGACGGTCGCGACATGCGCGAACATGCCGGGGCGATTGGCGATCTCGAGGCGGAAGACGAGGCGGAACGCGGGACTCAAAACGGCGCGCGGAGGCGCATCGGGCATGCCTGTCAGCGTATCGCGGTCACAAGCGTGGCGTTCGCGTCACGGCACGCAAAGCGCACAGTGGTCTGGTGATGGGACCGGTCGTCGGCGTGCTCATGCTCATCGCGTCCCTCGCTGCCGAGGCGCCCGCCTCGGCGCCCGCGCTCGCGCCGACGAACGCGACGTGCAGCGGCTCGATCGGCCCGGGCATCGCACCACCCCCGCTCGTTCCGAGCGGCCTCGCCGGATTCCACGCGTCGTGGTACGGCCAGTCCGGATACATGAGCCTCTGCGCGGGTGAGCGCGCGACCGCGACCGTCGCCTATTTCAACTCGGGCTCGCGGGGCTGGTTGAGCGGGCGGTTGGGTGAGGTCGCGTACCTCGGGACGTGGAACTCCGAGCCCGGGCAGGATCAGCCGAGCATCCTCGGTGGCGACGGTGCGCTCGGCTCGCCCGCGACTGGATGGCCGCGCTTCAACCGCGCTAGCGTGCAGCCCGCAACGTACGTCGGTCCGGGTCAGATCGCGTGGTTCCAGTTCAGCGTGCAGGCGCCGTCCGTGCCCGGAACGTACCGCCTCGGCATCCGTCCGCTGATCGAAGGCGCGACCTGGATGGAAGACTACGGCGTCTTCTGGGTGGTCACAGTGCTGAACTCGGACGGCTCGGCGCCGCGACCGACGCCACCGTCGCCGTCCGGTGTCACGTACGCGATCGGCGGCGGCGTCGGCGCTTTCGACATCGCCGAGGTGCACGAGGGCGTCGCGCACGCGGGGGCGTACCTTAACGCGAGCGCCGGCGGCGATCGCCGGAACGCCGTGACGGTGAACGTCCGTGTGGGCGACGGCACCGAGCGTTTCTGCTGTCTCACCATTGGTCCATCCTTCGAGATCGTGACCTCCAACCTCGCCTGGTCGTCACCGCCCGCCGCCGCGCCGGACACCTGGACGCCGAGCACCGAGCGAACGGAGCTGGCCGCGCACGAATACATCCACCTCTGGCAGTACGAGCTCGGCGGGAGCAGCTGCATGCTCGGTCCGCGCTGGATCTCGGAGGGCATGGCCGAGTCCCTCGCGTACCGCTCGCTCGTCGACGCCGGACTCATTCCCGCGGCGAACATGGACGTGTTCACGAAGCGGCAGCTGCGGACCGCTCGCTACGTCACGCTGCGCTCCCTCGAGACATCGTGGCCCGCGGACACGAATCCGTTCGCCGTCGGGTATCTCGCCGTCGATCGCATGCTCGCGCGGACCGGCCCGCTGCCGCTGCGCGACTTCTGCATCCGCGTCGGCCGCGGCGAGTCCTGGCCCGCGGCCTTCACGTCGGCGTTCGGACAGACAGCGGACGCTTTCTACGCGAGCTTCGAGGTGTTCCGCTCCGAATACGTGCGCTAAGGGCGCCTGCCTATCTGACGGAAATGGCGGCGGGTCCGGTGATAAGCCCCGCCCTCTTTGGGGATGATGCTTATGGACCCGTCGATCTCCAGCACGGCCGCGGCTACTTTGCTTACGTCGACGATGCCGTGTTCGCGAGCCGCCATCTCGATCTCCTCGAGGTCGACGTGCTCGCGCTCCAGGTTTTCCTTGATCGGGCGGCCATCCTGCACCAAGAGCGTTCGCTCCTCAGAGACGAGCCGGCCGAGGATCGGGATGCGGCGGCCGAAGCGACTTAGCGCGACATTCAGGCCGACCAGCGTCGCCGCCGAGATGATGCCTCCGATGAGAGAAACGTCTCCACCGTTCATCGAGTTCTGGACCGCGTTGGCGATGATGAGGATCACGACGAGATCCGCCGCGGTCATCTGGCCGAGCTCGCGCTTACCCGCGAGCCGGAGCAGGCCGAGCACGGAGATGTAGACCACCATCGTCCGGAGCACCAGCTCCCACAGCGGAACGCTCAGGTCGAACACGGCCGCATCCTAACGACAGCGGCGAGCAATTCTTGTGGAGGCCGACCGCGTCCCCGCGGGGTGCGGCGGGCTAGCCCGCGAGCTTAGAAAGGAACAGCGTTTCCGCGAGGCAGACGCGCTCGAACTCCGCGAGGTGCAGTCCCTCATCGGGCCCGTGCGGACCGGACTGCGGGTCGTCCACGCCGGTGACGAGGATCTCCGCCTTCGGGAACAGCTCCGCGAAGTCGAACAGGAACGGGATGCTCCCGCCCGATCCGACGTCGACGGCTTTCGCGCCCCACGCCTCCGACAGCGCCGCGTGTATCGCGCGGTAGGCGGGGCCGCCGGTCTTCGTCGCGAACGGCTCGCCGACCGCATGACGCTCGATGTGGACCTCCGCGCCCCACGGAACGTTCTTCTCGAGGTGCTTCACGAGCGCGTCGAGCGCCTTCGTCGCATCCTGACCCGGCGGGATGCGCATGCTCACCTTCGCACGCGCGACCGGCACGAGCTGATTCACCGCGTCGCGCACCGGTGGTGCGTCCAGAGCGAGCACCGAGATCGCGGGCATCATCCACATGCGGTCGGTGAGCCCGCCGTCGCCGATGAGCTTCACGCCGCGCCGCGCCCCGGCCTGCTCCCGCAGCTCCGCCTCCGTGAGATCCAGGGCCGGCGCCTTGCCGCTCGCGAGGCCCTCCACACGAACCCGTCCGCGCTCATCGTGGAGCGACGCGAGCACGTGCGCGAGCGTCGTGAGCGCATCGGGCAGCGGACCGCCGAAGCCGCCGCTGTGCACGGCTTTGTCCAGCACGCGCACTTCGATGACGCACGCGACCACGCCACGCAGCGTCGTCGTGATCGCCGGCACGCCGATGCGCCAGTTGCCACCGTCGGCGACGACCACGGCGTCGCAGCGCAACCGGTCGCCCTCACCTTCGAGATAGCCGCGCAGCCGCTCCGACCCGGCCTCCTCCTCGCCCTCGACGAAGACCGCAACCCCGACCGGCGGCTTGCCGTCGTAGGCGCGCAGCGCCGCGATGTGGGCGAGCACGCCGGCCTTGTCGTCCGCGGCGCCGCGACCGTAGAGCCGTCCGTCGCGCTCCGTTGGGGCGAACGGCGGCGTCTTCCATTCCGAGTCGGGACCCGGTGGCTGCACGTCGTGATGCGCGTAGAGAAGGACGGTCGGCTTGCCCGATGGCCCCTTCACGTAGCCAACGACCGCGGGATGTCCGCCCTCGGCACGCAGCACCCGCGTATCCGCGCCGGCGGCGCGGAGCAGCTCCGCGACAATCTCGGCGGACTTCACGAGCGGAGCGGGATCGTGTCCCGGCGCGCTGACGGAGGGGACGCGGACCAGACGCTCGAGATCGGCGCGCACCTGTGGCATCAGCTCACGCACGCGAGTGCGAAGGTCAGCCGCGGGGATGGTCGCCACGGAGGTGATTATGGCCACGATCGAGAGAAATCGTTCGAGACCGCGGGCGCGTCAGGAGGCATCTGTCAGAGACAGCGGGCAGCGGCACTCCTCGAGCGAGCGTCTGCGCCCAGCCGGCCCGAACGC
>Ga0066710_100005725_pt1 | contig 11411 bp, 6 predicted proteins | sample GraSoiAngelo_159_FD_79666 | JGI IMG/M metagenome (GOLD analysis project Ga0066710, IMG submission 79666) | Grasslands soil microbial communities from the Angelo Coastal Reserve, California, USA - 14_1009_16_40cm | ecosystem: Environmental > Terrestrial > Soil > Grasslands | place: USA... | reverse complement strand
CTAGATCTTCAGGAACAGTTTCCGCCGATACATCCAAAACAGCACTAGCCAATAGCACAGCAGAATGGCGGTGCCCCGAAAAAATGGTTCCAGCCCTGCGCCGACGAACTGAAAGAAATTCGGACCCAGGTGGACCCGCAAGGTGCTATCCAGAAACCCTTCCATGAAGTGCGCGATGCAGTATGCAGCGATCGAGTTCATGCCGATGACAACAAGCGGGAACGCCCATTTCTTGAAACCCTTCACATCAATCACCCAGCTGAACGCGGCCAGAAACAAGAAGCAGATGCCTCCGCTGAAGATGGTCCAGGAGGGCGTCCAAATCCGCTTCACCACAGGGCAAATGTGCGAGTAATGCAGCGCCAATCCGAGCACAATCCCCGACACGCCGGCAATCAGCAACTTCTTCATTGGGATCTTGGGCCGCGATTCGCGCAACCAGCGTCCCGCAATCAGGCCCAGGATCATCGTGCCCAGCGTGGGAATGAAACTCAGCGTGAGGTATCCACCCGAGTTGTACACGAAGCGATTTTCACGCGGGAACAGGTTCAGGAGCCACTGGTCGAAGTAGTTTCCGAAATTGTAGTTCTTGTTCCAGTGCCCTGCGAATCCCGTGAAGTTGTGCTGAGCGTTCCACGTTGCGGGAACTCCCACGCTTTGCCAGTCGAAATTCGTGGGTGCCGCGGGATACAGGGCCCACACCAGCCAATATCCCACGAGAATTAAACAGAGTGCAGCCCATGCCCGCTTCGCCCATCCCAATTCCGATGAACGGAATCCGAGGAGGAACAATAACGGGTATCCCAACCCGATCTGCGAGAGCGTATCTTCAAACGTGAAATAGGTCATGGAGTGGTCCATCGAGCGGAGGAATACGCCCAGCGCAACCAACACCAATGAACGCCACAGGGTGTGCCCGAATAATTCCGTGAAGCGCGCACCCTTTGCGATGCGGCTCGCAATGGAATACGGCAGTGCCACACCAACCAGGAAAGAGAACCCTGGTTGAATCGTGTCGTGCAGAGAGCAGCCGAACCACTCCACATGAGTCTGATTGAATGCCAGGATTTTCCAGAACAGGCTCGTTGGGTACGCCGCAGCCACGCGGGAAAGCTGCAACACCTCCGCCATCATCAACAGCATGACCAACCCGCGATACGCATCCATTGAGACGTTGCGCCCCGCCACTGGTTCCACGAGTGCCGCCTCCTGTATGGTCGGCGTCGTTTCCGTGACCGGCGTTGTTTGGCTCATCGTCGCCATAAAGCCCCTCTGCTACAGATTGGGCCAAGCATACACGGAAAACGTTTGGGTGGAATACACATATCTAAAAATAGAAATGCCAAAAACGCACAAAACCACGAAATTTGCGCTCAACTGGAACGTATCTGGAACCCGAGATTTCGTTTGATATTGTGATTATGCATTTGACTCGATCTTCGAAGAGTTGCGGCCGAGCAGTTCATCGGCGGAGACTCCGAGAGCGCGGACCAGAGCAACAAGGAAATCCGGGGTCGGCAGCCTCTCCTTTCGTTTCGTAGTAGGAAATGACACATTCCAGTGGTTCCCCGGGCTTCCGCCAAGTTCGCATGGGAATAGCCGCGCACGTTTCTCAACGCCAAGAGGCGCGGACCAAAGGGTATCTTTCCCTCGTTATTATTACGCGACCTTTTCACCATGGACTGGGGTAATGTCAGATGGCCGAATTCATGGAGGATGACGATGTCTACTTTTACTCGCCGTCAATTCAATGGCGCCCTGATGGCAGCAATTGGATCGGGTTGGGCTCGCGACGTTGTGGCGGCTAGATCACCCCGAGAGACCCAACTGCCGATTGCGCTCGGATCCATCACCGACGTTTCGGGCATCAAAGCCGGTCACTACACGGACTCACGTCGGCCCACGGGTTGCACCGCGTTACTTTTCGAGGGCAAGGCTACCGCAGGTGTGGACTACGACGGCTCGGCCCCTGGCTCGCATTTGGGTGTCCTGCTTCAACCCGTGAGTCCAATTGACACGATTCACGGAATTCTGTTGACCGGGGGAGGACCCATGGGCCTGTCGGCGGTCGCAGGAGCGGTTCGCTACCTCGAGGAGCACAAGATCGGATTCGATTGGGGAATACCCAAGGTTCGCATTCCGATTGTTGTGGGCGCCGTGATTGACGACTTGGCACTGGGAGATGCGAGAATTCGCCCGGACGCAGACGCCGCTTACAAGGCCTGCAAGGCGGCCTCCTCGGCGCCACTTGAGGAAGGCAACGTTGGTGTCGGTGCAGGGGCGACGGTCGGAAAAATGCTCATAAGCAGTGGTTGCAACGGAATGAAGTCCGGCCTTGCCACCTCCAGCCTTCGCCTCGGTGACATCATCGTCGGTGCCCTGGTTGTGTCGAATTCGGTCGGTGACATCTTGAACCGGCACACCGGGGAAATCGTTGCCGGAGCGCTCCAGCCTGATAACAAGGGATTTGCCAATATCAGTGAAACGCTCAAGAAGCTCGCCTCCGGCGTGGGACTCTCCTCCTTAAAGGTCAGCGATTTACCTTTGCGCAGCACCACGCTGGTCGTGGTTGCGACCAACGTGTCTTTCACAAAGACCGAGCTGACCAAGATTGCCATGATGGCTTCGACCGGGGCCGCGCGAGCCATCAATCCTTACCACACCAACGGCGACGGTGACTCCACTTTTGCGGTCTCAACCAACAAGATAGGTTCCGACTTGGGGATTTCTATTATCGGGGCGTTGGCAGCGGACCTGGTCTCCGAAACTGTGGTTCGCACTGTCACCTGCAGCAAGTCAGTCGAAGGCTGGCTGGCCGCCCGCGATTTGCAGTTCTAGTCTTGTGCGGCGCTAAGAATCACACGTCCACAATATACATTTGGAGCTATCATGGTAAACCGAAGCACAGGATATTGGGGCCTACCGCAAGCGCCACAAATTGCTTGCCGCCAACCGTATAGGTCATCGGGGCGGCTTTGTTTATTCCGCTGGTCGGAAAATGCCACAACGGCTTCCCGTCCCGCTCATCGACGGCGACAACATCTCCGCTTGGGTCTCCATAGAATAGGATTCCCCCGGCCGTCGCCAACACTCCCGCGTTTCTCTTACCATCGACGGGGCCGATTTGCGGGGTATTCCAAACGATCTTTCCGGTCTCGATATCGAGGGCACGCAGGTATTTCTTTCCAGGTTCCTGCTCGGGCTTGCGTGTTTTTCCTCCGCTGGACGCCAGTTTTACGTTGCACTTCTCCAGGGCGACGACGTAATACAGACGCGTAACAGGGCTGAACGCAGTGGCATTCCAGTTGGTTGCGGCTTGCGGGCAAGTGGACCCACTCTCCGGCAGAGTTTCAGGGCGGCCATCGGAAGCGATGCCGCTAGCCCACGTCAACCGCTGTATGAATTTTTTGGCCAGCAGGATTTGGCCGTCTCTTCGATCCAGCACGTAGAAAAACCCGTTCCGGTCTGCGTGCAGCAGGAGTTTCCGATCCTGCCCCCGATACTGGGCATCGACCAAGACAGCAGGTTCGGTTGCATCCCAATCATGAACATCATGGGGGGTGAATTGATAATGCCACTTCAACCTGCCGGTGTTGGGGTTCAGGGCCAGGATGCAATTTGTATAGAGGTTGTCGCCGGGCCGATCACGATCGTCGGAATCTGGAAAAGGGTTCCCAGCGGACCAGTAGAGAGTATCCGTCTCTGGATCATAGGAGCCCGTCAGCCAGGTTGACCCGCCGCCGAATGCTGGTTCTTTGCCCCTCCAGGTCTCATACCCCGGTTCTCCTTTAGCTGGAATTGTCCAGAACCGCCACGCACGTTCGCCAGTCGAAGCCTGGTAAGCATCGACAAATCCACGAATGCCCCAGTCACCGCCGGAAACCCCTGCAATGACCAAGTCCTTGACGACCAGGGGGGCCACAGTCGAACCATAGTGCTGAGGTTCATCCGGCATTACGACTTCCCACATCACATGGCCTGTAGTCCGGTTCAAGGCAATCAGATGCGCATTATCGGTCACCATGAATACCTTATCGGCGAGGACAGCCACGCCACGGTTCGTGCCCAAAGCTGCGTCTCCAACCAGTTCGCGAGTACGCGGGCGCGAATATTCCCAAATCTCGCCGCCCGTGAGGGCATCCAGCGCAAAGGCTGCATTTGGTCCCGTCACATACATGATGCCGTCGGCAACGATGGGCGTCGTTTCGAGCCCGAAGTAGCGCATGTTTTCAACAAAATAGTTCGTATTGGGCAGTAAGTTCTTCCATAAAGGAACCGAGAAGATCCACTTCAGAGCCAGTTGGTGCACATTTGTGGCGTTGATTTGAGTGAGTTCGCTATACCGGTTTCCGCTCAGCTTTCCATTGTAGGTCAGCCACTCGCCTGGCCTAGGATTTGAGATTCTCGCGAAGTCGATTCCCGGTACCGGGGAGGGCGGAGGCTTAAGAGCTCCAGCGCCGACGCCAGTCCGCCTACCCAGATAAGCTATTAGATTCTGTAGGTCTTCGGGGCTGGCTTTGACAGCCGGCATGATCGATTGCCTTTCCTCCGTGATTGCTGAAATCTCTCCCTCCCGAATGAGGTGGAACTGTCCTCCCAGATCCTGCAACCGGATATCAAAATTGCTGCGATTCCTGACAAACCCGCGAACGGTGTTCCCATCCCGCAGTTGGACGGTAACCAGTTCATAGCCGGGGGTGATCTGCAAACTGGGATCCGACAGCTTCGTTTGAATTTCCTCGACCGTCATTTCGCGTCCCACGTTCGACAAGTCCGGACCTATCGCCGCTCCGCTGCCAGAAATCATGTGGCAGGAGACGCATTGTCCCTTACCGAAGAAGAATAGCTCTCCTGCCGTCGGGTCGCCGCGCACGGTGTTTTCCGCGGACGGAGCATTCAGAGAGCGTACCAATGCTACAAGAGCGTTGAGTTCCTGAGCCGGTAAGTCGAAGGCCGGCATGCCTGATCCGGGAACCCCTTTGCGGATCAAGTCCCGCAACTCCTGATCAGAACGGTCACGTAGCCAGCGGTTTCCTCCAAGCCCAGGGGCATTGTCGGTGCCACGGGCATCAGTGCCATGGCAGCCGGCGCACCGTTGCGCGTATATTTTTGTGCCTTCCGTCAGATTTGATGGTGTGGCTGGGGGATTCTGCTCGACCACCGGCGCCGCGCTCAAAACAACCGAGACGATCAAAGATCTCGCAATTCGACATGCGGCCGAGTGCTGGCAAAGGCAGGCTGGGCTTTCCTTAATCGGGCCTTTCATCAGGGCTCGATGTTCTCCATATTCCCCGAAGCCAAGCCAGTTCAATCTACTAGCTTCGATTCTCGTGCAGAGGATTCTGCGCGCATGCATTCTCAGAATCGGAGTGCCATGGTCCGTTGCGGCCTTTCCTTGCCGCCGGTCCCGCGATGCCCTCAACCGCTCCATTTGCAAGGCCCAAGAAAAAAGGTCACCGCGGACTGGAGGTTCGAAAGCTCACGTGACTCTTATTTGATCGCCGCTCGATGCTCTTGGATGTACGTCCCGATTTCGCCGACGGTTCCGAGCCAAATCCCATTGGCTGGATCCTTGGCATAGTCGCACAAGGCCTCCAGCGCCTTGGTATCCGTCACCTGATAACCCCGATCACCAATCTCATGACCCACAAAAATGATCCAACGGCCTTGCTTTCCCGCTTGCTCGATCGGTTTCACCAGTTGCTCAAAGTCCATGTCATCGAAGGGCGTGCCCAGCGTTTGTGCGAGATCACAGAATGCAGGGTCGTTCGCCGCTTCGTCAAGATAACCGCGCCCAACCAGAAAGTGCTTCGCGACCAAGGGTAGGTAGCTCTTTGCACGCCGCCCTCTTCCAACAAACTTCTGTCCGCAGGGGTAGGCAAAAGTTTTTGGCTTTGCCCCTAGCAGGCGACTAATTTCTGCGTTCGCTGCGTCGAGCTGTTTCTCCATCATCGGCAGAGAGTAATCCTCAAGCGCGTTGTGCCGGCTAAACTCAAAGTTTCCAGTGCAGGGATGTGTCATGGTGTGATTGCCGATCTCATGCCCCTCCGCTACAGCCTGGCGCCAGCCATCCAGACGCTTTTCAATCTGGTTCCCTTGGAGGAAAAACGTGACCTTCACACCATGCTTGCGGAGTAGCGCCAAACCCGTATCGACTTGGCTGGGACGCCCGTCGTCAAAACTCAGGCTGAGCGCCATCCGTTTTCCGTCTGGCCACGGAAAGGACCGCGCAGCTTCCTTGTTCTCCGGACTCGCGTTCCGGCCGGGTATCGCCGCGCTCCTGGAGCCCACACCATAGAGGAAAGCCGCGAGCATCAAGAACAGCATCGTTCCTCGCATCGGGACTATCACCGTAGCCGAACGTCGGACAGCAGTGACGAGTGACAAGCCCAAAGTTATCTCTTTGACGAAAAGGAATCGCGTTGCGAGCGACTATGTCACTGCTCCCAGACCAGGTCCATGCAGGTTCGCGGTGCGCATCATACCATCTTTGACGAGGAAGATTCCCGGGAACTTTGGCTCCCAAGCCTTGTTCGCTCTCGGTACGTATTGCCGGGCATTCGCCTCGACTGCAGTCACACCCGGAACGCGCGCCGCCAGTCCGACTGAATGTACCAGGGATGCTCCGGGACAGGTCAGATCCTGAACACACAGAAACATATTGTATTTCTGCGCAGCAGCCGCCATGAGTAACGCCTGGCTTTGTCCCTTGCAAGCTTTGAGCGCCGCTCCCGTATAGCCCATCTCCCGCGCCAGCATCAGCCTGCCCAGTCCCGTCAGCGATTCGTCGATCACGACCGGCCTCAACTTGGCGGCTTCGTGCATCGTATTCTCTTTGTGACTCTCCAAATCTCGCGCCGTAGGTTGTTCAACGTACCGGATCCTTTCGAAACCCGCCGGCGTCTTCTCCTTCAGACGACGCAGAAATTCCAGCAAGTAGCCAACGTTGGGGCATCGCTCGTTGAAGTCGAGAGAGTACGTCCAAGTTTTCACCTTCCGCTCCGTTTGGACTTCAGTTGTCGTGCGGTCGATCCGTACGACCCGGTCGAGGTCCCAAGCCAAATCGTCGCCGTCCAATTTGATCTTAATGTGGGTCAGGCCGTTGTAACGGATCCATCCAGACAAGGTCTCGGGCAAGCCGTCGTCCATCCGTTTTCTGATGTCCGAATCTTCGATAGCATCCGAAGCTCCGACCGAATGGTAGAGCGCCAGCCGTGCGCTTGGCTCCATCAACAGATATTGGTCCAGGTATTCGCCTTTGAATTCTGGTCCCAGGTAATGCGACAGATCGTGGGTCATGAAATCACGTCCATAGGTACGGTAAGAGCTGAGGCCATGAACTTTACCGAACGCGTCGTGAAGGGCCGCATCAAAGGCGCTCGCTGTGACCAGCATGCACAGCTTCGGAATGGACTCTTCGAGTTGCAGGCGACGCGAAACTTCATCTGCTGCCGTCAAGTACTCCGGTTCCAGCGCCACGTTGATATCGATCGGGTGGCCAGCCTCCTTGAAGTCCGAGGTGATAATTCGAATGCGTTCGGCCAGGGCTTTCATTGCTCCGAGCGTCTTGTCGTAAGACATCCGATCCGAAGGAAATGACCAGACGTTCCCCAGCGTCATTGAGCCAAAACCATGAGCCGAGCGGCCACTTGTGATGTGCGCGACGCACCGCACGTTCAAGATTGTGGTGCGGTCCACTTCCTTGCCGGCAAACTTGTATGGAGTTCGATAGTGAAACTCTTCGTAGTCGTACGACACATCGTCAATTCGGATATCGCTCGGTTTTGTGGCCAAAGCACGGAACGTACTCCAACGCCGGAACGCAAGAGGAACCAACAGCGAAGACAAAGGGGCCGTGCGCAAGAATTCCCGCCGGCTGACTTGCTCTCGTTTCGGCCGCCGCTGGTTCTTACCGGTCACCTGCTATCCCTCCGTAGCCTTCGCGCAAGCATGTCTTCAGGAATTGGAGATCGCGGTGGAGAGCGGCGAGAATGTTCTTCTCCCTGGCTGCGCTGGTTTCCCCAGCCACGTCGTACTCGAGGTGCAGCGAAATGGGGCCTTGAAAACCGCCGGCTGCCAGCGCATTCACAAAATACTTCCAGTCCACCATGCCTTCTCCCAGTGGACAGTTCCTCGCCGCCCAACCCGTCTCCGTTTTCTCCCATAGAAAATCTTTGGCGGCGACCATCTTCAGGCGAGGCATCACCAAATTCGTTGCGATCTTCCAGCCGCCCACTCCGCCTTCGGCCACGGCATGACGCGGGTCGAAGTAGAAGCCAGCCCACTTAGAATCAAGTGTGTCTATCACCGAGGCCATGTCCCAAACCGGTGCTCCGATGTACTCCTCGTGGTTGTGGTAACCCGCCTGGACTCCATATTGTTTGCTGAGACTGACGAGACCACCGAACTGACTGGCCGCCTCCTCGAGTTCTCGCCGCACGTTGACCATCTTATATCGGTAATAACCCGGCTTGAAGAATGGGATCGAATGTTTGGCGGCGATCGACAGGATCGTGCGCGCCGCCGGGTCGTCCGCAGAAGTGAGCTCTGTGGTAATCATCGGGACGTCCAACCCTTCTTCGCGGATCGTGACCACCGCTTTGGCGAGGTCTTCGACAGCACGCTCAGGCCGCACGTGCCCGCCCTGTCGTACCGTCAAATCAATCCCGCCGAATCCCACACTTTTGGCGGCCTGAGCCAGTCGCCGCCAATCCATGCCTGGAAGTGGCTTTGAGAAGAGGCACAGCATCCCGGTATAGCCACCGCCAGGAGGCGATACTGAGGCGTGAGCCATATTCAGAGATACGGCGCACGCCGCCGCGGAGCATGTGCCGAGAAAGTCTCGCCGCGAGAGCTCCATGGACATGATTCTCTCCCTCTATTTCGAAAAGCGCTGCGTCTGACTTCCACCTCGGGGAGAAACTTGGTTCGCCGAGAAAGTGTCTCACCGCCGAGCCACTGCTCTCAACGACCTTAGCGGACGGCTTTCAGAAACGTCAGCAGGTCCGCCATCTGGCCAATGCTGATCTGCTTCTCCAAACCTTCCGGCATCATGGACACCTTGCTGACATGCATAGTTTTGATGTCCTGACGAGAAATGACAGCTTCCCTCCCTTGTTCTTGCCTTAGGGTGATTGTTGCCGGAGTCTGGGTGCTCATGATCCCATCCGCGATTTCTCCGGAAGCCAGCTCAACCACATATGTTTCGTAACCATGTTCGATCGATTTGCTGGGCAGGACGATGTCGACCAATAGCTCCGATGCAGGATGATTGCGGATCGTCCCCAAGTTAGGACCCACGGCTACGCCCACACCATCGAGCGCATGGCATTTCGAGCAGACGCGCGTGAATGTCTCTCTGCCCTGCTCCACATCTCCAGGAATATTCAACGCAGCCTGGTATTCTTTCAGAATTTGCTCGCGCTGGGCCGAACTTTGCTCGAACAGCGCTCTTGCCATCTCACGAACGGCAGGATCGGGATCCATGAAAAGACGCGGCTTGTAAGGGTCGAGCTGCCACGTCTGGACGTCTCGGTTCTTGACTGCCTCGAGGAGCAGAAGGACTCGATCTGCACCTCCGCTAAGCAAGGTATTCGTCGCCTCCGCCCTCACCGGCGCACTCATGCCGTTCCACTTGGCTAGCAGGAACGGGCCGACTTTGCGACCCTTGATAGAGTTAAGGGCCCTCACGGCGGCGATCTGTACACTGTCAGGTTCTTGCGGGTCGAGGAGCCTTTCAAATAGGTGTGCCTCCCGATCAGAATTTGCGAGCGCCAGCAGATCCAACGCGTCGGCCCGCAGGGAGGCGACGGCTTTGCGATTCGCGGCCGTTACTTCGGCGCGCTTTAAGGTTTCTGCGGCAGCCGAGTCGTTCGGAAGACCAACCACGGCTAAAAGATGAACCGCCGCGCGCCCCACAGGACCCGCCCGCCGCTGGAACATTCCCAGGAATAGGTCTCGGTTTTCTTTTAGCGCCGCTCGGGCTTCGGTACCCTTTGCCCGAACGCCCTCAGCCATCCCGTCGAGCGTTGCGCCTCCCCACCAGTCCGCATTGCGACGAGAGCCGTCCGCCACGGTTGTCAGAAGCCTTCGCATTTCCTTGTGGTCCGCTCTCATGCCGATCACAGCGCCCATTTGATGAAAGAAATTCCGGCGCCCCGTCGTCTCCCTGTCGACGAAGCGGGAAACTGCAAGCTCAAAATACGGCAGCGCGCGAACTGAAGATGCACTCAAGGCGGCCACCTGCATCCAAGGGTCTTCAACGCCATCCGCCAGGAGTTTGTCCTCGGCGGCCGTGGCCTCGGGAGAGTCAAGGAAGCCCAGCGTGCAAAGGAGTTGGAATCGAACCTTGGGATCAGGGTCGCCTGCCATCTTTGTGAGCTTCCTGGCCAGCTCGGGAGCTTTTGCCAAGTAGGGCTCAGCCAGGCGAATGGCATTCTCGCGGACACCTGCTACGGGGTCATCAAGCGCCTTTGCGACAAGAGTCTGGTCGAGCTTCCCCAAGCCATCGAGTGTCCACAAAGCGTGAACGCGTCCCAGTGGAGACGAGCTCTCGGCAAAGAGCTGACCAAGAGACGGAACGGCATCATCGTGATGGCGCTCTACCAGCAGGCGTTGAGCCGTCCGGCGCCACCAGATGTTCGGGCTGGACAATTGTTGTACAAGTTCCGCGTCAGATGCTTGACCGAGTCGAATGTTCTTAGGCAAGGGGACAGGCGTTTTTGCGTCCGGAACAATCCGGTAGATTCGGCCACGGTCCTTTCCGTTGTAAAGATACCCGGCGTGATAAGTGTCCGCAGCCATCCACTCCGGGTGCTCAACAATGTTCCGATAATAGTCGATGACGTAAAGCGCTCCGTCGGGACCGATGTACATATTAACGGGTCTAAACCAGGCATCTGTCGAAGCGACGAACTCGGCCTTCTCTTCGAGGCGCCGGGCGCTGTAAGTTGCGCCCGCATCTGACCAGATATCGCAGTGCACCAAATTGTGCGCCGACTCGGCCACGCAGGCGACGCGATCAAATGAAGCCGGGAACGCACCACCCATATGCGGAAGAGTGATACTGCACGAAGAAGTGAGCGTGCCGACATCCGTGAGGATTTCGAATCGCGGATTGTGGGTGATAGGAAAGACTCTGTTGTTGTCGGCCGTCGAAACGTCCTGCTGGACCGTAGGCAATAAGAGAGCGGGATTTCGCCGCAAGTACCGCGCAGCGATGACTTCGTGCCGTCCATTGCTGTCATTGGTTATGGTGAAGTGGCGTCTAAGCGGCGCCATTTTTAGCTCGTCAGCCTTGCCGCTTCCTGTGGTATCTTTGAAAAACCACACGTCCGGAGCGGCAGTCACCAGAACACCTCCTTTCCAGCACATCACGCCATTCGGCATGACGATGTGGTCCGCAAACACTG
>Ga0066710_100005723_pt1 | contig 11414 bp, 9 predicted proteins | sample GraSoiAngelo_159_FD_79666 | JGI IMG/M metagenome (GOLD analysis project Ga0066710, IMG submission 79666) | Grasslands soil microbial communities from the Angelo Coastal Reserve, California, USA - 14_1009_16_40cm | ecosystem: Environmental > Terrestrial > Soil > Grasslands | place: USA... | reverse complement strand
TCTGGAATGCGATGGCCGAGCAGATCACCGGCGTGCCCGCCGAGGAGGCACTCGGCCGGCGGGTCGCCGAAGTGCTCCAACGCGAGCTGGCGACGGAGGCCGATTCGCCGCCGGGCGAGCGACAGGTCGCTTTCCTGCGCGGGGACAAGGAGGTCTGGCTCTCCCTCACGGAAGCGGTGATGCTCGACGCAGCGGGGAACATCGCCGGGCGGATCTTCGCCTTCCGGGATGTCTCGAGCGAGCGCGTCGTCGAGCAGATGAAGTCGGACTTCGTCGCGACGGTCTCCCACGAACTCCGCACCCCGCTGACCTCGATCTACGGGTTCGCGGAAACCCTGCTTCGCGGTGATGTTGAGTTCTCGGAGGTCGAGCGGCAGACGTTCCTCGGCTACATCGCATCCGAATCGGAGCGCCTCATCAACATCGTGGACGACCTGCTCAACGTCGCGAGGCTCGAAACGGGCGCGCTCGGCCTCAGCATCAGCCGCACCGACATCGGCCAGGTCGTGAGCGAGACGGTGGCGCGATTCGCCGAGCACGCAGACGGGAACTTCACCTTCGACGTCGAGGTACCGCCCGGCTCCGTCTACGTGCACGCCGACACGGAGAAGCTCTCGCAGATCGTCATGAACCTCGTCGACAACGCCGTCAAATTCTCGCCGGAGGGCGGACGGGTCGCGGTCACCGCGCGCCGCCGTTCCGATACGGCTGAGATCCGGGTCGTCGACAAGGGCATCGGAATCCCGCGCTCCGACCAGCAGCGGATCTTCACGAAGTTCTACCGGGCCGAGGACGCCGTCCGGCACAGCCCGCAGGGGACGGGGCTCGGGCTCTTCCTCGCCCGCGGGCTCCTCGCCGCCATGGGGGGCCGCATCTGGGTGGAGTCGAAGGAGGGGGAGGGTTCGACCTTCGTCTTCGAGCTTCCCGTGATCAAGGAGGGGACCGCGGAGCCCGCTCCCGAGCGGGGAGAGGCGGCGCACGCCGGGTGAAGACGCTCGTGATCGACGACGAGGCGCCCATCCGCCTCCTCTGCCGCGTGAATCTGGAGGCTGAGGGAATCGAGGTGGTGGAGGCCCCAGACGGCGCGACCGGTGTGGAACTGGCGAAGCAGGAACAGCCTGACGCCATCCTCCTCGACGTGATGATGCCCGGCCTCGACGGCTGGAGCGTGGCCGAACGATTGCTTACGGACGAGGCCACGGGGGCGATCCCGATCATCTTCCTGACCGCGCGGGCCGACCTGCGCGATCGGGTACGGGGTCTGGACGTCGGCGGGCTCGATTACGTGACCAAGCCGTTCAACCCGGTCGACCTTGCCCCCCTCGTTCGCGGAGTCGTGGACGCCGTCGAGCGCGGCGAGCGCGAGCAGATCCGAACCGAGCGGATCGCCGAGCTCAGGGCTCTCTTCGGGGCCTAGAGGAACCGCGTGACGGCCCGGGCGACGCCGATCGTGCCGTCTGTGCCAGGACGATCCCCGTGAGGACGAGGATGCCGCCCGCAATTTGAAACGGGCCGATCGACTCCTCGAGCCAGGCGTAGGCGACGAGGCCGCCCAGTACCGGCTCGGCCATCGCGACGACGGTCGCCCGCGTCGCCGGGATGTAGTGAAGGGCGGTGATCATGAGGATGAAGGGGACGATCGTCCCGAGCAGGACGACGTAGCCAACCAGGAGCCAGACGGGCGCGTCCACGTGGCCGAGACGGCCCAAAAGCGAGACGTGAGCGGTCAGTCGGCTCCACGGAAAGCTCCACCATGGCTGCACGACGGTCCAGAAGGCGGTGGCGAAGATGAAGCCCCACGCGAGAAGGGAGAAGACGTCGCGCCCGCGCTGCAGGCTTCGTTCGGCCATGAGGATGTACAGCGCGTACGCGCAGGCTGCGGCAAGGGAGGCGGCGACGCCGACGCCGTCAAGCGCCGTCCCACTCCAGAGCTCCACGACCAGCGAGAGTCCGGCCAGCGCGAGCGCGAGGGCGAGCCAGAGCCGCCGCCGAACCGGCTCGTGGACGAAGAAGCGCGCCCAGAGGGCCACCAGGACCGGGGCGATGTACTGGATCACAAGCGCGATCCCGATATCGAGGTGTGTGATCGCGACGAAGTAGAGGAAGTGGACGAACGCGAGACCGCCGATCCCGAAGACGGCGAGAAACCCGAGCTCTGGTCGGGAAACGCGGAGGGTTGCCGGTCGGAAGAGGGCGACGGTCGCAAAGAGCAAGAGGCCGGCACCCGTCGCCCGAAGCTCGGCCAGGCGCAACGGTGAGAGGTCGCCGGAGTCGACGATGATCTTCCCAACGGTCCCGTTCACCGCCCAGAGAGAGACCGCGACGAGCACGAGGGCGTAGCCGAGCGCGGGCCGCTGCGCCGAGTCGCCGGGGCGCTCCTCTGGCTCGGCGGAGGTCAGCGGCGCGTCGACCACGGCGCCCGAGGTTAGCGGTACGCTTGGCCGGAGCGGGGCGTAGCTCAGTCTGGTCAGAGTGCCGCGTTTGGGACGCGGAAGTCGCCGGTTCGAGTCCGGCCGCCCCGACTGACTTCAAGGCGCCTCTGATACACAAGGGCCGATGCGCTACCGGAAGCTCGGAACCTGGGGCCTCAAGATCTCCGAGATCGGGCTCGGCTCCTGGCTCACGTACGGTGGCTACGTCGAGGAAGAGAAGGCGATCGCATGCATCCACCGCGCTTTCGAGCTCGGCGTCAACTTCTTCGACACAGCCAATGTGTATCGCCGCGGCGCTGCCGAGGAGGTCACGGGCCGGGCGCTCAAGGATTTTCGCCGGGATGACTATGTGCTCGCGACGAAGGTCTACTTCCCCATGGGCGAGGGGCCGAACGACCGCGGGCTCTCACGCAAGCACATCATGGAGCAGTGCCACGCCTCGCTTCGAAGACTCGGCGTCGACTACGTCGACCTCTACCAGTGCCACCGCCCCGACCCCAACACGCCTCTTGAGGAGACACTGCGGGCCCTCGACGATCTCGTCTCGCAGGGGAAAGCGCTCTACGTGGGGGTATCGATGTGGTCGGCCGAACTGCTCGACGAGGCCAGGCGCGTCCAGTCCAAGCTCAATCTCGACCCGATCGTCTCGAACCAGCCCGAATACTCGATGCTCACGCGCGATATCGAGAAGGACGTGCTCCCGGTCTCGAAGCAGCTCGGGATCGGGCAAGTTGTGTACTCGCCGATCGCGCAAGGAGTGCTGGCCGGCAAGTACAAGCCGGGTGAGCGTCCGCCTGAGGGTACGCGCGCCGCGACTAAGGATGCCGACTTCATGGAGCGCTTCATGCGGGACGACCTGCTCGAGGCCGTGCAGCAGCTCCGGCCCATCGCGGACGAGCTGGGGATCACCATGGCGCAGCTGGCCGTTGCCTGGGTGCTCCGCGAGCCCGGAGTGTCGAGCGCGATCGTCGGCGCTTCGCGGCCGGAGCAGGTCGACGAAAACGTTGCCGCGAGCGGCGTCGAGTTGCCGCCCGAGGTGCTCGGGCGACTCGACGAGATTCTCACCCCGGTGCTCTAGAAGAAACGCCCGACGAGCGAGAGGGCCAGGAAGACCCAGACGAGCGCGAGAATGACGGCGAGGACGATTCCGACGACTGTGCTCGCCTCGCGAGGGTCGCCCTGCCTCGCTGCCCGCCAGCCGACCACGCCGAAGACCACGGCCATCAGCGATGCGAGAGTCGTTGCGGGCATGAGGCTGTCAGCGACCGCAAGCGTTGCGAACCACGTGAGAATCCCAGCTCCGCCCAGCCAGAGGAATGCGGCGGCAGCACGATCGTCGTCGTCGAGCGAGCGCACGTCGTCTTCAAGCGTCCGTACCAGCCCCCACACGTTCGGAGAGTAGGCCTGCCGGCGGCCCGGTTCCTCCCCCGGAGGGGTTACAAATCGCGCCGCCGGAAGCCAAAAACGGCCGCGCAGCCGAGAACGGCGAGGTATCCGAGCACGTAGGGAGCGAGGGAGGGTCCCGCCGCTTGGGCCCCGCCGAAGGGCCCCAGCGACAGGGCGGCCCGCGTGAAGCCCTGTGTGTCGGCGGTGATTGCGTTGAGGCCGTCCTGGTAAAGCGCCTCGAAGGGAAGCGCCCAGGACGAGACCGTGGCGATCGTGTTCAGGCTGCCCGAGTTGAGCGCCTCCCCGATCTGGCCCAGGAGACCGGCGACGAGTCCTGCTCCGAAAATCATGAAGATCGCGATTCCGTTAGCGATTGCAGAGAGGAACACGGACCCGAGGAGGGAGAGCCCAACCAGGACGATGACCGCTCCCACGAGCTCGGCAGCCGGGAGCACCAACCGGTCGGGCCACCAGCCCGTGACGGCGTGGGTGATCAGCAAGGTGCTGACGTAGACGCAGACGACGTAGACCCCACAAACCGCCGCCGCGGCGCCGAAGCGGCCGCCGAGGAGCGCCGTGCGCCCCACCGGACGGACGACCAGGGGCTGGAGAAGCCCGCGTTCCGTGTCCCCCCGCACGACGGCGTGGGTGAGGAAGATGGCGAGCACGGTGCCGAGGAAGAGCGTGGCGAACATCGCCAGACCGAAAAGCGTCGCGCTGAAGAGCACTTGCTGGTCGACGATCGCACCCGGGCCGATCTCCTCGGTACGGAAGGCCTCGGTCGACTGGAACGCCTTGTAGACGCCGAACGCGTACAGGGCGAGGAAGGCGCCGGTCAGGACGATCACGATCGGAAAGACGCGGCGGCGAACGCTCTCGCGGATCGCGTAGCCGGCGATGATCATCGCTCCCGTCAACCGTTATCGCCTTCCACAGCCTCGAGATAGATCTCCTCGAGGGTGCTCCTGAGGACCCGAACTCCGTAGACGCTCTCCCCGGCCGCGACCAGCTCGCGGACAATCCGGGGCACGTCTTCGCGGCCCGCTCCTTCGTAATTCCGCACGGCGCCGTCGACCTCGATCTCGACGCCGCGCGGCTTCGCCAGCTCGTCCGTGCGTCCCGCCGTGACGACGACGCCGCGATCGAGAATGACGACCCGGTCGCAGACGAGCTCAACCTCTGAAAGCAGGTGGGAGTTGAGGAGGACGGCGACGCCTCGCCGTCGCAGCTCCTCGAGGAGCCCGCGCACGGTCCTGCGTCCCGCGGGATCGAGAGCACTCGTCGGCTCGTCTAGAAACAACATGCGCGGCGTCCCCACGAGCGCCTGTGCGATTCCGAGCCGCTGCTGCATCCCCTTCGACATGTCCTCGACGCGCCGGCCCCGGGCGTCCAAGAGGCCCACGAGCCCGAGGAGCTCTGTTCGCTCGGCTTCCTCTCCGCTCGAGTCGGCCAGGCGTTGGTGCAGCTCCAGCACCTCGTCCGCGGAGTACCAGCCCGGGAACCGGAAAAGCTCTGCGAGGTAGCCCATGGCCGAACGGGCCTCCAGAGAGCCCGCGGGAGCACCGCAGACCTCGGCGTAGCCGGAGGTCGGACGAACCAGCCCGCACCCGATCTTGACGAGCGTCGACTTTCCTGCCCCGTTCGGGCCCAGTAGCCCGACGAGTTCGCCTTCCTCGACGGAGACGTCGACACCCCCCAGCGCCGTGACGTTCCCGTACCGCTTGCCAAGCCCCTTTGCCGAGAAGGCGGTCGCCATCGGTCCGAGTGTACGCAGCATCTACTAGAAGGACCGCGCCGGTCCGCCTAGGCTTCTCGTCGTGCCCGCCTGCGCCAACTGCGGTCAGGAGAACCCTGATGTCGCGCGCTTCTGCCTCGCGTGCGGCGCCTCGCTCCTGGACTCCGGCGTCGCCCGTGAGGAGCGGAAGGTTGTCACGGTCCTCTTCGCCGACCTGGTCGGTTTCACGAGCCGGGCCGAGCAACTCGACCCGGAAGACGTGCGCGCCATGCTCTCGCCGTACTACGCGCGCTTGCGCAGCGAGCTCGAGCGCCGAGGCGGCACGGTGGAAAAGTTCATCGGCGACGCCGTTATGGCGCTCTTCGGCGCTCCGGTCGCCCACGAAGACGATCCCGAGCGCGCCGTTCGCGCTGCTCTCGCGATCCGGGACGCGATCGGCGAGCTGAACGAGAGCGATCCGAAGCTCGAGCTCCAGGTGCGGATCGCAGTCAACACGGGCGAGGCGCTCATCTCCCTCGGCGCGCAGCCCTCCGAGGGTGAAGGGATGGCCTCGGGGGACGTGGTCAACACGACCGCCCGTCTGCAGGCCTCTGCGCCGGTGAATGGAATCCTCGTGGCCGAGACCACTTATCACGCCACTGAGCGGACGATCGAGTTCCGCGAGGCTCCGCCGGTCATCGCCAAGGGCAAGAGGGAGCAGGTCAACGTCTGGGAGGCGCTGGAGCCGCGCGCGCGTTATGGCGTCGACATCGGCCTGCGGGGCCGCGTCCCGCTCGTGGGTCGCGAGCAGGAGCTCGACATCCTCCTGGATGCGCTGTCGCGCGTTCGTGCGGAGGACTCCTCCCAGCTCGTCACCCTCGTCGGCGTTCCGGGAATCGGCAAGAGCCGGCTCGTCGTCGAGCTCTCAGCGGCGGTGGACGCGGAAGCGGAGCTCATCTTCTGGCGCCAGGGGCGATCGCTGCCTTATGGAGAGGGCGTAACCTTCTGGGCCCTGACCGAGATCGTCAAGGCGCAGGCCGGGATCCTCGAGACCGACTCGGCCGAGGATGCGCTCAAGAAGCTACACCGAACCGTCCAGGATGTGGTTGCGGACAAGGGCGAGGCGGATTGGATCGAGAGTCAGCTCCGGCCGCTGGTGGGCCTTGAGGATGAGGCCCAGCCGGGGGGTGACCGTCAGGCCGAGGCATTCGGCGCCTGGCGCCGCTTCTTCGAGCATCTCGCGGAGAGAAGTCCCCTCGTCCTCGTCTTCGAAGACCTGCATTGGGCTGACGACGGCTTGCTGGATTTCGTAGACGACCTCGTCGAGTGGGCGAGCGGAGTGCGGCTGCTCGTCGTCTGCATCGCCCGGCCGGAGCTTTTGACTAGGCGACCGGGATGGGGAGGGGGGAAGCCAAACTCGACGACGCTCTCACTCTCGCCGCTGACGCGCGACGACACCGCGCGGCTCGTGGCGGCTCTGCTCGAGCAGGCCGTGCTTCCCGCGGACCTACAAACGTCGCTGCTGGCGCGCGCCGAGGGCAACCCGCTTTATGCGGAGGAATACGTCCGGATGCTCCAAGATCGCGGGTTTCTGCGGCGACTCGACGGCGCCTGGCGCTTCGAAGGGTCGGATGACCTCCCGCTGCCCGAGTCGGTTCAGGGCATCGTTGCCGCGCGGCTCGACTCGCTCTCCGCTGAGGAGAAGGCGCTCGCGCAGGACGCGGCGGTCATCGGGAAAGTCTTCTGGGCCGGGGCGGTGGCAGCCGTCGGGGGGGCGGAACGCCATGCCATCGAGACCCGCCTCCACGCGCTTAGCCGCAAGGAGTTCGTCCGCCGCGAGCGACGGTCTTCGGTCGCCGGGGAGGAGCAGTACATCTTCTTGCACGTCCTCGTCCGCGACGTCGCGTACGGACAGATTCCGCGCGGCAGCCGCTCGACCAAGCATCGGGCCGCCGCGGAATGGATCGCCTCGTTGAGCGCCGACCGGTCCGAGGATCATGCCGAGATGCTCGCGCACCACTACTTGAGCGCCATCGAGCTGGCTCGGGCGGCTGGCCAGGATGCAAGCGAGTTCGCCGAGCCTGCTCGCCTGGCCCTTCGCGAGGCCGGCGACCGGGCGCTCGCTCTGAACGCATTTCCCGCCGCCGCGCGCTTCTACCGTGCCGCGCTCGACCTGTGGCCTTCTCAGGATGGGGAGCGACCGCACCTGCTTCTTCGCCTCGGGAAGGCGGTCTATGTGGCCGAGGCTACGGGCGCCGATATTCTCGAAGAGGCTCGGGACGGCTTGCTCGCAGTGGGCGATCGTGAGGCAGCCGCCGAAGCCGAGACGAGGCTCGGAGAGATCTTCGGCCATCAGGGCCATCGCGACCGCGAGAACGAGCACCTGGCACGCGCTGCAGCCCTCGTCGAGGGAGTGCCTCCTTCTTCTTCGAAGGCCTACACGCTCACGCAGCTCGCCGGTTCGCAGATGATGAGAGGCGACACCGAGGAGGCGGTCCGGATCGCGCGCGAGGCTCTCGCCATCGCTGACGAGCTGGGGTTGCACGAGCGCCGAAGCGAGGCGATGAACCTGCTCGGCGTCAGCCTCGTGGACGGGGGAGACTTCGGAGGCGTCGACGTGATCGAGCGAGGGCTCACGATCGCCCTCGAGCACAATCTCCCGGAAGCCGCCCGCGTGTTCGGAAATCTGGCCGAGGTAGTGAGCAACTATCTCGGGGACCTTGCTCGGGCCGCCCGGCTGAGAGAAGAGGCCGTGCGTGTGACCGAACGTTTTGGTCTCGCCTTTTCGACGGCCTGGTTTATCGGAGAGCGGGTCGTGTCGTCCTACTGGACGGGCCGCTGGGACGAGGCGCTCGAGCTCGCGGATGACATGCTTTCCGGGGCGGAGGCGGGCTCTCCGAGCTACATGGACGTGCAGGCCCGCCAGGTCAGAGCGCGGATCGCTCTCGCGCGGGGCGTTCCGACGGCCGCTTCCGAAGCAGGCGAGACGCTGAAGCTCGCGCGGGCGGTGGGAGATCCCCAGGTGATCTACCCGGCGCTCGCCTTCGCCGCCCGTGAGGCCTCGTTCACGGGCAGGCTGAAAGAGGCCGCCGCACTGATCGATGAGCTTCTCACCCGCTGGCGTTCGAGGCCGAAGACTGTTCTCCAATCGCACCTTCAATCGTTTTCCGACGCGGCCGAAGCCCTAAGCGTGCTCGGTCGCGGCGAGGAGCTGGCCGAGATCGGCGCGACGGCGAGGATGCAGACCCGCTGGATCGAAGCTGCGACGGCTTTCGTCGGCCGAGACTTTCAGCATGCCGCCGAGATCTATGCCGAGTGTGGATCGCTCCCGGACGAGGCCTACGCGCGGCTGCGCGCTGCGGAGGCCCTCATCGCCGAGGGACGTAGCGCCGAGGGCGACCAGGAACTTCAGAGCGCGCTCGCCTTCTACCGTTCCGTCGATGCGACCGCTTACATTCGCAAGGGCGAGGCGTTGCTCGCGAGGACCGCGTGATGATCGAGCCGGATGTCGTCGCCGAGGGCCAGCGCTTGCTCGCTCGGGCTGCGGAGCAAGGCGTGCCGCTGCGGCTTCTTGGCGGTGTGGCTATCAGCCTCCGAGCTGTGGGCGAGCTCGCCCCGGCCTTCCGTCGCAGCTACGGCGACCTCGACTTCGTGACGACCAAGAAAGGCGCGCGCGGAGCTGTCGAGCTCTTCCGGGCCAACGGCTACGTGCCCCAGACCGCGTTCAACGCCCTCCACGGCGGCGACCGCCTCCTGTTTTTCGACGACGGCCACGATCGGCAAGTCGACGTCTTCGTTGGGGTCTTCTCGATGTGCCACAAGGTCCCGCTCAGCGACCGGCTCGAAGTCGACCCGACGTCCATTCCGCTCGCGGAGCTTCTGCTCACGAAGCTCCAGGTCATCGAGCTGAACGAGAAGGACATTCGCGACACGCTTGCCCTCCTGCACGACCATCCGGTCGGGGACACGGACGGTGAAATCCTGAACGGCGCACGCGTCGCCCAGCTGTGCGCCGCGGACTGGGGCTTGTGGCGCACAATCACCCAGAATCTCCGGGCCTGCCGTGACTTCGCGGACGGCTATGACGTCCCTGACCGTGCCCAGCTCGACGAGCGTCTGGATGCGCTCCTGGCGCGCATTGAAGGCGAGCCCAAGCCGCGATCCTGGAGGCTTCGCGCGAAGATCGGAGACCGCAAGCGCTGGTACGAGCTTCCCGAAGAGGTTGCAGGAGGACCGTAAAAGTCGTTCAATTGCCGCCGAGGGAAGCGGATGCGCCTTTTCTTCGCCACTGACATCCACGGGTCAGAGACCTGCTGGCGCAAGTTCCTGAACAGCGGCAAGCACTACGGGGCCGACGTGCTCGTCTTGGGCGGTGACATGACGGGCAAGGCGCTCGTCCCGGTCGTCCATGACGGAGACGACCGCTGGCACGCGACGCTCCTCGAGAACCGCGAGGAGCTCGAAGGCGAGGAGGCTGTGGTCGCCTTCGAGGACGCCGTCATTCGGCGCGGCTACTACCCGTTCCGGACGACCCCCGACGAGCTCCGCTCCCTGGCGGACGACGAACCGCGGTGGCACCAGCTCTTCCACGACGAGATGCTGAAGACGGTCGCGCGCTGGATGGCGCTTGCCGACGAGCGCCTCGAGGGTACGGGCCTTCGGTGCTTCGTGTGCCCCGGGAACGACGATCAGCTCGACATCGACGAGGTCGTTCAGGGGGCGCGTCACGTCGAGCTCGCGGAGGGTCGGGTCGTGGAAATCGACGGCTTCCAGATGGCCTCGACGGGGTGGTCGAACCTGACCCCCTGGGACACGTATCGCGAGGAGGATGAGCCGCAGCTAGCCGAGCGGATCGGGCGCGTCGTCCAACAGGTCACGGCCCAGCCCGAGCGGACGATCTTCAGCTTCCACTGCCCTCCGTACAACTCCGGGCTCGACGAGGCTCCGGAGCTGACCGAGGACATGCGGCTCAAGGACGCCGGCCGGGCTACCAGGCCGGTCGGGTCGACCGCCGTCCGGCAGGCGATCGAGGACTTCGAGCCTGCGCTCTCGCTCCACGGCCACATTCACGAGTGCAAGGCCTCGACGCGGATTGGGCGCACCCTCTGCATCAACCCTGGAAGCTCCTACGAGCAGGGCGACTTGCTCGGAGCGGTTATCGATCTCGACGGCAAGAAGAAGGTCAAGCGCTTCCTGCTCACCAGCGGATAGGAGGAGAACTGCATGGCCACGACAGCGGGTGAACTGCCGTACCAGGAGCGTTCGCTCTTCGTACGGAAGGCAACCGGCCTGGTTCGAGGCTGGTCGGTCCACGACGCCTTCATCTACGCGACGTTCTCGATCAACCTGATCACGCTCGGCCTCTACATCTTCTCGTTCGGGCCGTTCATCCCGAAGGCGAGTCTCCTTTGGGCCGTCATTCTCTCGGGCGCCTATCTGTTGTTCCAGACGATTGTCTACTCCTCGCTCATCGCCGTCATGCCGCGCGCAGGGGGCGACTACGTCTGGGTGAGCCGCGTGATCGGCGGCGGGCTCGGCTTCGTCCTCGCCGTCTGCGGCTGGTGGTTCATCAACTGGCACTGGGTGCCTATCTACGCGAACATTCTGGAGAAGGAGTTCTTCCAGCCGCTCGCGGCGGTCGTCGGTTGGGACTCAGCGGTGACGTTCTTCGGCGAGCCGAAGGGTCTCTTCACGGCGTCGGTGATCACCGCCATCTTGGCGGCGTTCTTCATTTCGCTCGGCATGCGGGGCTATGCGAAGCTGCAGAAGATCTGCTTCTACGGAGGGGTGCTCGGTCTCGCGATCGTCTTCGGGCTGCTTCTGTTCCACTCGAAAGAAGCGTTCACGAACGCATTCAACTCGGGAGCGGCCGACCAGTACGG
>Ga0066710_100005722_pt1 | contig 11414 bp, 8 predicted proteins | sample GraSoiAngelo_159_FD_79666 | JGI IMG/M metagenome (GOLD analysis project Ga0066710, IMG submission 79666) | Grasslands soil microbial communities from the Angelo Coastal Reserve, California, USA - 14_1009_16_40cm | ecosystem: Environmental > Terrestrial > Soil > Grasslands | place: USA... | reverse complement strand
CGTTCGCGTCCTTGAGCTGGCCAAGAAACGTGCCTGTTCGCAGATTAAAAGCGTCGATCCTGCCATCGCCGAAGTTGCCCACCAGCAACGCGTTCCTGAACTTGCCAAAATTCCATGGCGCCATCCGCCACGATCAGCCGCCCGCTCGGACTGGCCACCAGGCCCCACGCATTGTGCAAATTGCCATCGGTGTACCGCGCCGCACCCGGCACATCCGACGCCAGGTCGATTCGTTTATAGCCCTGCGCAAACGCGGAGCAGGCTTGGGCAAGCATGCCCGCCAATACCGCCGAGAGCGCCAGCACGCCCGGTACTCGTTGGAAGGGATTTCGCTTTTTCATAATTTTCCGACTTCGTTTTGTAAAAGCGCAACACGAAGCTTCTGCGGCTTTTGAGCTTTGAATCTTAGACGCACGCCGGACCGATTTTGTTCCAACAAAAACGATTGAGCAGACTGGCCGAAAAGGATATTAACTCCTCGCATGCCTGCCACGTTGACGGTTCATGATGAGACTACTTCGGGCCAGAAGACGAACACCTTCACCCTCGATTGCCTGACGGAGCGGATGACCGTTCGTGAACTGATTCGACCGCGCATATACCAGGAGGTGCAGGATTATAATTCGAGCGAGCCGGAATACTTTCGCGGTTTGGTCGAACCTTCCGAATCCGAGCGCACGCGTAACGGCTACAAGCTTCGCAAACGCCGCAAGATCGATTGGCAGGAGCAATTCAATCGCGCCCTTGAAGCTTTCCAGTGCAACGGCTTCTTCGTTCTCGTCGGCGACAAGCAAGCCGAGCGCCTCGACGACGCATTTGAAGTAAAAGCCGAGACAGAAGTCAGCTTCGTGAAATTGGTGCCATTGGTAGGAGGGTAGTCACTCAATAACAGCCGCAAATGCCAAGGATTCGAAAAATAGGACAGCACAATAACCAGGCAAATCCGACCGAACCTATGAAAAAATCAAACGAGGCTGTTAAAGCGTCTGAAAAGAAGTCGGAAGCAAAACCAGAAATAGAGAAGTTGGTGCGTGAGTTGGAAAAGCAACACGACAAGGAGGTGAAGAAGCTCAAGGAGTACCAGACGACGCAGACGGTGTTGGCTGCTGATCCAGAGTTCAAAATGGCGTTTGTTCAGCACATTGTGGACGTGTTCAGCGCGCTCGGGGCAGAAACCAGGCGCAACGCCGATTATTGGTGGGGAACGAATGCCCACCCATGGACTGGCGCAAAGCTTGCGGAGTTGCTCATCAAAAAACGCGTGCCGTTCAGCGATGATGCGCTCACGGAAATGTTCGAGAAGCTTCTGGGGATGGCATTACTGACGACTACGGTCGTACCCTGCCTGGAGGAACTCATCGTTGAAGCGGAAAAACGCGCCGGGGAGCGAGACTTATCATCGCGCCTGCGCAAAGTGCTGGAGCGGGTGGCCGGTGCGATCGCCGGAAAGAACTTGAGCCCCAAGGCAGCACAGATTTGGAAAAAGACCGAACACGCGCCGGTGGCGCTGGATCGCAAGCTCGTGGCGCGCATCGAAGGAATGTTGACGGGACCGCTGCGATTGGATTGAGCGCGTTCGAACTGGAGCTTTTATGCCGAAATCAGACTCGTCAAAGAATCAGGCCCGCGCGGAAGCGCAGCGATTAGTGCAAAAGCTCCTGAAAAGAAACCCCGGAGTTTGCCTATGAGTTTAAGGACATCGCGAAATTGCGCGCCACCAAAGAAGTCCTGTCTGCCGCGCCAGAGGTTCAGATCGAGTTCATACGGCGCGCCTGTGCGTTAATCGCGGACATGCGACAACAGCGCCCAGCACCGAGTCGTAACACGATCCGTGAATACTTCAATCTGATTCACGACGATCGGTTCCCGCGAGGCCCGCAAATCTTGAGCCGGCAACTATTTCGCAAAAGGCTTCCTTTCACGCCTGAGGACTTGCTCGCGATGGTCGATCGGCTGGCGCACTTGGGATGCTTCAGCACGTTCAACGTTCCGATGGTTGTAAAACGTGGTGAATGCCGTTGAGCAGTACCTCGAGCATTCTGACGCTGGCAAAGAACTCCGCGCGGCGTTGGTCCGTCTGCAAAAGGCTCTGAACTGGTTCGGCAACGCTCCAGAACAGAAACTGCGACGTCGAATTGGAATGCTGCTGGAAAGCTGTTCAGCGGCGTGGCTCCGAAGGAATGCTGGCGGAACCACTGCGACTTTAAGCGTCACGCGAATTGGAGGATTTATGCCCAAGTCAGACTCGTCACAGAATCAGGCCCGCGCGCAAGCGCAGCGGCTAGCGCAGAAGCTGCTGAAAGCGCACCCGGACTCTTGCTACGAATTCAAGTGCATCGAGAAATTGCCCGCGACTAAGGAGGTGCTGGCGGCTTCGCCCGAGGTGCAGGTCCAGTTTATACGACGTGCTTGTGAGTTGATCGCAGACATGCGGCGAAAACTGCCACCGCCAAGTCGCAACACCATTTGTGAATACCTGAACCTTTTCAGCGACGACCGCTTTCCTCACGCGCCGCAGCTACTCAGCAGGCAATTGTTTCGCAAAAAGCTTCCTTTCACGTCCGAGGACCTGGTCGCCATGGTTGATCGGCTAGCGCATTTGGGAATCATCGAACCGTCGCAGACTGTCCCGATAATCAAAAACGTGGTCAATGCCGTGGAGGAACAATTAGCGGATGCTTCCCCAAGCAAGGAACTCCGCGAGGCGTTGGGCCGTCTGCAGAAGACGCTTAAATGGGCAGATAGCGGTTCAGAGAAACGGCTGCGACAGCGAATCGAAATGCTGCTGCAGAGCCGTTCAGGTCAGGATCGCTCATTGCCGCGCGTGATGCTCCAGGCCGGCGAAGCGTGGTCGGATGCGGCCATCGGTGACTTGAAGCGTTTAAAAAAGGAGCAGCAGGCAGCGTGGCTTCGGTTGCTCGCGCAGTGCCAGTCCGCGTCGGGTGCGGTTCCTTCCAAGAACTGGTGTGCAAAGTCCCGGGAGTTGCTGAAAGCTGTCGGTGTAAAGAAATTCAAGGGGCGTGCACTCCATTGGTTTCCCCTCGTGAACGAACCGCGGACGCAACGCATTGAGAAGTGGCATCGCACCTATGAGCCCGATCCGAATCAGCTCATTCTCGCGCCCCATTCAGATTTGCTCAAAGGCATGGTCTGGTGTGCCGGGCTTAAGGAAGACAAGGAATTCGCGCGGGCATTGACCGCCCTCGCGCTGAGCGCCTATCGCAAAATTCCCCTGAAAGGTCCTCGCGAGGTCAAGGTCGGTAACGCATGTGTGATCGCCCTCGGCGTGATGTCCGGAATGGAAGGTGTCTACCAGCTCGGCCTCTTAAAGGTGAAAGTGAAGTTTGGCACGGCGCAAAAGGCGATCGAGAAGGCGCTCAACGCTGCGGCCGAGCGCGAGCAAATGCCGCGCGAAGAACTGGAAGAGATCGGCGTCCCGGCTTATGGCCTCACGGAGGTTGGCGGGTCAACGGAGCAGATCGGCGACTTCACCGCTCAGCTCACTGTTACGGGCACAAACTCAACGGAAATCGTTTGGATCACATCCGACGGCAAGCGTCTGACGTCCGTGCCCGGGGGCGTGAAGAAAGGTCATACCGAAGAGTTGAAGGAACTACAGGCTGCGGCCAAGGACATCCAGCGCATGTTGCCCGCTCAGCGGGAACGGCTCGACACTTTGTTTCTGCAGCAGAAGAAGTGGACCTACCCGATTTGGCGCGAGCGGTATTTGGATCATCCTCTCGTCGGTGTCATCGCGCGACGGCTTCTGTGGGACTTCACGTTTGGCAAAAAGACAGTCACCGGCATCTGGCATGAAGGACGACTGGTTGATTTGGACCTAAAACCAATCGCGTTCCTCGATCAGGCCACGGTCGAGCTTTGGCATCCGATTGGCAAAAGCACCGAAGAGATTGTCGCCTGGCGCGGTTGGCTCGATGCCCAGCGGATTCAGCAACCCTTCAAGCAGGCGCATCGCGAGATTTACGTCCTCACCGACGCCGAACGACGCACCGCGGTGTACTCGAACCGTTATGCCGCGCACGTTCTGAAGCAACACCAATTCAATGCGCTCTGCGCCCTGCGCGGATGGAAGAACAAACTCCGCTTGTTGGTCGATGATGAGTATCCGCCGGCGTCGCGGAAGTTGCCGCACTGGAATTTGCGCGCAGAGTTCTGGATCGAGGGCGTCGGCGACGATTTTGGCGCGGATACCAATGATAGCGGCGTGTTCAATTACGTCAGCACGGACCAGGTTCGCTTTTACCGATCTGACGCCGGCCAGCGCACCGCCCATGCGAGCGGCGGCGGATATGAGCCGGATCGGGAGGACCACGAGCCCGTGCCGCTGGACCAAATCCCCCCGATCGTGTTCTCGGAAATCATGCGAGATGTGGATCTGTTCGTGGGCGTCGCAAGTGTCGCAAATGACCCGACGTGGTCAGATGGCGGGCCGGACGGACGCTACCGCGAGTATTGGCAAGACGTTTCCTTCGGGGCCCTGAATGCAACGGCGAAAACGCGCAAGGAAGTTCTCCAGCGGCTCGTTCCCAAACTCAAGATCGCCGGCCAATGCTCGGTCGAAGAAAAATTCCTGGTCGTGAAAGGCTCCTTGCGCACGTACAAAATCCATCTCGGCAGCGGAAATATTTTGATGACACCAAACGATCAGTATCTTTGTATTGTTCCCAAGCAAAGCGAAATCAAAACCGGTGACGTTTTCCTCCCCTTCGAAGGCGATCGCACCCTCTCGGTGGTTTTGAGCAAAGCTTTCCTTCTCGCCAATGACGCAAAGATCTCTGATTCGACAATTTTGAATCAGATCAAGGGCTAGTCCCTATTTTTTCATTTCCGCTTGACTCCCGTTATTTAGACCGCTACTATGCTCTCGATGACTGTTGCCATGCAGTTTAGTTCTGCACACGTCGCGACGAAATCGCGGCAAGGCGCATTCTGTGTTCCGTCCCGAATCTGTGGGGAGCCCGGCTTAACCGCAAAACCGTTCCAGAAATTTGGTGTGATACAGTTATATGCACTTATATGCGCCTGCGTGCATAAAAATGAAAAAGTATGGAATGGCGCATAAACCGCATACAAGTGTATCCCGGCGTTCCACGCTCCGCACGTTGCAATCGGGCTCTTGGCTTGCGGGTCGATGAGAAAATGCGCTAAGTTCCTCACTGGCAAGAGTTTGGATTGAATACCACCTTACGGCTGTGGGTCTTTTCTCTTGGGGAAACGATTGAGAGTAATCGGACAACATATTCTGGCGGGCGCTGGCATTGCAGCGCTGTTCGGCTGCTTTGCGAGCAACGCCGCGACCGCGCCTACCTCGACGGTTGATTTCAACCGCGAAATCCGGCCGATCCTCTCCGAGAATTGTTTCGCTTGCCATGGCCCGGACGAAAAAGAGCGCAAAGCGAAGTTGCGCTTTGACCTCAAGGAAGACGCCTTCAAGCCCGCGAAGTCCGGCGAAGCCCCGATCGTGCCCGGGCATCCGGAAAAAAGCCCGCTGATCGCGCGCATCAACGCTACTGATCCCGATGACGTAATGCCGCCGCCGAAAACCGGCAAAAAATTGACACAGCAGCAGAAGGATCTGCTCTCGCGCTGGATTGCCGGCGGAGCGCAGTGGCAGGAGCATTGGGCGTATGTTGCACCAAAACGCCCGGATCTGCCCGCGGTCAAAGACAAGAGCTGGCCGGGAAATGAAATCGACCATTTCGTTTTGGCAAAGCTTGAGAAAGAAGGCCTCAAGCCTTCACCGGACGCGGACAAGAGCACGGTGGCGCGACGCGCGACGCTCGACTTAACGGGACTTCCGCCAACGCCCGAGGAAGTGGATGCGTACCTCACTGACAAAACGCCGGAAGCCTACGATAAGCTCGTGGAGCGACTCCTCAACACGCCGCGCTATGGCGAGCACATGGCGCGCTATTGGCTCGATGCCGCGCGTTACGCCGATTCGCACGGCTATCACATCGATTCCGAGCGTAGCATGTGGAAGTGGCGCGACTGGGTGGTGAATGCGTTCAACGAAAACATGCCCTTCGATCAATTCACCGTTGAACAACTTGCCGGCGACCTCTTGCCGGAGGCGACTGTCGAGCAAAAAGTCGCGTCGGGTTACGTGCGCTGTAACATGAGCAGCGGTGAGGGCGGCGCCATCGATGCCGAATACCAGGCGAAGTACACCTTCGATCGCGTCGAGACCACGGCGACGATCTGGATGGGACTCACGTTGACATGCGCGCGCTGTCACACGCACAAGTACGATCCCATCGCCAATAAGGAGTACTACAGCCTTTATTCCTTTTTCAACAACATCGATGAATCGATCATGGACGGGAACAAACCGAATCCCGATCCGTTCCTCAAGTTGCCCACGCCCGAACAAAGCGAACGTCTCGACCGCCTGAAAAAGTACATCGTCGACGGACAAAAGAAATTGGACGCGCCCATGCCGGACCTCGACAAGGAACAGAAAGCTTGGCAACGGGCATGGCACGAAAAGCTGAGCGAAGGGTGGTCGGCCATTCAACCGCAGGAGGTCAAATCCACCAATGGCACAAAGTTCAAAATCGAAGGCGAAACCGTTCTGGCTGAAGGCGACAACCCCGAAAACGACATCCACGAACTCACCTTTAAGCTTGAGCCTGCGACGATTGCTGCGCTTCGTCTCGAAGCCTTGCCGCATGCGTCGCTTCCAAAAAACAGCAGCGCCCGCGCCGACGATGGCCGGTTTCGTCTGTCCGAATTTGAAGCCGAGCTTGTCACCAAAGGTGAGGACGATAAATCGAAAACGAAGAAGCTGAAATTCAGCCAGGCCGTTGCTGATGCGGCTGAAACGAATTACGAAATCGAGAAAGCCATCGATGGGAAGGCCGACACCGGCTGGGGCATTCCCGCAGAAGCTGTCACCGAGCCCCATTCCGCGCTCTTCCTGCTTGCCGAACCGCTAAAAGTCCAAACCAATTCCGAACTGCGCGTGCGCCTCCGTTATGAAGCATCGAAATCCAAGCGAGCCATCGGCCATTTTCGGATTGCCGCCGCACAGAACGAGAACCTCGTGCGCCTGCTCAATCCGCCCAAGCTGGATCCGTGGCAGGTGGTCGGGCCATTCAAGGCTGATGACCTTCAGACCGCCTTCCGCAAAGAATACGAGCCGGAGAAGGAAATTGACCTGAAGAAAACTTACGAAGGCGTGCGCGAGGAAATCAAATGGAGCGCGAAAAAAGACTTTGAGGATGGCCAGGCCAATCTGCTGGTGAATGAACTCCACGGCGTTCATGGCGTTTATTATCTCTATCGCACATTGACGGTTCCCGAGGCGCGCAAATTGGAGATCAGTTTGCGGGCGGACGATCTGTTTAAGATTTGGGTGAACGGGAAGGTCGCAGGCGAACGGGCACAAAAGCCAACAGCCGAAGAAGGCCCCTTGAAACTCACAGTGGACCTTAACAAAGGCGAAAACAAATTCCTCGTGAAGGTGGTGAACCATGTCGGCGCCGCCTATTTCACTTTCAACCAAAACCTAAATCAGGCAGACAGCGTTCCTGCAGACGTGGCGACCGTGCTCGCGACGACTGACAAATTGTCCGGGGCCAACGAGAAGAAAGTCCGGAACTATTTCCGGCGAATTAAATCGCCGGAATTCAAGGAACTGTTCGACGACATGAATGATTGGCGTGAGGAGCAGGCGAGCACCGAAAAATCCGTTCCCACCACAATGGTCGCGCGGGAAATGGAGAAGCCTCGTGAAACGTTCATGCTGGTGCGCGGGGAATACGATAAAAAAAGCGACCAGGTGGGTCCCGGCGTGCCTGCGATCCTGCCGCCGTTTCCAAAGGACGCGCCCACGAACCGCCTCGGCCTAGCGAAATGGCTTGTGGATCCGAAGCATCCGCTTACCGCGCGTGTGACCGTGAATCGCTTTTGGCAGCAATACTTCGGCGTCGGCCTGGTCAAGACCGCCGAGGATTTCGGCGTGCAAGGCGACCGCCCCTCGAACCCCGAGTTGCTCGATTGGCTCGCCACCGAGTTTGTCCGGACCGGTTGGGACGTTCGCAAGCTCCAAAAGCTGATGGTGACTTCGCGGACATACCGCCAAACCTCGCGCGCCACGCCTGAGATGCTCGCCCGCGATCCGGAGAATCGGCTGCTCGCCCGCGGTCCGCGGTATCGGCTCGATGGCGAAGTGGTCCGCGACAGCGCCCTGGCCGTCGGCGGTTTGCTGGTGGACAAGCAAGGCGGCCACGCTGTGAAGCCTTACGAACCGTCCGGATTGTGGGAAGCCGTCTCCTTTAATAATTCACAAAAATACGTCCCGGACAAAGGCGAGGGCCAGTATCGCCGCAGCATTTACACGTATTGGAAGCGCCAAAGTCCGCCCCCAAACATGCTGATCTTCGATGCCCCCACGCGCGAATATTGCGTCGTTCGCCGCCCGCGCACGAACACGCCGTTGCAGGCGCTGGTCACGCTAAATGATCCGCAATTTGTGGATGCCGCTCGCGGCCTGGCGCATCGCGTGATGGAGCAGGATTCGAAACAACGGATGCAATACGCGTTTCATGTGGCTCTCGGGCGCTGTCCGACTCCGGATGAACTCACGGTGCTGAACGATGCATTCAAGGAGCAAGTCGCGAATTTCGACAAGGACGCGGTCGCTGCGGAAAAGCTGAGCGGCGCAACCGGTTCGGAAAAGGTTGAACTCGCCGCATGGACGACCATTGCGAGCATGATCATGAACCTCGACGAATTTTTAACCAAGAGCTGATCGTATGGACCCTCGCCTATTCCTGACTCGCCGCCACTTCTTCGGCCGCATGGCCGCAGGCATCGGCACGGCGGCGCTCGGTTCATTGCTGAACCCGAGTCTATTTGCGAGCACCGGACACGCGCCCCATTTCACCGGCAAGGCCAAGCGCGTCATATACCTGTTTATGGCAGGCGGCCCGTCGCAAATGGACCTGCTGGATTACAAGCCCACGCTCGACAAGCTCCATGAAACCGAGCTGCCTGATTCAATCCGCATGGGCCAGCGCCTGACGGGCATGACCTCCAATCAGAAGAACTTTCCAGTCGTAAAATCGATTTTCAAATTTCAGCCCTATGGCCAATGCGGCGCGTACGTCAGCGAACTGTTGCCGAACATCGCCAACATCGTTGACGACATCTGCGTGGTCAAAACCGTCAACACCGAAGCGATCAACCACGATCCCGCGATCACGTTTATCCAGACCGGTTTTCAGCAACCCGGCCGCCCATGCATGGGCTCATGGCTGAACTACGGTCTCGGGACTGCCAACGAAAATCTTCCCGCGTTTATCGTGATGATCTCCAGCGGCAAGGAAAGCGATCAGCCGCTCTATACGCGTTTGTGGGGTTCAGGGTTTTTGCCATCGGAGTACCAGGGCGTCCAATTCCGCGGCGCCGGTGATGCCGTTCTGTATCTGTCGAACCCGCCCGGGCTCAGCCGCGACGCGCGCCGCCACATGCTCGATGGGATTGCTAAGCTCAATGAACATCACTACGACACCTTGGGCGATCCCGAAATCCACACGCGCATTTCGCAATACGAAATGGCCTATCGCATGCAGGCGTCTGTCCCGGAACTGACCGATGTTTCGAACGAGCCAGAGCACATTGTGAACTCGTATGGACCGGACGTGAAGAAGCCCGGCTCCTTCGCCTATAATTGTCTCCTCGCGCGCCGCATGGCCGAGCGCGGCGTACGCTTCATCCAGCTTTATCATCGCGGCTGGGACCAGCACAACACCCTGCCTAAACGCATTCGCGAGCAGTGCAAAGATACAGACCAGCCGAGCGCCGCGCTGGTCATGGACCTGAAGCAACGCGGCATGCTCGATGACACGCTGGTGATTTGGGGCTGCGAATTTGGGCGCACGGTTTACAGCCAGGGACAGATCGAGAAAGACAATTACGGCCGCGACCATCACGGCCGCTGCTATTCAATTTGGATGGCCGGCGGCGGCGTGAAAGCCGGCACGACCTACGGCGAGACCGACGACTACTGCTATAACGTCGCGAAGGACCCGGTGCATATCCATGATTTCAATGCCACAGTCTTGCACACCCTCGGAATCAATCATGAAAAGTTGATCTACCGTTTCCAAGGCCGCGATTACCGCCTCACGGATGTCCACGGAAATGTGGTGAAGGGAATTTTGGCTTAGCCTTCGAGGTGCTGCCAAAGCGGCCGCAGAATCGGGTCTTCCAGCGCCATCGACTTGATCATATCGCTATCGCCGCTGGCGATCGCCTTGTCCAGCCAATGCCAGGCCTCCTCGATGTAGCCGAGGGTGCAGGCATAACACGCAAGGTGATAGGTCACGGTTGCGATCTTCGGAAATTTCGGCGCCGCCGGCAGCAACTGCTGGAACGCTTCCACGGTCCGGCCCATCGCATGCAGCGCGTACGACCGTTGCAACCAGCCGATCGGCTCTTCCGGACAATTCTCGACCAGGTATTCGCCAATCGTGTGCGCCGCCTCCCAACGTTTGGCATTCGCGTGCAGTTCCCAGCGCACCAGCAGAAATAGGGGATGCAGCCGCGATTCCGGATTAATCTTTTGCAGTTCGGTTTCAGCGGCAACGGAATCGTTCAACTCGATCCAGCCTTGCGCGGCATTGAGATAATGGCAGTCGGGCGCAGCCATCGGGACGAGCTTCTGAGTCGGCAAATCGGTTTTGTGCAACATGACTGAGAAGGTTATCGCCCGAGCAGCTTATCTAGACAATCGAGCACACTACGCAAACTGGTTTAGGGGAAACCCTGTAGTAAGGCAGGAATTCCCACCCCAGGCCCATGGAACTACCGAGCTTCTACCGCTGGCCCGGCAAAGGCGGCGGACCGCCCTGCCCTCCGCGCAAGCGGTTCACTTCCCTCAGCAACTCGGCCTGCTCCTTTGTCATTTGACCCGATCCGTTATCACTCCGCAGCGGACGCGAAGGAATCGTTCGCATGCCGTTATCACTCCCACCCAGGGCCGTCGGGGCGCCTGACGCGGGACTTGCGGGATTGCTGCCACCTCCGACCAATGTCACGCCGCCGCCTCCGCCCGGAGCTGGGTTTGCGCCGTTCGGGGAAATCACTGTCGGCGCCGAGGCCTGTGGATGCGGTTGCGGGACGTTAATCGGCGGAGGTGTGAACGTGGGCGGCGCGCCCGGAACACCTGGCCCGCCGGGAGTCGGCATGGACTTCACGACCGGGAAGCTCACATTGGTTTCGACACCCGAGTTCCGGATGCGTACGGTGTTCTTCACCACATCGATGGACAACACCTCGACCGGCCCGAGGCGTTCACCTTCCCGCATGGGTGGGGGTCGTTTGGGGGTGGCGCCGCCCTTGGCAGGTTCTTCGAGGATTTCTGAGGGATCTTGCGTCTACGCAAT
>Ga0066710_100005719_pt1 | contig 11417 bp, 10 predicted proteins | sample GraSoiAngelo_159_FD_79666 | JGI IMG/M metagenome (GOLD analysis project Ga0066710, IMG submission 79666) | Grasslands soil microbial communities from the Angelo Coastal Reserve, California, USA - 14_1009_16_40cm | ecosystem: Environmental > Terrestrial > Soil > Grasslands | place: USA... | reverse complement strand
CTCTCCGACGACCGAACCCATCGATCCGCCGAGGAAGAAGAACTCCATCGCCCCGATCAGCACCGGAATGCCGCCCATCGTTCCCGAGCCGATGACGATCGCGTCAGATGTCCCGACCGACTCCTGGTTCTGCTTGAGGCGGTCCCGGTACCGCTTGACGTCGCGGAACTTCAGGGGGTCCGCCGAGCGCAGATCGGCGTCGAGCTCGACGTACTCCTCGTCATCGAACAGCATCCGAAGCCGTTCGGGGGCGGAGAGACGGAAGTGGTAGCTGCACTTCGGGCAGATCTTGAAGTTGCGGGCGAGCTCCTTGTTGTAAAGGATCTGCCGGCAGTTCTCGCACTTGACCCAGAGCCCTTCCGGGACCTTGCTCGGCCGCCTCTCCCGGGGCTCCTTGGGAGCCCGATCCTTCTTGAACCACATGCGAAACCGAGAATCCTAACAGGCAAAGGCGGTTCAAGCTTCAACGTTCAAGGTCCAGGGAGACACGATCCCGGTCCCCTGGAACCTGAAACCCGGAACCTGTTCAGCGGGACGGCGCGACGGGCACGAAGCGGCGGCGGCCAGAGGAATCGACCTCGACGCGGGTCTCGACTGAGAAGGCGCGGCGCAGGTTCTCGGCCGTGAGGACCTCTTGCGGCGGGCCCTGGACGAGAGTCCGCCCTTCGCGCAGCACGACCACGCGGTCGGCGAGCTCCGCGGCCAGGTCCACCTCATGGGTCACGAGAATCACCGTCGTGGCCCGCTGCCGGTGCGTCCTCGTAAGGATCTCCAGGAACTCCAGACGATGCCGCGGGTCGAGGCCCGACGCCGGCTCGTCTAAGAGCCAGATTTCGGCCTCCTGAGCCAGGGCGCGCGCCAGGAAGACGCGGCGCTGCTCGCCCCCCGACAGGGCCGAGGCGTCGCGCTCCGCCAGCGACTCGACGTCGCAGGCCCGCATCGCTTCGACCGCGCGTTGCCGGTCGTCCGCGGAATCCGCCGAGAAGCCGCGATCGTGCGGAGCGCGCCCCTGAAGGACGAGATCCAGGGAGCGGATCGGAAAGACGAGATCCAGGCTCTGGGGGAGGTAGGCGATGCGGCGCGCGGTCTCCCGGCGAGGCATCGCCGCGAGCGGTCTCCCTTCGAGAAGAAGGGCCCCGCCGGCGACCGGCAGAATCCTCGTGATGACCTTGAGCAGAGTGGACTTGCCCGAGCCGTTCTCTCCCAGAAGGGCCGCGATCTCTCCCCTCTCCACGGAGGCATCCAGTCCCCGAAGGGCCGGCGTCGAGCCGTATTGCGCGCGCAGGCCGCGGGCCTCCAGGATCGGGCCGGATGCTTCGCTCATTGGGAGCGCAGCAGCAGCCAGGCGAAGAGCGGCGCGCCGAGGGCCGCCGTGACCGCGCCGATCGGCAGCTCCGCCGGAGCGAAGGCTGCCCTGGCGAACGCATCCGCCGCCACGAGCAGCGCCGCCCCCGACAGCGCTGAGACGGGCAGCAGGACGCGCTGATCGTTTCCGGCCGCCGCGCGGGCCGCGTGCGGTACGAGAAGCCCGATAAAACCGATCACGCCGGCGAAGGAGACGGCGGCCCCGGTCAGGAGCGAAGCCGCGAGGAAGATCCAGAGCTTCGACTTCTCGGTGTCCACGCCGAGAGCGGCCGCGTTCTCCTCTCCGACCGCAAAGAGGTTGAGCCTCGCGGCGGAGAAGAGCAGAACCGCGCCCGCGGCCGCGGCGTACGGAAGGAGGGCCAGCGCCTTGGCCGGCGTCGCGTCGGCGAGGCTTCCCATCATCCAGAAGATCATCGTCCGCGCCGCCTCGCCCGACGCGATCGAGAAGACGAGCAGAAGCAGGGCGGAGAAGAAGGCGTTCGCGATCAGGCCGGCCAGGAGCAGCCTCTGCAGGTCGAGCCGGCCGCCGCGCCGCGCGAGAGCGGCGACTCCGAGAGTAGCGAAGATGGCCCCGGCAAACGCCGCGGCCGGCGAGAGCAAGGGCGAGAGTCCCGCCATGACGGCGAAGGCCGCCCCGGTCGCGGCCCCGCCGGAGGTCCCGAGGAGGAAGGGGTCCGCGAGCGGGTTCTTCAGGAGGGCCTGCAGAGCCGCCCCGGCGAGCGCGAGGCACGCGCCGACGATCGCCGCCAGCAGGACGCGCGGCAGCCGGAGCGAGGCGACGATCCGCGCCGTCTCCCCGGCCCCGCCCCGGCCGGAGAAGAGGTCCGCAAGGGAGAGATGGACTCCTCCCACCAGGATGCCCAGGACGACCGCGAGCGCGAGCAGGAGCGCCGCGAAAGCGAGGCTGCCGAGTCTCCCCTTCCTCACTTCCGGAGCTCGCCTTCGAGCCGTTCGAGGGCGTCGAAGACGCGCGGCCCCGGGCGCGTCAGCACCGCTTCGTCGATTCTCACGACCCTCGCCGCGGAAACCCTTCCGCGCGAGAGGGCTCCGGTTCGGAAGGCGCGCTCATAGGCGGGGCGGGTCTCTTCCGAATCCGGAACGACGAGCACGTCGATCTGCGCCGTGGCGAGCCACTCCGGCGAGACGAGGGGCCAACCCTCGCGGCCGGCGAGCAGGTTGTCGGCTCCGGCCTCCGACAGCAGGTCGTTTAAGAACGTGCCTCCGCCGGCGGCCTGCGGAGGGTCCGGCCAGATGAGAAGGAGCGCGTGCGGCCGGCGTCTTCCCGGACGCGACGCGCGCGCCCGCACGGCCTCGCGCCGGCGCTCGAGGCCTCGCGCGACGCGGTCCGCCGCCTCGGAACGGTTGAGGCGGCCGCCCACAAGGCGGATCCCTTCGATCACGGTCTCCAGCGATCCGGCGGCCACGGCCAGCACCGGGATTCCCGCCGCCGCGAGCGCATTGACGGGCCCCTTCGCGTTGCCTTCGGGCGTGGCCAGAACGAGGTCTGGCCGGAGGGAGACGACCCGTTCGGCGCTGACCTCGAGTCCACCCACCCGGGGGAGCGCCCGCGCCGCCGGCGGATAGTCGGAATACTCGGACACGCCGACGAGGCTGCCCCCGGCGCCCACGGCGAACACGATTTCCGTCAGGTTGGGAGCGAGCGTGACGACGCGGGCTGGCGTAGCTCCTGCGGGCGCCGGGTCGGCGCGGCGCTCACAGCCCGCGAGCGCGGCGGCGAGGAAGACGGGAGCGCAGAGGCGGAAGAGTCTGGAGACCGGCCGCATCCGCCGACCGCGGTTCCCTATCTCTGGGGCTCTGTGTCTTCGAGGTCGTTGGGAATCCCGAGACGCATGCAGGCGGCGTCGTACATCTGGCGCGCCGCCTTCTGCGCGTTCTGCAGCTCCGCCAGGCGGTCCTTGACCTTCGCAAGCTCCTGCTGGATCTGATCCTCGAGCTCCGAGATCTCGTTCTTGGTGACGGAGAGCGTGTTCTCGTAGAACTTCTTCTGGTCCGCCGAAAGACTCATCAGGCCTCCTGTTTGGACATCTTCAAGGGCGCACGTCCATGACTACGGTGCGCCACATCTTGACAGGAATTCCGTTCTTCGTGGCCGGACGGAACTTCGCGGCCCGAACGGACTCGAGAACCGCGTCATTGACCAGCTTCGAGGCGACCCCCTGCTGCAGCTTGACACCGGAAGTCGTTCCGTCTTCGTTCACGAGGACGAGCACGACCACTTTGCCGGCCACGATCTGCTGACGCATGGCCGGGGGATACGAGACCCGTGGCGCCGACACGAGCGCCGGCTCGACGACCCCCGGACCCGGGCCGACGAGATCTCCGCGCACGACCTCGGGAGGCTCGGCGCGTGCCGGAGCGGGTAGAGCCGTGGGTGGAGGAGGTTCGGCGGCAGCCGGCGCGGCCGTGGGCTCGGCCCGGATGGGCTGCGCCTCCGCCACCTTCACTTCGGGGGACGGCTCGGGCGGCGGCGCCGTCGGGAGGACGGGGGCGGGCGTCGGGGCGCGGGCGGCCTCTCGGGCCGCCGGCGCGGCCTTGGAGGCGGCTTGCGCCTTCTGCATCTCTTTTCGCCGCGCGGCGAGCTGTCTCTGCGCCTCTTCCTGGATCGCCTTCTGGTCCACGACAGGAGCCGGAGCGGCGGTGGGGAGCGGCGTGGCGAGGCTCGCGACCGCCACGGGTGAAGGCGCCGCCATGGGCGCGGAGGCGGCCGCCCCGGGACCCGGCTTCCGAACGACGAGAAAAACGGCAACGGCCAGGAAAACGGAGGCCGCCGCGATCAGTCCGTAGAGACGGATTCGCTTGCCTCTCTCGATTTCCGCTTCGGTCGCCGGGAAGGACGCGGCGAAGATCCCGGAGCCGGGCTCTGGCGCCGACGGAGCCTCGGGCGAGGGCTCCGAGGGGGGCGGCGGGGCGGACGGCGAAGCGCGCCCGGCGGCGGGCGGCTCGGCCGGAAGCGGCACGCGAATCTCACGTCGAGGCCGATCGGCCCTGGCGGCCGCGGGAGGGGACGGCGGAGGCGGCGGAGGCGGAGCGGGAGCCGCCGTTTCGCGAGCCAGAGCTTCCCGCCGCGCGGCGTCCTCCGATTCCAGGTGACGAACGTAGACGGCGAGATCGGCGCTCGAGGGGGGCGGCTCGTAGGTCCGCAGCAGCGCCTCCAGATCCCGAAGGAGGTCCGAGGCGCCGGCATAGCGTCCGTCGGGCTCCCGAGCGAGAGCCTTCAGCACGATTTCGTCCAGGGCCGGCGGCACATCCGGGTTCAGTGTCGAGGGCGCGACGACGTCGCCGGCGCGCACCTTCTCGAGAACGTTCAGGTCCGAGTCGCCCGTGAAGAGCTTTCGCGCGGCCAGCATCTCGAAGAGGACGGAGCCCAGGGAGTAGATGTCGCTCCTCTGGTCCACGGGCTTGCCCCAGGCCTGCTCCGGAGACATGTAAGGAACCTTCCCCTTGAGCGCCCCCGACTCGGTCTTCGAAACCTTCGAGGCGGCGCGGGCGATCCCGAAGTCGCAGAGCTTGATGTCGCCGTTGGTCGAGACCAGGATGTTCGCCGGCGAGACGTCGCGGTGAACGATGTGGAGGTCTCTTCCGTCGTCGCCGCGTCTGCGGTGGGCGTAGTCGAGGGCCGCGGCGACCTTCGTCGCGATCGAGACCGCCAGGGAGACGGGCATGTGCAGGCCCGTCTCCCGCTCCAGGTGAAGGATCGAGCGCAAGTCCCGCCCTTCGACGTGCTCCATGGCGATGAAGTAACCGCCCGTTTCGATCTTGCCCAGGTCGAAGATGTGGACGATGTTGGGATGGGAGAGTTGCGCGGCCAGCTTCGCCTCGTCAGCGAACATCGCGAGGAAATCCTCGTCGCCCGCGATGTGCGGCAGGATCTTCTTGATCGCGACGATCTTCTGGAAGCCCTCGACGCCGGACAACCGCGCCCGGAAGAGCTCGGCCATGCCCCCGCTGGCGATCCGCTCCAGGATTTCGTATTGCCCGAATCGGTCCGAGGCAGCCGGCGGGGCCGCCGGGGGAACTGCTCCGGAGTCGGTCCCCGGAGGCTGTCGCGGGCGCGGCTGTGTCCGGATTCCGGAGAGGGTCTCGTGCAGGAGCCGCTCGACATCTTCGTTGGTCGAAGAGGTACGCGCCTTCGCCGGGGCCGCTGCCGCACTTTTGGGAAGAACGCCGGAGAGAGTGTCGCGCAGCCGCCTCTCGACCTCCTCCTCCGTGTCGGCCGCCGGCCGCGCCGGCGCCTTGGGCGACGACGACGCCTCGCGCGCCTCCCGCGCGACCTCCTCGAGGATGTCGGAAAAGATGTCGGAGGAAGTCAGCGAAGCCGCGCCGCGCCCGGCGGGCGCCGCGGCTCTGGCGGCGGGCTCGGTCGCGGCGAGCGCGTCGGCCGCCGCCCGCAGGAGGGCTTCGTCCGAGAAGGGCCGGGGCAGCAGATCGAACGCTCCGACGCGCTGGGCGTCGGCCTTCAGGTTGGAGCCCCGGTAGCCCGACACCATCAGCAGGATCGGGGGCGCGGACGGGCCTCCCCGCCGCCGGATCTCCCGGATGACCTCGGCGCTCGGCAGCCGCGGCAGCATCCCCGACAGGAGCACCAGGTCGAATCGGGAAGAGGAGAAAGTCTGCAGGGCTTCCTCGCCGTCGTGGGCCGCAACGACCTCGAAGTCCGGCGCCCGCAGGACTCCCCTCACACGCTCGACGGAGTGTGGCTCATAATCGATCAGAAGGACTCTCTTTGCCATAATTGGATCGGCGGACATGGACAAGGGAATGTCCTGGAAATGATAAGGCATCCGGGCCTTTTCGTCGCACATATAATCGGCTGCGAATGTCCGGACACAGCAAGTGGGCCACGATCAAGCACAAGAAAGGCGCGGCCGACGCCAGGCGGGGACGCCTCTTCACGAAGTTGATCAAGGAAATCACGATGTCGGCGCGACTGGGAGGCGGAGCGCCCGAAGGGAATCCGCGGCTGCGCAAGGCCATCGACGACGCCAAGGCTGTCAACATGCCGGCGGACAACATCAAGAGGGCGATCCAGCGAGGCACGGGCGAGTTGCCCGGCGTCACCTACGAGGAGGTCGCCTACGAAGGGTACGGCCCCGGAGGCGTGGCGGTCTATGTCGAGACCATGACCGACAATCGCAACCGGACGTTGCCCGAGATCCGGACGATCTTCTCCAAACACGGCGGCAATCTCGGCGAGGCCGGGTCGGTGCGTTTCCTCTTTCAGAAAAAGGGATACATCGCGATCGAGAAGGAGAAGGCGAGCGAGGACGCGGTGATGGAGGCGGCCATCGAGTCGGGCGCGGAAGACGTCCGCTCGACGGATCAGTTCCACGAGGTCGTCACGGAGCCGGAGTCTTTCGCGGCGGTCAAGGCGAGTCTGGAGGAGAAGAAGCTGCCGATCGCCGTTGCCGAGGTCTCGATGCTGCCGACGACCGAGGTCGCTCTCGATCAGCGCAAGGCCGAGCAGATGATGAAGCTCATGGAAGCCCTCGAGGACCACGACGACGTCCAGCATGTCTGGGCGAACTTCGACTTCGAAGAAACGGGGTAGGCGGCAGGCGGTAGGCGGCAGGCGGACGAAGACGATGACGCAGGCACGAACGACGATCTTCGCCTTCCGCCTCCCGCCTCCCGCCTCCCGTACGTGAGGATCCTGGGCTTCGATCCGGGCACCGCGGCCACCGGATACGGTCTGGTGGGCTTCGAGGAGGGACGGCTTCGCCTGGACGAATGCGGAGTCTGGCGTCCGCCCGCGGCTCTCTCGCTCGCCGAGAAGCTCGAGTTCCTCTTCGCGGGGGCGCTCGCGCTCCTGGAGAGCAGCCGGCCCGCGGCGGTCTCCATCGAAACGGTTTTCGCGGCCAGGAACGTCTCCTCCGCCATCAAGCTCTCGCACGCTCGCGGCGCGCTGATGACCGCCTCGGCTCACACCGGCGTGCCGGTTTTCGAGTACGAGCCGCGGCTGGTCAAGAAGGCCCTCGTTGGCTACGGAAACGCCGAAAAACCTCAGGTCCGGGCCATGGTTCTGTCGCTTCTGGCCAGGCAGCGCGCCCGCGTGCCGCTCGACGCCGCCGACGCTCTGGCCGTGGCGATCTGCCACATCCATTGCGTGCCGCCGCGGAGCTCGGCGGTCGGCCGCTGACCCGGAGGCAAGTCGCCCCCAAGCGGCTCACCGCTCGACGTTTACGGCCGGCGGCTTCGTGAAAGTTGTTTGGTAAACGCGCGTTTCTGGCTTATTCTATTCGGCATCCTTGGTTCCGGCCCCTTCCGAAAGGAGATTGCATGAAGGTTAAGCGTGCGGCGCTCCTCGGCTTGCTCGTGTGTCTGGTCGGAGCGACCGCTTCCGCGCAGCTGGCTCCCAACAACCAGGGGGACATCGGCCTCTTCACGATGCCGACCGCGGACTCCCCGCAGGCGGGCCATTGGACCTTCGGACTTTACGGCTGGAAGGAACAGTTGATCGCAGGCGACCTGGCTTTCACGGATACCGAGATCCGCAGACGCCTCTACAGTCATTGGGCGTTCGAAGGGTCCCTGGGGATCGGCCTGACCGAACACTGGTCCGCCTTCGCCAGCGCCGGGGAGGAGCGGTTCGAGAGCCGAGGCGGCTGGACCGGGGGCTCGATCAACAGCATCCAGATCCGCAGCCATTTTCTGGCCGACGAGGCTCGCAAGATCCGGATCGGGACCAAGTACAACTTCTTCTCCGAGGCGGACCCTTCGTTCCGCGTGGCGATCTGGGGCGCGGGAAACATCCCGATCTCCCAATCTTCGATCAAGAAGGACGAGGTGGACGCGGATCTCGATCACATCAAGTCGCGCCGTACGGACTGGGAGTGGGGCTTCGCGGCCACCAAGGGCGTCCTGACCGGGATCGTGTCCTACCAGCTCTCCGGGCGCCACGACAACGACATCCGCGTGGCCAACCGGCTGCGGTTCGGGGTCGGGGTGGACGTTCCCGTCGTGCCGCTGGTCCACATCATCGGAGAGCTCGACCGGACGATCTTGGACGGCGGCGACTTCCCCGAGGAGAACTACTCGATGGTCCTGGCGGGCGCGCGCTTCTTCATCGGCCACTCGGGATGGGCCGTTTCGGCCGGGCTGAACGCGAACGTGGACATGCTCTTCAAGCACGGCTTCGGGCCGTCTCCCGTGGGCGGGATCGTCGGCGTGACCTACGCGGCGTGGCCTCCCCCGCCGCCGCCGCCCGTGATCGTGCCCGCGCCGCCTCCTGCTGCGGTCATCGAGCAGAAGACCGAGGTCGTCGTCCCGACGCCTCCCCCCGCCCCGCCCGCGCCGACGCCCAAGTCCACCCGGGACGAGATCTTCTTCGACGCCGGGAGCGCCCGGCTGACCAACATCGCCAAGGCGATCCTGGACGGAGTCGCGCTGCGGATGAAGAACGACCTGAACGCGACGGCGGTCATCACGGGCTACTCCGACAACGCCGGGTCCGACGAGGCCAACCTGGCGATATCGGCCAGGCGCGCCGCGGCGGCCAAGGAATACCTCATCACGCGCCACGGGATCGATCCCGGGCGCATCTCCACCGCGGCGAAGGGCTCGGCAGAGCCGGCCTACGACAACGCGACCGCGGAGGGACGCGCCAAGAACCGGAGGGCCCTGATCGTCGTCACACTCATCTCGGGCTCGTGAGCTCCGACCCCTCGGAGCCCCGGATCCAGCCCCCTCCGGCGGAGGGGGCTTTTTTCACTCCGCCCGGCGGGCCCGCGTCCGCCGTGGCCGCCCCGACCGGCTCGCCGCGCGCCGTCGGATTCACGATCGTGTCGCTCGCCTCGGCCGTGGCGCTCCTCTATTACGGGCGGCTCTTCTTCATCACGGTCATCTTCGCTCTCTTCCTCGCGTTTGCGATGCGTCCCTTCGTCTCGCTCCTCGAGCGCGCCCGGGTGCCGCGAGTGCTCGCCATTCTGCTCCTGCTCTTCGTCCTGATCGGGGCGCTCGTCCTGCTCTTTATCAACGTCACGGCGCAGTTGAACGAGTTCTACGGAGACCTTCCCCGCTACCAGGCGCGCATCAAGGAGCTCCTGTCTCAGCTGACGGACTTCGTGAACACCCTTCGGGAGCGGATGGGGAATATCCTGCCGGAGGAGGCGCGCGGGGTGCGCGAGGTCAAGATCGCCGAGTCGCCGATCGAGATGACGCGCACTTTCGTCTCGCAGCTCGGAGGCGTCCTCCACCTTGTCCTCTACGCCGCCGCCGTGCCGTTCCTGACTTTCTTCATGCTCAAGGACCGGGAGAAGTTCGGCCGCGTCATCTCCGGCATCCTCGCGCGCAACCCGCGGATGGCCGGGACCGACGTGACGGGGGCGGTCTCGCACACGATGACGTCCTACGCGCTGGGCCTCGTGTTCGTCATGCTCATCATGGCGGGAGCGACGACGATCTCCCTGATGTTCCTGGGAATCCGCTACTACTACGTGCTCGGGCCGATGGCGGGGCTGGCGATCATGCTCCCCTACGTCGGCGTCATCCTCTCCACGCTTCCGGCGGTCGCGGTGGCGTATTTCCAGTTCGACGGGCGCAAGGCCCTTCTCGTCCTGGTCGTCTACTCGGTCCTCCAGTTCCTGGAGGGCAACGTCCTGACGCCCTTCATCGTGGGAGGCAAGGTACGCCTCTTCCCGCTGACAGTCATGGTCGCCTTCATCTCATGGGGGCTCCTCTGGGGCGTTCCTGGCGCGGTGCTCGCGGTGCCGCTGACCTCCGCGATCAAGGTCGTCTGCGAGCACATCAAGGGATGGGAGGGCTTCGCGCGACTCCTCGGGGACCCGGACCCGCCGCCGGCGCGCTGACTTTGACCGAAGACTGAGGACCAGGGACTGAGGACTCAAGCGGCCGAAGTCGGAAAACGACTTATTCGGACTGAAGCTCCTTCAGTCCTCGGTCCTCAGTCCTCAGTCCTCAGTCTCAGCTACACCCTCGCCTTCCTGCCGAGCGACAGGACGCTGCCGAGAAACCCGGCCAGGGCTCCGGCCAGCGGCAGCGCGAGCGCGGCCGGCCAGTCGAGGAACTCCGTCCAGAATATCGACAGCACCGGGTGGGGATGGCGGGCGAGCAGCCGGTTCGCGGCCAGGAAGGTCGCGGCGAGCAGTCCCAGCGCGGCCGTTCCTCCGCCGAATCCTTCGCCGGCTCCGTAGAGCCAGAAGGGAGCCCGGACCGCGCCCTCCGTCGCGCCCATCAGGCGCATGATCTCGATCTCGTCGCGGTGAAGGTCCAGGGCGAGCCGGATCGCCGAGGCCACCGAGAGGATCGCGGCGAGGGTCAGCAGGCCGCCCAGGAAGAGCCCGGCTCCGCGCAGCAGGCGGATCGCCTCCCGAAAGCGGCGGTCGAACCCTTCTTCGGACTCCGCGGTCTCGACTCCGGGCAGGCGCCGCGCGGCGTCCGCGATCGGACGCGCGGCGTCGGCCGCTCCCGGCTTGACGAAGATTTCGATCGTGGGAGGGAAAGGCGCTTCCTTCAATTCCGCGAGCGCCGCCCCCAGGTCGGGATACGCCCGGCGGAACCGGTCCAGGGCTTCCGCGCTCGAGACGATCCGGACCCTCGCCACGCGGGGGTCCGCGGCGATACGTACCGCCAGATCGCGGCTGTCCGCCGCGGCTTCGAGCGTCACGACGGTCGCCGGCGGCTCTCCCCCGGCGGACTGGAGGCGCCCGAGGTTCCTGGAGAGGAGCACGAGCAGCCCGGGCACGTAGAGCCCGAGCGCGACGAGCGCGACCGCCATCGCCGTCTGCCGCGAGCCGCTCCTGGCGATCGACCAGGCCTCGCCGAAGAGGTAACGGGAGTTAATCCCCATGAGCTACCGGAGCCGTTTTGCGACTTTGGTCATCCTCGGGGAAGGAAGGGGGCTTCACGGATCAGAGGCGCGGGCGGCGCCCCCTCGCGCAGGCGTCCGCGCTCCAGGGTCAGGACGCGTTTGCCCATCCGCCGGATCAGGTCCAGATCGTGGGTGGCGACGAGGACCGTCGTGCCGCGGATATTGATGTCCGCGAAGAGGCGCATGATCTCGTAGGAGAGGACGG
>Ga0066710_100005716_pt1 | contig 11418 bp, 14 predicted proteins | sample GraSoiAngelo_159_FD_79666 | JGI IMG/M metagenome (GOLD analysis project Ga0066710, IMG submission 79666) | Grasslands soil microbial communities from the Angelo Coastal Reserve, California, USA - 14_1009_16_40cm | ecosystem: Environmental > Terrestrial > Soil > Grasslands | place: USA... | reverse complement strand
GCCGCGTACGTCGTCGGTGATCACGTCGAAGTCGATCTCCAAGAACGGCGGCCGCGCCGGCTATCGCGGCCTCCTCGAGGTCGCCAAGGGGGCCGTCGGCTCGAAGTCGAAGGTCGTCTGCGACGCGCTGATCCTCGACGAGGAGTCGCGCTCCGACACGTACCCGTACATCCAGGTCGACGAGTCCAACGTGGACATCGGCCACGAGGCCACGGTCTCGAAGATCGGCGAGGAGCAGCTCTTCTACCTGATGTCGCGCGGCCTCACCGAGGCGGAGGCGTCGGCGATGATCGTCTCGGGCTTCGTCGAGCCGATCACGAAGGAGCTCCCGCTCGAGTACGCCGTCGAGATGAACCGGCTGATCCAGCTCCAGATGGAGGGCTCGGTCGGATAGTGGAGGTCGAGAAGGTCGACTTCCTCTCCATCTGCACCCAGGACGTCGATCGGTCTCGACGCTTCTACCTCGAGACGCTCGAGCTGCCGTTCGAGAACGAGACGAACGCCGGGTTCGAGTGCACGGCTGGACAGGTCACGCTGAGCGTGTGGAACCCCTCGGAAGCCGGCGTGCCGTTCGCGCCGAATCCGAACGACGTCGCGCTCCGCGTGAGCGACGTCGCGAAGGGGCGTGCCGAGCTGGAGGCGAAGGGCGTCGAGTTCACGGGCGACATCCTCGACACAGGCGTGTGCCACATGGCTTTCTTCCACGATCCCGACGGGAACGCGCTGATGCTGCATCGGAGGTATGCGCCCCGTGCGGGCTGATCTCCTTGAGCGCTACCGCGCGCTGCCGATGCCCACGACGCAGGAGGAGTCGTGGCGCTTCACCGACCTGAAGGGCTTCGACCCGGACGCGCTCGTCTCCAACGGCCGCGTCCCGGTGACAGTCACCAGGACGATGCTGGATCTCGACGTGGCCGGCCGAGCCACGGTGACGGCGGCCGGGGTCGAGATCGAGAACGCGCCCGAGGGGATCCGCTTCGAGCCGCTCGACGAGGGGCACGAGCGCCTGGGGCGGCTCGTCGGGACGGACGAGAAGTTCGCCGCGCACAACGCCGCGCTCTGGGAGCACGGCCTCCTCGTTCACGTGCCGCGCGGCGTCGAGCTCGAGAAGCCGCTCTACGTGCGGGTCTCGGTGCCGTTCTGGCGGCTGCTCGTGATCGCCGACGAGGGCTCGCGCTTCTCGCTCGTGGAGGAGTACGCGTCGGCGACCACGGGGGAGGCGTACTCGAACGCCGTCGTCGAGCTCTTCGTCGAGCAGGGCGCGAAGCTCGAGTACGTGTCGCTCCAGAACCTGTCTCGAGAGACGTGGCACTTCGCGTCGCACCACGCGCGCGTCGAGCGCGACGCGGAGCTCGATTGGGTCGCCGGCGGGTTCGGCTCGAAGAAGGGAAAGACTCGGATCCAGAACGACCTCGCCGGCCCGGGTGCCACGTCGCGCGTGACCGGCGCGTACTTCGCGGACGGGACGCAGCACCTCGACTACGACACGTTCCAGGAGCACATCGCGCCGTCGACGACGAGCGACTTCGCGTTCAAGGGCGGCCTTCGCGACCATGCGACCGCCGTCTGGCGCGGGATGATCCGGGTCGAGAAGGACGCGCAGAAGACGAACGCGTACCAGGAGAACCGGAACCTGATGCTGTCGGAGACCGCGCACGCGGACTCCATCCCCGGCCTCGAGATCCTCGCGAACGACGTCCGCTGCACGCACGGCGCCACGCTCGGCCAGGTCGACCGGGAGCAGCTCTTCTACCTGATGGCGCGCGGGCTCTCGCGGGCGGAGGCCGAGCGCTTGATCGTCCGCGGCTTCTTCCAGGACGTGCTCGACCGGATCGAGCTCCAGCCTGTGCGCGAGGCGCTCGCCTCGGCGCTCGAGGCCCGGATCCCGCAGACCTAGCGGCGCTCGGCCGCGAGCCGCAGGCCGAACCCGACCAGGCAGATCCCGGTCGCGCCGTCGAGTGCGCGGCGGACGCGCGGACGGCGGAGCAGGTCGCCGGCCCGCGCGACGACGATCGCGTAGCCACACAGCCAGACGAAGGTCAGCGAGCAGAAGAGGAAGCCGAGAGCGAGGAGGCTCCAGAACCGGCCGGCGAACTGAGGCAAGAGGCTCGTGAAGAACACGGCCATCTTGGGATTGCCGAGATTGCTGAGGAGCCCCTGCCGGAACGGAGCCGCAGAGGAGCCGCCGTCGAGCGCCCCATGCCGCTGCCGCGAGCGGCGCGCGTCGAGCAACGCCCGCCCGCCGAGGTAGACGAGGTAGGCGGCGCCGAGGAGCTTCAGCGCGACGAACAGTCCCTCGGACGCGACTAGGAGAGCCGCGAGCCCAGCGCTCGTCGCGATCGTCCAGCAGGCCTGTCCGGTCGCGACTCCGGCTGCCGTCGCCAGGCCGGCCCGCCGCCGGCCGCGGAGCGAGTTTCGGATCGTGAGCGCGGTGTCCTGGCCGGGCGTGACGATCACGACCAGCGAGACGCCGACGAACGCCGCGAGCTCGGTCAGCACACGACGAAGCGTACGGGCCGATCGAGGCCCGCCGTGGAAGGCTGTGTCAGCGGTGCCCGGCGCTGCGCCGCCGTGCCCGGCGCGGGATCACCTCGGGCACGAGCGCGACCTGCTCGGCCTTTGGGCCCTCCGAAGTCTCGCCGATCTGGAACTCGACGGGCGTCCCTTGACAGCGGCCTCGCGGGGGCTGGCGACCCGCGAAGTCCGCGCCTTCGACCGCGAAGCGCTCGCCGGTCTCGGCCGTGATGACGCCCGATTGCCTCGCCTCGTTGAACCAGAGCATCGTCCCGCGCATGGGCGCCGCCTTTCGGGTTGGGGGCGCGCCGTGGCTCGCTCCGGTGGATCTCCACGGTAGCAATCGATTAGCCGAGTCCGAGGACCCAGACCGCGACGACGACGTACTGGCACGCGACCGCGACGACCGTGAGCGCGTGGAACACCTCGTGGTAGCCGAAGACGCCGGGCACCGGATCCGGTCTTCGGCGCGCGTAGACGATCGCGCCCGCCGTGTAGCAGAGACCGCCGGCGAGGAGCAGCAGCGCCGGTCCCACGCCGATCCGATCCATGATCTGCGGATAGACGACGACACCGGTCCAGCCAAGCGCGATCCCGAGCGCGGCCGCGAGCCACTTCGGGCCGTCACACCAGAAGAGCTTCAGGACGACGGAGATCGCTGCGCCCGTCCAGACGATCGCGAGCACGGTGATCCGCCACGCGCCGTCGAGGACGAGCAGGCCGAATGGCGTGTAGGTCCCTGCGATGAGCGCGTAGATGCCCGTGTGGTCGAGTCGCCGCAGCCAGCGCCGCCGGGCCGGAGTCCACGTCGGGCGGTGGTAGAGCGCGCTCGCGCCGAACATCGCCGCGACGCTCGTGCCGAAGACCGTGGCCGAGATCCGGGCTCGGGAGCTGTCGGCCATAAGTGGCAGAATGGCCGCGAGGGGCAGTGCGACGAAGAAGCCGATCTCGTGGAGCACGCCCCTCAGCCGTGGCTTCTCACGCACCACGAGCGAAGCTTACTTGCTCTAGTGTGCAATACGTAGTAGTGTCGAACGCACAGTGGAGAGAAGCCAGCTCCTCAAGGGTGCGCTCGACGCGGCCGCGCTCGCGGTCGTCGCGGAGCGGGACGGCTACGGCTACGACGTCGTCCGCCGGCTTCGCGCGGCCGGGCTCGCCGACGTCGGGGACGCGTCCGTCTACGGCACGCTTCGGAGGCTCTACCGCGCCGGCGCGCTCACCTCGTACGTCATGCCCTCCGACGAAGGCCCGCACCGCCGCTACTACGGGATCACCGAGCGCGGCCGCGCCCAGCTGGCCGAGGCCCGCGAGGTGTGGGCCGACTTCTCCCGCGTTCTGACCAACCTGCTCCAGACCGAGTTGGAGGTGACGGCGTGAACGGAGTCTCCCCTGAAGTCGTTGCGTATCTCGCCGCAGTCCGCGCGGCGCTCGCCGACCTCCCGGCCGAGGAGCGAGACGACCTCCTCACCGACGTTCGCGCCTCGCTCGTCGAGGCGGCGGCCGAGAGTGGCGGGAACATCGCCGCGCGGCTCGGGCCGCCGGAGGAGTTCGCGGCAGAGCTTCGCGCCGCGGCCGGGCTGCACTCGTCCAGCGCGGCACGTCCTGCGCTTCCCGATCTCGCGCGCCGGATCGCGGGCGACGTGGAGCTCCGTAGGCTTGCGCCGATCTGGTGGGTCGCCCGCGCATACGTTGCCGTCGCGGCGCTCGCGCTCGTCCTCGGCCTCCACTGGTCGCGCACGTACGTCGTCGTGCCGCGGATCGGAACCGGGACGATCGGTCTGCTCGCGATCGCGGCTGCCGCGGTCTTGTCGATCTGGCTCGGCTTGCGGCGGCGTTCGCACCGGCTCGCGGAGCTCGCGCTGCTCGTCGCGGCGGTCCCGGTGGTGGCGCATCTCGCACATCGCCCGACTCCTCCGACGCGGGTCGTGTACATCGAGGCGGTCTCGTACGCGCCGGGGCTTTCGTACAACGGCGCTCCGCTCAACAACGTCTATCCGTACTCGCGCGACGGGCACCTGCTGCACGACGTGCTCCTCTACACCGGCGCTGGCACGCCGATCGACGCACCTCCGGGAGTGCCCGACCCCCAGCGCCGTGTCGTGCGCACGAAGGCCGGCAAGGCGGTCTTCAACGCGTTTCCGGTGCGCTACTACGAGCCCGGGACGCACCGGGTCGCGCACCCGGACGCGAGCCCGCCCGTGCGGATTCCGCGGCTCGCTACGCCGGCGCTCCGGTCTCGCTGATCCGCGTCGCCGAACGCGCTCCGCCACGGCTCGCTAGCCGCTATCTCCTCGACAAGGCGTGGCGCAACGCGGCCACCTCGTCTTCGAGCCGCGCGACACGCTCCTCGAGGCTCGTTGTCGTCTCGGGTGCCTCCTCCGCGGTGTCGCCGCCGAGCAGGTGCCCGAACCGCCTGCGCGGGAGCTCCGCGACGAGCTCGCGATCTGTGAGCGCCCGGAGTGTCCGCTCCGCGTCCTCGAGCGTCCGGAACGGATAGAGCCGCTCGGTCCGCTGCTTCAGCTCGCCGAGCGTCTGCGGGCCGCGGAGCATCAGCACCGTGAGCAGCGCCAGCTCCGGGTCGGGCAGCCCGAGCGCCTCGTCGAAGAGGTGCCGGTACTTGACGGCTCGGCTTCCGGGGCCGCTCGCGAGTCGCACCCAGCCCTTGCGGGAGAGGCGCTCGAGCGCCGCGCGGATCCTCGGCTCGTCGTAGTCGACGATCGGCTCACGGCTCGTGGACTGGTTGCAGGCAAGCCGGAGTGAGTTCAGCGAGAGCGGATATGCGTCCGGCGTCGTCCGCTGCTTCTCGATCAGAGACCCGAGAACGCGAAGCTCCACGGCATCGGCAGCTTCCATGGCGGGAGGCTAGTCGTTCACTGTCGGAGGCCGCCGCGTCCCGCCGCCGGAGCGGGGCTTTGCCCGGCGGGAGGCTCATTGAGGAGAGGCAAGGTGCCATTCCGCGTCGATCCCGCCGGCTCCTGAAGCCGGCTGCCCCAAGACCGCGCCCGCAAGGAGGGGGTCCGTGGGGGAACCAGGGGTTCCCCCACGAAGCGAGGCCCGGAAGGCCGCCCTACGCGCGAACGAGGGGCTTGTACTTGATCCGGTGCGGCTCGAGCGCCTCCGGGCCTCGCCACTCGGCGTACTCGGCCCACGAGCCCTCGAACCATGTCACCTGACTCTCGCCTTCGAACGCGAGGATGTGGGTCGCGACTCGGTCGAGGAACCAGCGGTCGTGCGAGATCACGACCGCGCAGCCGGCGAAGTCGAGCAGGGCCTCCTCGAGCGCCCGCAGCGTGTCGACGTCGAGGTCGTTCGTCGGCTCGTCCAGGAGAAGCACGTTCCCGCCCGACCGGAGCAGCTTCGCCAGGTGCACGCGGTTCCGCTCGCCGCCGCTCAGGTCGCCGACCCGCTTCTGCTGGTCGGGCCCGCGGAAGTTGAACCAGGAGACGTACTGGCGCGAGTTCACCTCTCGCCGGCCCAACGAGATCGCGTCGTGCCCACCGGAGATCTCCTTCCAGACCGTGTTCGCCGGCTCGAGCGTTTCGCGCGACTGGTCGACGTAGGCGAGCTCGACCGTCTCGCCCACGCGCAGCAGGCCGGCGTCCGCCTGCTCCTCGCCGACGATCATCCGGAAGAGCGTGGTCTTGCCGGCGCCGTTCGGCCCGACGACACCGACGATGCCGCCCGGCGGGAGCGAGAACGTGAGGCCTTCGAAGAGCAGCCGGTCGCCGAAGCCCTTCGCGACGTCCTCGGCCTGGACGATCACGTCGCCGAGCCGCGGCCCTGCGGGGATGTGGATCTCCACGCCCTCGAGCCGCACGTTCTGCTCCTCGGCAAACAGGCGCTCGTACGCCGCGAGCCGCGCCTTCGACTTCGCGTGGCGGGCGCGCGCGCTCATCCGCACCCACTCGAGCTCGCGAGCCAGCGTCCGCCGCCGCGCGGATGCCTGCTTCTCCTCGACCGCGAGCCGGGCCTCCTTCTGCTCGAGCCAGGACGAGTAGTTGCCCTCGAACGGGATCCCCTTGCCGCGGTCGAGCTCGAGGATCCAGCCGGCGACGTTGTCGAGGAAGTAGCGGTCGTGCGTGATCGCAATGACAGTGCCCTTGTACTCGGCGAGGAAGCGCTCCAGCCACGCGACGGACTCGGCGTCGAGGTGATTCGTCGGCTCGTCGAGGAGGAGCAGGTCGGGCGCGGACAGCAGGAGCCGGCAGAGCGCAACCCGGCGCCGCTCGCCGCCTGAGAGGGTGATGACGTCCCGATCGCCGTCGGGCACGCGCAGCGCGTCCATGGCGCGATCGAGGGTGGCGTCGAGGCTCCAGGCGTCGTGGCGATCGATCTCCTCCTGGACCGTCGCCTGCTCGGCGAGCAGCGCGTCGAAGTCGGCGCCGGGCTCCGCGAAGCGCACCGAGATCGCGTTGAACCGGTCGAGGAGGTCGCGGAGCGAGCGGACGCCGTCCTCGACGTTCCCGCGGACGTCCTTTGTCGGATCGAGCTCGGGCTCCTGCCGGAGGAGGCCGACCGACGCTCCCGGCGCGAGCTGCGCCCGTCCGCTCGACGGCTCGTCGACCCCGGCCATGATCCGCAGGAGCGTCGACTTCCCGGCGCCGTTCGGGCCGAGCACGCCGATCTTCGCGCCGGGGATGAACGCGAGCGTGATGTTGTCGAGAACCTTGCGCTCGGGCCCGTAGAACTTCTCGACCCGGACCATCGTGAAGACGTAGTCGCTCATCGGAGCTGGCGACGATAGCGAGAAACGGCGCGCGCGCCAGTCAGGGGGAAGGGACGGGCGCGCGCGCTTCCGAGGAGCTACGAGAGGCCGGAGCAGACGGCGGGAAACGGCGTCGCGTCCTGTCGCCCGCTCTGTTGGATGACGCGGAGCGGCGTGAACGGATCGTCGGGATCCGCCACGTAGACGTAGCGCCCGACGTCGCCGAAGACGATGCCCTGGCCCGGGATGGTGAAGAGGCCGTTGTTGCCGTCGACGATGACCGTGATCGTCCCGTCCGGATTGGAGTCGACCTGCTCCGGCCCGGCGAGGACCGACCTAACGCTTTTGCCGGTGGCCGGATTCGTGTAGGTGACGCTGAAGTCGTGCAGGATCGTCACGACGTGCCCGTCGGGAAAGACCGAGTCGCGCCGCACCCCCTGCGTGTGGACGACGATGTCGAAGGGGCAGGTGTCGGCGCTTGCGGCGAGCACGCGCGTGCGGTCGATCTGACGCTCGGTGACCGTCGGCCCCGCCGCGCCCGCAGTCGTGACGCCCGCCGCGAGCGCGAGGATGCTCACCGAGCTCAGCATGAGGACCTTCTTCATCGATCCCTCCCTCGTCGTGCAGGACCTCCCTGTCAGCATCATTAGACGCTTATGCCACTGACGAAGTTAGGACGGGGCGGTGGCGTCGCGCTCGCGGTCGACCTGCTCAACTCCTGGGACGAGCTCGAGGATCCGGCCGACCGGCTCAGCGTCCGCTGGCTCCGGCGCTACCTCGCGTTTCACGGGTGCGCCTCGGCCGCGGCAGGTGTGGGCGAGCCGGAGGTCGCGACGGCGCGCGAGCTGCGCGAGCGACTGCGGCGCGGATTCGACGCTGCGACGGAGGAGGAGGCGGTCGAGGCGCTGAACGGGATCCTGAGTGACCTCGGGGAGCCGCCGCAGCTCGAGCACGCCGGTTCGGGCTGGCAGTTCCGGTACGGCCCGGAGGAGGGTCCCGATCTTCGGTTTCTCGCGGCGGCGACGGCGCTCGGGCTGCTCGAGGCGATCCGGGAGCACGGGCTCTCGCGCTTCGGCCACTGCCGTGCGGCGCCGTGCCGCTGCGTCTTCGTCGACCGGTCTCGTAACCGCAGCCGCCGCTACTGCTGCGAGCTCTGCGCCGATCGCGCGAACCAGGCGGCATTGCGGCGGAGGAGACGCGGCGGCTGATGCGCGGGCGAGCGGACTCCGTCGACGAGGCTCATGCCGAGGTCGCTTAAGTAGGGACGCACGACGGCATACGGAACCGTTGCGACGAGCCGGTAGCAGGCCTCGACCTCCGGCGCGCCGACCGCGAGTCCGCGCGGCGTGAGCGCGAAGGTGCGGTAGTTCTCGGCCGTGGTCTCGTAGGCGTCGGGATAGATCCGAAGACACGGGCCACCTGGACCTCGCCGGATGCGCGCCTTCCACGCTGCTGCGAGGACGCGCAGCCCGCGACTCGGACTCCGGAAGAGGTCGCGGATCGTGACGCGCGTCCCCGAGGGCACGCGAAGCGTGATCCCGAGCCAACCGTCGCCGCCGTGCTGGCCGGGAAACAGTTCGCGCGTCGTCGGCATGAGCGCGCTGACGACGACCGTGCTAGCGGAGATGAGGTTGCGGTCGACGGCGGTGCGGTAGACGCCGTGCGCCTCGTACTGGATCTTGGGCTTCTCCCTGCGCGCGTATGGCGCGAAGGAGCGCTGGTCGGCGAGCACCGCGCCACGCACCGCCGCGTTTACGCGGTTGAGGCCGCGGCCCGGCCCTCTGACCTGCGGGTACGTCCCGCTCGTGTCGAAGCGGGCGACTCGGAACCGCGGGGTTGGCGTCTGGACCACTACGAGAGCGGAGACGGCTGGAGCAGCAGGCGCGAGCATCCGTGTCTACTTGTATCCGCGAGCCGCCGCGCCGGGTAGTCGAGTGGTTCGCCCCCGGTACGATGAAACCGTGGCCGTGACCCCTCAGGCGAAGCTGGACGCGCGCAAGCTCCGCGCCGACTTCCCGATCTTCGAGCAGGTAATCCACGGGAAGCCGCTCGCCTACCTCGACTCCGCGGTCACCTCGCACAAGCCTCGCCAGGTGCTCGACAAGCTGCGCACGTTCTACGAGACCTCCTACGCGAACGTCCACCGCGGCGTCTACACGCTCTCGGAGCGCGCGACGGAGGAATACGAGGGCGCGCGGGACAAGGTCGCTCGGTTCGTGAACGCGCCGTCCTCGCGCGAGATCGTCTTCGTCCGCGGCGCGACCGAGGGCCTGAACCTCGTCGCCTACGCCTGGGGGCTCGACAACCTCGGGCCCGGTGACGTCGTGCTCGTCACGGAGCTCGAGCACCACTCGAACTTCGTCCCGTGGCAGTACATCGCTCAGCGCACCGGCGCCGCCTTCCGCGCGATCCCGCTCGACGAGCACGGTGAGCTGCGACTCGACGCGCTCGACGAGGTGGCCGGCTCGGACCGGGTCAAGGTCGTCGCCGTCAACCTCGTCTCAAACGCGCTCGGGACGATCAACCCGGTCGAGGCGCTCGCGCCGTGGGCGCACGAGCGAGGCGCGATCCTCGTCGTCGACGCCGCCCAGGCCGCGCCGCACCACGCCGTCGACGTGCAGGCGCTCGGGTGCGACTTCCTCGCGTTCTCGGCGCACAAGATGTGCGGGCCGACGAGCGTCGGCGCCCTCTGGGGACGGCTGGAGATCCTCGAGGCGATGGCGCCCTTCAACCTCGGCGGACACATGATCCGCTCGGTGAAGCTCGACAAGACGACGTGGGGGCAGGTGCCGGCCAAGTTCGAAGCGGGGACGCAGCCGATCGCCGAGGCGGTCGGGTTCGGCGCGGCGGTCGACTACCTGACGGCGATCGGGCTCGACGCAATCGAGGAGCACGAGCGCGCTCTGGCTGCCGTTACGCTCGAGCGGCTCGCCGAGGTTCCGGGGGTCCGTCTGTACGGGCCTCCGCCGGAGCGCCGGGCCGGGATCGTCTCGTTCAACCTCGAGGGCGTTCACCCGCACGACGTCGCGCAGGTGCTCGACATGGACGGCGTCGCGATCCGCGCCGGTCACCATTGCTGCCAACCGCTGATGGCGAAGCTCGGCGTCGCGGCGACGAACCGCGCGAGCTTCTACCTCTACAGCCTCCCCGAGGAGGTCGACCGCCTCGTCGTGGGCGTCGACAAGGCGAGGACGCTCTTCGCATGAGTTCACTCGCGTTCCTGGGACGCCGCTGGCGGTGCGAGGCCGGAGGGGACAGTGCGACGGGGCACGGGCCCGGAGAGCCTCGTGCCGTCAGCGGCGTCAGCCTCTCGCGGAGCCCGGCTCCGCCCGGCGGGAGCGAGAGGAGGCCAGGGACGTGAGCGAGTTCGACCAGCTGTATCGGGAGGTAATCCTCGACCACTACAAGAACCCGCGCGGACACGGGGTGATCGAGGACCCGGACGTTTCCGCCGAGGGCCAGAACCCGCTCTGCGGCGACGAGGTCTCGATCTACGTCAGCTTCGAGCCGGACGACGACACGATCGACGAGGTCAAGTTCTCAGGCCGGGGCTGCGCGATCAGCCAGGCGGCGACCTCGATGCTGATGGAGATGGTGAAGGGCCGCAGCGCCAACGAGGTCGCGACCATGTCCAAGGAGGACCTGCTCGAAGAGATCGGGATCCCGCTGACGCCGATCAGGCTCAAGTGTGCCCTGCTCGGCCTCTGGACGCTGAAGGTCGCGCTGCACAAGGGAAAGGGAACGCCGCTGCCCGAAGAGGCCGCGGGTCTCGATGACCTGACGCTTGGGTGATCGAGTCAGGCGCATCGACCGGTCATTTCAGACGGACGCACGGGCGGAGCCCGCGCGTCCTGATGGCGGCACCGCAAGCGGCGCCTCAGTGACGCTTGGCTGAGCTCGACGTCTGCCCCGTCGAGGAGCTGCCGCCGGGCGAGGTGAAGATCGTCCACGCGGGCGAGATCTCGGTCGGCGTCTACAACCTCGACGGCGAGTACTACGCGCTCGAGGACCGTTGCTCGCACGACGACGGCCCGCTGTGCGAGGGCGACTTCGACCTCGAGGAGGGGTACGCGGTCTGTCCGCGCCACGGCGCGCACATCGACATCCGCAGCGGCCGAGCGCTGACCCTTCCCGCCGTGTTCCCGGTGGAGACGTTTCCCGTCCGGGTCGAGGACGGGATCGTGAAGGTCAGGCTGACG
>Ga0066710_100005715_pt1 | contig 11418 bp, 13 predicted proteins | sample GraSoiAngelo_159_FD_79666 | JGI IMG/M metagenome (GOLD analysis project Ga0066710, IMG submission 79666) | Grasslands soil microbial communities from the Angelo Coastal Reserve, California, USA - 14_1009_16_40cm | ecosystem: Environmental > Terrestrial > Soil > Grasslands | place: USA... | reverse complement strand
CAGGGCGCCGAAGCTGTGATTAAAGTGGAGTCTGACCCTACTTCGGCTAAGATCGTGTGGGTCAACGACACATGAAACGCGCTAAGCTTCACGCGCCTCCCAAGCCGCGCAACCCCGTGGCTCGCTCTCCGCTGCTGAGAAAGGGCGGGCCCCACGGCAAGTCGGCGCGCGCGCTGCGCCGGCAGGCAAAGATGGCGCTGGCCAAGACTGCGCGCGACCCGGACGCGCTGGAGTAAACGATGACATTGTCGCGCCGCTACCTCGAAGAAGGTCAGATGCGCGCGCTCTACGTTGCGGCGGTTGCCGAAGATCGTGCGCTAACTGACGAGCAACTGTCGGCTTCGCTCACGGCGACGCTCGCGAAAAAACCGAAAGGCGCGGGATGGTGGGTGTTCGGTTACGGATCGCTGCTGTGGAATCCGCTGTTCCCTATCGCAGAAGCGCGCGCCGGAATCGTGTACGGCTTGCATCGCCGCTTTTGTCTGCGCTCGCTCGCATCGCGCGGAACGCCCGATCAACCGGGACTCGTGCTCGCCCTCGAACCCGGCGGCGCATGCCAGGGCGTCGTTTATCGTTTGCCGTCGCCGCTCGCGCTCGATGAGCTGCACTTGCTATGGCGGCGTGAAATGGTTGTGGCTGCGTACCATCCGCGCTGGATCCAGGTGCACTCCGGCGATCGCCGCATTACCGCGCTGACGTTCGTCGTCCGTCGCGATCACGTCCAATACGCGCGCTTGTCGCACGAGGAGGAGACGGTGGTCATCGCCCAAGCCTGCGGTGCATTCGGGTCGTCATGCGACTACTTGATGCGCACGCGCGCGGCGCTCGCATCGCATGGCATTGTCGATCGCTATCTGGAGCAGCTTGCGCGCGACGTGCAGCGGCGGCAGCTCGCGTGCGCAGCGCCGGTTGTCAGCGACGTCAAGTAATTGGGAGCCGCTCGAAGTCTCAGACAGCGACGTGGCGGCCGCCGTCGACGTTCAGCGTGTCGCCCGTCACGTACAACGCATCGGCGAGCAGGAATTTGACGGCTGCAGCAATGTCGTCCGGCCGGCCTTCGCGGCGCAGCGGCGTATGCGAAATGATCCGCTGGCGCGACACTTCGTTGAACGCCTCGTCATCGGGCCACAGGATCGGTCCCGGCGCAACGGCATTGACGCGGATTTCCGGGGCGAGCTCGCGCGCCAGCGAGCGTGTCAAACCGACGAGTGCCGCTTTGGCGATCGAGTAGACGACGTAATTCTTGAGCGGCCGCTCCGCGTGAATGTCCGTAATATTGACAATGGCCCCTTGCGCTTTGCGAAGCGCAGGCGCGGCGGCTTGCGAAAGGAAGAGCGGCGCCTGGACGTTGGTGCCGATCAGATCGCTCCATCCCGCGACCGTGATCTCGCCCACCGGCGTCTGGAAAAACGACGACGCATTGTTGACCAATCCGTCGAGACGTCCGAATGTCTGCAGCGTCTGCTCGACGAGCGACGGCAGCTTCGCCACATCGAGCAGATCGGCCTGGATCAGTGCAACGGAGCTTGCACGTTGATGGTTCAGCTCGGCTTGCAGCAGGCGCGCTTCACCCGCCGACGAGCGGTAATGCAGCATCAGGTTGGCTCCGGCCACGTGCAATCGCCGACAGATCGCGGCGCCCACGCGTTTGCCTCCGCCGGTGATCAACACCACCTTGCCGTGCACGTGGCCCTCAGTCCGCTCGCCGGATAGACTCGCGGCAATCTAGCATATCGAGCGTGCCGGCGTCGAACCGTCGGTCATGGTCCTACACATGCTGCAATCGATCGATCCTTCGCTCCCTCCGCCGGATGCGGACGCACGTGCGCATAGCGCACGCGTACGCGACGCCATTGCGATCGCGATCGACGAAGGCGGCGGTTTTTTGCCGTTCGATCGCTACATGCAGATCGCGCTGTATGGACCGGGCCTCGGCTACTACGTCGCAGGCGCGCGCAAGTTCGGCGCGGGCGGCGATTTCGTCACCGCGCCGGAAATGACCGCCTTGTTCGGCACTACGCTTGGTGTCCAGATCGCGGCAATTCTGGATGCGACGCCGGCCCGCCAAATCGTCGAGCTTGGCGCCGGCAGCGGGAAGCTTGCGGCCGATCTTCTGGTGATGCTTGCGGCAAGGGGCGCGCCGCCCGCACGCTATCAAATCATCGAAGTAAGCGCGGACCTTCGCGAGCGGCAACGCGCAACGCTCGGGCGGCTCGCAGCGTCAGAATTGCCGCAGGTCAAATGGTTGTCGGAAATTCCCGCCACGATCGCAGGCGCCGTCGTCATGAACGAAGTGCTCGATGCGATACCGCCGCACGTCATTGCGCGCCGCGCCGGTGCGTGGTTCGAGCGCGGCGTGACGCGCCGAGGCGATCAATTCGAGTGGGCCGAGCGGCCATTGCAGGATTCACGTTTGATGAGGCTCGCGGCGGCGCGTTTTCCCGCCGAAGGCGATTACCTGAGCGAGATCAATCCGGCTGCCGAAGCGCTGGTCGAATTGATCGGCCGGCGCCTGGCTGCTGGCGCGATGCTGATCATCGACTACGGTTTTCCACGCGCCGAGTATTACCATCACGAGCGAAGCGCAGGCACGCTGATCGGGCATTATCGCCACCGCGTGCATACCGATCCATTTCTATGGCCGGGCCTTTCCGATTTGACGACACACGTCGATTTCACGGCGATCGCCGAAGCGGGCGAGCGCGCAGGACTGAGCGTCGCTGGATTTACGTCGCAAGCATCGTTTCTCCTGTCCTGTGGAGTGCTGGAGCGATTGCGAGAAGTCGGTCCGACGGAATCGCTTGGTTATCTCCGCGAGGCATCCGCAGTGCAGAGGTTGACATCGCCCGCCGAAATGGGCGAATCGTTCAAAGTACTAGCGCTCGCGCGCGGCGACCACAGTGCATGGCCGGGATTTGCATTCGGCGACCGCTCGCATCGGTTGTGAACGATTCGTGCTTGCGCTTTTTGCCGCCGCATACTAAGTTGTGCATCATTCGAATATGAGCGCCGTCGGATCGCCATAGGGGGAGAAATCGATGAAACGCATTCTGACGTTCGTCGCGTTCGCGTTCGGCGCGATCGCCGCTGCAAACGCACAGCAGGTCACGATCCGCTGGAGCGACGTTGTCCCCGCGACGCATCCGTCGGTGCAGATGATCGAGAAGATCGCGGCGAACGTGAAGGAAAAGTCCCATGGACTGATCAACATCCAGTCATTTCCGAATGGACAGCTTGGCAGCTCGCGCGACACGATCGACGCGACGGCGAACGGCGTACAGCAAATCGTCACCGAGGGGGCCGCCAATTTCGGCGCCTGGGTGCCCGCGATCTCGATCGTCGAGGCGCCGTATATCTGGCGCGACGCCGCGCATCTCGACAAGGTGATGAACGGTCCGATCGGCGAGCAGTTCAACGAAACGCTGATCAAGAGCCGCGGCATGCGCATCCTCGGCACGACGTACTACGGCACGCGCCACATCACGACATCGAACAAGGAAGTGAAGACGCCGGCCGACATGATCGGGTTGAAGCTTCGTGTTCCGGAGAACGACGTTTTCAAGGCGATGGCGGAAGCGTGGGGCGCGCGGCCCACGCCGATGAATTTCGGCGAGCTCTATCTCGCGCTCAAGCAGAACGTCGTCGACGGACAGGAAAACCCGTTACCGACGATAAAATCCGGCAAGTTCGACGAGGTGCAGAAATACCTGATCTTGTCGGGCCACATCATCACGCCGCGGCTCGTCGTCGTGAACGAAGCGTTCTGGCAGGGCCTCGCGCCCACCGATCGCAAGATCATCGCCGACGCGGTGAAGGCCGGCATCGAATGGCAAAACGAAGAGCTGGCGAAGCAGGAAAGAGTGCTCGTCGACCAGTTCAAAGCCACCGGCATGACGGTGATCACGCCGGACGTCGACGCGTTTCGCGCGCCAGTGCTCGCCAAGGTTCCGAAGCAATTCGAATCAAAATGGGGCGCTGGAATGTTCGAGAAGATCCAGGCGGTGAAGTAATCCCGTGCTTCGCCTCGCGCGTGCCGCGACACGCGTCGTCGATGCGCTCGCGATTGCGTCGTTCACCGGCATGTTCCTTTGCGTGCTGGGACAAGTCGTGTTGCGCTACGTTTTCGATCGTCCGCTCGTCTGGAGCGACGAGCTCGCGCGCTACCTGTTCGTGTGGTGCGCATTCCTCGGCTGGATTGTGGCGGCGCGGCGCCGCTCCCATCTGGCGATCGGCGTCATCGCTGAACGCTGTGGATCGCGAGGCCGGGCCCTCTTTGCACTCGCGGCCTCCGCCGCGGCATTGATCTTTGCGGCGTTGCTGTTCGCCTACGGCATCCAGATCACCGCGCGGAACCTCGACATCGGCACCGTCGCGTTGTTCTTTTCGTTCGGCTTCGTCTACGCAATCGTGCCGATCGCTGCTTTGGCAGTTGGCATCTACGCGATCGTCGATGCCATCGCAGCATGGCAAATCTTTCGGATCGACGCGCCGCGATGACGACGCTGATGACTGCGATTCTCGTCGCCTGGTTCGTGTCGCTGTTTTTCGGGCCGACGTTGTACGCGCTGATGGGTCTCGCGGGCTTCGCGTTTCTTGTGCTCGCCGGCATTCCGGGCATCGTCATTCCGCAGAAGATCGCGATGGCGGCGAACTCGTTTCCGCTGCTTGCGGCGCCGCTGTTCATCCTGATGGGCAACGTGATGAACACGGCGGGCATCAGTTATCGCATTTTCGATTTCGCCAAAGCGATGGTCGGATGGATGCGCGGCGGGTTATGCCAGGCGAACATCATTGGCTCGGTCATCTTCGCCGGCATGAGCGGTTCGGCGGTCGCCGACGCCGCGGGACTGGGCACTGTCGAAATCGCGGCGATGAAAAAGGAGGGCTACGACGCCGAAACGGCCGGCGCGATCACCGCGGCGTCGGCGACGATTGGTCCGATCATTCCGCCGTCGCTGCCGATGATTGTCTATGGCGTTGCCGCGGAAACGTCCGTCGGCGCGCTGTTCATTGCGGGCGTGATTCCGGGTTTGTTGATGGCTGCCGCATTGATGCTCATGGTGCGAAGCCTCTCCATCCGGCAGAACATGCCGCGCCATCCGTTCGAAGGCTGGCGCGAGCTGTGGCAATCGTTCCACCGCGCGTTCTGGGCGATCGTGGCGCCGTTTCTGTTGATCGGCGGCATGTTCTCCGGTGTCTTCACGCCGACGGAAGCCGCGGCGGTCGCCGTCGTTTACGCGTTGGTGCTCGGCTTGTTCGTCTATCGAGAATTCACCTGGCGCGACTTGCCGAAGCTCATTATTGACACCGTTGAAACGACGGGCGTTGTCATGGCGCTGGTGATGACGGCGACGCTGCTGGGGTATTGCCTCACCGTCGCGCGGATCCCGCAGGAGTTCGGCGGATGGTTGACCGCATTGTCAACGAATCCGCTCGTCTTTCTGTTGATCGTCAACGTGCTGCTTCTCGTGGTCGGCTGCTTCATGGAGGCGCTCGCGGCGATGCTCGTTCTGATCCCCATTCTCGTCCCGACGGCGCTCAAGCTTGGCATCGATCCGGTGCAGTTCGGATTGATATTCGTGTTGAATCTGATGATCGGCACGATCACGCCGCCGGTGGGCGTTGTGCTGTTCGTCACCGCTAAGGTCGCCGGCGTGCCGTTCGATCGACTCGCGCGCGCGACGCTGCCTTATCTATGGGCGCTCATCGCAGTGCTCGCGTTGATCACGGTGTGGCCCGCTGCCACGACGTTCCTGCCGCATCTGATGCTCGACAAATAGAAGGAACGGCAGTCGGGCCTCAGATTGCGGCCGACGCTTTTTATCGCCGGCACGGCCTGCGCTACTTTTTCGCGGGTATTGCCGGCGGCGGCGTTGAGGCATCAGAGTTCCACGTGTCGCGGATGATGAGCCACTTCCCGTCGCTCTTCTTGAAGACGGTAAGGTACTTGCCGATTTCGACCGAGGCACCCGATTTTGCCTTTACGGCATAGGTTCCGGATTCCCAGCCCAGGTCACCCGAGGTGCCCACATCGGTCTTGGCGTCGAGGCTGAACGTGAATCCGGCCTTTGCCGATTCGGCCATGTCCTTGGCCAAATACGCCTGAATCGCCGCATTGCCTTTCGCAGCCGGGGCTCCCGGCGGGAGAAGCACGGCCTGTTCCGCATAGAGGCCGGAGATCGCTTTGGCGTCCCCTGCGTTATAGGCTTTCACCCAGGCTGGATTGATTGCCCGGATGGCTGCTTCGTCTTTTGATGTTTCCGCGGCAAATGCTGCCGCGGTATAGCCTGCCAACAAAAGAAGCCCTGCAAATAGGCTCACTACTTTCCCGAGTGCGATCATTTGATGTTCTCCCCTTAGGTTTCCGGCATCTGTTGTTACCTGCTGTGCCACCTGCTGTGCCGCGTCAGTACATGATACATGGACTGCGTGATCCAGCCATGGCGCATTTGGTCGCCCAGGCCGTGGGACACCGCTTAAGGAAGCGCTCTGCTGACATCCGCCCGCTCGGGCCGCCGCAGCAGCGCTAGCGCGAGCAACATCGAAGCGACCATCAAGAACAGACTGACGGCGTTCAGCACCGGGCTCGCTCCCTCCCGCATCCTGCCGTACATCATGATCGTCAGCGGCGCATCGGAGCCCACCAGCATCAGCGTGGTGTTGAAATTCTCGAACGACATCAGGAATGCGATCGCGCCGGCGCCGACCAGCGCAGGCTTGAGATGGGGCAGCATGATCGTCAGGAACACGTCGCGTCGTGATGCGCCCAGATTGAATGCAGCCTCCTCCAGCGTGATGTCAAATCGCTTGAGCCGCGCCGCGATCGTTAGGGTCGCGATCGACACGATGTACGAAAACTGGCCGAGCACGACCAACGGCAACCCCGGACGCAAAAAATCGATCTCGATACCCAGGAAGTCATTGGCGAACTGCGCCAGGCGGCTCGCGAAGGCAAGGATCGAAATGCCCAGAATCACGCCCGGGATCACCAGTGGCGCCAGCATCAGCATCGACAGCGCCGTCTTGCCGCGAAACCGCGCGCGCTCAAGGAGAAATGCATTGGCCGCGCCGAACGCGATCGATAGCGCCGTTACCCAACACGCGACGATGGCGCTGGTAGCGACGCTCTTGACCAGCGGCGCATCGCCGAACAGCCCAATACGTCCGCCGCTGCTCCCGACGAACCAGTTCAAAGTGAATCCGCGCCATGGGGGCGCGGGATAGTTCGCATCGTTGAACGCGAACACTGCGACGACGACCAGCGGAACGAACAGGAATACGAAGAACGCGCCTACGTATCCGATGTTGGCGCAACGACTGACCAGCGAGCGCGGCAGCGAAGGAATCACGAGCGCCGCATCACGTCGCCGAATTTCTGGCCGGTAACCACGAGCCCGAGCCAGACGCTCGCCGTCGAAAGGAAGAGCAACAGGAAGCCGAACGCCGCTCCCTGCTCCCAGTTGAAGCGGGTGATGAACTGCGTATAGATTTGCTCGGTGAACCACAGCGAGTTCTTGCCGCCGAGCAACGTCGGCGTCAGGTAGTTTCCCAGCGTCAGCATGAACACGATGATCGATCCTGCCGCAATGCCCGGCGCGGCGTGCGGAATGACGATCTGCCGCAAGATTGACAGGCCATTGCCGCCCAGATCGTAGGCCGCTTCGATCAACGAGTCGTCCAGGCTTTCCAGCGCGCTCACGAGCGGCACGACCATGAACAGCATCGATGTGTACACGAGACCCACCAGGATGGTCGTGTCGTGATAGAGAAGCTCGACCGGCTTTGCCGTAATGCCAAGCTCGACGAGCAAGCGCGGCAGCACGCCTGACTCGCGCAGCAGAATCATCCAGCCCAGCGTGCGCACGGTCTCGCTCACCCAGAATGGAATCAGGCACATCACGAACAGCAACGACTTGGCGCGACCGCGCGCGATCTTCGCGATGTACCACGCAGCCGGAAAGGCGATCAAGAGTGTGCACACCGTGGCGAAGATCGACATCACCGCGGTGCGCACGAACGTGTGCCAATACAATGGCTCGTCGATGAACGTACGGTAGTTGCCGAATCCGAGCTCGTAGGTTCGCGGCGCAACGCGCGTGCGCAGCGACAACACTGCAAGATCGACGTGCGGGAGCACGATCAGCCCCAAGAGCCAGAGGAGTGCGGGCGCAAGCAGCAGGAACAACGCGAGTCGCATATGCGGTGCGACGAGGTCGCCGGCGAGGGTGGCGGTTGTTCGCGACCGCAATCTATCGGCCATCATTCCCGCCACGGAAGGAGATCGCGCGCTCCGGGTCGAAACCGAACACGATCATCTCGCTTTCGCGCAGATCCGCGAATTGGCCCGTTTGCGGCAGCGCGATGCGGAACTCCGTATTGGTCGGTTGCTCGCGCACCAGGACCGTCGAGTTTGCCCCGTCGAACAGAAGGCTTTCGATGCGGCCGGTGTAATACGGAGTCCCGGTTGCAAGGCCCGCTGCATCGCGCGCGAGGCCGACGACCTCCGGACGCACGAATGCCTCGACTTCGTTGCCTGCGACGACGTGCTCGGTGCAGCGGGCGTGGAGCGCCAAACCCTGAGCAGTGTGCAACTCGATGATGTCGCCATCGACGCGTTGCACCGTTCCCGAGAGCCGGTTGTTGGCGCCGACAAATCCGGCAACGAATGCTGTGTGGGGCGCGTAATAGAGCTCCTGCGGAGTACCGATCTGCTCGAACCGGCCGGCGCTCATCACTGCGACCCGGTCGGACAGCACCAGCGCCTCGGACTGATCGTGCGTGATGTACACGAAGGTCGTGCCGAAGTCCGCCTGCAATTGCTTCAACTCGATCTTCATGTGCTCGCGCAGCTTGAGGTCAAGCGCGCCGAGCGGCTCGTCAAGCAACAGGAGCGTGGGCTCGAGCACGAGGCTGCGGGCGATCGCCACGCGCTGCTTCTGCCCGCCCGATAATTGATCGACGCGCTTGCCCTCGGCGCCAGGCAGGCCGACACGCTTGAGCATCGCCGCCACGCGATTGCGGATCTCTGTGCTGGCGATATCGCGACGTGCCAGCCCGTAGCCAACGTTCTCGCCCACCGACATCATCGGGAACAGCGCGAGATTCTGGAACACCATGTTGACCGGGCGGCGGTTGGGCGAAACGCCACGCATCGAGTGGCCACCGATCCGCACATCGCCCGAGTCGGGTTCGAGAAATCCGGCGATCAGCCGGAGCAGCGTCGTCTTGCCGCAGCCCGAGGGGCCGAGAATGGAAAAGAAGCTGCCATGCGGGACCGCGAACGACAGCGCATTGACAGCGAGATGCGCGTTGTAGCGCTTGCTGACGCGATCGACTTCGAGGTCCTGATCCATCGCGAAGATGCGCACGCAGGCCGCGGCGGTCCCGAAGTCGCCGACGCGACCACCGCGGCGTCAGCTGTGCGTCAGTTCGACGCCTTCACACGGTCGAGCACCTTACCTTCGATGTCCTCGATGCCGGCCGGGACCGCGGGGTACCACTTGATGTTCTTCAGCGCCGCTTCGGGGAAGCTCTTGGCAAACTGCGCCTTCAGCTTGGGATCCATCAACTGGTCCGCACCTTTGGATGCGGTGAAGTTGCCGGCCGAGGCAGCCACCTTAGCAGCGATCTCGGGCCGCATGTTGAAGTTGATCCATGCATAAGCGGCAGCGTCGTTGCGACCCTTGGCCGGCAGCGCAAAGGTGTCTATCCATCCGAGCGCGCCCGATTTCGGCGCGATGAACTGGACGTCAGGGTTCTCGCTGTTCAACTTCCAGCCGCCGGTGTCCCACATCATCGCCGCGACCACTTCGCCGTTGCGCATGCCGTTCAGCAACTGGTCCTTGTTGTCCCAGAAGAACTTGAGGTTCGCCTTGCAGGCCGCGAGCTTCTTGCCCATGTCGTCCATCAGCGCCGTGTACGCCTTCGGATCGTTGTAGAGCGCGAACGGATCCTTGCCACTGGAAAACGCCAGCGCGAGCAGCGTCGGGCGCTTGAGCCGCACGCTGGTCTTCCCCTTGTAATCGGCCGCGCACAGATCGGGGTAGTCGCCGACCTTGCCCGCCGTCTTGGTGTTGATCACCAACCCATCGGTACCCCAGATGTGCGGCAGCCCGTACACCTTGCCGTCGAGCGTCGTATTCTTCTTCGTCGCGTCGAGCATCGACGGAATGAACTGCTCCGTCTTGATCTTGCTCATGTCCATCGGCTTGTAGATGCCGAATTCCTGCTGTGGCCCGACGATGCGGTCCTGCGAGGGCTGCGCAAGATCGAAGCCCGCCCCGCCGGTCGCGCGCAACTTGGAAATCATTTCCTCGTTGTTCGATAGTGTCACCTCGACATCGATCCCCGTTTCTTTCTTGAATTGCGCGACGACCTCGGCGGGCGCGTAATCGGCCCACGTGATGATCCTGAGCTTGTTCTCCTGCGCAAGCGCGGTCGTAGTAAGGCCAATGGCTGCCAACACGGTGGCAAGCACGGAACACAGGACGCGGAATGGGTTCATTCGATCTCCTCGGAGCGGCGGAAAGGGCTCGTTGATCTTTCGTGGGCGGAAGCTTCATTAGAATACAAGAACTCTAAACCGGTCACTCCTCCCATCTGGTCGGTATACGGCGTCCGCTTCACCGGTCGCCTTGCGGGCGCACAATGCTGCGCCGGACGGACATAACGTCGCGTGCCGGTCCGAAAACACTCACTTGAGGGGATTGCAATGGCCAAGTACTTGGTTCGGGCTTGCTACACGGCCGACGGGGCAAAAGGATTGCTGGCCGATGGCGGGACCGCACGCCGCGCCGCGACCGAGAAGGCGATCGCGAGCGTGGGCGGGAAAATGGAGGCGTTCTACTTCGCGCTCGGCGACGTCGACGCCTACGTGATCGCTGACCTGCCCGACGACGCAAGCGTCGTCGCTCTCGAGCTGGTCGTCAATGCGACGGGCCGCATCCACTCGAGCACCGTCAAACTGATCACGCCGGAGGACGTCGATAAGGCAACGAAAAAGGCAGTCGCGTACCGCGCGCCCGGCGGCTGACCGCCTCGTTTCGAATAGCGCCAGCGACGCGAGCGGCACTCGCTTTGCGGCAGGCGGGTCCACCACTTGCGGAATATTCGCGTTGTCGCGCGGTATCGACACCATGAGAATTCATCAGCCTCCTTCGGAGCTACCAAATGGATTCGAGCGCACCCAACCCGTCAACCGCCAATGCCCCGCATAGAATGTGGACAGAGCTTGATGACGATCTACCAGCATTCATGGCTGAAATGCTCACGACAGCGATGATTGCCGAGATGTTGGAAATCACAAGAACCTGCTGGCAGAACCGGCGGAGATGTTCACTGACGCATTTACTACGCGCGCGGCGCGGCGAACATGGCCGTGACCCCATCCGTGAACCGTAGAAGCGGATAGCGGTCGTT
>Ga0066710_100005713_pt1 | contig 11418 bp, 7 predicted proteins | sample GraSoiAngelo_159_FD_79666 | JGI IMG/M metagenome (GOLD analysis project Ga0066710, IMG submission 79666) | Grasslands soil microbial communities from the Angelo Coastal Reserve, California, USA - 14_1009_16_40cm | ecosystem: Environmental > Terrestrial > Soil > Grasslands | place: USA... | reverse complement strand
GCTCGATGATCGTTTTTCGGGGAAGGATCACTTCCTGCTTTGCGAGATTCTTGGCCCCCGCTTCCCGGCAGGCGTAAGCCAACCTGTGGCCATCGGTCGCGACCAATTTCAACTGCCCGTCCTCGATCACCATGAGCAGACCGTTGAGGTAATAGCGGATGTCCTGTTGGGCCATCGCGTATTGGACCAGTCCCAACAGCGATTTCAGCAGTTTCTGGGGCATGGAGAAGCGCGTTCCGGCGCCTTCGGCTATGACCAAACGCGGAAAATCCTCTGCCGAGAGCGTTTGCAGGTTGAAGCGGCTTTTTCCCGACTTGACCTGCAGCCGCTTATCCTGAAGCACCAGAGCAACCTCCGACCCTTCTGGAAGCGCCCGCAGAATGTCGAAGAGCTTTCGCGCGCCTACAGTGATTTTCTTGGTTTCACCGCGCTCTTCTACCGTCATGCTCGCCGAGATCTCGATTTCAATGTCGGTTGCGATGAAGTCAATCTGAGTGTCAGTTCTCGAAAGCAGCACGTTCGAGAGGATCGGCAGCGTATGGCGTCGCTCGATGATTCCAGTGACCGCCTGCAGCGGTTCGAGCAGCGCTTCGCGCCCTGTCTTAAGAAGGTTCATTTTATTTCCTTGATGATGATAATGATGACTGCCTTCTAGGTGGATAACTAGGCCCGGGCTCGCAAGCACGCGATGCTTCGCTGTGGGCAAGCTGTGATTAAGTTCGGGGCGCGCGCGTGGACGAAATCTGAGCGAAAAACAGGAAACGCGTGATGATGGCGGTTGATCACAATTCGTCCCCAGGTTTCAACCGGCTTATTCATCCCTTGAGCACCTGCTCCAATACGTGATAGTCGCGGTTGATGTCGTGGTTCTTCTCGCGCAGCGTCGCAATAGTCCGGCAGGCGTGCAGGACCGTCGTGTGGTCGCGGTTGCCGAACGCGTCCCCGATGTCCGGCAGGCTCATTTGCGTGAGGTCCTTGGCCAGCGCCATCGCGAGCTGGCGGGGGCGGGCAACGTGACGATTGCGCTTCTTGGAGTGCATGTCAGAGACCTTGATTTTGTAATACTCGGCGACCGTCTTCTGAATGTTGTCGATGGTGATCTGCCGGTTTTGCGCGGTGAGGAGGTCTTTCAGCGCTTCCTTCGCCGTGTCGAGCGTGATGTCGCGGCCGTTGAAGCGCGAGTAGGCGATCACGCTCTTCAGCGCTCCTTCGAGTTCCCGGACGTTCGACCGGATATGCTTGGCGATAAAGAAGGCGACCTCTTCGGAGAGCCTGAGCGACACACCCTCGGCTTTCTTCAGGATGATCGCGACCCGCATTTCCTGCTCCGGAGGCTCGATCGCGACAGTTAGGCCCCACGAGAAGCGCGACTTGAGTCGCTCGTCTATGCCGGCAAGGTCCTTGGGATAGGTGTCGCAGGTGATAATCAGCTGCTTGTGTGCCTCGATCAGCGCATTGAATGCATAGAAAAACTCCTCCTGCGTTCTGTCCTTGCCGGTAAAAAACTGGATGTCGTCGATCAGAAGAAGATCGAGTGAATGGTAGTAGCGCTTGAACTCGTCGAAGGATTTCTGCTGATAGGCGCGAATCACGTCGGAGATGTATTGCGCGGCGTGAAGGTAGCGCACGCGGGCGCTGGGATGCTGCGCGAGAACGAGGTTGCCGACTGCGTGGATCAGGTGCGTCTTGCCAAGGCCCACGCCACCGTAGATGAACAGTGGGTTGTACGACGTTCCTGGATGTTCGGCGACCTGCAGCGCCGCGGCGCGGGCGAGCTGGTTGGCCTTGCCGGCGACAAAACTGTCGAAACTGAATTCAGGGATGAGGCTCGAGCGCTCCGCGTGCGGTGCCCGCGCCGGCATTGTGCGTGCGGCGCGCCCGGAGAGGGCCGCAGGCACTGGAGTCTTTGTAGGCTCGGGCGCACCCGGTGACTCGAGCGTGATCGACACGCGGATCGGAGAGGAAAAAAATTCTGCGCCCATCGCTTCAATGCGCGGCGCGAAGCGATCCTTGACCCACTGCAGCACAAAACGGTTGGGCGCAAGCAGCCGCAACTCGCCGGAGGGCGCCGCCGAGGCGTCCAGTTTGAGCGGCCGAATCCAGGTATTAAACTGCTGAGCGGGAAGCTCTTTTTCGAAGCGGCTCAGGCACGAGGCCCAGAAACCCTGCATGGACTCTAATGAGGCTCAGATCGGGGGAAACTTGCGAGCTGATTTTACCCGTTTCCGCTGGAGTTATCCACAGCCCGAAGAGCTTAATTCTTTGACAATCTTGGCTAAAATATCGTCTAATTCAAGGTTCTGTTTACTCTCAGGGATTCGCTTCATGAAACGCACTTTTCAACCCTCGGTCGTCCGCAGGAAGCGCACCCACGGGTTCCTCGTTCGCATGCGCACGCGCGGAGGCCGGGCGGTGCTTCGGGCGCGACGCGCCAAGGGGCGGGCTCGTTTGAGCGTTTGAGCGAGCGCAGACGTTACACTCGCAAGCAGCGGCTCGGAACGACCGATATCGCTGCGTTGTTATCCATGGGGCGAGCCATCAAGCGCCCCGGGTTCAGCGTGCTGCTCAAAGCGAACGCGCTCGGTGTTCCAAGACTCGGTCTCATCGTTCCCAAACGCGTATTTCCGCGCGCCGTCGACCGCAATCGCGCAAAGCGCGTGCTGCGGGAGTGGTTCCGGAGCCATCAGGCGCGGCTGGGAAGCCGCGATATCCTGATTCGGCTGTCGGCGAGAATGGTCGCCCTAGCTGAGGTCGAGCGGTGCCTGGCAGGAACGTCGTGAACAAAGTGCTATCGCTTCTCATTCGGGCGTATCGCTATGTCGTCAGCCCCCTGCTCGGCATGCACTGCCGCTTCCATCCATCCTGTTCCGCCTATGCGCTTGAGGCGCTCAAACGCTACGGTACGGCGCGTGGCGCGTGGCTCGCGCTGCGGCGTCTCGTGCGCTGCCATCCTTGGCACCCGGGCGGCTATGACCCGCTCCCTTGATTTCTCGCTTTTTTGATGGACACACAGCGCCTGATCCTGTTCTTGGTGTTCTCGTTTTCCCTGCTGCTCTTATGGGATGCATGGCAGAAGGAGATTCGGCCCCCGGCGGCACCGGCGACACAGGGGGCGGTTCCGACGCCGAGCGGCCCGGCCGCGACGCCCGCAGCGAAGGGCGTCGAGGCAATGCCCCCGAATGCTGCGCCCGCGGGGAAGCCCCGCGAGCGGCTGCGGGTTCGCACCGACACCCTGCTTGCGGAAATCGATACGCAAGGCGGTGACCTCGTGTACCTGGAATTGCTCAAGCACAAGGACACGCATGACGAAAAGAAGAACTTCGTGCTGTTTGGACCCGAGCACCGGTACTCTGCGCAAAGCGGCTTGATCGGTGCCGGGCTGCCGAATCACCGGACGCTGTTTCGGGCGGCGGCCAAGGAATTCATTCTCGAGCAGGACCACGACAGGCTGGAGGTGCGGCTTGATGCGGACACTGCTGAAGGCGTCAAAGTGGCCAAGGTTCTGACTTTCCACCGCGCGAGTTATCGCGTCGATGTCGCCGAGGAAATCTCGAACGGAACGGCTGCTCCAATCGCGACCCACGCGTATTTCCAGCTCACCCGCGACAACAAGTCCCCGGGGGGCGACCCCTATATGGCGCAGACCTATACCGGCGTGGCCTTGTACACCGAGCAGGACAAGTTTCAGAAAGTGACTTTCGAGGACATCGCCAAGGGCAAAACTCCTTATCCAAAGACGCCCGACAACGGCTGGATCGCGATCATTCAGCACTATTTTGTGGCCGCGCTCCTGCCTCCGGACAAGATGCCACGCGAGTTCTATACCCGGAAGCTCTCCGAAGACCTGTATTCGGCCGGGGTGATCGTGCCCCTTGGACCGGTCGCGCGCGGCACTTCCGCCCGGGTCGTGGTGCCGATGTACGCCGGGCCGCAGGACCAGGATCAATTGCAGGCGGTGGCCCCCGGGCTGCAGCTGGTGGTCGACTACGGATGGCTTACAGTGATTGCTGCACCGCTCTTTTGGGTGCTGCGGCTGTTCCACGGCTGGATGGGCAACTGGGGTCTTGCGATCATTCTGCTCACGGTGGTCATCAAGCTGATTTTTTTCCCGCTGTCAGCCGCGAGCTACCGCTCGATGGCGAAAATGAAGCTGGTTACGCCGCGGCTGATGAAGATTCGCGAGCAGTATGCGGATGACAAGACAAAGATGAACCAGGCCATGATGGACCTGTACAAGAGTGAGAAAATAAACCCACTCGGTGGCTGCCTGCCGATCCTGGTGCAGATCCCGGTGTTCATTGCGCTCTATTGGGTGCTCTTCGAAAGCGTCGAGTTGCGCCACGCGCCGTTCTATCTCTGGGTCAGGGATCTCTCGGCGCCGGATCCGTGGTTCGTGCTGCCGACGCTGATGATGGGCTCGATGATAGTCCAGACGAAGATGAACCCGACACCACCCGACCCGGTTCAGGCCAAGGTCATGATGATCATGCCGTTCGCATTCGGGGTGATGTTTTACTTTTTCCCGTCGGGGCTGGTCCTCTACTGGTTCGTCAACAACATCCTTTCGATCCTGCAGCAATGGCAGATCACCCGCATGATCGAGGGGACAAAACCCTCCGCCGGCGCCAAACGCTGAGGTCCCGCCCGGCTGCGGGTAGCCACGCCAGAGAGCGAACCGATGGCTGCGCCGTCCGATGCTGATGTGATCGCGGCTGTCGCGACTGCGACGGGGCGGGCAGGAATCGGAATCGTGCGCGTTTCGGGAAGGCCTCTCGAGCGCCTCGTGTCACACCTGCTTGGCCGCGTTCCTGCGCCGCGTCTGGCCGCGCGCACGACGTTTCGCGGGGCCTCGGGCGAGCCGATTGACGATGGTATCGCGCTTTTCTTCCCTACACCGGCGTCGTATACAGGCGAGGACGTGCTTGAGCTGCAAGCTCATGGCGGGCCCGTCGTGCTGCAGATGCTATTGAGGCGATGCCTCGAGCTTGGGGCGCGTCTAGCCGAGCCAGGCGAATTCACCCGCCGTGCGTTCTTGAACGACAAGCTCGATCTTGCGCAGGCCGAGGGCGTCGCCGACCTAATCGAGGCCGCCACCGAAACGGCTGCGCGCTGTGCGCTGCGCTCGCTGCGCGGCGAGTTCTCCGAGCTGATCGGGAACCTCGCGAAGCAGCTCATCGAGTTGCGCACGCTGGTCGAGGCGACGTTGGACTTTCCCGAGGAGGAAATCGACCCCGTCGACAGGGACGACGCCCGCGAGCGCCTGGAGCGGGTGCGGAGCGAAGTCGCCCGCACGCTCGATCGCGGGCGCCAGGGCAGTATGCTGCGCAGCGGACTTCAAGTAGTGCTGGCCGGCCGACCCAACGTGGGGAAATCATCGCTCCTCAACCGGCTCGCCGGAGAAGAGCTGGCGATCGTGACAGAAATTCCCGGAACGACGCGCGATGCGGTGCGCCAGACGATACAGATCGAGGGTGTGCCCATGAACATCATCGATACCGCCGGTCTGCGCGACACCGCCGACAAAGTAGAGGCGATCGGCATCGCCCGCACCTGGGAGGTGATCGGACGCGCCGATGCGCTCCTCCTAGTGGTTGACGCGCGTGCCGGCGTCACCGGCGCCGACCGCGCTATCGCCGCCCGCCTTCCGCAAAAGCTGAAACCTGTCACCGTGTTCAACAAGATCGATCTCTGCCGGGCCGCGCCGCGGGCCGAAGAGGGTGCAGAGGGTTGGCGGATTCACCTTTCTGCTAAAACGGGCGACGGTATCGAGGCGCTACGCAGGGCGCTGCTCGCTCTGGCCGGCTGGCAATCAGGCAGCGAAGACGTATTCATGGCGCGCGAGCGGCATCTCACCGCGCTTGGACGCGTTGCAGAGGCGCTCGAGCGGGCGGGGCGCGCGATGCGGCAGAGCGAGCTCTTCGCAGAAGAACTCAGTCTTGCGCAACGCGAACTCAACACGATCACCGGGGAGTTCACCGCGGACGACCTGCTGGGCGAAATTTTTTCGCGATTTTGCGTCGGAAAATGAGCGCACTCTCCTGAGCCGAATGAATCGTTATCCGGTTTTCAGCGCGCTGCTCGTTTGCGGCGCGAGTGGCGCGGTGTTCAGCGTACTGCGCGCCCCGCTGCCGTGGCTGATCGGGCCGTTGCTCGCCATGGCCTGCGGGAAATTTGCCGGCGCTAGGCTCGCGTCGCCCAAGGGCGGAAGGGCCGCCGGCCAGCTCGTCATAGGCTGCGCGCTGGGGCTGTATTTCACCCCGGTTGTCGCAGGCGAGGTCGCAGCGCACTGGCCCTTGCTCATCGCGGCTGCGGTGTTCGCGGTACTGCTCGCTTACGCGAGCGGCTGGTTTCTTATCCGCACCACGGACCTCGACGCGACCACGGCGCTTTTCGCCAGCGTTCCCGGCGGGGCCGCGGAGATGACCATTTTGGGGGAGCGCTTTGGAGCCCGGCTCGACCGCGTGGTGGTCGCGCAATCGCTGCGCGTCATGATCGTCGTTGTGATCGTGCCGTTCGTGTTTACGTCGCTGGGCGTCCATGGAATCGACCCTTTCCGTCCTGCGCGGTTCGACGTTGACGCCGCGGGCCTGCTCGTCTTGCTCGCGGTGGCAGCCGCGGCCGGCGCGCTGCTCGGTAAGCTGCGTGTGCCGAACGCTTGGATGCTGGGCCCGCTCGCGGTGGCCATCGGTCTGACCGTGGGCGGGGTTGGATTGTCGGCGATACCTGTCGGGCTGTCCAACGCGGCGCAGGTGTTGCTCGGCTGCGCGCTCGGTTCGGGCTTCGATCGCGAATCGCTCAGGGCCGCGCGGCGTTTTATCGCGATGGTGTGCGTTTCCGTGGTTCTGGCAATTTTCGCTTCGGCGCTGTTTGCCTGGGGCGCGGCGCTCGCTGCTGCGGTGCCGATTTCGACTATGGTGCTCGCTACCGCGCCGGGCGGCATGGCCGAGATGTGCGTCACCGCCAAGGTTCTCCAGCTCGGCGTGCCGCTCGTGACCGCGGCGCACGTTGCGCGAGTCATTATCCTCGTCACAACGACGGCGCCCACTTTCCGGATGGCAAGACGCCTCACGCGGAGGTTGCGCGCATAGCATCCACATAGCGTAACTTGTCGTTTTTCCTGGTCATTTTTTTCTGCGACTGGATCGTGGTAAAGTTCGCGCCTTTACTGTCCTGAAATACGACTGGCGGTCGTATCCGTCCCGCCGTCAAGCCGTCATCGCGAGGCCCCAGCATGAATCAACCTTACGCTGCAGGCATTGATATTGACGCTCCGTCTTACGTTCAGCACCACGGCGCCAAGGAATGGGTCGCGCGCATCGCCGCGCTGACCAAACCCGACCGGATTCGATGGTGCGATGGCTCGCAGCAAGAATATGACCGGCTTTGCGACGAGATGGTCAAGTCAGGCACGCTGAAGCGGCTCAATCCCAGGCTTCGCCCGAATTGCTTCCTCGCGCTCTCGGATCCCGGTGACGTGGCACGCACCGAGGATCGGACCTTCATCTGCTCTCAGCAAAAGGAGGACGCGGGTCCGACGAACAATTGGGTTGAACCCCGGGAAATGCGCGCCGCGCTGGACAAGCTCTTCGACGGGTGCATGCGTGGCCGCACGCTGTACGTGGTTCCGTTCTCGATGGGGCCGCTCGGCTCGCACATCGCGCACATCGGGATCGAACTGACCGATTCCCCGTACGTCGTGGTGAGCATGCGCCTCATGACGCGCATGACAAAGAAGGTATGGGAAATCCTGGGTAGGAGCGGTGATTTCGTTCCCTGCGTGCATTCGGTCGGCGCGCCGCTCGTGCCCGGACAGAAGGACGTGGCTTGGCCGTGCAGCAGGGAGCACAAGTACATCGTCCATTATCCGGAAACCAGGGAAATATGGTCGTTCGGGTCCGGCTACGGCGGCAACGCATTGCTCGGCAAGAAGTGTTTTTCCCTGCGCATTGCCTCGGTCATGGGCCGGGACCAAGGCTGGCTCGCCGAACACATGCTGATTCTCGGCGTCACGCCGCCCTCGGGCGAAAAGATCTATGTGAGCGCGGCATTCCCTTCAGCGTGCGGAAAAACGAACTTCGCCATGCTGATTCCGCCGGCAGCGTTCAAGGGCTGGAAAGTTTCCACGATAGGCGAAGACATCGCCTGGATAAAGCCGGGCAAGGACGGACGCTTTTACGCGATCAATCCTGAATCCGGGATTTTCGGTGTCGCACCGGGCACCTCCGAAAAGACCAATCCCAACTGCATGGCGATGATCAGGAGCAATACGATATTCACGAATGTTGCCATGACGCCAGACGGCGACGTGTGGTGGGAGGGAATGACCGATGTGCTTCCCGCCAAGCTTATCGATTGGCAGGGGAGGGAGTGGACACCCGATTGCGGCAGGAAAGCGGCCCACCCAAACTCGCGGTTTACGGTCCCCGCCACGCAGTGCCCTTCGATCGATCCCGAATGGGAGAATCCCGAGGGCGTGCCGATATCGGCTTTTGTGTTCGGTGGCCGGCGCTCGGACACGGTTCCGCTGGTGACTGAGGCCTTCGATTGGGATGCGGGAGTCTACATCGCCGCGACGATGGGCTCGGAAACCACGGCCGCAGCAACCGGCAAGGTCGGCGTAGTCAGGCGCGACCCGATGGCGATGATTCCATTTGTCGGCTACAACATGGGCGATTACTTCAGCCACTGGCTCAAGCTCGGACGCTCGGTGCCTAAGCGCCCGCGGATTTTCTGCGTCAACTGGTTCCGCACCGACGCCGACGGCAAGTTCATCTGGCCAGGGTTCGGCGAGAACATGCGGGTGCTGAAGTGGATCGTCGAGCGCTGCCAAGGCAAGGCACACGGGGTTGAAACACCGATCGGCAGGGTTCCCGAGTTTGCAGATGTGGAGTGGAGCGGACTCGAGGGGTTCGGCGACGAGAAGTTCAGGCGCGTGAGCTCAATCGACGGCAGCGAGTGGAGGCGCGAACTCAAGCTGCAGGACGAGTTGCTTCGGCTTTTAAGCGGCCGGTTACCGCGGGAGCTCGCATTGCGGCGGGAAGCGTTGGAACGCTCGCTCGGCTGAAAATCAGATTCGTGGATAAAAAAGCCGTCGATGACGGCTTTTTTAGTTCCGTCAGTCTCGTGAGTCAACGCGGAGCCAAGCGAGCTATTGTTTTTATTCACATTTCATCGCGTTGAGCGTTTCTTTGGCAAACACTTCTAAGTTGTGGATCACCTTCCGAAAATTCCTGTGGATAGCCTGGGGAAACCAGGTGGATATCCTGTGATCTGCGGGCTGTATAAGCCGTGGATTTCTGGTGGAGAACCTGTGAGCAGCACCGATGTTCCACGTGAAACATGAGCGTTAAGGGTCGAACGCCAAAGAAACAGCGGACGTCAGTCCCGCATCCAAGCCCCGATGTTCTGCGTGAATCACTGTCTCTCGCTCTCGAATACCTTTAAAATCGGGCTTGTTTTCGTTTGCCCAAGCGATGCAGTTTCCCACCCCTTTCGACGTCATCGTAGTCGGCGGCGGCCACGCCGGCACCGAGGCCGCACTCGCCGCCGCGCGCGCGGGTTGCAGAACGCTTCTCCTGACACACAACATCGAAACGCTCGGGCAAATGTCGTGTAACCCCTCTATCGGTGGCATTGGCAAGGGGCACTTGGTCAAAGAAGTCGACGCCTTGGGCGGAGCCATGGCGATCGCCACCGATGAGGCGGGGATCCAGTTCCGTATCCTCAATTCCTCGAAGGGACCTGCCGTCCGAGCGACTCGCGCCCAGGCCGACCGTCTGCTGTACAAGAGCGCGATTCGCTCGCGGCTGGAGAACCAACGCAATCTCAGCCTGTTCCAGCAGGCGGTGGATGATCTCATCCTTGAGGGCGATCGTATTACCGGGGTGGTGACTCAACTCGGCGTGCGCTTTTCCGGCCGCGCGGTCGTGCTGACGACCGGGACCTTCCTTTCCGGCCTCGTCCATATCGGATTGTCTAAGCACCAGGCCGGCCGGGCCGGGGATCCGCCCTCGATCAGCCTCGCGGCGAGGCTGCGCGAGCTGAAGCTCCCGGCGGGTCGCCTCAAGACTGGAACACCCCCCCGCGTCGATGGCCGGACCATCGATTTCTCGGCGATGCAAATGCAGCCGGGCGACGAGCCGGTCCCCGTATTTTCATTCCTCGGGGCGCGGGAAATGCACCCGCGCCAGCTACCGTGTTGGATTACCCACACCAATCCGCGCACGCACGAAATCATCCGGGGTGGGCTCGACCGCTCCCCCATGTATACGGGCGTGATCGAAGGGATCGGCCCGCGCTATTGCCCTTCGATCGAGGACAAGATCCACCGTTTTGCCGCCAAGCAAAGCCATCAGATTTTCTTGGAGCCGGAAGGGCTCACCACCAACGAGTTTTATCCGAATGGGATTTCGACCAGCCTTCCCTTCGATGTGCAAGTCGATCTGGTGCAGAGCATTCGCGGGTTGGAGAACGCCCACATCTTGCGGCCCGGTTACGCCATCGAGTACGACTACTACGATCCGCGCAACTTGAGGTCGTCGCTGGAAACGAAGTCGATCTCGGGTCTCTTCTTCGCCGGACAGATCAACGGCACGACGGGGTATGAGGAGGCGGCAGCGCAGGGGATCCTCGCCGGCATCAACGCGGCGCTATTCGTGAAGGGCGAACCTCCTTGGTGCCCGCGGCGCGACGAAGGCTATATTGGGGTGCTCGTCGATGATCTCGTCACCCGGGGCGTGAGTGAGCCTTACCGCATGTTCACGAGCCGAGCCGAGTATCGCCTCATGCTGCGCGAAGATAACGCCGATCTGCGGCTCACTGAGATCGGACGCAGGCTCGGCGTGGTGGACGACTCCCACTGGGACGGTTTCAACCGCAAGCGCGACGCGATCGCCCGCGAGCAGGAGCGGCTCAAGTCCACCTGGGTGAATCCCCAATCTTTGCCTGCTGGGGTTGCCGAACGCGTACTCGGCAAGCCAATCGAGCGCGAATACTCGCTCATGGATCTGCTGAAGCGTCCTGGAGTGAGCTACGCTTCGCTGGCCGGGCTTGCGGAAGCGGGCGTGCCCGTCGCCGCCGATGCGACGGTCGTCGAGCAAGTGGAGATTCAAGCCAAGTACCAGGGATACGTCGCCCGTCAGCATGAGGAAATCGCACGTCAAGAGCGCTATGAAACACTCGCGCTGCCGCGCGACATCGACTACCGCAGCGTACGCGGGCTGTCGATCGAAGTGCAGCAGAAGCTGAGCCAGCACCGACCGGAGACGGTCGGTCAGGCTTCGCGCATTTCAGGTGTAACTCCGGCCGCGATCTCACTGCTCTTGGTTTACTTGAAACGCGGTATGAGCAAGGCAGAAAGATCGGCCGCATGACGGAAGCCGTAGTAGGGCGGGTGCAGTCCGAACTGCACAAGCGCCT
>Ga0066710_100005712_pt1 | contig 11420 bp, 7 predicted proteins | sample GraSoiAngelo_159_FD_79666 | JGI IMG/M metagenome (GOLD analysis project Ga0066710, IMG submission 79666) | Grasslands soil microbial communities from the Angelo Coastal Reserve, California, USA - 14_1009_16_40cm | ecosystem: Environmental > Terrestrial > Soil > Grasslands | place: USA... | reverse complement strand
TCGGGGTAAATCGGGTGGCCGCATCCGAGAAGATCAGGATCTCGTGATGAGCCTGGGCCACGGCGTGGTTCAGGGCGCTGGACTTGCCTCCGCGGGTGTCCAGGTAGATGCAGCGGATCCTCGGATCCCCCGCCGCGCGCAGGATGGCATTGGTGGCATCCGTGGAGCCATCGGAGACGAAGATCACCTCGAGGCGGTCGGGCGGATAGTCGAGCGCGCGAATATTAGCCAGCTTGTCCCTCAGCCGCGCTTCCTCATTGTACGCCGCGATGATCAGCGTGACGGGCGGCAGCTCCGCCGCGGCCTGGGCGGGGCACCGCCCGTCGCGCCGGAATCGCAGATACCGCCAGTCACGGCGAACCTGCACGAGCGAGTAGGCGAAAAACAGGACAAGCGGGTAGATGAGGTAGGTGTGCGCAACCAGCATGAGAGATACCCAGAAGGTCAGTTCGGCGACCATCACCCACGTCTCTCTACTTGGCTCCGCGCCCGAAGAGCGCGATCTTCACGGTGTCCACGAGGATCCGGAGGTCCAACCAGAAAGACATGTGCTTGATGTAGAAGAGGTCGTGCCGCATCTTCTCGGTGACTTGCTCGAGGCTCACCGAGTAGCCGTAGCGCACCTGCGCCCAGCCCGTGAGCCCGGGGCGCACCACGTGGCGGAGGGCGTAGTAGGGGATCAGCTCTGCCATGACCTTCACGTTCTCCGCGATCTCGGGCCGCGGCCCGACCAGATCCATGTCTCCTTTCAGGATGTTCACGAGCTGCGGAAGCTCGTCGAGCCTCAGCTTGCGAAGCCAGCGCCCGACCCGCGTGATCCTGCTGCCGTCGTCGCGATGCCAGATCGAATCGTCGCGCAGCTCGGGCTGACCGTGCATGGTGCGGAACTTGACGAGCCGGAAGGAGCGGCCGCGGTACCCCGCGCGTTCGTGGATGAAGAAGACCGGGCCGCGGGAGTCCAGCCTGATGGCCAGGGCGATGATGGCCATCAGCGGTGCGGTGACCATGAGCCCCACGGCGGCGGCGGCCAGGCTCATGACCCGGCGGAGAGCGAGCTGGCCCGGGGTTTTCCTGAACCCCCGGGAGAACACGAGGAACGATGGCGACAGGGCCTCGATGGCGAGCTTGCCGGTGAACTGCTCATAGGTGGCCATGCCGTCCTCGACCAGGATGCCCTGCGCTTCGGCGTCGAGGAGCTGGCGCATGGGCATCCGCCCCCGCCGCTCGGCCAGAGCCACGATAATCCGGTCCGCTTTGACCTCGTCGGCGATCTTGCCGAGGTGCTCGAGCGGGCCCAGAAGTGGATACTTGAGGGACTCGCCCTCCGGGGCCTGGCCGTCGTCCGCCACCCCTACGATGCGGTACCGGTAGTGGGGCCGGGCCTCGATCTCGTCCATGATTTTTCGCGCAAGCGGGCCCGTGCCCAGGATGAGCACGCGATCGGAGAAGGCCCGGCGCCGCACGATGAAGTAGCCGACGGCGCGAATGGGCAGCAGCAGCGCGGGGATGACGAGCACGCTGGACAGCAGGGCGCCGTTCCCCGTTCGCGTATCCGGGGCTATCGTGTAGAAGCCGGCCAGCATAAGGAGGGCCACCCCGAGGCCCTGAAGTAGCCGCGTCGCGAATTGGCTGAAGCTCCGCACGATCCGGAGATCATAGAGGTCGTTGTAGTAGAAGGCCACGATGCAACACAGGGAGAAGATCGCCGCCTGGCCCATGAGGCTTGCCACGTCCAGCCAGTCCAGGAGACGCGCCTGGCCCCACATGAAGACGGTGGCGGTCACCGCCGCGAAGAGCGCGGTGCCCTCGATGAGGACGAGGCTCATCGCCCGCCTCTGCGCCGCCGCTGAAGCATGTGGCCTACCCGCGCAACGGTACGGCCCAGCCGGCCTCGGTCATGGCCGTTGGGCGAGGTCTGGGCTGTCTGTGGTGCCCCGCCGTAATAGCCGTAGTACCCGTAGAAGCTCGCGGGTGCATGGTCGCCGCCGTTGAAGACGAGGCCGAGCATCTTGCCGCGCTCCACGACGTTGAGCGCTTCCTCGACCAGCCGCCGGGGCGTGTGATGGGCCGCCACGACCAGTAGAAAGCCGTCGATCCAGTGGGCAATGACTCGGCAGTCCTGGACAGGGCAGAGCGGGGGCGTGTCCAGCACGACGTAGTCGTAGCGAAGCCGTGCTTCCTCGAGAAGCTCCCCGAGCCGTGGTGACTTGAGCACCTCGTAGGGGCTCGGCGGCGCCTGGCCGGCTGGGATCACAGAAAGGTTGAATGGCGGAAGAGGCCGGGCGACCCGCTCCAAGGGGAGCCTGGGATCGAGGATCGCGTTGACCAGCCCGGGGCCATCCGAGCCACCGATCGCAAGGAGCCTGGCCACCGAGGGACGGCGGAGATCGGCATCCACAAGGAGCACGCGCGCCTCTGACGCCTGCGCCAGCGCGCCGGCCAGGTTGATGGCGGTGGTGGTCTTGCCGTCGCCCACGCCGGGGCTCGACACGGCCACGATACGGAGGTCGCGGGCCTTGTGGAGCTGTTCGACGGTATGGCGGAGAGCCCGGTATTGCTCGGCCTCGAAGGCTGCTGGGGCGACCAGGCTGACCAGGTGGTCGTCCACGGCTGAATCCGCCGGCGACTGCTGGAGTGTCAGAGGCTCGGCGGCGTCCACCGCCACCAATGGCTCCTGGCGCGGCGCCGCCTCATTGGCGGTGTGGACCTCCGGAACAACGGGCGCCGGCGGCGGCGCTTCCGGCGCCCTTCCTTGCTGAAGGGCGCGGTCCCGCTCCGCCTGCTCGAGCGCCTTGAAGAACTTGCTCATTGTCTGAGCAGGCTGCTCGCCACGTGGGCGAGACCGGCAAGGGTGGCGGCGGAGTGATCAAAGAGCTGACGCAGGTCGTCGCGGTGGGCGGTCATCAGCGACGCCGCGCCACCCAGGACGAGCGCCCCCGCCGCGGGAAGGCCCCAGCGGCCCGCCAGCCGGCGCCACCTGGAGAGCAGGCGCTGCGGCTTGGGCGATCGCTGCTCGCCCCGCTCGAAATACTCGATGGCCTCTTCGACGACCTTGCCATCGATCCGACGGATCTGATCCGCATAGCCGATGACCAGGCAGTGGTCGCAGACCGTGTTGATGAGGCGTGGAATCCCTCCGGAGTACTCGGCGATCCGCATGATCGCCGGATCGGAGAAAAGCCCCAGGTCCCTGGCGCCGGCGATCCGGAGTCGAGTGCGGATGTATTCGCGGGTCTCTGCCGGTGTCAGAGGAAGGATGTGGCAGCGGAGGCTAATGCGCTGCTTGAGCTGGCGCAGCTCGGGCCGATTTAGCTTGTCCAGGAGCTCCGGTTGACCGACCAGCAGGATCTGTAGCAGCTTGTCCGTGTCGGTCTCGAAGTTCGAGAGCAGCCTGATCTGCTCGAGGGCGCGCAGGTCGAGATTCTGTGCCTCGTCGAGCACGAGCACTGTGTTCTGACCGGCGCGCCGGCGCTCAATCAGAAAGTTGTTCAGCGCGATGAGTCGCTGGGCATGGGACACTCCTGACTTGGCGATACCGAAGTCCTCGAGGATGTACTCGAGGAGCCCTTCGAACGGCAGGGTCGTATCGAAGACGAAGGCCGACGCCGTGTGGCCGTCCAGACGGCTGAGCAGAGCCCGCAAGAGCGTCGTCTTGCCCGTCCCGACCTCGCCCGTCAAGAGGATGAAGCCCTTGTGCTCCTGGACTCCGTACAGGAGATGGGCGAGCCCCTCTCGGTGCCCCGGAGAGGGGTAGAGAAAGCGAGGATCGGGCGTGGAGTTGAAGGGCTTCTGCTGAAGGCCGAAGAAGGCGAGGTCGAGCGACATCGCAGCCTCAGCTCCCGTCCCGGGCGAGGAACTGGACGAGCTGCTCATTGCCGTGACCGATGAAGTAGGAGCCCCCGGCAATCAGGATCAAGCCCAGCATGGCTCCGGCTGCCGCCAGCCGGAACCGCCGTTGCCGGCGCCTGCGATCGGCCTCCGTCACGATGCGGGGAATGCTCACGAGGACCGGGACGACGCTGAACTCGCGAAGCTCCGCCGTGGAGTGGAAGGAGGTATCCAGCATCTCGGCGAGCATGAGCGCCCCGCCCCCGAGGCCCACGCAGAGCACCAGGCTCATGACGAAGAGCTTGAGGCGGTTCGGTGCGGCCGGGATGTTGGACGGGAAGGCCGGGTCGAGAATCCGGAACGTCTCTCCCTTCTGCCGCTGCTCCATGCTCTCGGCGAGCAGCGCGGCCTCGTACCGCTTCCCGAGCGATTCGTAGTGCTGCCTGGTCGACTCGTAGTCCCGGGAGACCTCCTGGAATTCCTGCTCCCGCTTCGGGGTGTTCTCGAGCCGCGTCTGATAGGCGCCGATCGCGGCGCGGAGGCGCTGCTCCTCGGCCTTGAGGACCTTCATTTCGGACTCGGTCGCGCTGAGCGTTTCCCGGAGGCGCATGCCGTATGGGTTCAACAGACCCGCGGTTGCGCCCGCTCCGCCCGCGGATGCTTCGGCGGATTCGCGCTCGGTGGCAATGAGCTCCGCCCTGAGCCGGCCGACGCTGGGATGCTCCTCGGTATAGCGGGCCCGCGCACTCGCCAGCTCCTGGCGGAGCCGGGTGAGACGCACAGTGCGCGGCTCGGCGGCGGCCCCCGGCGAGCCTCCGAATGCCTGAGGAGACGAGGCGGCCTCGGCCAGAAGGGCGGTCAGCGACTCGCGCCGCTCGGCCGCGCGCAGCAAGTTGTCGCTGGCGAGACGGAGCTGGGTGTTGAGGCTCTCGAGGGACGCGAGGTTGGCCTGCATCTGCTGGGGCAGCTCGCCGAGATAGCGTCTCCGGAACTCGCTCACCCGTGCCTCCAGCTCGTCGAGTCGTTTGCGCGTCTCGGTGAGCTGCACCTTGAGGAACTCCGCGGTGCCGGTGGCCTGGCGCTCGCGAACCTTGAGGTTCTCTTCGATGTAGAAGGAGGCGATGGTATTGGTGACGAGCGCTACCGTCTGCGGGTCGGACCCCCGGTAGGAGAGCGCGAAGGCGGTAGTGGCATTCTGGCGTCCCTCCCTGGCATTTGTCGTCTTCAGCTCGAGCTTGACGTCCTTGCGCATCCGCTCGACGAGCTCTTCCGTCGACACCTGCTTGCGAAGGCCCGGATAGAGACCGAGCCGCGTGATGAGGCTCTCCAGCCGCGAGCGGCTGAGAATTTCCTGGCTGATCGTGTGGAGACGCGTCTCGAGCTCGCTCGTCACCGTGGACGGGACGAAGGCTTCGGGTACCTGCTGCCGCTCGACCAGGACGAGGGCGGTGGAGCGGTAGAACGTGGGCAGAGCGAAGATCACGCTCAGAGCAGCAACAAAAGGCAGTGCGAAGACCAGCACGGCGAGCCACTTTCGCCGGGCCCAGGCCGCGCGCAGCCGCTCGACGGCCAAGCCCTTCTGGGGCTCCTCGTCCTCCGCCATGCGCTTGAGGTCGTCTCTCATGCGGGGCTCGATGCTTGACGATCCTGCTCCAGCCCCGCGTCCTTGATCTTATAGAGAAGGGCTCGGTAGCTGATGTTGAGGAGCTTGGCGGCGCGCATCCGGTTCCACCGGGTCTGCTCGAGGGCATCGAGGATGGCCTGGCGCTCGGCGGCCAGGGCGGCCTTCCGGGAGATGTGCTTGAGGGAAATCTGCACTTTGGTGGCCGGTGGCGGGCTTTCGTGTTTGCCGTTCGCGGACTCGCCCGGCCAGGGGCTTCGCGCGAGGACCGAGTCGCCCAGGACAATCATGCGCTTGATGATGTTCTCGAGTTCCCGCACATTGCCGGGATACCGGTAGCGCGTCAAACGTTGGAGGGTCTCCGGGAGCAGCGTGAAGCTCTCGTGCTGGAAGAGCTTCGCGTAGCGCTCCACGAAGTACTGGGCAAGAAGCGGAATCTCCTGCGGACGCTCACGGAGGGCAGGCACAGTGATCTGGAGGACGTTCAGGCGGTAGTAGAGGTCGTCGCGGAAGCGGCCGGAGGCGACCGCTTGCTCGAGGTTCTGGTTCGTGGCGGCCAGGACCCGCACATCCACCTTGATGGTGGAGCGGCCCCCCACGCGGGAGAACTGGCCATCCTGGAGGACATGAAGGAGCTTCCCCTGGAGGGCGGAGTGCAGATCTCCGATCTCGTCGAGGAAGATCGTGCCGTGATCAGCCGATTCGAACTTGCCGAGCTTGAGCTGGTGGGCGCCCGTGAACGCCCCCCGCTCGTGTCCGAACAGCTCACTCTCCAAGAGATCGCGCGGCACCGCGGCACAGTTGACCTTGACGAAGGGCCCCGTCCGGCGCACACCGAACTCATGGATCGCCCGCGCGACCAGGTCCTTGCCGGTACCCGTCTCGCCGCAGATGAGGACGGTGACGTCCGCGCGCGCGGCCTGGCGGATGATCTCGCGGACCTCGTGCATTTGAGGGCTTTGCCAGAGCGCGAGCTCGTCCTGAAGGCGGTGACCCCGGTCGTCGTGAGCCTCGCGGCCCCAGGCACGCATCGGTCGGGCGATGGCACTCTTGATCGTGTTTTCGAGGTCTTCAGGAGTGAAAGGCTTCTGGAGGACGTCATCGGCGCCGAGGGCCGCTGCCTCGGGGATCCGCTTGATGCTGCTGCCATTGGCGATGATGATGATAGGCCCCGGAGTGCCGCCCTGGACCTTGAGGCGCCGCAGAAGGTCGATGCCATCGGCCTCGGCGGAATTGAGATCCACCAGGCTCAGCACGAACTCGTTGCGGCTGAGGGCGGCGAGAGATTCCTCGACCGACTCCGCGATCATGGGCTCGTAGCCTAGGTTGGTCAGAAGGTCCGCCACGTGACGTTGGGCTACCGGGTCGGTTTCGACGACGAGGACCAGTCGCGAGGCCATCGGCTTACCTCGCATGAGTTGCCTTGCTATGCATGCCCGCAACGTCCTCCCTGTGAAACATTTTTCAGTGAATTCCGCTTCACAGCACCAAGAGCGGCCTCCGTTGAGCGGAAAGGCTAGGGGCAACTTTCGTGCCCGATGGCTAGGTCACTCTTGTCATCGAAATGCAAAGGCTTTTGACAGCTAGGAATTTCTTTTCCCTGTTTGTTGCTGATGAGTCGCTGCCATCGATGCGACGGTCTGACAAGGCGCAGCCCCTGTGCTTCTAGCTTCAGATGCAGGGCTTTTCACTCTTGCACTTGGCGCCGCCGCAATCGCCAATCTCCGAATCGAAGGCGACGGAAGTGGTTGGATATCGGTCCTCTTGACAGAAGCGAGGGATGAGCGATCTGGGCGAGTGATCATAGGCCCTAGCGCCGCGCAAGAAACGAATCGAGTTTCCGACTTCTTACACCTTTCTTTCACTTTGTGGAAATGAGTGGTCGTACTCCGCATTGACAAGGCACCTTTCCCCTGCCTATACTCCGCCGCAAACGCCGAAGATCCGTCGCAACGCCGAAGTTTCGACGACGAGGGTGCCCGTCCAATCCAGTAGTTGAAGGAGAAGCGAGAGCAGTTCGTATCGCCGTCGATGGTTGATTCGGATAGCCCATTCAAACGCCCGCAGGCTCAGCGCGTCTTGCCCGATCTCATAGGCGAGAGCGCCGGGGTTACGAATCTGCGAGCCCAGGTGGCCCATCTCCTGAGCCGCCAGAGTCACGGGGGTAGGCTACCTACCCTTCTCATCCTGGGGGAGACCGGAACTGGGAAGGGTCTCCTCGCGCATGCGATTCACCAGGCAAGCATCCGGGCCACTCAGCCCTTCGTCGACATCGACTGTGCATCGATTCCAGAGACGCTGCTCGAGGCCGAGCTTTTTGGTGTGGAACGTGGGGCATTCACCGACGCTCGGCAAACCAAGCTGGGACTCCTTCAGACCGCCAGCGGAGGGACCATTTTCCTGGACGAGGTGGGCCTGCTGCCGAAGTCCCTCCAGGGCAAGCTATTGAAGGTCGTCGAAGAGCGAGGAGTGCGCCGTCTCGGGAGCACCCGCACCGAGGTGGTCGATCTCTGGGTCCTCGCCGCGACGAACGTCGATCTTGCTGCCGCCACGCGGGACGGCAGCTTTCGTGAGGATCTCTACCATCGACTGGCTGCGGTGACCTTGATCCTTCCCCCGCTCAGAGCGCGGGGTGGGGACATTCCACTACTCGCGGACTACTTTCTTGCCCGAGCCTGCGCGGAGTACCGGCTTCCTCTGAAAGTGCTAGCCCCCGACGCCCAGGCGGCCATGCTGGCTTATCAGTGGCCGGGCAACGTGCGGCAGCTTGCGAACATGCTAGAGCGGGTTGTCTTGCTGTCTGGGGACGACGCGGTCATCAGCGCTGGGCTGCTGGCCCTGCCCGCGGGGCCCGCGGCGGCACGCTATGTGGCGTCCGCCCACCCGGCGCCGGGGCACCACAGGTCGATAATAGAGACTTTCGAGCGAGAGCGAGTAGTGGAGGCACTTCGGAGGACGCACGGAAACATCACGGCAGCTGCCGCTCGTCTTGGACTTCCGCGCAATACGCTTCGATACCGCATGCTCAAGCTCCGGATAGGATCCGAGGACTTTGGAGAGACACCAGTTCCCCCGAGCAAGCCTCCCGCCAAGATGAGCGGGAACTCTGCTGCGAGGGCGAAGGATCATGCCACGATCTCCATCCGGCCGAGCGAGGACGAGGTGATCGTCCACCACGTGTTGGTCGTGGAAGACGACCCAGCCGTTCGAAACTTCCTCACGGATCTCCTGACCGAATTCGGCCACCATGTCGAATCAGCTCGGAGCGGGAGTGAGGCTCTGTCGTTGCTGGACGAGCGCAGTTATGCCCTCATCCTGACTGACCTGCGGATGCCCGACACGGACGGCGAGGGGTTGTATCAGAAGATCGCGCAGACGTGGCCACACTTGGCTTCCCGCGTGATCTTCGTGACGGGCGATACGCCGTCCCCCGCCTTGGCCATGTTCTTCGGCGCGCGGAATGTGCCAATCATCCGAAAACCCTTCACCCGCATTGAGCTTCAGCGAGTGGTCGAGCGGATCCTCGGCCGAGAGTCCTGACAACCCGGGCGCACGCGTTCGATGCGTGCGAGCCATGAGACTGCGCAATTCGCTGACGAGCAAGGCAAGCAAGACGCCCCGCAGCACCAATTCCGCATGCGGAGAGCAGTTGGCGTGGCCCGTCGTCATGCGACCCGACTGCGCCGAGAGCCAATGACGGCTTATTTGCAGCGGAGCCTCTTAGCGGCAACCCGATTCGGCTTGAGCGCAAGCAACGTCCGCAAACAGCGTGTCAATTTGACACCTCAGCGTGTCAATTCGACAGCTCAGTGACTCATCCTAGGGATTCTGCCTGACCAGCCCATTTCACGCCCCGCGATAACTCCCCGTTTTTTCGAACGTTGCCGGAGGAGGGACCCACGGGCTCGAGTTCCGGCGCGGTTTTCGCATAGACACGTCCGAACGCGGAGACCCCTTTCCGAAAAGGGCAAACTCACCGTGAGGTGAGGACGCAAAGCCACGGGTCAGGCGACGGGCTTGACGGCCGGGCTGCCGAATAAGGGGCGCACTGGCTCGCCGGGCAACGGTGGTCTGCCGCAAATCAGGAGGATCACCGTGTCTCCAGCAGGGCATGCCTTGTACATCCTTGGGCGGCGCCTCGTTAACAGACCGCGCCCGCTCCTCCTGCTTACTCTGGTCAGTCTCGCCATCGTCATCAGCCCTTCGGTCGCCCTGGCGCAGCAGCTCAGCCTGAGCTGGGTCGACAATTCGGGCGGTCAGGCCGGATTCATCATTCAGCGAGCACCGGGCAGCACCGGAACCTCTACACAAATTGCTCAGGTGCCTGTTGGAGTGACGTCCTATACGGACAGCAACCTGTCGTTCGGAGCGACCTATTGCTACCAAGTTGCTGCAGTCAACAGTAGCGGCATTTCCGCCTTTTCCAACCTGACCTGCGCCAGTCCATCCGGAGGACTTACCCTTACAGCGGCGAAGGCCGGTGCCGGCGTGGGGAGTGTCACAAGCAGCCCTACCGGAATCGATTGTGGAGCGACCTGTTCTTATACCTACCCGGCCGGCAAGATGGTCACGCTGACGGCCACGCCCGCAACCGAATCGAATTTCAGTGGCTGGTCGGGTGGCGGCTGCGGCGGGACAGGTTCCTGTACGCTTGTCGGCAACGCGGCAGTCACGGTAACGGCGACCTTTGCTCCAGCGGCAGCTGCCGTGACGGTCAACTCCATGACGCCCAATCAGGGAACTCCTGGGACCGCGGTACCGGTGACGATCAACGGATCCGGATTCGCCGCGGGTGCGACAGTGAGCCTCAGTGGGATGGGCGTCACGGCGGGCAACGTGACGGTGGGATCGACCATGCAGCTCACGGCGACGCTGACGATTGCCAGCGGGGTGGCACCCGGGACCCGCAACCTGACCGTTGCGAACTCGGGTGGCAGTGGGGGGACACTAGCTGGGGGCTTCACGGTCGTGGCGCCCGCGACGGGCGGCTCGACCACTCCCAATCAGGCAGCCTCAGTCGCTACGGTGCCGGCGACGCTGACCTTGGCCTACAACGGCAAGCTCCGCGACCGGGTAGGGGAAGGGGAGATGGCGTTGGGACCGGACGGGGCACTGGACGCGACACTGACGGCGACGCTAAGCGCGAGCGGCGGGCGGACCGTGACAGGGCTGCGACTGGATAGCAACTGGGCCAGTGCGCCGGGAGTGTGGCTGACGAGCAGCCCAGGAACGGGGCACTGGGTGCTGGCGGCGGCGCCGACGCTGGACGGGGCAATGCTGAACGCTCCCCGGACGCTGGCGGTAAACTTTCGGGTGGCCGACGGGGGAAGCTTCGTGGTCTTCGCGGGGGACTACCTGGGCAGTGAGTTCTTGCCGGGCCGAACGTTGACACTGATCGCAACGTTTTCCGATGGCTCGACGGCGACGGCGGTAACCACCGTTGCGGCGACGGCCGCACCTGCGGCCGCCCCAATGCTGACCCTGACCTACAACGGCAAGCTGCGCGATCGCGTGGGGCAAGGCAATACGGCCTTGGGGCCGGACGGGGCGCTGGACGGCACGCTGACGGCCACGTTGAGCGCGCCCGGGGGACGGACGGTGGCGGCGCTGCGGTTGGATAGCGATGCGCCGGGGACGTGGGATACCTCCAGCGGCAGCGTGGACTGGGTCCTGGCCGTGGCGCCAACGCCGGACGGGGCATTGTTCAACGCATCCGAGACGATGGAGGTGAACTTCCCGGTGGCCTACGGGGGGAGCTTCGTGGTGTTCGCCTCGGACTATCTGGAGCGTGAGTTCGTGCGAGGCCGGCGGCTGACGCTGACGGTGACCTTTGCCGACGGCTCGACGGCGACGGCGCTGACTACGGTGCCCTAGCGCAAGTACGTTTCGGCGGTTACTGTTTGTGCGCTGCGGAACGCTCGAGCAGCCAGTCGATGGCGGCGTCGAATTCGGAAGCTTCCTTGTTCGACGC
>Ga0066710_100005711_pt1 | contig 11420 bp, 7 predicted proteins | sample GraSoiAngelo_159_FD_79666 | JGI IMG/M metagenome (GOLD analysis project Ga0066710, IMG submission 79666) | Grasslands soil microbial communities from the Angelo Coastal Reserve, California, USA - 14_1009_16_40cm | ecosystem: Environmental > Terrestrial > Soil > Grasslands | place: USA... | reverse complement strand
TGGCGACGCACCGGTATGAAGGCTATCTGAATATCGCAGCGTCGGTCCCTGTATGGCCACTAATCCGCGAACCTGCCAACTCGCTCCGATCTGGTTACGTAGCGCCGCCGGCAGTGTCAACGACACCGCGACTGGCCGGGCGTGCAGCCGCGCGCGTGCCGCGATCTCCTTCGCCACGGCCGAACCGTCGCCTCCTGGCTGCGCACCGAGCAGGTCGTAGCGGCGGCGCAGCTCCGCATCGTACCACGATGCGCCGAGCAGCGGCGTCGTCACCACTGTCACGTCGCGCCGCAAGCCCAGCACCTGCTGCGCGTACCACAGCGGATAGGTGTCGTTGTCGCCAGCGACAAAGAGCACGGCACCGCTCGGTAGTGGCTCGAGAAGCGCCACGGCCACCTCGCGCGCCATCCCGGCCTCGGGGTGCACGCGTCGATTCACCGCCGTCCAGTTGAGCGCGAGCGGAAGCGCCGCCACCACTAGCCCCACCGCTACGGGCAGCTGCGCGCGTCGCGCGACCACGACGGCGCCGTATCCGGCCCACAGGCCCCACGCCCAGAAACCAAGCGTGAAGAAGTAATCGCGATCGCGCGCCTCGTGTGGAGCGCTGTCCGGTAAAACTCCCCAGCCAAACGACGCGCCGGCCTTGAGGTTCAAGTAGGCCGTCACGCCGATCGTTCCAGCGGCGAGGAGTAGCGCCACCGCGGTCCAGCCGCGACGATCCGCGCGCCGATGCGCCATGCAGCCCGCGACTCCCAGAAGCGCGTAGCAGATCGTGACAACTACGCGTGCCACGCTGGGAAGCACGCTCGGCGCCAGCGACAACGCGAATTGCCAGTCGGCGTACTCGAACCAGTTTCCGATCTGAATCCAGAGTGGCGCTTGCCGCGGCCATATTGGAGCGACGTCGTATTGCCGCCGGCCGACGACATAGGCGAGCTGTTCGAGCGTCGCCGGGTTCCCTTGATTGATCGCTGGATCGTGCCTCGCACGAATGAGGAGAAAGCCAAGGGCGGACAGCGCGACAAGGGCGACGATGACGAAGCTGAGCGCGCGAAGCAGCGCCTGCTTGAATTGTTTCGGCGCAGACCGCGGCCGGGCCGTCGCACCGCCAATGACAACCGCCACTCCGACGACGGCCAGCGGCGCCGAGATTCTACCGGCGGCGATGGCCAGAATCCCGACACCGCCGACAGCAGCACCGATCGACCAATCGATCATTCCGTCCGGTGAGCGCGCGGCGAGATAGATCACAACTGGCGCGGCGACGAGCGCGCTCAGATGCAGCGGGACGGCGAGGGCGAGGAGATACGCCGCGAGCAATCCCCACCGCGCATCGTGCTGCCGTCCTGCGACATCCGCTACGACGATCGCGGCAATCGAGAGGGCGAGAGACGCGGCGTAGACTTCTGTCTCCGTCGCGTTTTGCCACACCGAAGTCATGCTACCCGCGGTCACTGCGGCCGCCAACGCGGCCCACGGGTATCGCGTGGTTCGCGCCATGAAAACCGCCGACAGCCCCGCCGCCGTCGCGGTGCACGCTGCGGAAAACAGGTTCGTCGCCACCGCGAATGGAAGGAACGACCAGAGTTGCCCCCATGCGGCGAGCAGAATGACGAACAGCGGCGTGCCTGGCGGGTGCGGGATGCCGAGAACGCGCGCAGCCGCAATGAATTCGCCTGCGTCCCAAAACGTGACGTCGGGTGCGAGCGTCGCGATGTACACGACCAGCAGTGCCGCCCCGGCTATGACACCGACGCGACGCACCGTCACGCGCGGAGTTCGATGCCCTGTTCGGCGACCTGTCGTAGCGGACGGCCGTTGATCATGTCACGCACCTGCGGCGGTGTGAAATTGCGCCACAGGCGGCCGTTGCTGGCGACGGAAATCGTGGACGTCTCCTCGGAGATCGCAATCACCAAGGCGTCCGTCTCTTCACTCAGTCCGAGTGCGGCCCGATGGCGCGTGCCCAACGACCGATCGATGATCGCGGCCTGCGACAGCGGCAGAATGCAACGCGCCCCGACGACGGTGTCGCCACGCACGATCACCGCGCCGTCGTGCAGCGGCGAATACGGCGTGAAGATCGTCGCCAGCAGATCGGCCGACACTTTCGCCTGCATCTCCGATCCGGACTGGACGTATTCGTCGAGTGACACGTCGCGCTCGATCGCGACGATGGCGCCCACGCCGGACCGGCTGAGACGCTCGACCGCGTCAGCGATTTCCGCAGCCACTTCGCTCGCCGGCATATGCGTGAAGAAGCGTGACATCGGCGAGCGACCGATTTGCGCCAACGTCGCGCGCAGCTCCGGCGCGAACACCACGATGAGCGCGAAGGCGGCGTACTTGAACACCTCGCCGAGCAGGTACACGATCATGCCGAGGCCGAGCGCGACAGAACCCCCGTAGATCGCGGCGAGAATCACCAGCCCGACGAGCACCTGCATCGCGCGCGTGCGGTGCAACACGAGGAGCACCCGGTAGATCGCGTAGCTCACGATCGCGATCTCCAGGGCATCGCGCCACCCGGCGTGCAGCAGCTGGATCTGGTCGAAGAAGCTCATTCGCTGTTCCCGGCGCGCGGCTTCCGGCTGCCCACTCCCGCTTCCCGCTTCCCGCTTCCCGCCACTGCTATCGCCCACGCGACGTCGAGCGCCTGACGGTGCGCCTTGACGTCGTGAACGCGAAAGAGTCGTGCACCTCGATCGAGGGCGGCGACGTGCGCAGCGATGGTGCCGGCGAGACGTTCTCCCGGTACCGCAACGCCCGTGATCTCGCCAATGAATCGCTTTCGAGACGCGCCGATGACCACCGGAAAACCCAACGTGAGAAGGCGACTGATCCCCGCGAGCACGGCCAACGAATGTGTCGAACGCTTCGAAAACCCGACCCCTGGGTCGATCACGATCCGCTCGTGTTCGACACCAGCACGCTGGGCATCCGCAATCCGATCGCGCAGCTCGGCGATGACGTCCTCCACCACGTCCTCCCCATATCGCGCGTGCACGAACGTCGCCATGTCGCGGACGTCGCCGCGCGAATGCATCAGTATAACTCCGGCCCGGGACCTGGCGGCCACTCCAGCCATCGCGGGGTCGAGTCGAAAGGCCGACACGTCGTTGATGATCGACGCACCGGCTCTGAGCGCCGCCGCCGCCACCTCGCTCTTCACGGTATCGATGGAGATTGGCACGGACGGGAAGCGCGCGCGCAGGGCCTCGATTACAGGAACGACGCGCTTCAGCTCTTCCGCCGCTGGCACCTGCACCGTCGCGTGCGGCCGCGTCGACTCGCCTCCGACGTCTAGCACATCAGCGCCCTCGGCGATCAGCAACCCACCTCGCGTCAGCGCGTCAGTCGGCGAAAAAAACGCACCCCCGTCGCTGAAGCTGTCGGGGGTGACGTTGATGATGCCGAGAATGCGCGGTTGGTCGAGCGCGAGAACGCCTGTGGCGTGGTGCCACACTGTTTTCTATGCTGGGCTTGGCTCAGGACCACCAAGCAGCGGCGGGTTCGCTCGCTTTGGCTCGAGCACCGGTGGCGTGACCGGTGCCGGCGCTGGCGGAGCGCCCGATGTCCGTGGTGGAAGCGCTTCGCCCCGCGAGAGCACCTGGATGTCATCACGCGTCAGCGTCTCGCGATCGAGCAGCGCCTGCGCGACGAGATGCAGTAAGTCGAGGTTGGCCTGCAGCGTTTCCTTCGCCCGCTCGTAGGACCGGTCGATAACCCGCTTCACCTCGGCGTCGACGAGCTGGGCGGTCTGCTCCGACACCTCGCGGCGATGTTGGATCTCGCGCCCAAGGAAGAGCTCCTGCTCGTTGTCGCCAACGAGGATCGGGCCGATGGCGTCGGAAAGTCCCCATTGCGTCACGTAGCGACGCGCGATCGCCGTCGCCTTTTGAATGTCGCTCGCCGCACCCGTCGTGACCCGGTCGTGGCCGAAGATCAACTCCTCGGCTACGCGGCCGCCGTACGACATCACCAGCGCCGCCTCGAGCTGCTGCCGAGTGATCGACACCCGATCGTCCTCGGGTAGCGTAAAGGCAAGGCCCAGCGCTCGACCGCGCGGCACGATCGTCACCTTATGCAGTGGATCGTTGCCCGCCACCTTCATCGCGCAGATGGCGTGTCCGGCTTCATGATACGCCGTCAGCCGGCGCTCCTCGTCCTTCATCACCATGGATTTCCGCTCGGCGCCGAGCATCACTTTGTCTTTCGCGTCCTCGAGATCGGGCATGTAGATCTTCTCGTGCCCGCGGCGAACGGCGAGCAGCGCGGCCTCGTTGACCAGATTCGCCAGGTCCGCTCCGGCCATCCCGGGTGTGCCGCGCGCGAGCGTGGTGATGTCCACATCGTCTGCGATCGGTTTGTTCCGCAGGTGCACCTTGAGGATGCCTTCCCGTCCCTTCAGGTCGGGCGCGTCCACGACGATTTGCCGGTCGAACCGTCCGGGCCGAAGCAGCGCCGGGTCGAGAACGTCGGGCCGGTTTGTCGCGGCGATGAGAATGACGCCGTCGTTGGACTCGAAGCCGTCCATTTCGACGAGGAGCTGATTGAGCGTCTGCTCACGCTCGTCGTGCCCGCCGCCGAGCCCGGCACCGCGATGGCGCCCCACGGCGTCGATCTCGTCGATGAAGATGATGCACGGCGCGTGCGCCTTGCCCTGCTCGAACAGATCGCGAACACGGCTCGCGCCGACACCCACAAACATCTCAACGAAATCCGAGCCGGACATCGAGAAGAACGGACGCGCGGCTTCGCCGGCCACCGCCTTCGCTAAGAGCGTCTTTCCAGTACCGGGCGGTCCGACCAGCAACGCGCCCTTCGGCAGACGACCGCCCAGCTTGGTGAACTTCTGTGGGTCGCGCAGGAACTCGATGATCTCCTGAAGCTCCTGCTTGGCCTCGTCGGCACCGGCCACGTCGGCGAACGTCACTTTGGGCGTGTCGCCTGTGAGGAGCTTTGCCTTCGACTTGCCGAACGAGAACGCTTTGGCGCCACCCGCCTGCATCTGCTTGAAGAGGAACAGATAGAAGCCGATGAGGAGCAGCCAGGGCACGAAGTTCAGAACCCACGCGGTGACCGATACGCGCGCGTCCTGCGCCGCGATCTGTACGCCGTGGTCGTTGAGCCGCTCGACTTCCTTCTCGGAGTTCTCGACCGGCAGCCGAACGGTAAACTTCCTCGTGTCGGCCCCGTTGACGTTTGTGCGCTGCTTGAAATCACCGGTCACGACCTTGCCGGCCTGGATGGTCACCTTGGCGATGTTATCGTGGTCGAGTTCGTCCTTGTACTGCGTGTACGTGATCTCCTTTGCCGCATCGCCGCGCGCGCCGGACAGCTGGATCAGCACGACGGGAATGAGCAAAATGAGAATCCAGAAGGAGAGGGTCTTCGAGAACCGTCCCCAGCTGAACTCCTTCTTGTTTTTCGGCGGCATAGTGACTGGCATTACTGCAAGCTCGCTATATACGGAAGATGCCGAAAATTCTCGGCGTGATCCAACCCATACCCCACAAGGAACTCATTTGGTGCATCAAAGCCGAGAAAGCGCGGCGGCTGCCGAAGCTGCGAGGCCACATGCTTGTGCAGCAACGCGCAAATCTCCAGCGAACGCGGATTTCGTGCCCGCAACAGGTGCAGCAGCAGGCTAAGCGTCCGGCCGGTGTCCACGATGTCTTCGACGAGCAGGATGTGCTTTCCTTCGAGATCGGTTTCCGGATCGTACAGCAGGCGGACGTGCCCGCTCGAGATCATCGCATCGCCGTAGCTCGCTGCCACAAGAAAGTCGATTTGCAGCGGCCGCCGGATATGCCGGACGAGGTCGCTCAGAAATATAAAACTCCCCTTCAGCAGCCCTAGGACGAGCAGATCGCCGTCCGGATACGCCTGCGTGATGTCCTCGCCCAGCTCAGCGACGCGCTGGGCGATCTCCTGCTCGGTGTAGACAATGCGCCGAACCGCGCGGCCGGAGAGTCGCGGATCAGCGATCGCGGTATTCACAATGGAAAGCTAACCCGGGACGGCCAGACCGCTCGACGAGGCCTTTGCTGCGCCGGACACCGGGAATCCAAACGATCTCCTCGCCCGCCAGTATGACGGGCCACCGCGCCCGGTCGTGTCCCGTGACGCCTGCGTCCGACAATAGGCGCTTCACTTTTCGCGGTGACCCTTCTGCCGCGTGCGTCATCACGTCGCCTGCGCGCCAAGCACGAACGCGGAGCGGTTGATCCGTTGGCAACCAGGCGCTCCATCGATCACCGTTCTGCAGCTCCTCGGTCGGCTGGAACGACCAGGAGCCCCACGTAATCGTGGCCGACGCGTCGATCAAGCAGCTAGTCGGTGCTGCGGCTTCGCGCCGCCGCAACTCGAATCGGTCGCGTGCGCGCATGACTTCCCACCCGCCAGATACCTGAATGCGCGAGCCGATGCGACCGGCGAGTGTGAAGGTAGCCAATCGCACTGTGCCACGGCGGTCGAGGGTAGCGCCCGCTTTTGCGGCGAGCGCCGGCCAGAGCACGCTCAGTGAATCGAAATCGTGCGGCGCCAGCGCCGACGCGGCCACATCGAGGCCATTGGCCGCCTCGCCGCGCGTTGCATGGTCGACGACGGCGTCAACGTAGCCCTCCACCTCGCGACGCCACCGCGCCGAGCGACGCGCGATCTTGAGCAGTTCGGCATCGACGCCCGGCCATACACGCCGCATCGCGGGCAGCAGGTCGTGCCGAACGCGGTTGCGAAAGAAACGCGGCGAGTCGTTCGTCGGATCCTCGATCCATGCAAGCCCCTGCGCTCGCGCATACCGTGCAACGTCGCGGCGCGAGAACCGAATGAGCGGCCGCAGGATCCCACCGTCGGCGAGCAAGCCGGCGAGACCGCGAGCGCCAGCGCCACGCAGGACGCGCATCAGCACGGTCTCGATCTGGTCGTCGGCGGTGTGCGCCGTACAGATCGCCGCGGCGCCGACGGAGGCGGCGACATCTCGCAGAAAACTCCAACGCGCCGCGCGCCACTCCGACTCGGTGTGCAACGCACGCGGGACTGTTCCCCGCTCCACTTCGAGACCGTGCGTTTTGGCCCGTGCGACGACGAGCGACGCGGCGGCCGTCGCGGCCGCACCCGTGCCGTGATCGAACGTCGCCACGGTGAGCCTGTCGCGCGGCGTGGTCGCAGTGGCGGCGTCGAGCAACACCATTGAATCGATCCCACCGGAGACGGCGAGCACGACGCGGCGCTGCTCTCGCAGCAGCGCGCGAACGGACTGCCGAACCGACATCGTGTCGCGGAGAGCCACGCGCGAAAGATACAGCGGCCCCCTCTGGAACGCCTCATTCGACGGTAGTAGTATTCTCTACTCAGCTCACCATTTCAGGAGCGACAGCTTGGAATCGCATGGGCCGCTCGGCACGTTGTGGGTCGGTATCGGACTCGGACTCTTCTACATCGCGCTGATCTGGCTGAACACGCTGCTCGGCTTCGTGCTCACACCACTGTTCATCCTGCCCGCCGGCTGGTTGATGGACGCCATCGGCCGCCGGCGCGACGACCGATCGCGCTGAGTCGTTTTCGCCGGCTGCTGGTCAGCGCGGCGATCGCGTCGCTGCCACCGCATGGCGCCGCCGCCGGACAATTCGCGCTGCGGACCTGGCTGCCCTGGCGAACTGTCGAGACGCCGCATTTCGCGTTTCATTATCCAACAGATCTCGAGGAGTGGACGCTCGCGGTCGCCGAGCGCATGGAGTCGATCGACTCGGCCGTGACTCGGCTCGTCGGCTACCAGCCAACGCGCAAGACGCAGATCGTCATCGATGATCCGTACGCCATCGGCAACGGCTCGGCGTGGCCATTTCTCGACAGGCCGATCATCAACTTTTGGGCGACACCACCGGATCCGCGCGAGGAGGTCGGTAACTATCGCACATGGGGTGAGATCCTCGGCACGCACGAGTTCGCGCACATCGCGCACCTGACGCGGCCATCGCGAAACGCGTTCACGCGGCACTTGTGGCAGGCGCTTCCCGTGGACATCGGACCGATCGCGATCAAAGCGCCGCGGTGGGTAGTGGAGGGATACGCAACGTACGTCGAGGGCCGCGTCACCGGATCAGGCAGGCCGAATGCGGCGTGGCGCCCGGCGTTCCTGCGGCAGTGGGCAATCGAAGGTCAGCTTCCAACGTACCAGCAGCTCAGTAATTGGGGGTCGTACGCCGGCGGCTCGTTTGCCTATCTGGCCGGATCGGCATACCTCGAGTGGCTCGTGCAGCGGCAGGGCGACTCAAGCCTGGTCCATCTCTGGCGACGCATGAGCGCGCGTCGCAATCGCGGCTTTGACGAGGCGTTCACGGGCGTGTTCGGTGAGAGCCCTCAAACACTCTACGGACGGTTTGCGGCTGAACTCACGGCGAAGGCGATGGTGGCGGCGCGCGAGCTCGCCATCGCCGGCCTCGACACGGGTTCGATCGTACAGCGCTTGAGCTGGGACACCGGCGACCCGGCAATCTCGCCGGATGGCCAGCGTGTCGCGCTCGTGATCCGTTCCGCCGCGCGGCCAGCGCGACTGATTATCTGGCAGACGGCGTTCGAGCCAGACACCATGCGAGCACGTCGAGATTCAGCCTTGATCAAGGCCGACCCCGAGGACGTGCCGGCAAAGTCCATCTATCCGCCGCCGAAGAAAGCGTTGGCAACGTTGCGCGCCGTTGGCGGGTTGGCGTATCAAGGGCCGCGGTTCCTCTCCGACGGACGCGTACTGGTCTGGCGCTTCACCGCGCGCGGCGACGGTACACTCACTCCTGATGTCTATATCTGGAGGCCGGATCGTGGCCGCGTCGCACGCGTGACGCGCGGCGCCGGCCTGCGCGATCCCGACCCCGCGCCGGATGCTCGATCCGCGATCGGGGTGCGGTGTCACGGCGGTCGCTGCGATCTGGCGCAGGTGAATCTGTCCGACGGCCGGGTGCGCACGATCGTGGCCGGCGACCCGCGCCAATCGTACTACCGCCCGCGCTTCGCACCCGACGGCCGCCGGGTGGTCGTAGCCGTGCAGTCGAACAACCGCTGGCGTCTCCAGATTGTGAACGTGGACGCCACGGCGGCGCGCTACGTCGATCCGGACGACGGCGCGAACCGGTATGACGCGAGCTTTCTCACCGCAACGACGCTGGTCGCAGTCTCGGAGCGGGGCGGGATCGCGAACCTCGAGGAGATCGATTTGCAGTCGGGCCGCGTGCGCCAACTGACGCGGGTGACCGGTGCCGCAGTGGCGCCGGCCCCAAATCCGGCCGACAGCTCGATCTGGTTCCTATCATTATACTCTAAAGGCTACGACGTGCGACGACTCGACCGTCCGCATCCCGTTGAGCCGGTCATCACGCTTGGCGGTGCCCTGGCGCCTGCCGCTCCCGTGGCGGCGCGAGATTCGGTGCTGTTCGGAAGGGGCCCCGTGTCGACGCCACGGCCCTATGGGCTCGGGCCGCGTCTCTTTCGGTGGATCCCCGCGCCGCAAGCCGGTACGGATGGAGCCGGCGGCGTGCTGGCGCTCGTCAGCAGCGATGTCATCGGCCGCAACGAGCTGCTCGCCCAGATCGCGGTCGGCGACGGCGCGAGCTGGCGTGGCGCCGCGCTGAGTGCGACCTGGCGTGGGACGCGCGCTCCCCACCGTTTGCTGTTCTTCGACGCAACCCAGCGACCATCGGAGAGCCGGTCAGGCGTCCCCATTGCCGCGAACCTCGACGCGCGCCTCGCTGGCGGTGCACTCATCGTCGACCACGCCGACGTCCGGGAGACACACGCGATCCGTACGCGCGTCGGTCTCAGCCTCGCGCGATTGTCGCCGCTCGTCGAGCACACAGACGCTGCTCCCCCGGACACGTTTCGCGCGAGCGCACGCGCCCTGTTCGTGTTCGATGGTTCGTCGGCTTGGCAGTATCGCGCCGAGAGTTGGCGATTGTCGGCTTTTCTCACGGCTGACGCGACCCACGGTCGATCGGGCGGCGCACCGCTGACGCGCCGCATCGCCAGCTTCGGATTCAGTCTTGGAGGCGACTTCCTCGCTCGAGTCAACGCGTCAGCGCAAGTCGGCGCTATGAATGCGTCCGCGAGCGCGTTCGAGCAGTTCGCGCTGGGCGGGTTTGCCTCGCCGCTGATCGATCGCACGCTGCTGACACAGCGGATCGTCATGCCGGCGCTGCCCACCGGTATCGCGGTGGGCCGCTCGCTCTTCGTCTATCGTGTCGCGTTGCCGGTGGGGGCGCTGACACCGTATGTATGGGCCGCGAGCACGACTCGAGTGGACGGCGACTACAAGAACTGGCACCGCGTGGTCGGCGCCGAATGGACCGCAAGCCTTCCACAGATCGCGCTTGCCGGAGTGCCGGCCGCGCGCGCGCAAGTCGGATTCGGTCGCTCGCTCGACGAGCCGTTCGCGAAGAAAAGTCGCGCGTACGCGAGTCTCGTGTTCAACCCATAACACAGTAAATGGGGTCACTGACCCGAATTACCGGCTCTGCGTGCCAACCATCGGGCGGCCTAGGCGTGAGCTCGCCACGCTCACGCAGCGGGCGGCGGCTCCGCCTCAGGCTCCTTCGCGACCCTGGATAGCGGCAGCACCGTCTCACGCGACGGCGCAGCGTCCGCGACGATCGGACTGATCATCGGACGGAATTGCTCCGCCTCGGTAGAACCGGCTAGCGCCGCCGTCGACGCTTCGCCGCCGGTGATCGTCGACAGCACGGCGTCGAAATAGCCCGTGCCCGCCTCGCGCTGGTGTTTCGTCGCCGTATAGCCAGAATGCTCGGCGGCGAATTCCTGCGCCTGCAAGCGGACGTACGCCGGCATGCCTTCCGCGGCATAGCTTCGCGCGAGCTCGAAGGTGTGAAGGTTCACCAGATGCCAACCGGCCAGCGTAATGAATTGAAACGCATACCCCATCGCCGCCAGCTCGCGCTGGAATTTCGCAATCGTGTGCGCGTCGAGATTCCGCTCCCAGTTGAACGAGGGCGAGCAGTTGTAGGCGAGGCGCTTGTCCGGAAACTCGTCATGAATGGCGTCGGCGAAGGCCTTCGCCTCGTCCAAGTCAGGCGTGTTCGTCTCGCACCAGAGCACATCGGCGTACGGCGCGAACGCGCGGCCGCGCGCGATGGCTGAGCGCATACCGGCGCGCACGCGGAAGTAGCCTTCGCTCGAGCGTTCGCCGGACACAAACTCGCGGTCGCGTATGTCGACATCACTCGTCAATAGCGTGGCATTCAGCGCATCGGTTCGCGCGACGATGATTGACGGCACCTGAAGAACGTCCGCGGCCAGACGCGCGGCCAGAAGGGTACGAATGAATTGAGAGGTCGGCACGAGGACCTTGCCGCCCATGTGTCCGCACTTCTTTTCGGCCGCCAGTTGGTCCTCGAAATGAACGCCGGCGGCTC
>Ga0066710_100005709_pt1 | contig 11422 bp, 12 predicted proteins | sample GraSoiAngelo_159_FD_79666 | JGI IMG/M metagenome (GOLD analysis project Ga0066710, IMG submission 79666) | Grasslands soil microbial communities from the Angelo Coastal Reserve, California, USA - 14_1009_16_40cm | ecosystem: Environmental > Terrestrial > Soil > Grasslands | place: USA... | reverse complement strand
GAGGCCGGGACGCTCTGGCTCGGGCTCTACTTCGACCCGCGCGACGCCGAGGATCCCGCGGCGATCGTCGAGGAGACCAGCCACTGGGTCGCCGTGGTCTGGCACGCGGCGCAGCGCCGCTCGATCTCGCCGCTCCTGCTCGAGCTCCAGGCCGAGGTCGACCGCTACGCGATTGCGCGCACTGCACGGGTTCGCGATCCGCTGCGGCACTTCGCGCAGCTGCGCCTGCGCGCCGGTCTCTCTCGCGCGCAGCGCGGGCGCTACCGCGCCGCGCACGCCGCGGCGTTCCGGTATTGCCGCGCGCTCGAGGGGCGCTTTCCGCGCCGCTCGGATCTGCCCGGCTGGCTGCGCGAGCTGCGCGGCTTCTATCGTCGGCCGCCTGCACAGAAGCTCGCCGCGGCTTGAACTTTCGCTTCAATTTCGTGATGATTCGCCCATGGCTCTGACCCGGCGCCAGCGCGAGGTGTTCGATTTCGTCCGCGGGTTCGTCGCGGAACACGGCTACTCGCCGAGCCTCGAGGAGATCGGAGCCGCGTTCGGCCTCACCTCCGTCGCCACCGTGCACAAGCACGTGCAGCACCTCGTCGAGAAGGGCTACCTGCGCAAGGCCTGGAACCGCTCGCGATCGGTGGAGCCCGCCGACGACGCGGCGCGCTCCACCGTCGCGCTGCCGCTGCTCGGCACGGTCGCCGCAGGTGCGCCGATCGAGGCGATCGAGGTGCGCGAGCACCTCCAGGTGCCGTCGTCGCTCGTGCCCGCCGGGCGCGACTGCTACGCGCTGCGCGTGCGCGGCGACTCCATGATCGACGAGCAGATCCGCGACGGCGACGTGGTGGTCGTCGAGTCGCGGCCGGACGCGCGCGACGGCGAGACCGTGGTGGCGCTGGTGCGCGGTGCGGACGTCACGCTGAAGAAGCTGTTCCGGCGTGGCTCGCAGGTGCGCCTCCAGCCCGCGAACCCGCGCATGAGCCCGATCGATCTCCCAGCCGCGGAAGTCGAGGTGCGCGGCGTCGTGCGCGGGCTGATCCGCCAATACTAAATCGCTAGCCTGGCGAAACCGTTCGATTTTCCGAGAAGCCCCTGCGTGCCTCCCCACGTCCGCCTGACCCGCGCGGTCGAGTTCTCGACCTCGCTCCGCTACTGGAATCCCGACCTCAGCGAGGCGGAGAACCGCGAGCTGTTCGGGCGCAAGGCCAGCCGCCACGGCCACAACTACCGGCTCGAGGTGACGCTCGCTGGCGAGCCCGACCCGGTGACCGGCATGGTGATCGACCTGAAGGAGCTCCAGGAGGTGATCGACCGGGAGGTGATGACCCGCTTCGACCACCGCGATCTGAACCGCGATACCCCGTACTTCGAGAAGGAGCCGCCGACCGCGGAGAACCTCGCGCGCGTGATCGATCGCGTCCTGCGCGTCGCGCTGCCGACGGGCCTCCTCTACGGCATCCGCCTGTTCGAGGACGCCGACACGTTCGTCGAGTTGATCGGCCCCGGGGGCGCCGCGTGATCGCGCTGACGCGGCGCTACCGCTTTCCCGCCGCGCACGTGCTGCGCAGCTCCGCGCTCTCGGACGCGGACAACGAGCGCGTCTACGGCAAGTGCGCGAATCCGGCCGGACACGGGCACGACTACGGGCTGGAGGTCACGGTCGCGGGCGAGGTGGATCCGCGGTCGGGCCAGGTGCTCGAACGCAACCGGCTCGATGCGCTGGTCGCCGCGCGCGTGCTCGACCGCTTCGGACACAGCCTGCTCAACGACGACCCGGCCTTCGCCGAGCAGGTGCCGACCGCAGAGAACATCGCGCTCACCGCATTCGCCGAGCTGGCGCCCGCAATCGCCGCCGCGCGGCCCGGTGCGCGACTGGTCCGCGTCCGCCTCGAAGAGACGCGCAAGAACAGCTTCGAAACCGGAGAGCACCGATGAGTGACACCCCCGATCCGATCGAGCCGCTGGTCGCGACGATGCTCAAGGAACTCGGCGAAGACCCGGGGCGCGACGGCCTCGAGCGCACGCCGCTGCGCGTCGCGAAGGCGATGCGCTTCCTCACCTCGGGCTACCAGAAGAATCCGCGCGAGCTCTTGAACGGCGCGCTGTTCGACGTCAACTACGACGAGATGGTGATCGTCAAGGACATCGAGTTCTACAGCCTGTGCGAGCACCACATGCTGCCGTTCTTCGGCCGCATCCACGTCGCCTACGTGCCGAAGGGGCGCGTGGTGGGGCTCTCGAAAATTCCGCGCCTGGTCGAGATGTTCGCGCGCCGACTCCAGGTGCAGGAGCGGCTCACCACCGAGATCGCCGCAACGCTCGAGGACGTGCTGAAGCCGAAGGGCGTCGCGGTGGTGGCCGAGGCGATCCACCTCTGCATGATGATGCGCGGCGTCGCGCAGCAGAACTGCTCCGCGGTGACGAGCTCGATGCGGGGCGAGTTCGAGGGCGACCCGAAGACGCGCGCCGAGTTCATGCAGCTGATCCGAAGCCCGAAGCCGTCGTTCGCGTGAGAGATCTCTACGAGATCCTCGGCGTCGCGCGCGACGCCGACGTGGATGCGATCCGGAAGGCCTATCGCAAGCTCGCGCGCAAGCACCATCCCGACCTGAATCCAGGCGACCAGGCCGCCGAGGAGCGGTTCAAGGAGATCTCGCGCGCGTGGGAGGTGCTCGAGGACCCCGAACGCCGGCGCAACTACGACGAGTTCGGCGCGATCTCGCTCGAGGCGGGCTTCGACGCCGAGAAGGCGCGCAAGGCGCGCGAGGCGTTCGGCAGCCGCTTCGGCACCGGAGCGCGCCCGGGCGCCGAGAGCTACGGCGAGGAGTTCGAGTTCGGCGACCTCGACGACCTGATGGGCCGCTTCTTCGGCCGGCGCGCCGAAGGCGGCGGCTTGCGCATGCGCGGAGCCGATCTCGAAGCGTCGCTCGAGCTCGACTTCCTCGACGCCGTGCGCGGCGGCGAGCACCGGCTCACGCTCGGGCGCGCGGACGACGGCAGCGAGACGATCACAGTGCGGATCCCGCCGGGCGTCGACACGGGCGGCCGGCTGCGGATCCCCGGCAAGGGCGCGCCGGGTGTGGGCGGCGGCCCGCCGGGCGACCTCTCGGTCGTGCTGCGCGTGCGGCCGCACCGCGTGTTCCGCCGCGACGGGCGCGACCTCACGTTCGATCTCCCGATCACGGTCACGGAGGCGATTCGCGGCGCGAAGGTCGAAGTGCCCACGCTCGACGGGCGCGCGACCCTCACGATCCCGCCGGACACCGACAGCGGCACGCGCCTGCGCCTGCGCGGCAAGGGCGTCCCGGATCCGCGCGGCGGGGCGCCGGGCGATCTGTTCGCGCGCGTCCAGATCCGCGTGCCGCGCGACCTCGACGCCGCCGCGAAGAAGGCGCTCGAGGAGCTCGAGCGCGCCGAGGACCGCGAGATCCGCAAGGAGCTGTTCTCGTGACGCGGCGGAGCGTCCGCACCTCGGAGGTGCTCGTCTTCCTCGGCGCGCGCGAGGAGACGGCCTTCTTCCGGCGCCTGCGCGAGGAGGGACTGTTCGAGGGCGCGGAGCTCGCGCCCGAGGAGGCCGAGGAGCTGCGCCTCGCGAAGCTCCTGATGGAGGAGCTCGGCGTGAACGCCGAGGGCGTCGACGTCGCGCTGCATCTGCGGCGGCGCCTGTTCGCGCTGGAGCAGCGCGCGCGCGCGCTCGCCGATGCGCTCGAACGGGAGCGGAAGAAGCGCTAGGTGCGCGACCCAAGACTCGGCCTCCGAGGCGTTGCGGAAGCGGAGGTCACCTCTTCGACTTCGCTCGCCTGCCTGATGGTCTTCGCTCGCCTTCGGCTCGCTGCACGAAACTTGCGCTCGCTGCGCGCGCCGCTTCGCGGCGCTTGGCGCTACCCGCGGATCGCCTTCATGTTCACGACCAGGTCGCCCGACTTCTCGAGCTCCGCGCGGCGCGCCTCGAGCCAGGCGCCGATCCGCGCGTTGCGCTTCGCCTCGAGCAGCTCGTCGCGCTTCTTCTCGACGAGCGCGTCGACGCGCGCCGGGTCGGCCTCCTTGCGCTCGAGCAGCTGCACGAGCGCGAACGCGTCTCCGATCTCGAAGATGCGCGGCGAGCTCTTGCCGGTCGCGAGCACGAACGCCGTGGCCACGACCTCCGCCGAGCTGCCGAGTCCGGCGACGAACGGGTTGCGCCGCGTGAGCCAGCCGCTGCGCCGGACCTCGATCTGGCTCTCGCGCGCGGCGTCTTCGAGCGATTTCCCGCCGCGCACCGCGTCAGCGAGCTGCTGCGCGCGCCCGCGCGCGCGCTCGCGCAGTGCCTCGCGGCGCAGGAGGTCGCGCGCGATCTCCTCGCGGACGGTCTCGAGCGGCCGCACCAGCGCTTCCTGCCGCTCCTCGAGCTGGATCAGGTGGTAGCCGAAATCCGTCTTCACCGGGCCGCTCGTCTGGCCGGCGGAGAGCGCGAACGCCGCGTCCTCGAACGCCTTCACCATCTGGCCGCGCGCGAAGAACCCGAGCTCGCCGCCGCGCGACTGCGAGCCGGGGTCCTGTGAGACCTCCGCGGCCACCTTCTCGAACGGCTCGCCCTTCTCGATCCGCTTCGCAGCCGCCTCGATCTCGCCGCGCGCGCGCGCGTCGTCTTCCGCGGAAGCATTGGGCGGGAGCGTGCGCAGGATGTGGCGCGCGCGGACGCGCTCGGGGCGGTTGTACTCGTCGCCCTTCTCCTGGTAGAGCTTCGCGATTTCGTCGCCGCGCCCCGCGATCGCGGCCGCGACCGCCTCGGCGGTGATCTCGGGCGGGTCGCCCTTGCCCGCGTCGACTGCGACGAACGCGATCTGGGCCTCCTCGAGATCGCGCCGCGCGACCTCCCGGGCCTCGCCCTCGGAGACCTCGGGCTGGCTCTGCAGCAGGGCGAGCATCTTCATCGACAGCAGCGCGAGGCGGCGGTCGTTCATGTACGCCTTCTGGCTGCCGTACACGTACTGGGTGTATTTCTCGAAGCGCTCGCGGTCGAACTTGCCCTGCTCGTTGCGGAACCCCGGATCGGCCAGCACGAGCCGCTCGATCTCGCGCGTCGTGACGTGGAGCCCCAGATCGCCGGCCGCGAGCGCGAGCAGCCCCGTCTCGACCAGCTCGCGCGCCGCCAGGCTGTCGAGCGTCTCTCGCATCGCGCGAGAGTCGTAGCGGTCGCCGAGCTCGGCCTGGATCGCGGCCTCGCGCCGCTCGCGCACGCGCTCGAACTCCGGCAACCCGAATTCGAGCGGCCCGACCTTCACGACCTCGGCCGTGGAGGCGAACTTGGACGGGCCCTGGAGCCCGAGGAAGACGACGAATACCGTGCCGATGCCGGCAATCAGGATCGCGGTCAGCCAGCGCTGCCCGGAGCGCAGAATTCGCAGCATGCGGTCGCCCTTCTCGCTCAGCTCCGGGCGGGGTCTGGTCGAAGAGAAGCCCGGAGGAAGGTCGGGAGACTACTCGAATCAGTCGACCTCGCAGCAACGACCGGCCTCGGCTCGCGCTCTGCGCTTGAAGCCCCCCGGGCAGGTTGGTAGCATCGGCGCGGGAATCCGGCGGGTGGGTAAACGGCTTTCAAATCCGCCTACTTAGGTGGTAGCCTGGGTAGGTGATGCGCCAGTGGGCCGCGCGCGGCCGAGTGGTGGCAGAGGGTCGGTGTGAACCCGTCGGCGATTTGCCATATCGGACTTGTCGTGTGGGGGGTGAACACATGATTCTCGATCCGATCCTCGGCTGGTTCTCGAACGACCTCGCGATCGACCTCGGCACTGCCAACACCGTCGTCTACGCGAAGGGGCGGGGCATCGTCGTCTCCGAGCCGTCGGTGGTCGCAGTGGCGCGCGACGGGCGCGGCGTCGACAAGGTGCGCGCCGTCGGCAGAGCCGCGAAGGAGATGCTAGGCCGTACGCCCGGCAACATCGTGGCGATCCGCCCGATGAAGGACGGCGTGATCGCCGACTTCGAGATCACCGAGGCGATGCTGCGCTATTTCATCGCGAAGGTGCACGATCGCAAGCGGCTGGTGCGGCCGCGGATCGTGATCGCGGTGCCGTCGGGCATCACCTCGGTCGAGAAGCGCGCGGTGCGCGAATCCGCGATGTCGGCCGGCGCGCGCGAGGTCTACCTGATCGACGAGCCGATGGCGGCGGCGATCGGGGCGGGCCTTCCGGTGACCGAGCCCTCGGGCAACATGATCATCGACATCGGCGGCGGCACGACCGAAGTCGCGGTGATCTCGCTGTCGGGCATCGTCTATTCGAATTCCGCCCGCGTCGGCGGCGACAAGATGGACGAGGCGATCATCAACTACGTCAAGCGGAAGTACAATCTGCTGATCGGCGAGCGCACCGCCGAGCTGATCAAGATCAACATCGGCTCGGCGTGTCTGTCCGACGAGAACGCGTCGATGGAGGTGAAGGGGCGCGACCTGGTGGCCGGCGTCCCGAAGATCCTCGAGATCAAGGCGGAAGAGGTCCGCGAGGCGCTCGCGGAAACGGTGAATCAAGTGGTCGAGGCCGCGAAGATCGCGCTCGAGCGCACGCCGCCCGAGCTGGCGGCGGACATCGTCGACAAGGGCATCGTGCTGGTCGGTGGCGGCGCGCAGCTGCGCAACCTCGACGTGTTGCTCCGGGAGGCGACGGGCCTTCCAGTCATGTTGGCAGAGGATCCCCTCACCGCTGTCGCCATCGGGACCGGGCGAACGCTGGACGATATGTCCTTGCTGAGGGAAGTCGCGCATCGTTCCTGACGCCGGTCCGGCGCAGGTGTCATGACCGAGATCCGTAGTCGGGTGCTGCTGGCCGGCTTGACCGCCCTGTTGGTCGGGTTTGCGCTCGTCAACATGGTGGTCGACCGCCGCGCGCTCGCACAGGGTGGCCGCGAGCTGTCGTGGTGGAGCGGTCTCGCGCTCGACGTCGCCGTGCCGGTCCAGAAGTTCGTCGCGATGCCGTTCGATCTCGCGCGCGGCGGCTGGAGCGACTACGTGGCGCTGATCGACGTGCGGCGCGAGAACGGCGACCTGCGCGCGAAGCTCGCCGAGACCGAGGACGAGAACCTCCAGCTGCGCGAGGCGCTGCTCGCGAGCGGGCGGCTCGACCGGATCGCCGAGATGCGCGAGGAGTACGACGTCCCGATGGTGCGCGCAGAGCTGGTCGGCCTCGACGCGTCGACCTGGTTCCGCTCGGTGCTGCTCGACCGCGGGCGCAACCACGGGATCCACTCCGGCATGCCGCTGATCTCCGACATGGGTCTGGTCGGGCTCGTCACCGCGACCTCGCGCAACGCCGCCAAGGGCATGCTGCTGCTCGACCGCCAGAGCGCGGTCTCCGCCGTCGTGCAGCGCAGCCGTGACCGCGGCGTCGTGCGCGGCACCGGCGACGGTCTCGTGTTCGAGTTCGTCGGCCGCGAGGCCGACGTCGCGGCGGGCGACGTGCTGATCACGTCGGGCCTCGGCGGCGTGTTCCCGAAGGGCCTGCGGATCGGCGCGGTATCGACCGTGGAGGACGCGAGCACGCAGCTGCAGCGCGAGGCGACCGTCGATCCGGTGGTCGATTTCGGGCGCCTCGAGCAGGTGTTCGTGATGCTGCGGCGCAGCCAGACGATGGATCTGCTCTACGCCACCGAGGGCGGCGACCAGCCCGATCCCGGAGCCGATCCCGCACCCGCCGCGAAGAGTGCGAAGAACGCGAAGAAGGGCGGCTCGTGAAGCGGACCGCCGCGATCCTCGCGCTCGTGTTCGGCGTCCCGATGCTCCAGGGCTCGCTCGCGCCGTTCCTGCCCGCGGCGTTCCGTCCCGATCTCGCGCTGCTCGTCGTGTTCGCGCTCTCGCTCTCGTGGCGCGACCCGGCCACCGGGCTCGTGCTCGCCGCGGTCTGCGGCTTCGTCGTGGATCTGTTCTCGGGTGCGCTGCTCGGGCAGCACGCGCTGCTCTCCGTGCTCGCGTTCGTGGCGGCGCGCGCGCTGTCGATCCAGGTCAGCCTGATCGGCGCGCTGCCGCAGATGATCACCGCGGCCGCGCTCACCGCGGTGCACGCGATCGGGATCGTCGGGCTCACGGCGTTCTTCACGCCCGGGGCGGATTTCACGCTGCTGCGCCTCGGGGGGGTGGCCCCGCGCGTCGCCGTCAACGCGATCTCCGCGCCGGCCGTGATCTGGGTGGTGAATGGTCTCGTGGCCTGGGTGATCGGCGAGGACGTGGGCCGGCGGCCGCTGCGGATCGCCACCACGCGGAGCTGGATACCGTGATCGCACTGGACCAGCGCGTCGGCGGCAGCAGCGACACCGACATCCAGCAGCGCGTGCCGTGGATCGCGGCGTTCATCCTCGCAGTGTTCGCGCTGTTCTTCGGCCGGCTGTTCCAGCTCCAGGTGATCCAGACCGACGACCTGCGCATCCGCTCGCTGCACAATTCGGTGCGCACGCTGCGCGTCGAGGCGCCGCGCGGCGACATCGTGGACCGCGACGGGCGGATCATCGCCACGACGCGCCCCGCATTCGGCGTGCAGCTGATCCCGCACGACGTGCGCCACCCGGACGTGGTGATTCCCGCGCTCGCCCAGCTGATCGACCGCGATCCCGGCGAGCTGCGCGCGCAGATCGGCACGCCGCGCGGGCGGCTGCGCTTCCAGCCGATCCGCCTCGCGGGCGATCTCTCCGATGATCAGTACGCGGGCGTCGAATCGCACCTGTTCGCGCTGCCCGGCATCGTCAGCGACAAGCGGCCGCGCCGCCATTACGTGGGCGGCGACCTCGCCGCGCACGTGCTCGGTTACATCGGCGAGATCCACGGCGCGCAGCTCGAGTCGGGTGCGTTCGCCGACTATCAACAGGGCGAGGTGATCGGCCAGGCCGGCATCGAGAGCGTCGAGCAGGACGCGCTGCGCGGCCGCGCGGGTGGCGTGAACCAGATCGTCGACGTCGCGGGCCGCGTGGTCGGCGACATCGACAAGATCGACCCGGTGCCGGGCGGCAGCGTGCAGCTCACGATCGATCTCGACCTGCAGCGCGCGGCCGAAGGCGCATTCGTGCCCGAGGATCCCGCCGAGCACGCGCGCGTCGGCGCCGTCGTGGCACTCGACGTCCACAGCGGCGACGTGCTCGCGATGGTCTCGAAGCCCTCGTTCGACCCGAATGCGTTCGCGGGCGGGATCGAGGCGGCGTACTGGAGGCAGCTCAACACCGACAAGTGGAAGCCGATCCAGAACCGCGCGATCTCGGGCCAGTACCCGCCCGGCTCGACCTACAAGGCGATCGTCGCGGCCGCGGGGCTCGAGGCGGGCCTGATCGACCCGAACCGCAGGGTGTTCTGCCCGGGCTTCTTCCGTCTCGGCAACCGCACCTACAAGTGCTGGAAGCACGAGGGACACGGCTCGGTCGACCTGCACCGCGCGCTGGTCGAGTCGTGCGACGTCTACTTCTACACGGTTGGCCGGGATCTCGGAGTGGATCGCCTGTTCGAGTTCGCGAACGGCTTCAATCTGAGCCGGCTGACCGGCATCACACTACCCCACGAGATGACCGGGTTGATCCCCACCAGCAGCTGGAAGGAGAAGCGCTTCAAGGAGCCGTGGATGGCCGGCGAGACGATCTCCGCGTCGATCGGCCAGGGCTTCGACCTCGTCACGCCGCTCCAGCTCGCAGTCGCGTACGGCGCGATCGCCAACGGCGGCGCGCTCGTGAAGCCTCGGCTGGTGCTGCGCGTCGCCGACGAGGACGGCCGCCTGGTCGATGTACCGGCGCCCGCGGCCGCGGGCCGCGTGCCGGTGCGGCGCGCGTATCTGGATCTCGTGCGCTCCGGGCTCGAGGGCGTGGTGGAGGAGCCGCACGGCACGGGTGCGCGCGCGCGCGTTCCGGGCGTGCGCGTCGCGGGCAAGACCGGCACCGCGCAGGTCGTGGGCCTCAAGCACACCGAGAACGTCGACGACGACAACGTGGCACCGGAGCTGCGCGACCACGCCTGGTTCGTCGGCTTCGCGCCCGCGGAGGCTCCCGAGATCGTGGTCGCGGCCCTCGTGGAGCACGGCGGTCACGGCGGCTCTGCGGCGGCGCCGGTCGTGCAGAAGGTGCTCGCGCGTTATTTCGAGAAGCGCGCCGTGCAGGACGTGCCCGCGCAGGTGGCGTGGGTCGCGGGAAGTGGATCGGGCCGTGCTGGGGATTGACCGCCGCTCGATCCAGAACTTCGACTGGACGCTGCTCGCGCTGGTCGCGCTGCTCTCCGCGGCCGGGCTCGTGAATCTCTACTCGGCCACCTGGGTGCCCGACGGGATCTCGGACGAGATGCGCCGCCAGCTGATCTCGTTCGGCATCGGCGCCGCGGTCGCGGTGCTGTGCATCGCGATCGACTATCGCCACTTCGAGCGCTTCGCGGCGCCTGCCTTCGCCGCCGTGCTCGTGGTCATCGCGATCACGATGGTGATCGCGCAGAACACGCGCGGGTCGCAGAGCTGGCTGTTCGGCGGGCGCGTGCAGCCGTCGGAGCTGGCCAAGGTGGCGCTCGTGCTCGCGCTGGCGCGTTATTTCCAGCGCTACCCGCCCGGTCAGACCACGCGCCTGCGCGACCTCGCGCGCCCGGGCGCGATCATCGCGCTGCCGGTGGGCCTGATCCTCGGCCAGCACGACATGGGCGTCGCGTTGCTGACGCTGCTGATCGGCGGCACCTACCTGTTCCTGGTGCGGATCCCGTGGCGCGCGTGGTTCGGCGTCGCCGTGCTCGGCGCGGCGTCGCTGGTCGCGCTGTGGACCTTCGTGCTCGCTCCGTATCAGAAGGAGCGGATCCTCACCGTCGTCGATCCCGACCGCGATCCGCTGGCGTCGGGCTTCCAGTCCGCGCAGTCGCGCATCGCGATCGGATCGGGCGGGCTCTTGGGAACCGGCTACCGCGAAGGCACGCAGACGCAGCTGCGATTCCTGCCCGCGCAGCACACCGACTTCGCGTTCTCGGTGCTCGCGGAGGAATGGGGCTTCGTCGGCAGCTGCGCGGCGCTCTCGCTCTACGCGACGATGCTGATCTGGGGGCTCGTAGTCGCGCGCAGCTCGAAAGACGAGTTCGGCGCGCTGCTCGCGATCGGGGTAGTGGGGTCGCTGTTCTGGCCAGCCGTGCTCAACGTCGCGATGGTGGTCGGGCTCGCACCCGTCATCGGTGTTCCGCTTCCGCTGTTCTCCTATGGCGGGTCTGCGCTGGTGGTGACCTTCGCGCTGCTCGGCCTGCTGATGAACGTCTCGATGCGCCGCTACGTCTTCTAGCCGCGATCTCATTCGTCTCTCGAACCACTTCTCCGGCGCAAACCATCGTTAGGTCGACGCACGGGCTGCCCTCCGCTGCATCTCGCCCAGTCGGTTAGGACCGCATCTCGGTTCTGCGCGAGCAGATCCTCGAAGGACTGAAGCGCCTCGAATAGGGGCGGCGCGCGGCGCGGCGCATCGCGCGCGAGCT
>Ga0066710_100005707_pt1 | contig 11422 bp, 6 predicted proteins | sample GraSoiAngelo_159_FD_79666 | JGI IMG/M metagenome (GOLD analysis project Ga0066710, IMG submission 79666) | Grasslands soil microbial communities from the Angelo Coastal Reserve, California, USA - 14_1009_16_40cm | ecosystem: Environmental > Terrestrial > Soil > Grasslands | place: USA... | reverse complement strand
TCGCCGGGGGTGGACTTCCGCATGCTGCAACAATAAGCAGGGGCGCCAGAGCGCGGCAAATTGCCGCGTCGCGCGCGGGCGGGGCGGCGGCTCAAGTGTACGGGTGGGCGGCGGGGCGAAGCGATCCCGTGCGGCTCGCGGCGGGGTAGAGCCTTCGGGCTACGCGGCCTTGCGCGGGCGCATGGCCACGTTCACGACCTCCAGGGTCGAGAACCCGTTGCCCTTGCGCCAGGCCATCGACTCGGCAAACGCGGTCTCGAAGTCGCGCGCGACGCGATCCGCGGCATGGCCGGCGAAAACGCCCTGGGGCCGGGTGGCCCTGGCCTGCTCGAACACCTGGACTGCGCTCTGGTTCGGAAAGTTCGTGATCGAATGGCCGGGACGCTGGCCGAGACCGGTCGGCCGCGCGGAGCTGAACGTGGCGCTCGTGCCGTCGGCGTAACGCGTCACGATGTCGAACCACACGCCCGCCTTGGGATGCTCGTAGATCGAGGCGTAGGACGATTCCGCCGAGTTCACGAGGAGCCGCACGGTGACGCCCCTGAGCTCGTCGATGGCGTAGGTGCCCGCATCCTCGAACCCGAGCGGGCGGAAGCCGCCGGCGATGGCCCCGACTGCGGCGCGATCCTTCCACGCGCTCTGGTCCGCCGGCGTGAGATGAATGGTGTCGGGCTGCTTTTCGAGCGCCCGCCGGCCCACGGGCTTCGCCGCGACGGCCGCGATCAGCACCCGCAACACCGGCTGCAGCACCTTGAGGGCGACCAGGATGCCTGCCAGGATCAGGATCTTCGTCATGTCACGGGCCTCCGCTTCGGGGAATGAACGAGCGTCTTGGCGGAAGGTTTCGGCACCTCCCGGGCCGGAATTGAGCGAGCCCCTGGAGCCGCCGGGCTCCGGACTCGATTCCGGAGCGCGCGCCGCGCCGCGAGGGCGGGCTGCGGATGAATCGGGTCGCCGCGGCGGCGGGCTCGTTCGCGGCCCCGGTGTTCCGCGCCGGTCGGGAAGGCGTGGCGGCCGCCAGCGGGCGTGCGATAGTGTAGCTCGTGAGGGCGCCCGCCCCCGGGGTGCCGAGCAATGGGAGGAGACGCGATGGCGGCAACCGCCGTGGCCACACCCAACGAGCGCCTGACCGGAACCTGGTTCGGCCACCCCAAGGGGCTGTTCGTCCTGTTCTTCACCGAGATGTGGGAGCGCTTTTCCTACTACGGCATGCGCTCCTTGCTCGTGCTCTACATGGTGAACTACCTGTTCATCCATCCCGATGTGGGACGGCGCGTGCTCGGGTTCGACGCGGTCAAGGGTGCGCTGGAGTCGGTGTTCGGGCCCCTGGGTGCGCAGCCGCTCTCGTCGCAGATCTACGGCCTCTACACCGGCTTCGTGTACTTCACGCCGTTCTTCGGCGGGCTGCTCGCCGATCGCGTGCTGGGCCAGCGCCGGACCGTGGTGCTGGGCGGAATCCTGATGGCGATCGGGCACTTCCTGATGGCGAGCGAGCGCTTGTTCTTCCCCGCGCTCATGTTCCTGATCCTCGGCAACGGGGCGTTCAAGCCCAACATCTCGACTCAGGTCGGGCTCCTCTACCCGCCGGGCGATCCGCGCCGCGACAGCGCGTTCACCATTTTCTACATGGGCATCAATCTCGGCGCGTTCTTCTCGCCGCTCGTGTGCGGGACGCTGGGGCAGACCATCGGCTGGCACTGGGGGTTCGCCGCCGCCGGGGTGGGCATGGTCCTCGGCCTGTGCCTCTACCTGTGGGGCCAGAAGCACCTGGCGCCCGACGTGCTGGCGCAAAAGCGGGCGCAGGTCGCGCCCGTGAAGGAGAAGATGACCCGCGAGGAGTGGCTGCGGGTCGGCGTGCTGGCCACGGTCTGCGCGCTCAACATCGTGTTCTGGGGCGTCTACGAGCAGCAGGGCAACACCATGCAGCTCTGGGCCGACCGGAACACTGACTGGAGATTCTTCGGCCTCACGGTCCCATCCACCTGGTACCAGGCGTTCAACCCCGCCATGATCTTCCTGTTCACGCCGATGCTCACCATGTTCTGGGCGTCCCAGGCGCGGCGCAACCGGGAGCCGTCGAGCCTCACGAAGATGGCGTTCGGCTGCTTCCTGGTCGGCGTCGCGTACACCGTGATGATCCTCGCCACGCAGGGCATGGCGCCCGACGCGCGCCGCAGCGTGCTGTGGCTCGCGGGCATGACCGTGATCCTCACGGTCGGGGAGCTGTATCTCTCGCCGGTGGGGCTGTCGTTCGTCACCAAGGTCGCGCCCGCGCGCATGGTGTCGATGCTGATGGGGGTATGGTTCCTCGCGAACTTCTTCGGCAACTACCTGACCGGCTATCTGGGGACGTTCTGGGAGAAGATGGGGCACGGGCGGTTCTTCATGATGCTCACCGTGCTGGGAGTGAGCGCCGGTGTCCTGATGTTCCTGATCAGCAAGCCGCTCGACAAGATCGTATCCAAGCACGACCGCGGGCTGGCGTAAGGCGGGCCCGTTACTGGGTCTGCTCGGCGAGCCGCGCGACGTGGAACCAAAACTGCTCGATCACGCGAATCATGTCGAATAGCTGTTCGACCTCGATCGGCTTCACCACGTAGCCGTTGGCGTGGAGGTCGTAGCTGCTCTGGACGTCCCGCTCGGCGCCGGAGGTGGTGAGCACGACCACGGGGATCCGGCGCAGCTCGGGATCGTGCTTGAGCTGCGCCAGCAGCTCGCGGCCGTCCATGCGCGGGAGATTCAGGTCCAGCAGGACCAGGTTTGGCCGCGAAGAGCCCTGGTGCGGCGGCTGGCGGCGCAGCATCGCGAGCGCCTCCTCGCCGTCCCGCGCGACCTGCAGCCGGTGGGAGGAGGCGCAGGCCTTGAGCGCCTCGCGCACCAGCCGGACATCGCCGGGGTTGTCTTCCACGATGAGGATGTCGAGGTCTTCCCGATGAGCCATGCGGCCCTCCTCTGCCGTCCCTGGCGGGGGAACAGCCGACTGTGAGTCATACGCCTTCCCCGACCCCGACGTCCCGCGCGGCCAGCTCCGGGTCGGCCTGTAGCGCCGGCTCGCCGGCGGGCAGCGCGAACGAGAATTTCGAGCCCCGCCCCGGAGTCGACTCCGCCCAGATCCTGCCACCGTGACGCTCGGCGATCCGCTTGCAGATCGCGAGACCGATCCCGGTGCCGCGGTACTGCTTCTTGCTGTGGAGTCGCTGGAACACGATGAAGATGCGCTCGAGGTGGCGGCGCTCCATGCCGATGCCGTTGTCCTCGACGGAAAAGATCCACTCCGACCCGGCCCGCTCCGCGTGCACGTGGACGAGCGGCGAGTCGCGGTGGAACTTGAGCGCGTTGCTGATCAGGTTCTGGAACAGCTGGGTGATCTGCTTGGCGTCGGCCCTGATGCGTGGCAGCGGCTCATGGGTCACGGTGGCGCCGCTGCGCTCGACCGCGTGCTGGAGGTTCTTGAGGGCGCGGTCGAGCGCTTCGTCACACGAGACCGGCTCCACCTCGAGCTGCGCGCTCCCCGCGCGCGCGTAAGCCAGCAAATCCTTGATGAGCGCCTCCATCCAGGCGGTGCCCTCGTTGATGAACGCAAGGTACTCGTCGGCCTCGGCGCCGAAGCGGCCGCGATAGCGCTTGGCCAGCAGCGCGGTGAACTGCGACACCGAGCGCAGCGGCTCCTGCAGGTCGTGCGAGGCCACCGAAGCGAACCGCTCGAGATCGGCGTTGGAGCGCCCCAGCTCCTTGGTCTGGTGCTCGAGCGCCCTCTCGATCGCGGCTCGCTCGGCGATCTCGCGCACCAGCTCCGCATTCGTGCGCCGGAGCTCGGTGGTGCGCTCCGCCACGCGCGCCTCGAGCAGGGCATGCGCCCGCCGCAGTTCCTCGTCGGCGCGCCGGCGGTCGGTCAGATCGCGCATCACTTGAGCGAACCCCACGAGCTGGCCGTGCTGGTCGTGCACGGACGACAGCACGACGTTGCCCCAGAACCGCGACGCATCCTTGCGCAAGCGCCAGCCTTCGTATTCGATCGGCGCCTGCACCGCCGCCGCGAGATGCTCCCCGGACTCTGCGTCTCGATCCTCGGGAAGGCAGAACCGCGAGACGTGCTCGCCCAGGATCTCGCCGGCCTCGTAACCGGTGATGCGCTTGGCGCCCGAGTTCCAGCTGGCGACGCGACCCGCGGGATCGAGCGTGACGATCGCATAGTCGCGAACGCCGTCGACGAGGAACCGGAACCGCTCCTCGCTGCGGCGCAGCGCCTCCTCCGCGTAGCGGCGCTCGGTCACGTCTTGAACGGCGCCGATCAGCCGCCGCGGGCGGCCGGCGACGCGCTGCTCCTCTCCACGGATCTCGAGCAGGCGTTGGGTTCCGTCGGCGCGCACGATGCGATAGCTGTGGTCGAACGCCGTCCGCGTGTCGCGTGCGCCGGCCAGGACGTCGCGCAGCGAGGCCCGATCGTCCGGGTGCACGTGGCCCAGGAACGTGGCCGTGTCCGTCGTGCGATTGCGCTCCGGCCACCGGAAGATGCGCAACAGCTCCTCCGACAGCGTCCAGCGGCCGGTGGCTGGGTCCCATGCCCAGCTGCCGACTCCCGACATGCGCTGGGATTCCTTGAGCAGCAGGTCGCTTTCCGCGCGCAGCGCCTCGGCCTCGCGGCGATCGTCGAACTCGCGCACCAGCGCCTCGTTCAGGCGCTGGAGCTCGAGCGTGCGATCCCGCACCCGCTGCTCGAGCCCGCCCAGCGCGCGTCCCAGCGCGGTCACGGCGTGGTCGCGCTCGGCCAGCGCCGCCGCGAGCAGCAAGTCGGTCAGCGACACCGCCGCGAGGAACCCCTGGAAGTGAAAGAAGCGCTCGCCCACCGTGACGGACTGAAACGGATCGTCGCTGATGACGCGCCAGCTCATGAATGCGATCAGCGTCAAGTTTGCGACCGCCACACCCTGAATCCCGAACCGCATCGCCGCCCACACCGCGACCGGGAACACCACGTACAGCCGGACGTTGTGGCTCACCTCCGCCGGCCACCACTGGCCGGTCAGCACCTGGACCGCCACGACGAGCACCGACAGCAGCACCAATCCTTCCGGGATGCGCGACAGCTCGAAGCGTGGCCGAATGTCCCGCCACGCGAGCCCCAGCGGGGCGATGATCAGGATCCCGATCGCATCGACGAGCCACCACTGCAGCTCGATGCTGCCGGAAGTCCCCGGGGGAATCCGTCCGGCTTGGAGCAGGACGCTCGTCCCGATCGTGGCTCCGATCAGCGTCGAGACGAACGCGGCGAGCGTGAGCCCCAGCACGTCCCGCACGCGCTCCAGCCCCGGTTCGCTCCTGCGGAACGCCCGGAACAGCTCGTTTCCGATGACGGCCTCGAGCGTACCCGCGAGCGCCAGCTCGCCGGACGCTGCGAGCGGCAGCCTCAGGCTCAGGTTCGCCGCCAGTCCCCCGATCGCGACCGCCGGCCACAGGCCGCGGCCGCCGAGAGCGAGACCTACGAGCGCGATGCCGGCGGGGATCCCGACGAATGACGCGAATCCCAATGTGTCGGTGGCGTGCGGATCCAGCCGGCACCCGATCCCGTAGGCGATCGCGAGCACGATCCCCAGAAGCAGCTGGCGGTTCCTGGGGAGAGGGCGGTGGTGAGGTTCCTCGGGGGCGTTTCCCGGCATCATCAATTGAGCACCACGGTGGACTCGGTCTCGAGCAGGCTCGACACAAGCTGTTCGGGGGCCACGGGATGGCCGAACAAGAACCCCTGCATCTCGTCGCATCCCTGGGTGGTCAAGAGCGTCCGCTGGTCGTGCGCCTCGACGCCCTCCGCCGTCACCCTGAGCCCCATCCCGTGCGCCATGGTGATGATGGCGGCGACGATCGCGGCGTCGCCCGCGCTGCTCGTGATGTCGCGCACGAAGGATCGGTCGATCTTCAAGGCGTCGATCGGGAAGTTCCGCAGCCTGCCCAGCGACGAGTAGCCGGTGCCGAAATCGTCGATCGCGATGCCGATGCCCATGTCGTGGAGCCCGCGCAGCGTCTCGCTGGTCTCGAGCTCGTTGCGCATCAGGCCGCCCTCCGTCAGCTCGAGTTCGAGCCAGCGCGGCGAGAAGTGCGTGTCGCCCAGCGCCCGTTCCACGGTGCTCTGAACCCGGCGGTGCCCGAACTCGCGGCTCGACAGGTTGACGCTCAGTCGGAGCGGTGCGCCCGGCCGCGTCCCGTTCCACTCGCCGACCTGGCGGCACGCGTGGTGCAGCACCCATTCTCCGATGGGCACGATCATGCCCATCTCTTCGGCGAGCGGGATGAAGCGCGATGGATAGAGCAGCCCGAGCTCGGGATGGTTCCAGCGCACCAGCGTTTCGACGCCGCACACGGTCCAGTCGCCGGCGTCGACGCGCGGCTGGTAATGCAGCACGAACTCGTCCTGCTCCACCGCGCGCCGCAGGCCTTGCATCACGTGCAATCGCTCCGGCATGGGCTGGTGCGGCGAGCCGGAATAGAACAGCGCGGCTTCGCTGCCCTGCTGCTTCGCCTGGTACATGGCGGCGTCCGCGCACCGCAGCAGCACCTCCGCGTTGTCTCCGTCCCACGGGAACAGGCTGATCCCCATGCTGGCCGACACCGAGATCTGGCGGCCGCCGATCGACATCGGCGGCGAGATCGCGTGCATCAGCTTGTTCGCGAAGCGCTGCACGTCGTCCACGCTCGACACGTCGGGCAGCAGCACGGTGAACTCGTCGCCGCCGATGCGCGCCACCGTGTCGCTCTCGCGCACGCACGCGCGCAGCCGCGACGCGACCTCCAGCAGCGCTTGATCCCCGACCGAGTGGCCGAACGTGTCGTTGACCGGCTTGAAGTGGTCGAGGTCCATGAACACCACGGCCAGCAGCCGGTTCGCGCGCCGCATCATTGCGAGCGAATGCTCGAGTCGGTCCATCAGCAGCCGGCGGTTCGGCAGGTTCGTGAGCCCATCGTGGTGGGCGAGGTGATGGATGTGCTGCTCGGTGCGCTTGCGCTCGACGGCGTAGCGCAGGGCGCGGGTGAGCAGGGCGCCGTCGCCCTCGCCTTTCATCAGGTAGTCCTGCGCGCCGTTCTGCACCGCCTGCAGCGCGAGCGTGTCGTCGTTGTGCCCGCTCAGGACCACAATCGGAATGTCGGGCACCGCCGCCTGCACCGGTGCCAGCGCGTCGAGCCCCATGACGTCGGGCAACCCGAGGTCGAGCAACACGACGTCGAAGCTCTCCGACCGGAGCAGGTTGAGCGCTTCACCCAGCTTCCATGCGTGCACGAGATCGACGTTGGACCGCTGCGTTTCCCGCAGCATCTCGCGAACCAGGCGAGCGTCAGCGTCGCTGTCCTCGACCAACAAGACCTTCATACGTCCCCGCAGTTTCCGCGGCCGCGTCGTACGCTATTCGAGGTCGATCGTCCAGCCGAACCTCGAACGGGCCACAACCTCGGGTGCACCGGAGCGCCTGTCAACGGAATCGTGCATTTTCCTGCGCGAGGCCAATGCAGCGAGTCCCCCCGCGTGCAACATGCGTGGTATCGGGTGACCTCACCCGCTTCTTGAGTGTGAAATGCACGGGCGGCGGGATGCCGTCACGGCCGGCGGGAAGCGGGACGCCGGCCCTGGATCGAGGCGCATGCGGCCGGCGCTGGCGCACGGCGCGGGCAGGCGCGCGGGGCGGGCGCCGTGCGCGGAACGAGTCGGATCGGCGCGTGGGGCGGCTACGCGCTGCGCTTGCCCGCCAGCCACTTCTCCCGGCCCACGAGCAGCAGCAGCAGCGTCAAGGCCGCGAACGGGATCAGCGACAGCGCGTCCGCGTGCGGGCCGCCGAAGAACGGATTGCGGGCGCGCCCCCAGGTCGTGAGGCTCCGGTCCACGTTCTCGAACACGCCGGCCATGAACGCGATGAGGATGCCCGCGATCGCGCCGCCGGCGATGTAGCCCGAGGCCATGAGCACGCCGGGGCTCTTGTCGGCCTCGGCCGCGAGCTCTTCCTCGCTCAGCTTGTGTGCGGCGAGCTCGCGGCGGCGCGCGCGGTCCACGAACCAGCGCACCAGGCCGCCAACCCAGATCGGCGAAGAGGACGACAGCGGCAGGTACAAGCCCACCGCGAACGCCAGCGACGGGACTCGCGCCATCTCCAGCACGATCGCGATCATCACGCCGAAGAGCACGAGGCCCCACGGCAGCTTGTGATCGAGGATGCCGCGGATGATGTACGCCATCAGCGTGGCCTTCGGCGCGTCGAACTTGCGCACCTCGGTTCCGTCGGGACGCCGGGTCTCGGTGCCGTTGATCCCGGGATCCACGAGCCACACCGCGCGGCCGCGGTCGTCCACCAGGTACTTGCCGGCCGGCCCGCCCACGTCGTCGGTCTTGTGCCACACCCGGTAGCTGCGGGAATCGTCCCTGGCCTGAACGCCGCGCAGCGATTCGCGGCCGGCGGGAAGCCGGGCGACGTCGGTCGTGAGGCCCAAGGCCGCCGGAACGTAGACCGTGGCGGCGTCGTTCAGCTTGAGCAGGATCGGTCCCAGCACCAGCGCCGACACGAGTGCCCCGATCATGATCGAGATCTGCTGCCACCGCGGCGTGGCGCCGACCAGGAAGCCGGTCTTCAAGTCCTGCGAGGTGGCGCCGGCGTTGGAAGCCGCGATGCACACGATGCCGCCCACCGACAGTGCCGTGACGAAGTAGTCGTGGCCGGTCCAGCCCACCGCCAGGAACATGAGGCAGGTGAGCAGCAGCGTCGCGACGGTCATCCCCGAGATCGGGTTCGACGACGAGCCGATCTCGCCCGTGAGCCGGGACGACACGGTCACGAACAGGAACCCGAACAGCACGATCAGGATTGCCCCCAGCACGTTCATGTGCAGCGGCCGCGCGGCGATGATGGCGAGCACCAGGAGCCCGATCCCGGCGAACACCACCTTCATCGACAAATCGTGCTCGGTGCGGTGCGGGTCGACCTCGCCGCGCCGCGCGCCCACGTCGCGCATCCCCTCGCGCAGCCCGTGCCAGATGACGGGGAGCGAGCGCAACAGGCTGATGATGCCGCCGGCGGCGACCGCCCCCGCGCCGATGTACAGCACGTAGGCGCCGCGGATCTGGTTCGGGCTCATCTGCCCGATCGGGATCGTGCCAGGCAAAAGCGGCCCCGATAAGGCCTCGCCGAAGAACTTGATGAGCGGGATCAGCACCAGGTACGCGAGCACCCCTCCCGCGCACATCACCGAGGCGATGCGCGGGCCGATGATGTAGCCCACGCCCAGCAGCTCGGGTGAGATCTCGCACGACACCGAGCCGGCGTTGTACGGCGCGCCGAACACCTTCTCGGGGACGTCCTTCCAGCCCTTGAACGCCACCATCGCGCTCTTGTACAGGAGCCCGATCCCGAATCCGGTGAAGATCGTGCGCGCGCTGAGCTGGCGGCCCAGTCCGCGGGCCTCCAGCGCCTTGGCCGCGGGCGACGCCGCAGCGCGCGATTCTTCCGACGCCCCGGCCTTGAGCACCTCGGCGCACGCCGTGCCCTCGGGGTACTTGAGCCGGCCGTGCTGCTGGACGATCAGCGCGCGGCGCAGCGGGATCATCATCAGGATCCCGAGCAGAGCCCCGAGCGCCGCCACGAGCATGACGCGCGCGATCTCGAGGTTGAACCCGAGGATCATGATGGCCGGCATCGTGACGCCCAGGCCGAACGCGATCGACTCGCCCGCCGAGCCCGCGGTCTGGACGATGTTGTTCTCGAGGATCGTCGCGTCGCGAACGCCGAGCTTGGAGGCGAGCCGGAACAGCGTGATCGAGATCACGGCCACCGGGATCGAGGCGCTCACCGTGAGCCCCACCTTCAGCACGAGATACAGCGACGAGGCTCCGAACACCATGCCCAGCACCGTCCCAAGCAGCACGGAGCGCGCGTTGAACTCGCGCAGGTTCGTCGCGGCCGGGATGTACGAGGCGAACGGCGGGGGCGGTGTTTCCGGGACGGCTTCGAGGCGCGGCGCGGTGCTCATGGGCGTTTCCCTTACGGAAGCTCGCGGCTCGGGACAGCGCGGCCGCCGTGGCGTAGACATGGCGCCCGGAATCCGAACGCCAGGGACACGAGACGACACTAGGAGCGCGCCGCCGGGAACGTCAATGCCGCACCGCGCGGTCCGGAACGGGCCCGAAGGCGCCCCCCCCAGATCCGAAGCTCGGGCCGCGCCGTTCCCGGCGCCCGGTGCCACCGGCTTTTCATTCCCGGCGGGGCGGCGCGGTTGCGCGGCAGCGGGTGCCAGGGCTAGGCTGCGCGCGAAAACGGCGTCGACTCCCTCTCCCGCCCATGCACGCAAAGGCCAATTCCATGACGGCGAACGCGAAGCTGCAGGCCTGGGTCCAGGACACGGCGGCGATGTGCCGGCCGGAGCAGGTGGTGTGGTGCGACGGCTCGCCCGCCGAGTACCAGGCCATGCTGCGGCACATGATCCTGGCCGGCACCGCGATCCGGCTCGATCCGAACAAGCGCCCCAACAGCATCTTCGTGCGCTCCGATCCGGCCGACGTCGCCCGCGTCGAAGAGTTCACGTTCATTTGCTCGCGGAGCAGCGACGACGCGGGTCCCACGAACAATTGGCGCGATCCCGACGAGACGCGAAACCTGCTCACCGGTCTGTTCGCGGGCTCGATGCAAGGGCGCACCATGTACGTGATCCCGTACAGCATGGGGCCGATCGGCTCACCGATCGCGAAGATCGGCGTCGAGATCACCGACTCGCCCTACGTCGTGGCCTCGATGCACATCATGGCGCGCGTCGGCACGAGGGTGCTGGAGGCGCTGGGCCGCGACGGCGAGTTCACGCGCGGGCTCCACTCCGTGGGCGCGCCGCTCGTCGGCAACGTTCCCGACACGCCGTGGCCGTGCAACTCGGCGTCCAAGTACATCTGCCACTTCCCGGAGCCGCGCGAGATCTGGTCGTTCGGCTCCGGTTACGGCGGCAATGCGTTGCTCGGCAAGAAGTGCCATGCGCTGCGCATCGCGTCGGTGCAGGCGCGGGAAGAAGGCTGGCTCGCCGAGCACATGCTGATCCTGGGGCTCACGAACCCGGAAGGGAGAAAGATCTTCATCGGCGCGGCGTTCCCATCGGCGTGCGGCAAGACCAATCTCGCGATGATGAACCCCACGCTCCCGGGCTGGAAGGTGGAGGTCGTCGGGGACGACATCGCCTGGATGAAGTTCGGCGCGGACGGCCGGCTGTACGCGATCAACCCCGAGGCCGGCTTCTTCGGCGTGGCGCCGGGCACCAGCATGAAGAGCAACCCCAATGCCATGCTCACCGCCCGCGAGAACTCGATCTTCACGAACTGCGCGATCACCCCGGACGGCGACGTGTGGTGGGAAGAGATGACCGACACGCCTCCCGCCGAGCTCACGGACTGGCTGCGCCGGCCGTGGAC
>Ga0066710_100005706_pt1 | contig 11423 bp, 9 predicted proteins | sample GraSoiAngelo_159_FD_79666 | JGI IMG/M metagenome (GOLD analysis project Ga0066710, IMG submission 79666) | Grasslands soil microbial communities from the Angelo Coastal Reserve, California, USA - 14_1009_16_40cm | ecosystem: Environmental > Terrestrial > Soil > Grasslands | place: USA... | reverse complement strand
GTCTTGCGTGTTGACATCGAGATCCTCCTAAAGGAGCGCCAGAATCTCCGTCTGCAGCGGCCCCGTGACCACCGCATCGTGACTGCGCACGATCATGTTGATTTCGCTTCGGACGCCGAAGTCCTCGAAGTATACGCCGGGTTCGATTGTAAAACCCGTTCCGGGAAGAAGACGCCGATCGTCGTGCGTCTCATAGTCGTCCATGTTGACGCCGTTGCCGTGAACCGATTCGCCCAGGCTGTGACCCGTCCGATGCAGGATATGATCCCCGTAGCCGGCCTCACCGAGCACAGCCGACGCTGCGCGATCGACCTCCCAGCCGCGGAGCTCGCGGCCTTCGCCCGCCGCCTGGCGCACCAGGCGAACGGCGGCGTCGCGCGCACCCGACACCGCGGCGAACGCCTCGGCAAACCGCCCGGGCACCCGACGGCCCGTGTATCCCATCCACGTGATATCGGCAAACACCGCGCCGGGTCGGTCCAGCTTGCCCCAGAGGTCGAGCAGCACGATCTCCTCGGGACCGATCCGGCGATGCACGGTTGCCGTCGGAAGATAATGCGGCTTGCCAGCGTTGGCTTCTACCGAGACGATCGGATCCGAATCGCTGACGAGCCCCTCCTCGCGAAACCATCCGGCCATCAACTGCTGGATGTCGTACTCGGTCGTCGGCGTGCCCGATTCGATCCGCTGGCGAATGACGTCAAAGGCGCGATCCTTGACGCGGTAGAGCTTTTCCGACGCCTGCCCGTGCGTCTCGATCGCGACGGCGTCCCAGCCCGCCACGAACCGCTGGACGAGATCACCCGACGAAACGACCTCCACGCCGAACTGCCGGACGAGCTCGACGGTTCCCGCATCGACCCGCGAGATGTAGGGGATGGCGCATTTGGGCGAATATTCCATTGCGACGCGCCGCGCGCCGGCGAGCAGCCGCCCCAGGCTCCCCTCGAGCTCGTCCTTGCCTGAATAGCGGTCGGCCGCGCCGGGCAAATGCGCCAGCGCGTCGCGCTCGATCGAGTGCACCAGGCCGCGCGGCTCGCCGGCGGCCGGAATCAAGTAGTACCAGCGCCTCGTCGCTAGGTGCCCGCCCTGCCGGCCGACGCCGGTGAAGTCGCCGGCGATGGGATTGAGGCCGCGGAAATCGTACAGAAGCCACGCATCGATGCCGTCGGCCTTGAGCGCCGCTTGCACGGCGACGATATCCAACTTTGCAGTCGGTGGTTCCGAGGCAGGTGTCTGGACTGCGGCAGCCTCCCGACTCATCCCATCAAGTATAGCCTGCTCGGGCCCCCGGGCACGTCAGAGGCGGAACACGACATAAAGAGCGGAACACGACATAAAGATTTGAGCCGGCAGACTATAATCGGCTGACGGTCGTCTTTGCTCGCAACATTGCCATTTTGAGCTCGTAAGTGAGATGGTGCGATGAAGTTACATACACGAATTGCGGCACTCTTCATCCTGACGGCCGGCGCGACGCTCGGCGCCGGGCAGACGCAACCGCCGGTCCCGCAGCCGCCGACCTTCAAGGTCGAGGTCGACTACGTCGAGGTCGATGCCCTCGTCACCGATCAGCGCGGAAACTTCGTCCGCGACCTGAAGAAGGAAGACTTCCAGGTTCTCGAGGACGGCAAACCGCAGACAATCGCCACTTTTTCGATCATCGACATTCCGACCGAGCGTGCCAACCGGCCGCTCTTCGCAAGCCAGCCGATCGAGCCTGACGTGAAGACCAACGCACAACCATTCGACGGCCGCATCTACGTCATGGTGATCGACGATCTGCACACGACCTTCGGGCGATCGCAGCGGGTCAAGGCGGCCGCGAGGCAATTCATCGACCGTCATCTCGGCGCCAACGATCTGATGGCCGTCGTCCACACCAGCGGGCCGACGGACGCGAGCCAGGAATTCACCAGCAACAGGCGGCTCCTGCGGGCAGCCGTCGACAGAGTGATGGGCCGCAAGGTGGCGTCGTCGACCGTGACGCGAACAGACGAATACTACCGCCAACAGAGCCTCGGCATGCGCCAGGCCGGCAGTCCGGTGAACGACCCGGAAGAGGCGGAGCGCGGCTTCAATGCGAGGTCGACGCTGCGGGAGCTGAAAGAGGTCGCCGACTGGTTCGGCAACGTCCGGGGACGCCGCAAGACGATTCTTTTCGTCAGCGAGGGGATCGACTACGACATCACCGACGTGTTCAACAACAGATCGGCGTCGACCATCCTCGACGATACGCGCGACACCATCGCTGCGGCCACCAAGTCGAACGTCAGCATCTACGGCATCGATCCGCGCGGGCTTACCGATCTCGGCGACGAGTCGATCGAGGTCCAATCATTCCCGGACGACACGTCGCTCGGCATCGGCCAGTCGTCGTTTCGAAGGGAGATCCAGCTGTCGCAGGACAGCTTGCGTGTGCTCTCAGATGAGACCGGTGGGTTCGCCGTCGTCAACAAGAACGATTTCTCGACCGCCTACGACCGGATAGTCCGAGACAACAGCTCGTACTACGTGTTGGCGTACTATCCGCCAAACCCCAAGCGCGACGGCCGCTTCCATCGGATCGACGTGCGCGTGACGCGTCCGGGCCTGACGGTCGCACGCGCGCGCCGCGGCTATGCGAATCCCAGAGGGAAGGCCCCCGTTCCGACCGCCGCCGCCGCGAGCAACCAGCCGAGCGCCGAAGTCCGCGACGCCCTGAACAGTCCGTTGCCGGTGAGCGGGGTCACGATGCACGTCTTCGCGGCGCCGTTCAAGGGGACCGAGTCAAACGCCTCGGTACTCGTCGGCACCGAGATCCGGGGACGCGATCTCAAACTGGACGCGAACGACAAAGTGGAGGTGTCCTATCTCGCGATCGACGCGAAGGGAAAGGTTCGCGGCGGCAGCACCGATTCGCTGACGCTCAATTTCCGGCCGGAAACCCGGTCACGCGTGGAACAGACGGGCGTCAGAATTCTCAGCCGCCTCGACCTTCCGCCCGGACGATACCAACTGCGGTTCGCCGCGCGCGATTCAAGCGCCGGCTCGATCGGGTCGGTGCTCTACGATCTCGAAGTGCCGGACTTCTACAAGGGTCCGCTCGTCATGAGCGGTCTTGCGCTGACGTCGACGGCGGGCGCGGCGGAGCTCACGCCGCGGCCAGACGAACAGCTCAAGATGGTGCTGCCCGGTCCGCCGGCCGGGTTGCGGACCTTTTCGCAGGACGACGGGATCGTCCTTTTCGCCGAGGTGTACGACAACGAGGCGGCGTCTCCTCACAAGGTGGACATTACCTCGACGGTCACCTCAGACGACGGCAAGGTGATGTACAAGACCGACGAAGAGCGGTCGTCGACGGACTTGTTGGGCAAGCGCGGCGGATACGGCTACACGGCACAAATTCCGCTCAAGGATCTGCCGCCCGGTTCGTATGTGCTCAAGGTCGCGGCGCGATCGCGCCTCGGGCAGGGCGCGACGGCCGGTCGCGAGCTGCAGTTCACGATCGTGCCGGCGCAGGCGCCGCCGCGGTGAGAGGCCACATGTTGCTGTTTGCGTTCTTCGCGTTCTTGCAGGGTCCGACCTCAGGCAGTCCGATGAAGACGCTCGATGTGGGGGTGGAAAGTCAAATCCAGGAACCGCACCAGCTGACCGCGCGCACCGCCGAGGAGTGGGCAAAGCTGTGGCGCGAACACGCTGGAGAGCGCGCCCGGCCGTCGGTGAATTTCGCGCGCGAGATGGTGGTCGGCGTGTTTCTCGGCAGTCGCCCGACCGCAGGATTCGGGGTTCAAATCGTGAGCGCCCGCGTGGATCGCGGCACGCTCGTCGTGCAGTATCGCGAGACGCGGCCGCCAGGCGGTTCGCTCACCGCACAGGTGCTCACGTCGCCCTATCAGCTTGTGACGCTTCCCAAGCGCGCCGGGGACATCCGGTTCGAAAAGATCGAGTAGGGGGGCGGAGGACCCCATTGGGTCCGCCCTACCTCTTTTTGGCCGGCTTGGCGGCTGCCGGTTTTGCCGCGGGCTCCTTGCCGTCTTCGTCGAACTTGTTCACCTGGTGGGGGGTGACGCCGCCATTGGCGTGGCTGAAGCGGTACTGGTTGGCGCTCATCTTCGCGTTGTACGGCGATTCGACCGTGATCGTCTGAACCTCTCCCGGCTGAAGCAGACCCTTCAAGATCCCCTTGCCGCCTCCGATGGTGGCGCCGCCCTTGTCATACCAGGTTTCGTCGATGGTGAGGCGCGCGATCGGCGCGTTGGTCATGTTCTTGACCTGAATCTTCTCGATGATCATGTCCTTTTCGCGCGATCTGCTCGGCTTGGCGAAGTCGATGGCCGCGTTCCCTTTGAACGGCGGTTTGATGTTCTTGCCGGCTAACACCGGCGTCAGCGTCTGAGGCGTCTGTGCGAGCGTGGAGGCGCCAACGAGGCTGGCGCCGACAAGCGCAGCGGCGAAAACGAAGCGCGCGCGGTTCATGACAATCCTCCCGGGAATGGACGAATGAAGATAGAACAAAACGGAAGTATAAAGGAAAAAGGAAAAAGGCAAAACTCTTGCCTTTACATCTCCCCGTTCCAGTCCTCGGGCTCCGGGTTGACCGCACGGAAGATCTCCATGTGCCACTTGCCGCCGCCCCACGGCTCGATCACTTCGGCGGCGACGACGTCGACGAGGATTTCCGAGAAGAGCCGCCCCTGGGGATCGCCTTCGAGATGGTAGGCGGGCTCCTCCCATGCGAAGTTCGGGTAGAGCATCAGCGTCAAGAACAGATCGTAGCCATCGTCGACGACGATGAGCTGACCGCATGGCCGCTTGATCGTCGAGTGGTAGATCAGATATTTCTCCGCGCTATGGGCGCGGATGTAGCGTTTGAGCGCGAACTCGCGCGCCACGATTTCCTCGACCGCGATCTTCTTGTCCCAGCAGTCGCGGCAGTACTTCTCCTCGCCCCTTGGCTCGGACACTTCCTTGGCGCCGCAGAGCGCGCACCGCGCCTTGGCGACCGACTTACGTGGCATAGGTCAATTTACAATTTACAATTTACAATGCGGAATTTACAATTTGATTCCGATCCCCCTATTGTAACGTGTAACTTGTCAATTGATGGATCATCCACCAGATCGTCCCACCCACGCCGGACTTCGCCATCTGGCGCTCAACGCCCGCGAGCTGGATGCCATGAAGCGCTTCTACGTCGATCTGCTCGGGTTTGAGGTCGAATGGGAGCCCGATGCCGACAACGTGTACCTGTCATCGGGACACGACAACCTGGCGCTGCATCGTTGGAGAGGACTCGCGACAAGCCGCCAGGGTGGCGACCCGTCTGGCGCGTCGCCGCTCGATCATCTCGGCGTGATCGTGAGATCGGCCGACGAGGTCGACCGGTGGGCGGCATTTCTCGAAAGCCGCGGCATCACGCTCGACGCGAGGCCGCGGACGCATCGCGACGGCGCCAGGTCCTGCTACCTTCGCGATCCGGACGGCAACCAGGTCCAAATCATTTACCATCCGCCAATCAGTGGAAAGATCTGAATCTGATTATGATTGCTTCGCCACTGCGCCGCGTTCCAGGGCGGGCACGTACCTCAGCTCGACGTACTCCTTCACCATGCGGCGGGCCGAGAAGCGCGGCGCCACCGAGCGGATGGCTTCTTTGACGGTCGCGATCCACCGCCTGGGGACGTTCCCGGGGTCGCGCTCGTAGTACGCCGGCACCACCTGTTCCTCGAGCAGCTGGTACAAGGCATTCGCGTCGGCCGCGTCCACCGCGTCGTAATCACCGCCCGTGAGGCCGCCATCGATCACCCAGCCGTTGCTGCCGTTGTAGCCCTCCGCCCACCAGCCATCAGGGATGCTCAAGTGCGGGACGCCGTTGAGCGCGGCCTTCATGCCGCTCGTCCCGCTCGCTTCGAGCGGCTTGCGAGGGTTGTTGAGCCAGACGTCGCAGCCCTGCACGAGGAAATGCGCGACGTGGAGATCGTAGTCGTCGACAAACGCCACGCGTCCGCCAAACATCGGGTCGAGCGCCCGCTTGTACACGCGCTGCAGATGATGCTTCCCGACGTCGTCGGCCGGATGTGCCTTCCCCGCGAAGATGATTTGCGCCGGCCGCCCCGTCGCGTTGAGGATGCGCGCCAGCCGCTCGGGGTCATGAAAGATCAGCTCCGGCCGCTTGTAGCCGGCGAACCGGCGCGCGAAGCCGATCGTCAGCGCGTCAGGTTCGAGCAGCGTGCCCGCGGCGACGACGCGCGGGATGCCGACGTGTTCTTCGGTCCAGCGGTTGCGCGCGCGCTCGCGGATGAAGGTGAACAGATACCGGCGCAGCGCCTGGCGCACCGCCCACAACTCCTGGTCGGGAATCGCCAGAATGCCGTCCCAGAGCAACGGGTCGTCGTGGAGCTCCCGCCAGTGGGCGCCCAGGTACCTGGAGAACAGATCGGCGAGCTCCCCGGCGATCCAGGTCGGCACGTGCACGCCGTTGGTCACAAATCCGACGGGGCGCTCCGCTTCGGGGACGTCCGGCCAGATGTCGCCCCACATCCCCCGCGTCACCTCGGCGTGGCGCTGGCTGACCGCGTTCACCTCGCCGGCCGACCGGAGCGCGAGGGCCGTCATGTTGAACTGCGGGCCGGCGCCGCCGTCGTGCGCGCCGAGCGCGAGGAACCGATCGCGGTTGGGTCCGAGCGTCCCCCAGCAGCCGGCGAGATGTTTCTCGACCAGATGGAACGGAAACGCGTCGTGACCCGCCGCGACGGGCGTATGCGTGGTGAAGATCGTGGTCCTGCGGATCTGGTCGAGCGCTTCGTCGAAGGTCGCACCCTGTTCGGTGAGGTCGCGAATGCGCTGCAGCACGACGAACGCGGCGTGCCCTTCGTTCAAATGGAACACGGCCGGATTGGCGCCGAGCGCCTTGAGCGTGCGCACGCCGCCGATGCCGAGAACGATTTCCTGCTGGACCCGCGTTTCGCGGTCGCCGCCGTACAAGCGCGCCGAGAGCTCACGATCCCACGGCGCATTCTCTTCGAGGTCGGTGTCGAGCAGGTACAGCGTGACGCGGCCGATGCGCACCCGCCACACGGCGACGAGCACGGAGCGATCGTCGAGCGGCACCGCCGTGACGCAGGGCTTCCCGTCGGGCGTCATCGCCGGCTCGATCGGCGCGTCGGCCCAGTTCAGATGCTCGTAGCTCTCCTCCTGCCAACCTTCGGCCGAGATGTGCTGATGGAAGTAGCCCTGCGGGTACATGAATCCCACGCCGATCAGCGGCACGCCGAGGTCGCCCGCTTCTTTGCAGTGATCGCCGGCCAGAACGCCGAGCCCACCGGCGTAGATCGGCAGCGACTGGTGGATCGCGAACTCCGCGGAAAAGTACGCGACCGACTGGCCCGCAAGTTGCGGGAAGGTGCGCGTCCACCAGGTGTTGTGGGCCGCGCGCGCCGACTCGAGCGCTGCGATCGCGACGTCGTAGACGTGCAGAAAGACCGGATCCGAGGCAGCCGCTTCTATTTTGCCGCGCGGAATCACCTGCAGCATCCGCACGGGGTTGTGGGCCGTCGCGCGCCAGAGCGGATAATCGAGGCGCCGAAATACCGTGCGTGCGTCGTTCCAGCTCCACCACAGGTCGATCGCGAGTTCATGGAGCCGGGAAATGCGCTCAGGAAGCGGGGCGAGGTTGGAGTATTTGTTCATTGACGATTTACGATTGACGATTGAGGAGCGTCACACGCGCCGACGAGCGACGCGAACTTCGCCAGATCGATATTGCCGCCAGACACGACGGCGACCACCTTCCCCGTTCCTGCGCGTCCGCCGAGAGCAGCGGCGATCGCGCATCCGGCGGCGCCTTCGGCGATGACGTGCGTCCGTTCCGCGACCAACTTCATGGCCCGCACGACTTCGTCGAGCGAGACCACGATAGACCCCGCGAGCCCTGCCAGCAGCGGCCACATCGTCTCGAGGACAGATTTGCCCCCGGCGCCGTCGACAAACGACGCGCGCCACGCGTCGAAGTACACGGGACGCCCCGCCGCGAGCGAGGCGCTCAGCGGCGCCGCCGTTTCCGGCTCGGCCGCGTAGATCCTGGTTTGCGGCCTGAGCTCGCGCACGGCCGCCGCAAGGCCAGACAGCAGACCGCCGCCGCCGAGCGGCGCCACGATCGCGTCGACGTCGGGTAAATCTTCGAGAATCTCCAGACCCGCCGTGGCGTTGCCGGCGATGAACCGGTCGTCGTCGAAAGGATGGACGAAATAACCGGTCATTCGATCGGAATGATGCGATTCGACCGTCCGCCAGCACTCATCGTAAGTGGCCGTGACGATCGTCGCGCCGAGCCGCGCAATCGCCTGGAGCTTGGTCTCTGGCGCGGTGTCCATGACCATGACGGAACAGCGCGCGCCGACTTTGCGCGCCGCGTAGGCGACCCCCTGCGCGGCGTTACCGGCACTGACGGTCCAGACGCCTTCCTTCAGACGCTCGGCCGGTAGCTGCCGCACGACGTTGTACGCGCCGCGGATCTTGAACGAGCCAATCGGCTGCAGCACTTCGAGCTTGAGATAGATGTCGGGAACGGCCGTCGGCAGGCCGGGTCCTGGAAACCTGGTAGTCTGTGGCAACTCGAGACGAATGAGCGGCGTGCGAATGGCGCCGCCCTCCGCCGCCGACGCCGCCGCGTCGCGGATGGCATCGAGCGGAATGTGGCGCGCGGGCATCGTGATCGACAAAGTGGCTCATCGTAGTCGGCCGTGCTCTCGAGCGTCAATCTGAGGCGGCCCGCCCGCTCAGGGCCGCAAGGCGGCCAGTTGCGCCGAAATCTGGTCGAGCCGCGCAATCAGCTCGTCGTGCCGCTCCCTGTCCGGCGTCGGCTTCTTCGCGGAGAAGCAGATGCTGCCGCCGGGATCGAGAATCGCCCGGTCGACCTCGTCGAGCGAGCCGAACCCCTGTTTGTGCGCCGCTGTCTGCAGCTCGACGAGCGTAATCAGCTCCTTCTTGAGTCGATCCGGCTTGATGACCCCGTTCTCGATCAGCACGTCGGGGTCGCCTTCGACGAGCCGATCCATTCGTTCGTGACTGTACAGATACTGCACAACGACATGGTTCACAGCGAGCAGCGTCGCCGCACCGATCAGGCCGCCCGTCACGCTATTGTCCTCGCCGATAATCGCGTTTTGTACCGTGTTGGAAAGCGTCAGCAGCACGATGAGATCGAACGGGTTTAGCTGCGCCAGCTCGCGTTTGCCCGCGAGCCGGAGGCCCACGATGAGGAACGCGTAGACGATCACCGGGCGCAGAATCTTCTCGGCGAGAGGCAATCCGAGGAAAAACATGTCGTGAAGCAGCTTCGAGTCCATGCCGGACATTATCCACTGAGGCCGAGCCTCACGCCGCGCAAGGCTGTGGAGGGGCTGAAGGAAGACCGATTTCTGCTTGGCGGACCGACGTAAGTCGCTGAATGTCATTAGTGTCTACTTCTGTCACTTTTGTCACACGGACCGGGAATTGCTCTACCTGATCCGCACCCCGGCACATGTGAGAGACCCCCGTCTCCACCTTCGGGTGGCCGAGAGGTGGTGCGAACGAACCTCGCGTGGTGGTTTTGGTGCTTTCTGGCGTCTTTCTACCGTTTTCCTTCGTGTGGGGCCGAAAGGGCAGCGTTTTCTTGTAGCCAGTGCTCATCCTTGTGGTAGGGTAAGCTTAACAAAACCGTAATCTCTGGGCGCTAATGGTCTTCATGTCCGTTTTCTTACCAATGAGAAGACTCTTTGGCCGTCTTTCGGCCCCGGCGGAGCCGCGCGCGTGACACGCCCTCCCCTTCCCACTATTGCACTCAGCTGTTCCGTCGTGTTCCTCACCCTCGCGGGAGCGGCGCTGTTGACCCGCGCTCAATCGGCTCCGGCGCCGGCTCCCTCGCCCGGCACCCTCGCGGACGGATCCACGCTACTGCCCAACGGATGGCGGCTGGCACCTGCCGGCCGCCATCTCACAGTTGGCGATTTGCCGCTCAACGTAGTCCAGTCGCCCGACAGCCGCTATCTCATCATCACCAACAACGGCCTCGCAAAGCCGTCGTTCAGCGTCGTCGACGTGGCGAGCTGGACGATCAAGAACACGACGCAGCTCGAGAGCGCGTGGTACGGCCTGGCGTGGCATCCCGACGGAACGAAGCTGTACTCCGCCGGCGCCGGCCAGAACAACGTTCAGGAATTTACTTATGCCGACGGAACTCTGACACGCGCGCGCACGTTCAATCTGCCCGAGCAGGCCGGCCACACTTTCGCGGGCGGGCTCGCGGTCAGCCGCGACGGCCAGATGCTCTACGTCACCCGCGTGTTCTCGATGACGCTGTCGGCGATCGATCTGGCCAGCGGTCAGATTGTGAAAACCGTATCGCTTCCTGCCGAGCCGTACACGTGCATCGTGTCGGCGGACGGCAAGACGGTGTACGTGTCGCTTTGGGGAGGGTCGCGCGTCCAGGTGTTCGCGGCCGCGTCGCTGACGCTCATCGACGAGCTGGCAGCGGACGAGCATCCGAACGCGATGCTCTTGTCGGCCGACGGCAGGCGGCTGTTCATCGCGTGCGGCAGCGGTTCGTCGGTGTGGGTCTATGACACGTTTTCGAGAGAGGCCATCGAGCAGATCTCGATGAACCTGTTCCCGGGGGCGCCGCCAACCGCGACGCCCAATTCGCTGGCCCTATCGCCCGACGGTGTGACACTCATCGTCGCCAACGCCGACAACAACACGGTCGCCTTCGTCGACGTGAGCAACGCCGGGCGCAGCTTCGTGAACGGGTTCGTGCCCACCGGCTCGTATCCGACCGGCGCGATCTTCAGCCGCGACGGCAAGCAGGTGTTCATCCTGAGCGGGAGAGGGATGACGCCGGCCGCGAATCCGGTCAACAACGGAATTGTCAATCGGCTCTTCGGCACCGTCAGCGCGGTGCCGACGCCCGATCGCACGGCGCTGGCCGAGTACACCCGCAAGGTCTACGCCCTCACGCCCTACACCGACGCCATCCGGCTCAATCCGGCGAACGCTCCAATCGGCTCGCCGATTCCGCGGACGGTCGGCGCGAGCTCGCCGATCAAGCACGTCTTCTACATCATTCGCGAAAACCGGACGTACGATCAGATTCTCGGCGACCTCGCGGAAGGCAACGGCAATCAGAAGCTGGCGATCTTCGGGAAGAACATCACGCCCAACGCGCACGCGATCGCCCAGAATTTCGTGCTCCTCGACAACTTCTACGTCGACGCCGACGTCAGCTACGACGGGCACGCATTTTCGACGGCCGCCTACGCCACCGATTTCATCGAAAAGATGTGGCAGACCTACGCGGGCAACCGCGGCGCACCGTTCATGAGTGAAGGCGGCGGCCTTCTTCGCAACCCGTTCGGCAACATCACGGCGCCCCCGCAGGGGCATCTCTGGGACATCGCGCGCCG
>Ga0066710_100005704_pt1 | contig 11426 bp, 7 predicted proteins | sample GraSoiAngelo_159_FD_79666 | JGI IMG/M metagenome (GOLD analysis project Ga0066710, IMG submission 79666) | Grasslands soil microbial communities from the Angelo Coastal Reserve, California, USA - 14_1009_16_40cm | ecosystem: Environmental > Terrestrial > Soil > Grasslands | place: USA... | reverse complement strand
CGCCCGCCCCGCAGCCCGGCCCCGGAGGGCCGGCGACCCGGACGCTCGCGATTGCCGCCCCGTTCGCGGGGTCGGGGTCGGCGGTCGACGCACGGGCGACCGCGGAGCTGGAGAGCAGGGCGTCGCGCGCGGAGCAAGCCACGCGGGCGCCGACGATCACGGTGCGGCTCGTGTGCGCGGCCAGCGACGCGGCGGCACAGGTCAGGGCCCCCGAGGCCTCCACCGGCGGCGTCGTGCAAGACCATCCGGCCGGCACCGACACCGCCTCGAACCCCGCCGCGTCCGGGAGCGTGTCGCTCACCTGGACCCGTACCGCGTCGTCGGGGCCCTGGTTCGTCACGAGCAGCGTGTAGCTCACGAGGTCTCCCCTCGCCACCGGGTTGGGCTTGACGATCGCGGTGAGGGCGAGGTCCGCCCGCTCGAACCGGAAGTAGGCGACCGGCATGTCGTGGTCCGAGACCCGCTCCGGCCGTGTCGGGTCGTTGCGGAGCGACTCGGGGAAATCGGCGCCGTTTCGGGCGAAGCGAAGGCCGCGGAGGCGCGGAAACAGGTTGCGCCCGGCCAGGACGTGCTCGCGGACCTCGCCGATCCCGCCCGCGCGGTAGGAATAGCGCTCGGCGGGGGGAAGAGTGCTCGCCAGGTCGGCGAAGCCGGCGATGGCGCGGGTGCCGCCGGAGGCCAAGCCGTCGAAATCGCCCACCATGACGATCCGCTCGTCGGGACGGGTGGCCAGGCGCGACTCCACCAGGTCGCTCATGAACTCGGCTTGCGCCCGCCGCCGGGCCCGCTCGCGAGCCCGGCCGGCGGGATCGACGGGGACGGAGCCCGGCCACATCTGTCCGACGATCACGCTCAGCGGCGCCGCCGGCCCGCGGGGCGCCGCCACTCGCGCGCCGAGCACGAGGGGCGGATGATGGAAGAGGACGTCCGGCCCCTGGTCGGTGGGGTCCACGAAGGTCGCGTCGCGGCCGGCCGCGGCCACATCGTCCACCACCGCTCGCGCTGCCTTGACGAGGAAGCCCACGTCGAGCCCGCTGGGGTCGTTGCCTTCCTCGAGGAAGGCCATGTAGACCGGGTTCGCCTCGCCGTCGGCCGTCGCGTCGGCGTTGACGCGCTCGGCCAGCCGCTGGAGAGTGGCGAGGTTCTCGACCTCCTGCACGCCGATGATGTCGGGCGAGCGCATGACGTGGCGGATGGCGAGGGAGGCCTTGTCCAGCCGCCGGTCGAACGCGGCCGCGGTCAGGACCGGCTCGCCGACGTCAGGATCGGCGCTGTCGTCGAAGAAGCGGTCCAGGTCGAAGGAGGCGACCGTGAACTCGTCCGGCAAAGCCGAAGGCACCGGTGTCGCCGCGCGCAGTCCGGTGACCGTGGCCGGCGGGGCGGCGTCGGCCACCAGCGTGTACGCTCCGGCCGTGAAGCGCAGCGGTCCGACGAGACCCCTCACCGTCGCCCCGGTGGTCAGCTCCAGCGGCGTGGCCCCGGGCTGGCCGGCGCTGTCGACCCGCAGGACCTCCGGCCGGCGGACCTCGGGCGGGACGCCGAAGAAGACGCCCGTGGAGACGGATCTGGCCGCCGCCTGGTTCACGACCCCCTCGGTTGGCGAAGACACGGCCAGGACGTCGATCCTGACGCGCATGCCTTCCCGGCGCGCGAGACGGTCCCCGGCATCGGCGCGATCGAGGTCGGCCCGGCCGAGCACCACCGCCTCCGGCAGCTCGTGGCCGGTGGAGACGAGGGTGACGCCGACGACGCCCGAGATCACGGTCACCGGCGGCCGGTCCACTTCGCCCGCCGGCGCGAGCAGGCTCAGCCGGCCGGTGACGATCAACGCGTTGCCGGGCGTCGCCCGGGCCGGTGGGGCGCCGCCGATTAAGACGAAGATGCCCTCGGAGGTGGCGCTGTCGTCATCGGCCTCATCGTCGGGGGCCTGGAGGAAGAAGCCGTCGGCGGTGATCGCGGTGACGATGCCCGATGTCGTCACCGTCTGCCCGGCCAGCGGCGACGCCTCTCCGCGGCCCCGCAGGTCGTGGATGGCGATGAGCCCGATGGACGGGGAGGCCGTGGCCCGGGCGATCAGCGGCACCGCGGCGTGGTAGCCGGCGGTGGCCAGGAGCAGGACGAGCGCGGCCGGGCGGGGGCGGATGGGGAGCACTCCCGAGAAATGACCGGCCATGGTAGCAGAAATCAGCCCCGCGGCTGCGCGGGGTCCTCCGGCTCCCGCCACGACTGCCACACCAGGGCCTGCAGCACCGAGAGGACCAGGAGCGACACGTCGTCGTTGACGTAGAGGGAGACGAAGCTGCCGGTCGTGGCCCGCAGCGCGAGGGCGAGCGCGAAGCCCACGGCCACGTTCGACAGGAGGAACAGGGCGATGAATCCCACCGCCTCGAGCGCCCGGCCCGCCGCCGCGGCCAGGCGGCGGTGCGGCTGCCGCCGGGCCATCGCCAGCGCCAGCGCCGAGGTGAGCGCGACCACCACGAGGATGAAGGCGGTCTCCATGGAGCGTTAGAGATATCCGGCGGCGCGGTTATAGGCGCGCGCGACGAGCTCGCGCAGCAGGCCGCGGGCCAGCTCCAGGCGGCCCTGCGGACGCGTGGCCCCCGCGGGCAGCTCCTCCACCGGCGCCGGCACCACGTCAAAGCCGGCCCGGCGGAAGAGCGCGGCCGCGCGCGGCATGTGCTGGCCTCCGGTGACGAGCAGGATGCGGCGCGCGCCCCGGGCGGACAGCGCTTGCCACGACAGGCGCGCCTCCTCGCGGGTGGTGCGGCCGCGCGCTTCGGAGAGCACGGCCGCTGGGGGCACGCCGAGGTCCACGGCCAGCTCCACCCGGATATCCGCTTCTGTCCGCTGTCCCGGATCGTCCGGACCGAGCATGACCAGCAGGGGGGCCAGCCCGCGGCGGAACAGCGCGATACCTCCCAGCGCGCGGCGCAGCGAAGCTTCGGTCAACACCCCGCGGTCGACGCCCGCCCCGAGGACCACGATCGCCTGAGCGTGCCCCGGCGGCGGTGCGGGAGCAACGAGAGCGCGATGAAGGAGGCCGGCGAGGGGCGTGAACGCCAGAGCGGCGAAGAGGGTGACCACCACCCCGCCGGCCGCGCGCGGCATCGCCCCGGTCCTCACCCGACGTGCTCCGCCTCGTCAGGGGTGCCGGGGAGGATGGGCATGGAACCCCCTGTTTAACCGAGGGGGATCAAAGCCGCAACCCGAGCCCCGGCGAAGGCGGCGCCTCGGCGGGGGCCGCGCCCGGCCGAAACGGCAGGAGCCGTACGGCCAGCCAGGCCAGCAGGCCGGCCAGGACGTGCACGATCGCCCCGGCGTCCGCGCGTAGCAGCAGCCCGACGCCCAGCGCGTACCCGGCCAGCACCGGCACGGTGTAGCGCCAGAATACCGTCCGGCCGTCCCACGCATACGCGGCGGCGAAGAGCGGCAGAGCCAGGTGCGGGCCCACCCCGAGCGGCGCGAGGTGGAGCGCGCCCAGCTCGAGGGCCGCCGCGAGCACCACGCCCCGCACGAAGCCGAGCGCGGTGCGCCCATGCTCGTAGAGGTAGGGGAACAGCGCGCCGAGGAGCATCGCCGCCAGCGCCGCCCCCGCCGGCACGTCGGGCCGCCCGAGCAGGCGAAGGGCCCGGGGCGCGAAGGCGAGCAGGAACAGGACGGGAGAGCCGTTGCGGATCCACTTGGCCAGGCGCGAGGGCGGGATCACGAAGTGGTCGAGGAGCAGGTACGCCAGGTAGGCGTAGACCGGCGCCACCGCCCCCAGCGATCGTGTCTTCCAGAAGAGAAGGACGGCCAGGGCCAGCGCCGGGAACGATTCGTAGCCTCGGGGCCACGGCGCGGGCATCCGGTAGAGCACGCTCGTGCGCAGGTCGGCCTTGATCCCCGGCAGCAGGGAGCGCTCCACCCGGCGCCGCAGCTCGCCCAGCAGCCCATCGAGGGCCTCCGCCTCGGGCAGGCTGCGATAGGGCGCCGGATCGATCGGGTCGTGGAAGCGCACGCGGATGCGGGCCGGCTTGGGCAGCGACTGGAAGTGGGGCCAGGCGCGGAAGGCGCCGGTGATGGTCGCCGGCACCAGCGGCACCGCCGTCTCGAGGGCAAGCCGGGCCGCGCCCTCCCGCAGCGAGTGCTCCATCCAGCCGGCCGGGGAACGCCGGCCCTCGGGGAAGATCCCCACCACCTCGCCCGCCATCACCAGATCGCGAGCCCGGGCGTAGGCCTGGCGTCCCTTGCCCCGCCGCGTGTCGACCGGGAAGGCGCCGAAGGCACGGATGAAGGGGCCGAGCAGGGGGATACGGAAGAGGCGCTCCCAGGCCATGAACCGGATCGGGCGGGAGACCTGCAGCGAGAGCAGCACCGGGTCGAGGTAGGACGGGTGGTTGGCGGCGACCACCACGCCCCCCGCGGCGGGGATCTTCTCCTCCCCGATGCAGTCGTAGGTGAACAGGACGCGGAAGAGGACCTCGGCGAAGGTCAGCACCAGCCGGCGGGCCGGCGTGGCGCGAGGCGGGTTCAAGCCCGCGACGGGCCGCGGGTCCGCGTCGCGCCCCGGGGCACCACTGCCGTCAGAGCCTCGCGCAGGCGCTCCAGGGCCGCGGCCGAGACCATCCGCACCTCGCGCAGCCGGCGGGGACGAGCCGCCTTCACCACCGAGGCGGCCATGACATCGGCGAGGACGAAGTCGGCCGCGGCCAGCAGACGCCGCCACTCGCGGGAAGAGGCGAGAAGGCGCGTCTCGACGTGGACCTCGTCCCCCCGCAGGCTGCGGAGGAAGACCGAAGCGAACGGCAGCACGGGCGGCGCGTGGGAGACGACGAGGACGATGCTGCCCGGCGGAAGCGATGCGATCGCCTCCCGGTCCGGGGCCGAGACCTCGAGGTGGATCACTTCCAGGGCCGCCCCGGGGGCGATGCGGGCGAGCGTCGCCTCGTGGTACGGCAGCACCACGGCCAGGGCGCCCGAGAGCAGGCCGGGATCGCGGGCCAGCTCGTCCGGCGTCGCCCGGCCGGCCGGGATCCCCAGCGCGCCGCGGATCTCGTGCACGATGAGGTCCGCCATCTCCGGGCTGGGGTCCACCACCAGCACCCGATCCGGAGGAGCGGCGGCCAGCCAGCGCTCCACGGCCACCCGGACCTCCGCCCCCGTGAACCCCTTGGCGAAGGCGGCGTGCAGGGCCAGGCGGATCATCTCGTCGAGGCCGCGGGCCTCGGTGAGGATCCGCGGCCCGCCGCCGCGCACGAACACACCCGACCCTCGCTGCAGCTCCACGTGGCCGGCCGCCTCCAGGTCCTGGTAGGCGGCGGAGACGGTGTTGTGGTGGACCTTCAGCCGGCGGGCGAGCGCGCGGACGCTGGGGAGGCGCTGCCCCTGGGCGAGCTCGCCCCCCAGGATCTTCAGCTCGAGCTGGGTCACGAGCTGGTCCCGGACCGGGACTCCGCCCCGCCGGTTCAGGACGATGTCCATGGAAAGAGCGAGCGGACCATAGCAGAAGGGACCCGCGCCGTCCAACCTCAGCGGGCGGCCAGCTCGTCCGCGGTCGAGAAGCGGGGCTCGATGTCGACCGGGAACGCTCTCAGCCGGTCGAGCACGCGCCTGACGCTGGGCCGCACGACCGACATCCGGGCCAGCAGGTCCCTCGCCTTCGCGTAATCGCCCTCGGCCTGCACGGTCATGATGTCGCGGGTGAGCCCGGCCACCGCGTCCTTTATCTTTGCCGCGTCCACGGTGAACGTGCCGTCCGGACGGGCCTTGAACCCGCCCGCGTCGAGGAGCGTGTTGAGCTGGAGGGCGATGCCCTTGCCGTGCGCCTCGGTGAGGCCGAAGCGGATGGAGCGGAAGCAGGAGGCGAGGAAGGTCGTGTACATCGTGCGCTGGAGCGAACGGTCGACGACGCCCTTGTCGACCAGGTACTGGAGCGCCCACAACCCGGAGATGTCGGCCTTGGCTTCCTCGAGGGCGCTGTAGGACTCCTTCAGCTCCTGGCGCACGGTCGTCTTGCGTCCCCCCGCCTCGATGTTGTGGGGGCCGAGGCCGTGCATCAGCTCGTGCATCAGGATGTGGGTGAAGAAAGCGTCGAAGGCCACGCCCTTGCGGTCCTCGAGGGGCAGGGACACGCGCGAGATCGGCAGCAGCACCTTCTCGAACTTGGCCTGCTGCACGTTCTTCAGCATCACCCGCTTCGAGCCCCTCTCCTGGACCACCCGCTCGTCGTTGGGGAGGTTGAAGGCGGCGGTCTGCACCCCGCGGTTGCCGTCGCCCGAGCAGAAGACGACGTTCACCACCCGGATCGGCGCCCGCGCCCCGAGCTTCGGGTTGCGGTATCGGGGCTCGATCGGCAGGTGGTCTTCCAGCTCCTGCAGCTCCCCCGCGAAGCGGGCGAGCTTGGCCGTCTCGGCGTCGTCGCGCAGGGTGATGAACGCCTCGAAGGCGGCCTTGGCGTTGAACCAGTCGTCCTCGTATACCTCGTACGGCCCGATGGTCGGCTCGATCGAGGCGTCCAGCTCCATCCAGGCCACGTCGCTCGCGTAGTAGTCGTTGCTGATGAAGGCGTCCGCGCGCTTGTCGAGGAACGACTTGAGGCTCGGCTGGCTGGTGAGGCCGGCCGCCTCGCGCAGCAGCGAGGCCGCCCGGGCCAGCTCACCCTGGTACTCGAGGCTGTAGGGAAGGGCGGTGAGCCGCCCGTCGCTCCCCCGCCGGATGGTGGTGAAGAAGCCGCGCGCCCGCTCTGCCTCCGGGTCGGGCAGCCCCTTGATCCAGGCGTCGACCTCCTCCTTCGTGGCCGCCGCCGGGTAGAAATTCGCCTGGGGCGGCTTCGCCCCTACGCCGGGGATGAACGGCGCCTCCTTGTCGAGCCGTGACCACGGGCCCTTGTTGACGAGGAAGTAGTGCAGCCGAGCGCGGCCCAGGGCCGAGTCGTCGCCGAGGAGCGAGAGCAGCAGCGTCTCGTTGCCGGCCCAGACCTGGCGCAGGAACAGCGTGTCCATGATGCGCGCGGCCTCCACGAGTTTCGCCAGGACGTCCCGCTCGTTCGCGGGCAGCCCCGACGCGTCGGCCGTGATGGGCACCGGCGCGAAGCGGGCGGCCAGCGCGTTCAGGCGGACGGCGCTAGCGGCGGCCTCGTCCGGACCCGCCGCTTCGGGGACGCGGCGCGTGGCCGGGGCGGCCGGTGCCTGAGGCGCGGAGATGGCGGGCGCCAGGCTCGTCGCCGCGAGCAGGAACGCGGACAGGCCGCGGCGGGCGGAGGAAAGGAACAAGAACACCTCCCGGGCGATGATAGCCGCAATTCAGCTCGGCCTTCGGCCCGGCCGCGCCCTCGGTAGCTGAGGGGGATTCCTATCGCCGGGCCGCCCGGCCCAGCTCGCGCACGAACACGACCAGCTGCCAGCGCTCCGTCTCCGAGGGGATCTTGTCCTCGTAGCGGGGCATGATGACGTTGTTGCCCTCCTCGATGATGCCCTTCGAGATCCGCCAGAAGATCTCGCCGTCGGTGAGGTTGTCCTGCACCTTGGGTTGGGTCAGGTTGCGCGGAGCGTGCCCCTTGCGCTGCTCGTGGAGCCGGGCGTTGGGTCCGTCGCCCCGGCCGGTGACTCCGTGGCAGGTCTCGCAGTGCTTCTGCCACAGGGTATGGCCAGCGCGGAGCGTCTCGTCGGAGCGGACGACGGGATTGCGACGGTCGCGGGCCGAATCGGGAATCTCGTAGGGGTCGTCGGTCGCCTGCTCCGCGGCGGGCGGCGTCTGAGGGGAGCCCCCGGCGAGCAGCGGCAACGAAGTGAGCACGCTCACGACCATCCAGAGTCGTTTCATCGCCATTCCCCCAGCTTACGCGTCAGGTGGCTCAGCGCGGCTTCACCTCGATGAGCACCGGCAGCGAGTCGGGCTGGCCGTCCGGCGCCGCCCCCGCATAGGGAAGGAACCGGCTGGGGAATCCGCTGTACCGCTTCGAGCTGAAGACGCCCCACAGCCGGCTCGCATAGAGAGGCAGGCTGGGCGCGTTCGTGACGTAGACCCTCTGCAGCTGATGGCTGAGGTCCTCCTGCTCGGCCGGGTCCGAGGTGGCTTCGAGGCGGCGCAGCAGCTCCCCCGCCTCTTCGCTGGCAAACCGGTGGAAGTTGTCCACCGCGTCCTCCCCGATCGGGCGCACGAGGGCCCCATCCAACTGGCCCCGGTAGAACTGGTAGGGCGTCGGCCCCCGGCTGCCGAACCCCAGGCTCAGCTCGAATCGTCCCTGCTTGAGCGCTTCGAGCCAGTGGCTGTAGCCGAGGGCCTTCACGGACACGGCAACGCCGACCTCGCCGAGGTTCTGCTGGATGATGCCGGCCGCGGCCACCCAGTCCGTCCACCCCTGCACGACGTTGATCTCATAACGCATCGTTCCCGACCCGGGCACGACCCGGATCCCGTCGCCGCCCCGAGCCAGCCCCGCGGCATCCATCAGCCGGTTCGCCTGGACCAAGTCCCGCTTCGTCCAGTCGGCGGCCTGGGCGAGGCCGGGGTCCTTCCAGCGCTTCTGCGACTCGGCGAGGCCGGTCGCGTCGGCCGGCTGGGGGTAGCCGCTCATCGCTTCCTTCATGATCCGCGGACGGTCGATGGCCATGCTCAAGGCCTTCCGCACCTCCCGCTCGTTGAACGGCTTGTGGCGGGTGTTCAGGTACAGGAGGGCGGTCGGCCCGAAGTCCGGATACCAGTACTGATGGCGAGCGGGGTCCTTGGCGACCCAGTTCTTCTCGATGTCCGGAACGAAGAGAGACGCCCAGTCCAGCTCGTCCGCCGCCAGGGCTCTCACGATCTCCTCGTTGCCGTGATACAGGGGGACCCGCAGCACCGCGGCGGCGGGCTTGCCGCTCTGCCAGTACTTCGGGTTGCGGCCGAGGTCGTAGACGGTCGGCTCGAACCGCCGCACCTCGGTGAACGGTCCGGTTCCCACCGGGTCGGGGTCGTCGAAGGACGCCGGCTGAGGGACGGTCTTCCACCTGTGCTCGGAAACGATCGGCTGCTGTCCGATGTAGGCGAGTCCCGGAGTGTAGGGGCGCTTGAGCGTGAACTCGACGCTCGCCGAGCCGACGGCCGCGACGTCGGCCAGGAAGCTCCACAGCTTCTGGCGGTCCAGCGCGGGCGCCCGGCGCATGAGGTCGAACGTGAAGACCACGTCACGCGGGGAGAACGGCGTCCCGTCGGACCACAGGACGCCGGAGCGGATGGAGAATCGGAGCTTCGTGTTGCTCGCGGCCCATTCGTACCCGGTCGCCAGCCACGGAATGTAGCTCCCCGTCGCCCGGTTGTAGACGATGAGAGGCTCGTAGATTCCCGCCGCCGCGGGGTAGCGTGTCTCCGAGTCGTCCCGGAAGGGATTGAAGACCCTCTTCCATTCGCCGCCGCGGGGACCCATGCTCACGGTCAGGGGCGGAGCGCTCCGCGGGCTCGCGGTCTGGGCGCCGGCGGCCGGGTGGAGGCCGTGCAGGGCCGCCGCCACGACCACGGCGCCGAAGACGGCTCGCAGGTCCGGCCAGGCCCCGACGGCGCGACGCATGAGGGTTTCGACCTGGCGAATGGTAGCACTGACGGACGCATCGCGACGCTGCGTCCCCCGAGGTCCGACGGCCCGGTTACCGGGACGCGACGGTGAGGTGGGAGACGCGGGTCACGAGGGCCGGCTTGACCGCGGCCCCACGCGCCGGCCGCCTCAGGGGGGGCCGGTCGTTCCCGTGCGTCTGTAACTGCCCCGTCCCGTTCCCCACAGGATGCGCGCGCTCGCGCTCCCGGGAAGGTCGTAGGCCACGACACCGCTGGCCACGGTCCCCACCACCAGCTCGAGGTCCGGATCGGAGTCGATGTTGGCGATGGTGGGTGCGCCCAGCCCGCCGTTCCAGGTGCGGCTGAGGTCCGGCGCCGGCAGGTTGATCCGGTACAGCTCCCGGCCGAGATAGTCGAGGATGTGGAGCTGCCCCACGCCTCCGGTGGCTTTCTTGGGCCAGGAGGTGAAGATCACTTCGGCGTGGCCGTCGTTGTCGAGGTCGGCCACCACCGGTTCGCTCGCGAAGCGGAAGTCGTCGCCCGAGGCCCCGCTGGTCGGGATCGTGTAGGGCCAGCTCCCGTGCTCGGTCTTGTCGAGCCAGTAGGCGTGGACCTTGCCGTCGTAGGAGGGGAACAGGATCTCCTTGAAGCCGTCGCCGTCAAGGTCGGCCACGACCGCGCTGGGGACGACGTCCTCGATGACGCTGTAGTCCTCGGCCCGCGGCGCGCTGCCGGGGCCGGGCGGGGGGATCACGGTCCAGTCGAAGCCGCTGCCGCTCCAGCGCGTGCGGTCGAGCTTGAGGATGAACGGCATCTGGTAGAGGTCGGTGTAGGGGCCGGTCCCGCAGTCGTAGACGTTGCCGACCACGATCAGCTCGGGGATGCCGTCGCCGTCGACGTCGGCAACGACGGGAGCGCCGTAATCGAAGGAGGGTCGGTTCTCCACCCCGCAGTTGGTATAACCGCGCAGGTCCGCGGCGAGGTCGACATTGACGCCCACCTGGCTCCAGACCTTGGGCCCCACCGGGTAGGCGTTGTTGTAGACGGAGTTGGTCGGGAGCTGGTTGCCGTTCCGGTCGAGGGCGGTGATGTAGTTCGTGGCGGTGGGGCCGAAGATCTCCTTGGAGCCGTCGCCGTTCATGTCGGCCACGGCGAGGTTCTCGTTGTTCATGCCCGAGCCGTAGCCCGGCTCGCCGCTGTGCCGGGCCGGCCATCCCGCGCGGACCGTGCCGTCGGGCTCGTAGACGCTCATCTGCAAGGCGCCGTTCGCGTCGCTGGTGGATCCCACGACGATCTCGAGCTTTCCATCCCTCTCCAGGTCCTCCACCGCCAGGCTGCGGATCTCGCCGCGGCCGAAGGGATTTCGCGCCCAGACGACGCTGCCGAAGCGGTTGTAGACGGTGAGCGAATCGGAGCTCCGGCCGACGATCACCTCCAGCGTCCCGTCGCCCGTGAGATCAGCGAGGGCGGTGCCCGGCCAGACGCGGTTGTTGCTCGGGGCGCGCCACTTGAGGCTGCCATCGGCGCCGTTCAAGGCCACCACGTCGTAAGCGCCCCAGATCACGTCGGGCTTGCCGTCGCCGTCGAGGTCCGCCACGGCGGGGGAGGAGTACCAGCCCGCGTCGCACCACGGGCCGGACAGGCAGCCGCCATACGCCCACTTCAGGACGGGGGCGCTCACGCCGGCGGTGCCAAAGCCGGCGGTGACCGTGGTGGCCGCGTTCATGGTCACCGTGCAGGTGCTGGTGCCCGAGCAACCGCCCCCACTCCAGCCGGCGAAGCTGGACCCGCCGGCCGCACTCGCGGTCAGCGTCACCGGCGTACCGGAGCTGTAGGAGGCCAGGCAGATGGCCCCGCAGTTGATCCCGGCCGGGCTGGAGGTGACCGTGCCGCCGCCCGTCCCCGTCTTGTTCACCGTG
>Ga0066710_100005703_pt1 | contig 11427 bp, 6 predicted proteins | sample GraSoiAngelo_159_FD_79666 | JGI IMG/M metagenome (GOLD analysis project Ga0066710, IMG submission 79666) | Grasslands soil microbial communities from the Angelo Coastal Reserve, California, USA - 14_1009_16_40cm | ecosystem: Environmental > Terrestrial > Soil > Grasslands | place: USA... | reverse complement strand
GAGACCGCGGTGCTGCTGCAGGAGAACGGCGCGGATGTCGAGGTGATCATGCGCGCCTCTCGTTTCCGGTGGGTGGGTCGCGCGCCGCGCGGGGGCCTCGTCGGGGCGCTGCTCTTCGATCGCACCGACGTAGGCCCCGCCGGGGTCAGCCACCTGGTGGCGCACCCGTTCGTGCTGCGGCGGCTTCCGCGCGCCGTCCAGCGCGACGCGGCGAGGCGCGCGCTCGCACCCGGCGCGTCGCTGTGGCTGCGGCCGCGCCTCGGTGAACTCGTGATCTCCATGGGGCGGCACGTCCAGAATGTCGCGCGGAGCGACGGCGGCCTGAGCCTGCGTCTCGACGACGGGACATCGCGCACGGTCGACCACGTGCTCATGGCGACCGGTTATCGCGTCGACATCAAGCGATATCCCTTCCTCGCGCCGGAGCTGGTCGCGCGCGTGCGGTGCGTCGACGGACAGCCCGCCCTTGACGCCGGCCTCCAGGCGTCCGTGCCCGGGCTGTACTTCGTCGGCGCGCCGGCGATGTACTCGTTCGGCCCGCTGCTGCGGTTCGTCTCGGGTACCGAGTTCGCCGCCCGTATGGTCACGCGGCACGCAATGAGAGGGGCCACGCCGGCGTGGAGCGCCGCGGGACACACGGTCGAGCTGCAGCGCGCGGCGCGGTGAGGCGACGGGCCGTGGGTCGGCACCGCACGCACGCGCGCGAAGGTGCGCTCGTCATCGGCGGCGACTACAAGAGTCTGGGCGTCGTGCGCAGCCTGGGCCGGCACGGGATCCCGGTGTGGGTGCTCACCGACGACCACCTTCTCGCGGGCTGCTCGCGTTTCTGCCGGCGGGCCATTCCGTGGCCGCCCGGTGCGGAAGCGGATCAGGTCGCCTATTTGCTCGACGTCGCAAGAGACAACGCGCTCGACGGCTGGACGATCTTCCCCGCCGGTGAGGAGCCGGCGGCGCTCCTCGCGCGCAATCGCGACGCGCTCTCGGAGCGCTACCGGCTCAGCATCCTGGCGCCCTGGGAAACCCTCCAGCGCGCGTACGACAAGCGGCTCACGTATCGGCTCGCGGCCGAGCTTGGTGTGGATCATCCGCGCACGCACTACCCACGCGATCGCGACGACGTCGCGGCGTATGCCGGATCGTTCCCCGCGATCCTGAAGCCCGCGGTACGGCCGACGATGGACCGATTCACCATCGACAAGGGCTGGCCCGCCGCGGATCTGGCGCAATTGATATCGCGCTACGACGAGGCGTGCGCGGTCTCCGATCCGGCGGCGATCATGATCCAGGAGGTCGTTCCCGGGGGCGGCGAGACGCAATTCTCGTACGCGGCGCTCTGCCGCGCCGGTGAACCGGTCGCGTCGGTCACCGCGCGCCGCACGCGGCAGTGGCCGATGGACTTCGGCCGCGCGAGCACCTTCGTGGAGACGATCGACGCCCCAGATGTCGACGACGTCGCGCGCCGCATCCTCCGGGCACTGCGTTTCGATGGGATCGTCGAGCTCGAGTTCAAGCGTGATCCGCGCGACGGAGCGCTCAAGCTGCTCGACATCAATCCACGGGTGTGGGGCTGGCACACGCTCGCGCGTGGTGCGGGCGTCGACTTTCCCTATCTCTTGTGGCGCATGGTGCACGGCGAGACGATCGAACCGGTGCGCGGCCGCGCCGGAGTGCGCTGGGTGCGTGCGCTGACCGACGTCCCGACCGCGATCGGCGCGATCCTCGCTGGGAAGCTGTCCATCCTCTCCTACGTCGCGTCGCTCCGACCACCCCTCGAGCTCGCCGTGCTCGCGCTCGACGATCCACTACCCGCTCTACTCGAAGTGCCCGCGAGCGCGTACCTCGCTTGGACGCGTCGCCAGGTCGCCGCGCGTCACGCGGCGCGCCGTGCCGCATGATCCGGACGCTGGACCCGCTCACCGATCCGAGGTGGCGTGAGCTCGTGGAGCGCGACGAGCGCGCGTCCGCGTTCCACACGTCGGGGTGGCTCGAGGCGCTCCGGCGGACCTATGCCTTCACACCGGTCGTCTACACGACGGACGGCGCGCGCGCCGAGCTGCGCAGCGCGGTCCCGTTCTGTGCGGTCACGAGCTGGCTCACCGGGCGGCGTCTCGTGTCGCTTCCGTTCTCCGATCATTGCGAGCCGCTCGTCGATGGTCCGGTCGAGCTCGGAGAGATCCTCGACCACGTCACGGCCGAGGCGCGACGGAGCGGCTGGCGGTACGTCCAGATCCGCCCGCGCACCGGAGCCGCCGCGACCGGGTTCCAGCACCAGGAGCGCAGCTACCACCACGCGCTCGACCTGCGTCCCGATCTCGACACGCTCTTCGGCGGGATCAAGAAGAACAACCAGAAGGACATCCGCCGCGCGGAGCGGAGCGCGCTGCGATACGTGGTGGGCCGCGACGCGGCGTTCGTAAAGGCGTACTTCGCGCTACACGTGATGACGCGCTCGACGCAGGGCGTGCCGCCGCAGCCCTTTGCATGGTTCCAGAACCTCGCCCGCTGCATGGGCGATCTGCTCGACATACACCTCCTGCTTCAGGACGACACCCCGATCGCCGGGCTGGTCACGATCCTCTTCCGCGATCAGCTCATGTGGAAGTACAGCGCGTCGGATCGCGTGCGAGACCCCACGGGGCTGGGCAAGTCCCTCATGTGGCAGAGCATTCGCCGGGCGAAGGAGCAGGGCGCGACGAGCGTGGACTGGGGCCGCTGCGACCCGACGAACGTGGGCCTCGCGGAGTTCAAGGAGCGGTGGGGCGCGCGCCGGTCGGAGCTCAGCTACCTCCGCTATCCCGAGGTGGCGGCGGATCGGCCGGTGGCGGACCGCCCGCGGTCGCAGTGGGTGGCCGGGGCGGCGAAATCGATCATTCCCCGGCTTCCGCCCTCGCTCCTCGCGATGGCGGGACGCCTCGCCTACCGGCACGTGGCGTGAGCAGTACCGCCTCGGCCGCGGGGACGCGGCGCCGCGTGCGGAAATTGCAACGGACTCGCATGTGAGCGAGCGGCCGGCAGGTTCCGGCACCGTGGCGATCACTGGAGCCGCAGGATTTCTCGGCTCCCATCTTTGCGACCATTTCCTCGCGCGAGGCTGGCGCGTCGTCGGGATCGACAACCTTCTCACCGGGGTCGCCGGCAACCTCGCTCATCTAGAAGGAAACGGCCGCTTCCGATTCCTACGGAGGGATGTCGCGAAGCTGTTCACCGTCGACGGTCCTATCGACCTCGTTCTGCATTTCGCATCGCCGGCGAGCCCTCGAGATTATTTGCGATACCCCATCCAGACTCTCGAGGTCGATAGCGTCGGCACCGTCAACGCGCTCGCGCTGGCGGAGGCCCACCGAGCGCGTTTCGTGCTCGCCTCGACCAGCGAGGTCTACGGCGATCCGCATGTCCACCCGCAGCCAGAGTCGTATTGGGGGAACGTCAACCCGGTCGGACCGCGCAGTGTGTACGACGAGGCCAAGCGCTTCGCCGAGGCTCTCACCATGGCGTACCACCGCTCGCGCGACCTGGATGCGCGCATCGTCAGGATCTTCAACACGTACGGTCCGCGCATGCGCGCGAACGACGGTCGCGTCGTCCCGCAGTTCATCACCTGCGCGCTGTCGCGGGTTCCCCTGCCGGTGCACGGCGACGGCCGGCAGACCCGCAGCTTCTGCTTCGTGGACGATCTCGTCGAAGGGATCTACCGGCTCGCCACGCGTGCCGGGCTTGGCGGAGAGGTCTTCAACCTGGGCAACCCGGAGGAAGTCAGCGTCAACGAGCTGATCCACACCCTCGCGTCGCTCATCGGCGCGACGCCGGAGGTCGTCTATCTCCCCCTGCCCGAGGACGACCCGACGCGCCGACGGCCGGACATCCGCAAGGCGCAGGAGAGGCTCGGATGGGCTCCGACCGTGCCTTTGCGAGAGGGATTGCGGCGGACGATCGAGTCGTTCGCCACCGTTGCGCAAGGGCCAACTCCGTCGCTCCGGGTATAGGGCGATTTCGCTGAATTCGCCCCCCGGGATCAGCCGCCTGATCCGACGGCGATGCTGCCTGCGGTCAGCACGGTGACCGGGTCGGCGCTGTCGGGCGCGCCTCTCTGCGTGTCGTAGACGACGACACCGGTGGCGCTGTCCCAGATCTTGATGCGCAGTCGGTCAAGCCCGGAGCTGCCGGGCGCCTGTCCATCGATGGCGGAAATCAGGAAACCGTAGCTTCCTGATCCGTCAATGCGCCCGGAACCCTGGAGCTGAGCTTTCGCCCCGGTAATGACGAGCCAGTCGTAGCTCGCGCTCTCGAACGAGAAGCGTGCGGTCTTCAGCCGAAATCCTGGATGAAGGAACGGCTCGGTCGCATCCTTCCGATACCGCGCCAGGAAACCAATCGTCGCCCGATCGGTCGCCGAATCATCCGACGCGTATGCGCCCGGCGGCGATTGGAACCAGCCCGCCCCTCGCGCGGAGCCCGCGGCCGGGTCGAAGACGACCACGGCCTCGAGCGCCGACCGTCCGGTGCCGCCGTCGTCGTCAGTGACGGCCGCGATCAGCCGATAGATGCCCGCGGCGCTGTACGCGTGCGTACCGGTAAAGCTACCGGAGCCGTCTTGCTCGATGAGAACCGCCGGCGATGTCGTTCCGTCCCCCCAGTCGATGGTCGCGGTGTGTGAATCGGCGGTGCCCGGATCGACCAGAGACGCCCCGATGCTGAGCGGCGTTCCGACGGAGACCGGTTCGGTCGCCCCGGTGATCGGACCGACGGTCGGCGCGACGTTCGTTACGGGCTGCGTGAGCGTCGCCATCGGGCTCGCGTCAAATCCAGGGGCTCCGAGATACCGCGCGACCACCTGGTGAAGGCCGTCGTCGAGGAACGTGGTGGTTATCGACGCTCGAGCAGCCGCGTCCAGCGGAGCCGTCTGGGATGCTCCATCGACCGCGAACAGGACGCTCCCGGTCGGAACGTCGCTGCCAAACACGCTGGCGATGGTCGCGGTGAAGGTCACCGCATCGCCTTCGCGGGAAAGCGTGGCGCTGGACGAGAGGGCCGCAGCCGTCTCCACAGGGAGTCCGGCCAGATGAGATTTCACGATCTGTCCGTAGGGCGTCGGCGTGCCGTCGTAGCTCTGAAGGAGCTTCACGACGGTACAGGGGTCGTGCCCGCTGTGTGGCATATCCCACGTCCACGCGAGATAGCCGGCGTGCTTTTCGTCAAGCCAGCTCAAGAGCGTCGTGAGCCAAGTGGTGATCGCCGTGTCGCAGCCGGCGATGCCGAACTCCCCGACGATCACCGGAACTTGCGCGGCGACGGGCGCGACCTCGCGGTCATAGCAGGACACATCAGTGCACCAGTTTCCGGGGTACACATGCACCGCAGCGACAAGGTTTGCGAGCGGGTCGGCGGGACGGTACGCGAGCCAGTTCTGTGTCGCGCTGCTCCAGAGCGTGTTCGCGAACTGGATTCCACCCAGCATGATCACGTTGGTCGCGCCCGTGGTACGCACGGCGTCGACAAGCGCCTGCATCCCGACGGTGTCGCCGGCATTCATCGCGGTTGCGGGGTTGCCCATGCCCAGATTCGCATCGCAGCTCGCCGTGCCCCCGTCGCGCCAGCACTCCCAGGATCTGCGGGCAGCATCGTCGGTCGCGTCGTTCCGATTGTTGTTCGGGATCGGCTCGTTGAAGAGATCAAAGATCACGCGGCCGTCGCTCTTGAACCGGTTCGCGACGGACGTCCAGAACGCGGCGGAGTAGGACGTGTTCGGCATGGGCCGTTGGCCGTCCGCAGGCTGACCGGCAGGCGCGCTCCAGTGCAGGTCGACGATGACGTAGAGGCCGTTCGCCAGAAGGAGATCGACGTAGCTCGCGATGGTCTGCCGGTAAGCCTCGCCCACGAACTGCGGCGTGGCGGCGCCGTCATCGATGCCGAGCCAGCAGTGCTCGTTGAGCGGGACGCGCACCGCGTTGGCGCGCCAGCCGCGGATCGCGAGGACGGCGCTCTGGTCGATCGGGACCGCGGCGATGCCGAGATCTTCGGCGCACATGTATTCGGTGCCGCTCACGTTCGCTCCGTGCAGCTCCACGGATCGTCCGGCGGAGTCGACGAGCAGATTCCCTTCGACATGGAGCGGCGGCAGCGCGGTCGCGGCGCCGACGGGCTGGGGCGTCGAAGAGAGCGGGGGGAGGATCACACACAAGGCCACCGCGAGCCGCGCGAGGAGGCTTTTCATACGTGTAAGACCGCTTGCCTGCGCCAGGACATCGGAGTTGGCGTCACGCGGGCAGAGCATCTGGACGCTGGCTTGAGGAGACGGGGCGGCGGAGATTGAGGGTCTCAGGTCGGCGGTCGCCAGGACGGTGGAGGCTCCGACGTGGGCTTTCTCGGCTGCGTAGGGCGCGGCGGCTTCAGCTCACCGTCGTCACTGCATCGTGGTGATGTGCCCCTTCACTACCTGACCGTACTGATTCGGCGTCCCGTTGTAGCTCGTGAGCATCTTCATCTGTGAGAAGCCGGACGAGTCGCCGATGTTCCAGGTCCAGGCCATGTACCCGACCGAGTGAGCGTCGGCCCAGCTCATGAGTGAGTTCAGCATGTTCGTGTCGCCGTTGGCGTTGCCGAACTCGCCGAAGATGACGGGCATCTGCGCCGCGATCGGAGCGACCTCGCGGTCGTAACACGCAGTGTCTCTGCACCAGGTGCTTTCGTACGCATGGAGCGAAGCGACGAGCTGACCCAGCGGATCGACCGGTTTGTACGTCAGCAGGTTGCGGGTCGAGCTGGACCAAATTGTGTTTGCCCACTGGATGCCGCCGAGCACGATCACGTTCGTGGCGCCCGTCGAGCGCACCGCGTCGGTGAGGGCCTGCATCCCCGCGACCTGGTTGCCACTCAGGCCGCTCGAGGCTGTACCGGATGACTGATTGGCGTCGCAGTTTCCTCCGGCCCCGCCGTCACGCCAGCACGACCACGAGCGCATCGCCGCCGAGTCCGTGTCGTCGTTGGCGTTGTTGTTCGGGATCGGCTCGTTGAAGAGGTCGAAGAGCACGGACGAGTTGCTCTTGAAGCGGTTGGCGACCGACTTCCAGAAGTCCGCCGAATAGCTGGTGTTCGGCATGGCCTGCTGGCCATTGGCCGACTGGCCCGCGGGAGCGCTCCAGTGAAGGTCGATGAGAACGTATACGCCGTTCTGGGTCAGCAGATTGACGTAGCTCTCGACGCCCTGCTGGTACGTGGCGCCCGACGGCGACCCCTCGGTCCCGAGCCAGCAGTGCTCGTTGAGCGGCAAGCGGACGATGTTGGCGTGCCAGGTCTTGATCCCATTAACGGACGCCAGATCCACCGGCACGCCACCGAAGAGTCCGCCTCCCTGCACGCACTCGTACTCCATGCCCATGCGGTCCACACCGCGAAGGACGACGCGCTGACCACTGCCGTTCAGCAGCTGGTTGCCCTGCACGTGCAGACCTGAGAACGTCGGCGGGGTCGTCGAGGCCGGGACGGTCGGCACCGGCGTCGGCGCGGACGTCGGGGTCGGCGTTGGTGCGGTCGTCGTCGTCGGGGTCGGCGTCGGTGCGGTCGTCGGCACCGGCGTCGGCGCGGCCGTCGGCACCGGCGTGGCCGTAGCCGCCGGCGCGTTGACGGCGAAGGTCGCGGCCAGGTCGGACCACGAGTAGTGCTGCCCAGACCAGCCCGCGGGGAACGTTCCGAGCTTTACGACGTAGGTTCCGCCGGCCGTACCGGCGGGAACCGCCCACGTGACCGTGTACGTGCGCGCCTGGCCGGCTGCGAAGGCCTGATTGTCAAACCACTGCTGGTTGAGCTGCGTCGTCGCGTCCGGCGCGAACACGTAGATGCTCACGACCGCGGTGGTCGCCATGGAGGCGGTGAAGGTCGCGGCGATCGTCACGGTGCCGCCGGGCGCGAGCGAGGCGGGCGCGGCCTGCGCGGTCTGCACGAACGTGGGCAGCGCCGCAGCCGCGGTGACCGCGAAGGTCGCCGCGGAGTCTGTCCAGGAGTAGTGGAATCCGGACCAGCCCGCCGGGAAGGTCCCGAGCTTCACGACGTAGGTCCCGGCCGCGACGGTCGATGGCGCCTGCCAGGTCACCGTGTACGTCTTGGTCTGGCCCGCGACGAACGACTGGTTATCGAACCACTGCTGGTCGAGCTGCGTGGTCCCGCCCGGCGCGAAGACGTAGATGCTCACAACCGCCGTGCTCGCGATCGAAGCGGTGAAGCTCGCCGTGATCGTGACCGTTCCGCCCGCGGCGACGCTCGCCGGCGAGACCGAGGCGCTCTCCACGAAGGTCGGCTGCGGTGTCGCTGTGGGCGCCGGTGTCGGCGTGGCTGGCGTTGGCGTTGCCGTCGGCGCCGTCGTGAGTGTTGGCGTCGGCGACGGGGCGGTCACCGACCCAACCGAGAACGTCGCGGCCGCGTCGGACCAGGCGTACTGGACGGCCCAGCCCACCGCGTAGGTCCCGACGCTCACGCGGTACGCGCCGGTCTGCGCCCCAGCGGGCACCTGCCAGGTCGCGGTGTAGGGGCGCTGCTGGCCCGCAGTGAACGTCTGGCCGTCGAACCAGACCTGATAGCTCGGGCTCGTACCGCCCGCCGCCCAGATCTCGAGGTCGACCAGAGCGGTCGTCGCGCTCGCGCTCTTCACCACGGCGCTCACATTCACGATGTCGCCGGGCACAGCGGTCGTCGGCGTCACCGACGCGCTGAGTGCGAACGATGGCAGCAGCGGCGTCGGGGTCGGCGTCGCCGGCGGCGGCGTGCTCGTACCGGGGCTCGACGGCGCCGGGGTCGAGGTCGTGGCGGGCGGTGGGGTAGCGCCGGACGGATCGGTTACGTCGATCGCCGTCGCGGACGCAGTCCCGCCGTACGACGCCTTGAAATTGTTCGAGTACGCCGCAAGGCTCACTCGGTACGACCCCACGGCGGAGGCCGGTGGCACCGTCCAGGGAACCGCGAACGACCGCGACACGCCCGGCGAGAAGCTCTCCCGATCGAACCACTTCTGGTAGACAAGGCTCGCGGCACCCGGCGCGTAGATCTCCACCCCGACGACCGCGTTGCTGATGGTGTTCGCGGTCGTGAAGGTGGCTGTCACCGTCGTCAACGCGCCGCGAGCGACCTTTGCCGGGTTGCCGGACGCGGCGAACGCGAACTGCGCGCGGTCAGTGCTCCCCGAACCGCTCTTCGCGGCGGTGGCGCCAGACCAGCCGACCTTGACCAAGGTGACGATGCCTTCGTCCTCGAGCCAGGTGACCCCGTCGACAACGGCGCGGAGCCGGAGCGGGTACGTTCCGATGGTCATAGGCGCGCGGAGGCGGAAGACGAACGTGGCCACCCCGCCCGGCGCGACGCGCGGTTCGGTCTGGATGGCGACCCGATCAAAGGACGGCCAGCCCATGGCCAGCGCGCTCTGGCTCGGATCGTCGCCGGTGAGTCCGAGGTTCAGCTGCTGGCCGGCGACCCCGCGCACCCAAGGTTTCGCTCCGGTGTTTCGGATGCGGACCGTCTGCGGTCCGCTCGTTTCGCCTGGCTCCAGGAACGGAGATGGTGACTGCTCAACGAACTGCCCGTGGAAGCCGAGGTCGCTCGTGACTACGACGGTGAAAGGGTCCGTGTCGAGCCAGCTGAGGCCGTCGACGACAAGTCCGACCGGGACGCGGTACGTGCCTGGCGTATTTGGAGCACGGACCGTGAACGTGAACGTGCCGATCGCGCCCGGCAGAACGACCGGCTCGGTCGTCGAGACGATCCGCGTCGGCGTCGCCCATCCGGCGGCGATTCCGGCGGTCGCATACGCGGGGTCATCGCCGCGGACGCCCAGCGTGACCTGCTTCGCGGTGCCTCGTTGCCACGCGACCAGGCCGACGTTCCGGAAATGCAACGTGTACGCCGCCATCGCCGTCGGGGCGAGTGTCGCGGGGGGACTGGCGTCCACAAGCGTCGCCCGGATGACGAACGCCGTCGCGGGGACAACGACCGGCGACCACGCCACGAATCCGATCGCTCCGGCGAGGATCGCGGCGAGCGGCAAGACCGCGACAGCGGCCCTCCCCTTGCTTCCGAACACGAGGATGTGGATAGAGCCGAAGCCGCGCGTTTAGAAGGGAGAAGCAAGTCCTCCGGCGCGTCCTAGGACCGCCACTCACTATCGGCCCATGACCGCGAGGTTTAGGCATAGATGTGCCGCGCGCCGGCACAACCGCGGTCACGAGCAGCCGTCACACCGCTTCGACTGGTACGTTTCCGACGGCTTGTTCCCAGACCAGATTGCGACGACAACGTTCTGGTGCTTGTCACGTTGAGCGCTTAGTGTTCCGATCCACGTTCAAGCGAGGAAGTAACCCAAGTGGTGAAGCCCGTCAGCCGCTCTTCACGGCGCCCGCGCGCCAGGAGCAGGCAGACGCGCCGGAGCCACCGCGGGCTCCAGAACCGGAGGCAGGAAGGGACATGCAGCAGTACCAGCGGGAGACGCACACCAGCAACACCGGCGATCTGAACGCGTCGCTTGGAAAAGGGTCGGAGTTCGAGGGCAAGCTCGCCTTTGAGGGCAAGGTCCGGATCGACGGCACCTTCACCGGCGAGATCTCGACGAACGACACCCTCCACATCGGCGAAGGCGCCAAGGTCTCGGCCGAGATCAGCTGTGGCACCGTCATCGTTGAAGGCGACGTCGTCGGCAACATCAAGGCGACCGGCGCGGTCGAGCTTCACCGACCGGCGAAGGTGCGCGGCGACATCACGAGTCCTTCTCTTTCGATCGAGAAGGGCGTCGTCTTCGAGGGGCGCTCCAAGATGGAGAGCATCGAGTCCTCGAACATCGTCAACCTTCGCGCAGCGAGTGATTCGGACTAAGCAACAGAACCCGGAGACCTAAACCGTGCAAGGCGTCCTCGCGCTCGATAGGGTCACCGTCCGCGACGCGGATTTCAGCCGCGCCGCATTCGAGCGCTTCGCGCCGAACGGCTGTGTCTTCGAGCGCTGCGACTTCCGCGGCGAACTGTTCGATGAGCGTCTGCAGACGCTCTTCGCGAGCCGAAGGCAAAGCATCTTCCGCGAGTGCCGCTTCGACGGCGCCGACCTTCATGGCGTCCGGCCCGGTCAGGCGCGGTTCGAAAGCTGCAACTTCGCTCGCACGAACATCGACGGTTGGATTTCCGCATGCGCCGAGTTTGTGGACTGCACATTCAGCGGGCCGATCCGCAACGTCACGTTCCACGGCAAGCCGTGGGGCCACGCGGCCGAACGGATCGACCCGGTGCGTCCCGCGAACGCGTTCACCGGGAACGACTTCACGAATGCAGACCTCATGGGTGTGCTCTTCGTCAACGGCATCGACGTGAAGGCCAACCTCTGGCCGAAGGGTGACGCGTATGTCGTCCTCGACCGGATCCACCAGCGCGCCACTCGCGCGCGCGCGAGCATCCTCGATTG
>Ga0066710_100005701_pt1 | contig 11428 bp, 9 predicted proteins | sample GraSoiAngelo_159_FD_79666 | JGI IMG/M metagenome (GOLD analysis project Ga0066710, IMG submission 79666) | Grasslands soil microbial communities from the Angelo Coastal Reserve, California, USA - 14_1009_16_40cm | ecosystem: Environmental > Terrestrial > Soil > Grasslands | place: USA... | reverse complement strand
GTCGTCGCGACCGAGCTCAAGCCGGCGACGCCGCATCAATTCCATTTCTGGACGGCTACCGACACCTCGATTGGGATCGGTGCCATCGTGAAAGTAGGAGCCGGGAGTCAGGAGTCGGGAGATGGGCGCGTCGTGTATGGTGTCGTGACGGAGGGGTTCGCCTATTCCGATCTCGCGACGCCGCTGCACGACGTCGTCGGCGCCGAAGGAGATCCGACCCGCGCCGCCGAGGCCCCCACGGCACGCCAGGAGATTCGCTACTGGACCGCCGCGGTGCTGCGCCAGACACCCGAAGAGCCGCTGCAGCCGGTGCCCCTCGGCCAGGTGTACGTGGCGGATGATGCCGACGTCGCGCAGGCGCTCCGAATGGACGCATTTCTCTTGTCGGCGAACCCGACCGCGATCCCCGTCGGCCTGTATACGTCCGCCGGACGAGACGCGCCGGTCTATCTCGATGCCGATTTTCTCCTCGGACCCGAAGCCGCGCATCTCAACATCTCGGGCGTCTCGGGACTCGCGACCAAAACCAGCGCCGTCGAGTTCCTGCTCGCGTCGATCTTCGCGCACTTCCCTGCGCACAAGGGCCGGGTGGCGGCGGTGTGCTTCAACGTCAAAGGTCCGGATCTCTGCTTCCTCGATCAGCCCGGCGATCTGAGCGACGAGGACCGGCAGCGCTACGAGCGGCTCGGCGTGCCCGCGACGCCATTCCAGCACGTGCAGCTGTACGCGCCACTCAAGGCGGACGGCGTCAATCTCAATACGCTCCGGACGCATCCCGATCTCGTCGCCGACGTCGAGCCCCTCACCTGGGGGCTGCAGGAAGTCGTCGACTACGCCGAGGTGCTGCTCAACCGGGACGACATCGACGCCAAGGCGGACGCGTTTATCGATTTTCTGAGAGATCGGGTGCTGGGCAGGACGTTCGACGACGGGTTCGGCACCACGCACCGGGTGCAGACCTTTGCCGATCTGGATCGGCTCTTCCGCTCGATCTTCGATGGTCTGGAAATCACCGCGGGTGGGCGCAGCGACACCTGGCGGACCCATCACATCGCCACGATGCGCAAGGTGCGCAACCGGCTCCTCAACATTTCGACGCGGTGCAAAGGCCTCGTGACGGACGACGGGCCGTCCAGCGATCTCCCGTGGAACGGCTTCAAGGATCGCACCGTCTACGTCATCGACATCGCCAACGTCGATCCGCTCGGCCAGGATCTCGTGTTCGCGCGCGTGGTCTCGAAGCTGCGCGAGCAGCTCGAGCGACGGGAGCTCGGCGTTGACGCGGTCGTGGTCTTCGTCGACGAGCTGAACAAGTATGCGCCCGGAGACGGGCCGGACACCTACGTCAAGAAAATGTTGCTCGACATTTCCGAACGGGGCCGCTACCTCGGCCTCGTGCTGTTCGGCGCGGAGCAATTCCGCTCCCAGGTGCACCGCCGCGTGGTCGGCAATGCGGGGACGCAGCTGTTTGGGCGGATGGACATGGACGAGCTGGCCACGCCCGGGTACCAGGTTCTGACGCCGGCCACCAAGAGCAAGCTGGCCACGCTGCCCATCGGCGAGCTGATGGTGCGTCACCCGCATTTCACGCAGCCGATCTTCGTGCGCTTCCCCAAGCCGCCGGTGCTGCGCGGCCGCGATGGCGTCGAGCGCTTTCCGCCCGCGGCCGACGTGCCGTTCGACGACGCCGTCGTGCGGCAGCTCGTCCGGCTGGACCGCCGCGTCCGGCCGAACCAGATCAAAGATCTCATCGCGGATCGCGAACCGGACGATGTGCGCCGCGCGCTGGCGGCGGTGCGGCGCACCCGGCCCGACGATGTGCTGGCGTACTTCCGGAAGGTGTTGGGAGCGCGTGTGGACTCCGATACGAGTCTGGCGCGGGAGCGCCAGGCGGTGCCGCCACTCAACCCCATTGCCGACGAGCCCTACTGATATGGCACACCACCGCGCCGCGCTCCTGCTCCTGGCGTTGCCCGCGTGTGGTGGGGGTGGTCCCAAGGTCGCGCTGCGCTTTCACCCACCGGCGGGCGCAGTGTATCACTACGCCCTCGAGCAACGCACGCAGGTCAGCATCGCGTCCGGCCCCCTGGCCGCGATGGCCAAGCAGCAGCTCTTCATGCGCGTGCAGTACACGCAGACCGTCAAAGGACCGGCGAGCGGGGGAGGGACTGAGGTCGACGTGGTGTTCGAGTCCATGACGATGGAGGTCCCAGGTGTGTCGCCCGACCTCATCGCGCGCGAGCTCGCGAAGATGAAAGGGACGCGCACCACCGTCGTGTACGATGCGCGCGGGCAGATCGTCCGCAGCGACTTCACGCCCGTGCCGGGCCTGCCGCCTGAAATGGCCGGTGAGGTAGCGACGAGCCTCAAGTCGATGACGCTTGGGTTCCCGGATCACCCGGTCGGCCGCGGCGATTCCTGGACGATTACAACCGAGTTGCCGCTCGGACAAGTGCCCGGCGCGAACACATCGGAGGCCGGTCCGGCCCGGACGACCCTTACCGTCCGCGAGATCCGCATCGCCGGATCCGATACGTCGGTTGTGCTCGACATCAAGACGGCGTTTCCGACGGGCCCGATCCATCTGACCGTCGGTGGGCAGTCGGGCACCCTGAAGCTCGAGGGTGAGCTCGCCGGCCATCAGCAGTTTTCCATTTCGCGTGGCGCCATCCTGGATGGCGCGATCAAGGGCGCGACGAAGATGAATGTCACCGCGGCGATGTTCGGCTCGCAGGCGATGAGCATGGCGTCCGAGACCGAAAGCTCGATCTTCCTTCTTCCCTAGCGATGAAACTCGCCCACCTTGCCGATCTGCACCTCGGCTTCCGGCAGTTCGACCGGCAGACGCCGAAGGGTGCGAACCAACGTGAGGTTGACGTCGCGGAGGTGTTCAAGCGCGCGGTAGACGATCTCCTGGAGCAGAAGCCTGAACTGGTCGTTATCGCCGGTGATCTGTTCCACTCAGTGCGGCCGACAAATGCCGCCATTCTGTATTGTTTTCGCCAGCTCCACCGGCTGCGGACCGGCCTGCCGTCTACCCCGATCGTCGTGATCGCGGGCGAGCATGACACGCCGCGCTCGACCGAAACCGGTTCGATCCTGCGACTCTACGAAGCGCTGGGCGTCGAGATTGCCGTCGAGGATGCCCGCCGAATCGTATTTCCCAAACTCGATTGCGCGGTGCTCGCGGTACCGCAGCAGCCCCTCCTCAAAGCAGATCGCCCCTCGCTTCGTCCGGAGCCCGGCGGCCCGACGCTGAACGTTCTCGTCACTCACGGCACATACGGCGGACTCGGCGAGGAACGCGGGACGATCGAATATGGTGGTGCCGAGTTGTCTCGAGAGCTCCTCGCGCCGGAAAAATGGGATTACATCGCGTTGGGTCACTATCACACGGCACAATCGGTGGCCGCGAACGCGTGGTATGCGGGAAGTTTGGAATACCTCCCGCCGAATCCCTGGGGCCAACTGGGCGATGAAGCCGCACAGCGCTCCGGTAAAAGAAAGAAGGAGCTTGCTGGAAAAGGGTACTTGCTCGTTGACCTGCCAGGCGCGCGCGTCACCTTCCGTCCGATCGCGCCGGTGCGCCGGCATCTCGATTTGCCGCCCATCCGCGGCACCGGACTGAACGCGAAAGAGCTCGATGCCCAGATCGCGGAGCGGGTGGCGGGCGCCAAGATCGACGATCAGATCGTGCGGCTGCTCGTTTGGGACGTCGAGCGCGCGACCGCCCGCGATCTCGATCACGCGGCAATCCGCGGATACAAAGCCCGCGCATTGAACTTTCAGCTCGACCTGCGCCGTCCTGAGGCGCAGCGGGCGATCACCGCGGCCGGTTCCGGCACGCGACGTCAGACGCTCACCGACACGGTGCGCGACTTCCTCGGCCGCCGGCCGCTCGATGCGGAGCTGAATCGGGAAACGTTCGTGAAGCTCGGCGTCGAGTACCTCGAGTCGGCCGCGAGCGCGGACAGCGCGCCATGAAGCTGCACCGGCTGCGGCTCGTCAACTTCCGCCAGCACGCCGACACCGAAATCGTGTTCGGGGACGGCATCACCGGCATCATCGGGCCCAACGGCTCGGGCAAGACATCGCTGCTCGAGGCGATCGCCTGGGCGATCTACGGCAATCTGGCCGCCCGCGGCGACAAGGACTCGATCCGCAATCTGCGCGCGAAAGCGCGCGCCGCCGTGCGCGTGGAGCTCGAATTCGGGCTGGGCAGCCACGCCTATCGCGTGGAGCGCGGACTGAACAACGCCGAGCTGTATCAGGACGGCGTCGTCGTCGCCAACTCGCTGAAGGAAGTCACCGGCCGGCTGCAGCGCGTGCTCGGGATGACGCACGACGAGTTCTTCAACACCTACTTCACCGGCCAGAAAGAGCTGGCGGTCCTGGCGGATGCGACGCGTCCCGAGCGCGCCGCGTTTCTCTCGCGCGTGCTGCGCCACGAGCAGCTGACGATCGCACAGGAGCGCGTGCGTGAGCGCCGCAACGCCCTGGGGCACGAGGTGGACGGGCTCGAGACGGGGCTGCCCCCGCAAGCCGAGCTCGAGAAAGAGCGCAAGGTTGCCGAGACGCGGCTGGCGGGTGCCCGCAAGGCCGCGACGGCGGCGGCGGCCGAGCGGAGCAAGGCGCAGCAGGCGCTCGCGGAGGAAGAGCCGCGCTGGCAGCAGTGGGTGGAGCGCCGCGAGCGCACCCTCTCCCTGCATGGCGACCTGCGTGTCGCGGAGCAGGGTGTGGTGGTTGCGCGGCAGGAGTTTCAGCGCCTCGACAAGGAGCTGGCGGAAGCATTGGCGGCGCGCGAGGAGCTGCGCAAACTCGATGCGGACGTCGCGCCCATCTCGAAGCTCAAGGCGGAGCTCGCCGAGCTGGAGCGGCTGCACCGCGAGGACGCGGCGCGCCGCGAGGAGCAGGCGAAGCTCACCGAGCTGACGCGGAACCTGAGTGTCCTGGATCGTCGTATCGCCGAGCTGGCGGAGGCGGAGGCCGCGCTCGTGCGTGCGGCCGAGGAGGCGCGCGCGCTGGCGGAGCGGCTGGAAGCCGCGGACAACGTAGCCCGCGACCAGCAGGCCGCGTGGGTCCGCGAGAAGGAGTACGCGAACACGCGGCGCGCGGAGCTGCTCAAGCAGCATGAGGAGGTGAAGGACCAGCGCGACAAGATCGAGCGCCTCGGCCCCGAGGGACAATGCCCGACCTGTCTCCGTCCGCTCGGCGCGGAGCACCGCGCGGTGCTCGACGTGCTGAACAACCAGCTCGAAGCGATCGTGACCGATGGCATCTACTTCAAGCAGCGCATCGAGCAGCTGACCGAGCCGCCCGCTGCGGTGACACAGGCGGAGGCGGCGCGCGATGCGCTGCGCGAGGAGGCGCGGCAGGCGAGCGAGCGGGAGGGTAACTTGCGGGCGCAGGCGGGCGAGCGGTCGCGGGCCCAGAAGGAGCGGGCCGGCCTCGCCAAGCGGACGCAGGAGATCGACCGGCGGATGGCGGCGCGGGATGCGGGCTACAACGCCGAGCGGCACAACGACGTTCGCACCGAGCTGGCACGCCTCGAGCCGGTGGCGTTGCAGGCCGCGGCGCTGGCGGCGCGCGCCGAGCGTGCCGAGGCACTGGTGGGTGAGGCGGAGCTCGCGGAGAAGGCGCTCTCGGCGCGGGAGGAACACGTCAAACAGCTCGCGGATGCGGTCCAGGCGCAGGGATTCTCGGAGCCGAAGTTCCAGGCGGCGCGCGAGCGCCACGACCGCGCGGCGCACGCGCTGCGGGCCGCCGAGCTGGCCGTGGCGGAGACGCGCGGCGAGCTGGTCGCGGCCGAGAGCGCGGTGCGCGATACGGAGCGCCGCGCCACGGAGCGGGCCGCCCGCGAGCGCGTCATCGCGGAGCGCAAGATCGAGTACCGGCTGCACAACGAGCTGGATCGGGCGCTCTCGGATTTGCGCGCCGAGTTGAATGCCGCCATGCGCCCCGAAATCAGCGCGCTGGCCTCCGGCTTTCTGTCCGATCTCACCGATGCGCGGTACGACGAGGTCGATCTGGACGAGGACTACCGGGTGGTCGTGCTGGACGAAGGCGTGCCGAAGCCGGTGATCTCGGGGGGCGAAGAAGACATCGCCAACCTCGTGCTGCGGCTCGCCATTTCGCAGATGATTGCGGAGCGGGCGGGCCAGCCGCTCTCGCTCCTCGTGCTCGATGAAATCTTCGGCTCGCTCGACGAATCGCGGCGCCAGCACGTGCTGGCGCTGCTGCGCCGGCTGGGCGACCGCTTCCCGCAGGTCATTCTCATCACGCACATCGAGCAGGTGCGCGACGGGCTCGACCGCGTCATTCGCGTGTCGTACGACGCGACCACCGGTGCGAGCATCGTCCGCGACGACACCGCTACCCTGGGACCGCCCGATGCGAGCGTGGCTGCCTGAAGCCCGCGTAACGGGCCCGGAGCCCGCGGTCGAGCGCGACATCGAGGGACTGAATCGCGTCTTTGCGGAGGCCTTTACCGACCGCTATCGCCGCGACGGGTTGATCGGCGTCCGCGTCCCCCAGCTCAATCCGCTGGTGTGGCGTTATGCGCTGCTCGACGCCGGCGCGGGCGCGATGGTCTGGCGCGACGAGCAGGGCGACATCGCGGCGTTCAACGTCGCACACCAGGCGGGAGCCGAAGGATGGATGGGCCCGCTGGCCGTGCGTCCGGACCGGCAGAGCACCGGGGTCGGCAAGACGATCGTGGGCACCGCCGCCGACTGGCTCATCGATCGCGGCGTCACGACGCTCGGTCTCGAGACGATGCCGCGCACACCCGAGAACATCGGTTTCTACGCGCGCCTCGGGTTCGTGCCCGGGTTTCTCACCGTGACGCTCACGAACGAAATCGCGACCCGGGGCCATCCGGCGCCGGTGCTGCTGTCCCGCCGGTCCGCCGAGGAGAAGGAGGCGGCGATGGCGTCGGGCCGCCGGCTCGTGAACGATCTCGTCGCCGGGATCGACTTCTCGCGCGAGATCATGCTCACCGCCGAGCTCGGTCTCGGCGATACGTCGCTGATCGAAGGCGATACCGGGCTCGATGCGATGGCGGTGTGGCACTCCGCGCCGCTCGCCGACAGCCGCACCCGCGACGAAGTCCGCGTGCTGAAGCTCGCCGCGCGCAGCGACGCCGCGTTCGATGCCGCGGTGGGCGCCGTCGAAGCGGCCGCCGCCAAGGCGGGCATTCGCCGCATCGCGATCCGCTGCCAGAGCCGCTACGCGGACGCGTTCCGGCGTCTGATCGCCCGCGGCTACCGCGTGCGGTGGACCGATCTGCGGATGACCTACGAAGGCTATCCTGAGCGGCATGCCGCTCAGGGCGTGCTGTTTTCGAATTGGGAGATCTGAGCCTCGTAAAGCAGGTCCCTTCGCTACGCTCAGGCGAGCGATCTGACCACGATGCTCATGGCCATCGATCGAGACGACCCTCATTGGAATTTCGGCTACAGGGCGGACCTGCATCGCTCATTGATGAATACAACACATGGGTGTATCCCGTCGTTCTTGGCCGTGGGAAGCGACTGTTTGAAAATGGTGCAAGTCCATGTGCATTGCGGCTCGTGGCTTCGAAGATTTCAAAAACTGGCGTTGTGATGAGCACTTATGTTCCAGCTGGAGATATTTCGCTTGGCACAGTTGGCCAAGCCTAGCCGAGCGCGAAAGAATTGGTCCGGCGCCCCCAAGATGGCTACAGATGCGACGTGACTATGCTGTCTACAAACTGTGCGCGCCAACAATGCGCTGCAGCCGACGTTTGCTGGCGCAAACGCGGCTGAGCTTAATACGTTAGACGGCCCCCATTGCGTCTCGGACAGGCTTACAAACGCTATCAGTGTTCTTCGGCGCTCTCGCGGTAGTCGTTGGAGTTCTCTTCATGCGAATGAAGTGGTGGGGTGGTTCTGATTTCGACCTCACCGGATTCGTCTGGCTTGTCACCAATGGTCCACGGTTGGTCGTTCTCTTCTTCTTCCTTGTTCTCGTCGGTACCGCGATCTCGTACTGGGTCAGACCTTTGCGCGCGGGCGGTTGAGCATCGACCGCGCCTATCCCCCGAGGTCTCTGTCCGTCTGCCGGCGTGCATTCCGCCAAATGCCTGTGATGCCGAGGGCGATGAGCAGGGCGGCGATGGCTAAGGAGATTGTGAGTCCCCGGGCGGTCGGATCGTTGAACATCATGATCGAGCTGCCCACGTAGACGATCGGCACCGCAAATCCTAGCAGGATGAGCTCGATGCCCGCGTGGACATTCGCCCGCCGGCGCATTCGCTCGCGTTGCTCCTGAGACAGCTGTGGCCAGTTAAAGCGAAATGGTTGCAGCCAGCCGACGTGCGGGTAGCGGCGGGACAACGCCGAAAGGCCGAATATGCCGGCGAGGACCCCAAGGATCACGAGCTGGACGATCTGCCACATGGTCCATTCCCAGGGCTTGAGGGAGATCCAATCTAGAGAACGCCGTCCCGGTCTCCAAATCTGAAGGTCCCAAGACCGACCTTGGCTGTGCGGGCCGTTTAACAAACGGCTGAAGCTGGCGGCGCCGTTCTGCTGTGGTAGTCTTCCATCTGTGAAATCGTCCAGTCGGCGCCGCAGCTTAGGCGCATTTTGTTAGGCAGAACGCCCGCCGGATCATGCCTCAATCACCGCAATTCGAGCTATCGGAACATGACCGAGAGTTCGGCGAGTGGTTTTATCAGCAGATCGCCAAAGCGTTCCTGTTCAAGCGGTCCGAGTGGGTGGACAGTATCGCTGCGCAGCTGCAATCGGATCGTGCACCTGACAAGCGACACGAGGTCATCGTCATTTGGCTCAGCGACATGACTGCGTTCACAGCCCCGGGGCGCTACATCTATGTAACGGGGCGCTTGATGGAGTATTGTCCCGGCGAAGCCTCCTTGGCATTCACAATCGCACACGAGCTTGCGCATCATGACCTCGGTCACCTGCGCTACTTTCCGCGGTGGTTCCGCGGCTTGGCCGCCCATTGGATCACGGAGATCATCTTTCTTGTCGTTCATAGCGTCCAGCACTTCTTCTATAGCCCGGAACGCGAGTCTGCAGCCGATCGGTACGCTTTGGATCTCTGTATCCGCGCTGGCTGGGATCCTCGCGACTGCCTACACCTTTTCGATCAACTGGAGGACCGGTTACTGGACCTCGGGGATATCGCCGGCGTGTATGGCCCGAGCGAATCGGATGATGAGTTGCTGCCCAATGCGCCCTTGATGACCAAGTTGAGAATCTGGGCATGGCAACGCAGCCGTGGCTACTTACCGGTTCGTGATCGGCGTCGTGCGCTTGAGGTCTATCTAGATGAACGCGATCGCGGGCGGGCGTCTGTCTGATATCAACTTTGAAGTGCAACACTGAGTCTCATTTCGCATGACATTCCTCCCTACATGCACCTGAAGCTGCCCAACGGTTTGGCTCAGGCCAACGTCGTCAGGCTGCGTCGTGCACATGTCACGTCTAGCCGTTCGCGTCGGTGCGGGCGTCCTCGCTCTCCTCGCTCCTATCGCCCTGCGCGGCAAGCGCTGACAATCGCCTGGTTTACATAGTTCGGTCGATGTGCGTTGGACCGATCTGCGCATGACGTATGAAGGGTATCCCGACCGGCATGCCGCCCAGGGTGTGCTCTTCTCGAATTGGGAGATCTAGACTCGGCCCGGCATTCCCGACACGTAGATGACCTGCGCCAATCCGAGCACCTCGATCGTATGGGGCAGGTTCGGCGGCAGGTCGAGCCGGTCTCCAGGCCCGAGGTCCACGGCCTCAGCGCCGGCTGTGATCCGCAGAAAACCCTCGACGACCCAGCGCGTTTCGGGAAACGCGTGCGCGTGCTCGGCCATCCGCACGCCCGGGAGATCCGACCACCACGCGGTGACCATGCCTTCACGCTCGAGCGCGCGGCGCAGCGTCGCCACCTGCAGCGGCCCGAGCCGCGGGTCCCAGGGCCGTCGCGCCAGCGTCACGACACGAAGCGCGGCGCGCCGACGAGAATACGCCGGGCGGTCAGGACAATTCCGGCGGCGTAGAGCAAATGAATCGTGCCACTGGGCACGTGTGCCACAAAGAGCAGCAGGAACCACGTGATCAGCATCACGACAGCAGCGAGCAGTGTGAGATTCACGGCGATTGACCTTTAGGGGGCAGAAAGTATTGTAGTACCCAGGAACGGAGAGATCAAACTATTGAGCCAACAAGCTCGATTGTGGACCCGGATACTGCGGCCCATGTCATGCCCCCACGTTGGGGAAGACAGAATTCGTGGTGAGGGACCCATCATTACTTTCGGGCTTCAATAACCCTCTCCGTTCCTGTCGTAATCGGTCGGCCGGCCCATGTTATGTGGTCCCGGCCGATCGTTTTTGTGTGAGTGACGCCCGGAAATATTGCGCGGCGAGCAGCGGCTTTCGTTTGATCACGAATCCAACCAGCAGGATCACGATCCAGAGCGCATAGGCGACCGAGACCTCTTCGCGCAGGTGCGGCGCGAGGAACTGCACCAGCCACAACACGAACAGGGCGGTGGCATCAAACCAGTCGAACTTCATGTTCGCGAGCACCACCATGCCCAGTCCCGTTTGCAGCAGCGTGAGAATGATTTCTGTGCGCTGGCCGGTATCGAACGGGAAGTCCGCCCAGGTGCCGGTGTGACAGTAATGCGAATAGCCGTACACCAGCGGGATCATCGCGGCGAGAATCGTCCATTGATTGATATTGCTCGAGACCATGTTCATCAGCGCCATCGGCGCATGGGTCACACGCCGGGCCCAGAGGAACGCCGACACCTTCTCGGGAAATTCCGACAGGAACGGGGCGACCCACTGCACCAGGACGAATTGGCTGACCCCCAGCAAACCGGCTACCGCCAGCATCGACTCGAGGAACGGATGCGCGGTGACGTACAACAGGAACCCGCCCCCGCCGAACAAGGCGCCGATGGCGGCGATGCGTCGCCAGCCCCGCTGCCGGTAGGCCCATTGGGACACGCGCGAGGCGTCGGACAGCTCGTCGACGTTGTGGGGCGGGTGGCGGAGCAAAACCAGGAGATACGCGACATACAACAGCACCAACACGAGCGCGTCGATCCAGCTGATGGACTGCTTCCAGACGATCACGACGAAGTAGAGGAGCGGTGGCACGAGCCCGACCACCTCGACGGCGTGTTCCGGTAGGAGCGTGATAGGCGTGAGCAGCGGATCGCCCCGCCGCCGTCCCGCCAGCGCGAAGACGAAGTAGATCATCGGCCAGCCCAGGCCCAGCAGCAGCCTGATCGCGCCGGTCAGGTTGGCGATGGCGAGGTGGGCCCGTTCGGGATCGCGTCCTGCTTCCCAGGCGATGACCGCTTCGACGGCGAATTCGGGCAGGGTCTGCAGCCACGCGAGAATGGCGAGCGCGAGACCCTGGGAAATGAGGAATTG
>Ga0066710_100005700_pt1 | contig 11428 bp, 6 predicted proteins | sample GraSoiAngelo_159_FD_79666 | JGI IMG/M metagenome (GOLD analysis project Ga0066710, IMG submission 79666) | Grasslands soil microbial communities from the Angelo Coastal Reserve, California, USA - 14_1009_16_40cm | ecosystem: Environmental > Terrestrial > Soil > Grasslands | place: USA... | reverse complement strand
TGAGAGTCGATTGCGGCTGGCGGATCTAGACTGCCATGCTGCTCGATCATCGGTAAGTCTTGATCGAGATCAACCACTTTCAGCCGAAGATCGAAGAGCGAGGATCGAGGATCGCCATCTTCCATTCCCTCGACGGCGTTAATCCCGAGCGCAGCCGAAGGACTCAGGACAGGCTTCCAACCTCTATCCTCGACCAACTTAGCTTGGGTTAGCAGAACCGAGACCTGGGAATCTTCCAGCATGAATCGCAGGCGCTCTTTGGGATAGCTGGGGTCCAACGGCACGTAGGCGCCGCTGGCTTTGAGAATTCCCATCAGGCCGACCACCATCTCGATGGAGCGCTCAACGCAGATACCGACGAGCTTTTCTGGGCCGATGCCCAGACTGATTAAGTAATGTGCCAGTTGATTGGCTTTGCGATTCAACTCTCGGTAAGTGATTCGTTTATCTTGGTACTCCAGGGCGATGGCGTCCGGCGTTCGCTCGACTTGCTCTTCAAACAATTCGTGGAGGCATTTGTCTTTCGGATAATCCGCCACGGTATCGTTCCATTCGAAAAGAATTTGGTGGCGCTCCGGCTCGGTCATTATTGGCAGCGTTGCAATGGACTGATCCGGGTCGACGGCGATTCCTTCCAATAAGGTCTGAAAATGTCGAGCCATCCTCTCGATCGTGTCGCGATTAAACAAGTCTGTGCTGTACTCGATATGGCCGGCGATTCCATGTTCCTTATCAATGAGAGAGAAGGTCAAATCGAATTTTGTCATCCCGCCATCAATATCGACGGCTTCGGATCGAAGTCCCGCCAGTTCAAGGGCTGGAACCGAAGTATTTTGGAAAGCGAACATGACTTGGAAAATCGGGTTACGGGCCAAGTCGCGCTGGGGTTGTAATTCCTCGACCAACTTTTCAAAAGGAAAGTCTTGGTGTGCGAAAGCGCCTACACAAGTCTCTCGGACACGTCGAAGCGTTTCACGGAAAGTCGGACTGCCCGAATAGTCCGTGCGCAGCACCAGAGTATTGACAAATGAGCCGAGCAAATTTTCAATCTCGGGCAGTCGGCGATTGAGCACCGGGCAGCCGACTAGCAGATCTTCCTGAGCGGTGTAGCGGTAAAGCAGGGTCTTAAACGCCGCGAGCAGCGTCACAAAAAGCGTAACGCCATTCTCTCGACTCAACTCTTTAAGCTTTAGCTGCAATGTTTCGGGCAATAGGATTGATAGCCTTGATCCGTCAAACCCTTGCACCGGCGGTCGAGGCTTGTCGGTGGGGAAATTCAAGACTGGAAGCGTACCGCTCAGTCGCTGAACCCAATATTCACGGTGCGACTGGAAGGTTTGGCCTGAAACGCGGTGGCGCTGCCAGCTTGCAAAATCCGCATATTGCACAGGCAATGCCGCTAACTGCGGCTCTCTGCCGTTCAGTATGGCCTCGTATGCGGTCCATAGTTCGCGAAAAAAAATCGCCACGGATTGACTGTCAAAAACAATCTGATGCAAGGTCAGAACCAACAGATGTTGGGCGTGATCAATCCGTGCCAGTCGCGCGCGAATCGGTAGTCCTTCCGAAAGATCGATTGGCTGTAGCCATTCATTGCGAATCAACAGTTCGATTGCGCATGGCAGTTCAGCATCGGCAACATGTTCCAGATCCGTCACAGTAATCTCGATTGAGTAACTGGGCGCAATGCGTTGGATTGGCCTGCCATCTGGGGCTGGATAGCTGGTGCGCAGGACCTCGTGCCGGCGCACGATGAGATTAAGGCATTCCAACAGAACTTCTAACCTTAGTTCGCCGACGAGTCGTTCGACTTTGCACCCATTATATACCGGACGGGCGTGCTCGAATTGATCTAAGAACCAAAATCGTTCTTGGGCAAACGATAGAGGGGGCCGAGCGTCATCATTGTCCCTACGCGGGATCGTGTATTCGGACTGTCGCTCAAATCCCTCGCGTTCTAAAAGGTAGGCAAGAAGCTCATCTCTTTGGTTCAAGGCACTAGTCTTTTTTTAGAAGCTGTGTTTTTTTTTCCGGCCGCCGTTTGTTGCGCTCGTCGGCTAGCATGGTTTCGATTTCAGCGGAAGACATACCATCGACCTGTAAAAACAAAATCGCCACCTTTTCCGCCAGTTCCGCGCTCGGTGCCTTTTGCACAAGAAGTTGAGCCGCCTGTGCCACGGTACAAGCATCGTAAAACTCCGCTAAGGTAAGATTCCAGGGAAAAATTCGGCCGATCGCCGAAACGATTCGGGCGGCAATTATTGAGTCGCCGCCAAGATCAAAAAAAAGATCATGGATGCCGACGCTGTTTATACCCAGGGCTTCAGACCAAATCTTGGCGAGCACCGATTCCATCGAGGTGGTTGCCGCGCTGAATTGGGTGCCGAGTTTGGGCCGATCTAGGTCCGGCGTGGGTAATTCCTGGCGATTGACTTTGCCGTTGGTATTGAGTGGCAAGCTCTCTAGGATCATAAACTTACGGGGCACCATGTAATCCGGGAGCCATTTTTTTAGCGAATCGCGCATGCGGCTTATCGTAGGAATCTCCTTGGTGGCCGGTGTAACATACGCGACCAACTGGTCATCGCCGTAACCGTCTTTATGCGCCGCCGCCGCCGCCTGACTTATTTCCGGCATCTGTAACAACGCCAACTCAACTTCCTCGGCTTGAATTCTGTAACCGCGAATCTTCAGTCGAAAATCTTTGCGCCCCAGATATTCGAGGCATCCATCCGGCTGGAGCCGCCCCAGATCCCCGGTACAATAAATTCTCCGGCCGCGGCCATCGGGATCACCAACAAACACAGCATCCGTCAACGCCGAATTATTCCAATAACCTGGGAAAATATAATCACTGCGGACGGCAATCTCGCCGACCTCGTTCACTCCGAGGGGGTTTCCCGAATCGTCGAGAATCAAGACTTCCATATCCTCGACCGCGTAACCCACTGGCAACGCGCCGTCGGGGAGATGCGAATCATTACTAAAAAAATGAACTCGGTAAGTGTTTGTTTCAGTGTTTGACAAAACATGGAGCAGTAAGGCATCGGGAAAATGGCGCTTAAACAATTTCAGATCCTGTGCGAAAACCTGCCCACTGCCCAACCGGATCAGGCGTAAGTCGGGAAATTGTTCGGCGCCGGTCAATTGTTGGGCGAAATGACGAAACACCGTTCCGCCAGCATGGAAGATGGTAATCTTCTCGCGCTGGAGCCAATCAGCGATTGCCGTCAATTCGACTTGCTTAAGGTCCACCGGGAATATTGCCGAGCCGCTCAGTAAGGCCAGGTAGAGATTACTCAACGCACCGGCGCTGCTGGGCGGGCGCACTAGAGTCATGCGGTCCTCTGGTGAAATATGCGACGCGTTCCCCAATCTCATAACGTAATGAAGCATGTTGCGATGGTTATCCATCACTCCCTTCGGATGGCCGGTGGTTCCCGAGGTATAAAGAATTTGTGAAAGGGCGTCGGGCGACACTCTGTTTGCAGGATTTGCCTCGCTCCAACCGGCATCGAGGGATTCGAAGTCAATTAGAATGTGCGCTGAATTTAGCCATGACTTTGCCAGGCCTAGCCCGTCCCTTCCGGTTAGCACGATCTTGCTGTTGGTATCCTGAAGAATAAACTTTGCCCAAGCGGCTGAAAACGAGATGTCGAGAGGGACATAAATTTTGCCCGCTTTGATAATTCCTAAGATGGCGGCTATCGTCCCCAGATCATTCTTTACCAACACGGCAACCGGTTCGTTGCTCGCGCCGCTGCCTGACCGCAGGGCATGGGCAATCCGATTCGCCATCTTATTCAATGTGCCGTAAGTTACGGCTTGGTCGTCTACCTTGACCGCAATACGCGACGGGTCATTGTTGACTAACTCTTCAAACCGGCTGGCAATCGATTGCTCAATGTTGTTCCGGGTAAACTTGGTGAAAGGATTGTCGGGCATAACCCGAGCCCTGGCGCGCGAAACGAAGCTAGATGGTTTGTCCGTCTCCAGAACCATGGCAACTCTCGCTTCAATCCGTCCGTCAGTGAACTAGCGTGCTGAGTTCTTGCTCCGCTGCGCCTATCCAGCTGGGCATCTCCATGCAGCGGTAAGACGTGAGGGCCAGAGATAATTCAGTTCTGGCTTGCTCGATCTGATTCTCACGGCGATGCAATCGTCCTAGACTCAAGTGAATGTGAGCCTGCAGCGGACGCATGGCCAATTCCGTCGCCAATGCCATGCTCGAAGCATAATGACTAAGGGCTTCGCTGGGATTTGATGACTCTTGCTGAATAGCGTCGCCTAAGAGTTTATGGGCCCACGCTTGATATCCTCGCTCGCCGCCGTCGCTGGCCAAAGCCAACGCGCGTTGACCCTGTTCTCGCGCTGCACCGATTCGACGCTCTAGCAAACTCGCATGGCCCAGCCAGGTAAGCCGCAGCGCCCACCCCGCTTTACGACCAATCAACTCCGATTGCTCCTCGGCTTTTTCCATCAATGGAATAGCGTCGCCAATACGTCCTGCGAGAGCGTAGGCGTAACCTAAATTCGAGCCAACTTGAGTCGTCAGCACCCGAATCTCGCTCGACCCGCAGATTTTTTGGCTTCTTTCCAATGCGCTGATCGCGAGTTCTAAATCGCCTTTGACGAGGAATAAAAATCCCAAGCTACAGTACGCGTAGGCGAGGCTGTACGCATGCTCGCTCTCTTCGGCGATTCGAATGCCGGTCTCGGCGATAGGAATCCCGTCCTTGAACTCACCCACTTGCGCGAAGCATTGAGTCAACCAACTGCGACAGATCACCGAGATGACAGTGGCGGTGCCAAACCGCTCATGTTTGAAGCGTTGGTCTTTCACAACCGAGAGAGCCCGATTGAGCATCGTGATCGATTGCTCGTATTGCCCCGTATGATGGAAGGCTACCCCCATGTAATAATGGGTCACGGTATTCAGTTCCATATCGTCTCGGTTAATTCGCAGAGCGCGCGTCCCGGACTCGATGGAGCGGTCATGATCGCCGACGACCCCGTAATAGCCAACCAAAAAATTGAGCACTCGTCCCAGCCGTTTATGATCGCCTATTCTCTCGGCGATCGCTTCGGCTTCTCGCAAGCTTCGGTGGAGTTCTTCAAATTGGCCGAGAAGAAAAAGCGGGTTGCGAAGTTCCAATCGAACATCCACGGCGCGCCGCAACGCGTCACCGTCCTGCGGCAGGTGTTGTAACGCCGCCAGTGAGCTGTAGTAAAAATCCGCGGCTGCTCGGTTAGCGGAGCGCGCCGCGGCCTTGCTTGCGGATTGTCCCAAGTAATCCACCGCCTTATCCCAAAGCTCGCCGTGGAACGCGTGGTGCGCAAGTTTTTCCAGATGGTCGTGCGAAACACTTCCCTTGATTTGTTCCAACGCCGTCACCACCTGCGAATGCAGCCATCTGCGACGCTCGTGCAAGAGCGTGCCATAGGCGACCTCATTAACCAGCGCATGTTTGAAAGTATATTCCAGGTCGGGGAATAGGCTGGTCTCGTAGAGAAATTCCGCGGCCTGAAGATGACTTAGGCAGATTTTCAAACTTTCATCGGAGAGCTCGGTAACGGCACGCAGTAATGTAAAAGGAAGAGCAACACCGATGACAGCGGCGGTTTGGAGCAAATGTTTCTCCTCGATCGGCAATCGATCGATACGATCCGCCACGACATTTTGCACTGTGCTCGGAATCACAAGATCATCAATTTTCAGAGCCGGCCGGTAAGCCCCTTTTTCGCCGCTCAAGACCCCAGTTTCGACAAGGGAGCGCACGCTCTCTTCGGCAAAGAAAGGATTTCCTTCCGTGCGCTTGATCAATAGCTGTTTAAGCGGCGCGAGGTCTGGATTAGTTCCGAGCAGTTTTGACAAGAATTCTTCCGCGTTACTCGTCTGGAGGGGATCAACACGAATTTGAGAATAATAACTCTTTTCTGACCAAGCATGGTTGTACTCGGGCCGATAATTGACGAGTAGCATTATGCGGGCCAGTGGAAGACTATCCACTACCCCATCAAGAAACGCTTGGGTTTCATGATCGATCCAGTGTAAGTCTTCGAAGACCAACATCAGATTTTGTCTATGGCTTTCCCTGACACAAATCCGCTTGAGCGCCTCCAAAGTGGCACGGCGGCGCTGCTGCGGATCCATCGAGTTGAAGCGCCTTATCATCTCGCCGATATCTTGCAGCTGCTCATGCCAGTAAGGCTCGCGGTTCGTGCCAGTATCTTTTTCCTCGGGTAACGCGCCAAGCAAAGAAAAAATCGGCGGAATAGCATCTTTGAGCCTACTGTCCAGTTCCAAAAGATGCATTACTACTTGGTTTCGAATGTTCTCGCTGCCCTCTCCGTCGGCAATTTGGAAATAACCGCGCAACATTTCAATCAACGGGAGATAGGGCGTTGCCTTACCATAGGAAACTGATGCGCCCTCGAGCACAAGCCAACCTGGGGGTAACTGATGCCGAGTAAATTCGTGAACCAAGCGCGATTTCCCAATGCCTGGCTCGCCGACCATTGCCAAGATTTGGCCCTTCCCGGCTGCTGTTTCCTCCACGAGCTTCTTGAAAACCTCAATTTCTGTTCGACGCCCAACCAAAGGCGTCAATCCTCGGGCGGCGCCCGCCTGTAGGCGTGTCCGCGCCGAAGTAGCGCCGATCAGCTCGTAAGCGTCAACCGCTCGGGAAACGCCCTTCACCTGCACGGTGCCGAGAGACCTGACTTGGATAAAGCCTTCGACTTGCCGCAACGTATTGGCGGACATGAGACTTACACCTGGTCCGGCAAGTTCTTGCATCCGCGCGGCCAAATGGGTCGTGTGACCTAAAGCTGAGTAGTCGATATTAAGATCGTTACCGATCGAGCGAACGACGACCTCACCAGAATTCAATCCGATGCCAATGTGCAATCCCGACTCTTCGGACTGGCCAATCATTTTGCGGTAACGCCGCATCTCATCCTGCATCGCCAATCCTGCGTAGCATGCACGCAGCGCGTGGTCCTCATGAGCCAGCGGCGCGCCAAAGAGAGCCATGATCCCATCACCCAACACCTGGTTGACGGTTCCTTCATAGCGATGGACGGCTTCCATCATGACGCGCAGTACCGGATCGATGATCTTCTGCCCCTCTTCGGGATCGAGGCCTTCGAGCAAGCTGGTCGAACCTCGTATGTCTGCGAAAAGAACCGTGACCTGCTTTCGTTCTCCTTCAAGAGTATGCCGAGAGGCCAGGATCTTTTCCGCCAGGTGCTTGGGTACGTAGGTGTCCGGGGTGGGTGCTCCTGCGGTTGGAGCCGAAGTACTTGTCGCAGTTTGATTGATCGACTGGCCGCAATTGCGGCAGAAACTGGCCGTCCGCCGATTGGCCTCGCCGCAATTAAGGCACGCCGCTTCGAGCCGCGCCCCGCATTCATCGCAGAAAAGCGCTTGGTCACGGTTTTGAGTCTGACATTGGGGACAAATTATGGACACGACGCAGCTCGCAGATAAATATTTACTTATGTCGGTTTCTTAGTTGAGCCGTCTATTCTTACAACACCCTCACCAAATCGCGGAACCGATCGATATCATCTCTGCCCGTGAAGGACGCTCTTCAATCTTGTCTTAAGACCGGCTGACATGGCAAGAGACTGGGAGACCAGCGCGCTTGTCTTGGCGCCGGATAATGGGTCGATCTCAATTTTTCCCTTTTCCGCATCTTTCAGGAAATCTCGATCTTGAAACGTTTTCATGAAGGCCGACTCTAACGCCACCGCGCGCTTCGGCGGCACTCCCGGCGAGATCAGGTACATTTTGGCGAATTGGCTGGGAACCGCGGCGCCCAGGCGCAGCAGCTCCCGCTGTTCTTCATTCTTCGCGATCGCACCAATGGTGGGAACCTTACTAAATGGCAGATCGGGCAACGGCGTGTCTGCCAGTTGAGCGAGGATTACCCACTCGCCATTTTTGATAAGCTCAAGGGCGGAAATTTTAGCCGACGTCCAGGTGTTGAAGAATCCGTCCACTTCGCCGCTATCCATCGCTAGACGAATATCCGCGCTCCCTTTGTAACCTGAGACGACCTTGATGTTGGCTCCGACTACGTCGCGCATGAGCAACGGCGCGTGCTCAATAGTGTTATTGGGAATGCCTCCAAAAGTGGCTTGTCGCGGTTTGGCTCCCAGTAACTCTTCTAGTTTCGTGATGCCAGATCGTCGGTTAACGAGCATCAAATACACTTCCGGCACTGGAACGGCCAGATATCGAAATTTTGCCATATCGAATTGGACACCGGGATTGCCGAATAGCTGCTCTAAAATAATCGGGCCGGCGACGTTTCCAATAGTAGTTCCGTCTTTCGGTCCGACATTGAATATGTGATTGGCAGCGACGATGCTGCCTGCTCCCGGCATATTATCGACAATAACAGTTGGGTTTCCGGGAATATGTTTGCCTAAGTGGCGACCGATCACTCGTGAGTAGGAATCGTATCCTCCCCCTGCCGGAAAACCAACGATGATCCGAACCGTTTTTCCCTTGTAAAAAGCAGCAACATCCTTCTCATCAAACGGCAGGGTGGAACTCCGCGCTGCAACTGCATCCCAAATGCAGGCAAACGCCCCGACGAATACAGCAACAGACGTCAATAATTTTCGCATGGCGAAATTTACCATTCTGTTTGACCGCCGACCTTGCAGCGGTACGAATATGTACTAGCCATGGAGTGATTTGGTCATGGATATAGTCCCGACTTGAGGTGAAAGCAAGTAGCTAGTTTTTAGCAGCCAAGGCTCTTCGAAGTTGGAAGTTTGAACCCTTGGAAATTCGTCCACGCAACTCGGATTGCGCCGACTGACGCCAATTTCAGACCCGACCGGGTTGGATTTCACGGCAATCGAGGCAATTCCGTATCGGAGTTTTGATCGGGAAATGCGAAAAGGTTTCCATGAGCTCTTGTAGAGTGATTCTCCACAGGAGTCTAATATCCCACCGCACCGACTATTTGAACTCTTTAACCCTTTTACGTCGAAAAATCCGGGTAACCAAACGGCGCGATTTTTTTTCTATACTCGGCATTCAAGGCTGCCCTGTCGCCTTTCCATACCAATCGAGTGAATCCATTGAGCAGAAATGGATGTGCTCCGAGCCGGTAGAGTGTGGCGTAGTCGATATCGATCAATGCGTTTCTTTCTTCCTCTGTCAGGTCACGACCTGCGAGAAATTTCTCCGTGTCCGCTTTGAAGGCATTCGCAGTCTTCATGTCCAGGATGACCTCGCGCATCACTTTGTCTACCTGATATTTGCTCATGGCAACACTCCCGCTTCGACGTCCCAGGCCATGTACGGGACCGACCCTTTGGATTTCGGAAAGCGAACTCCCGAGACGCTGGGCGGTTTCCCGTCTGCGAGTCCCATAAGCAGCACGAAATTCAAAAACCCGGGAGTCACATTTCCAGATGCCATCATGCGATCCCAGGTCGCTTCCTCGATCACCGTCTCCACGTCGCCGCTGCCAACGAGATGCATCATCCTGCGGTCAAATTCCGGGTCTGAAGAAGAACGTCCTTCTTTCGGTCCACCGATCTCTATGGCGAGGTGGCCGCTCGACAGCACACCCACGCGCTTATCCGCGGGAAGCTCCGCGATCATTTTCCGTAGCGCATTGCCGAGTTCATAGAAGCGCCGCGCCGGAGGAATGGGCGGAGCCATCACATTGGTGAAAATTGGAACGATGGGCAGATCCATTTCCGGGCGAATGAAGTTGAGCGGTACGGTGAAAGCGTGGTCGATGCGAAATTCGTCCGAAAACGAAAAATCAACGCCCATTTTCGGCGCCAACTGGAGCAGGCTCCTTGCTACGTCGACATCGATGTCAGCGCGGTAGGGGGCGATACCGAAGGTGCGCAGCTCATGGGGAAATGGTCCTTCCGCTTTTGGCGCCTTGCCGATCAGAAACGCCGGCATGTTGTCCATAAAGAACTGATTGAGGTGATCGCTGGCAATTACAACCAAGACATCCGGCCTGCAGCCGGCCATGCGCTTTCGCATCAGTTCGTAATCCCGCGCGGCCTCAACGATGGCCGGCTCCGGGTCGGGACCCGCTATTTGTCCCGGGAAATTCGGGCTGTGCGTGATTCCCATGATCTCAACGAGTTTTGCCATTTTCCCGTCTCTCTTTCCCAACCCGTCCGCGGCTACTGGCGCGCGGGAGGAAACAAAGCCAGCGCCTTATCTGAGTTAAAAATATAGGACTCTACGAAAAGCTGCAGCGAAGCTTTGCGCCCTTCCATCGCGCCCGCTAGACAGATCCAATTCAGCATTTCGTGTTGGCCTGAGGCGCGCATCTGGTCAGGATCGAGCTCACGCCGCTGGCGCAAGTGCCCCGTCTTTAGTTCCGCGAAACGCTGCCGGTCCACTTCCACGTCGGGGTACAAGAAGTGATGTTTAGCCGTGAGCGTGCCATGCGACCAGCTCGATGACCCGATCAGCGCCACGCGCCATGGGCTTTCCTCGATGATGCGCGCAATTTGTTTTCCCAGATCGTAGCAACGCCAAGGGGCCGGCGAAGGCGGCAGCCGGCCCTCGATAGTTTTTCCTTTTATGCGCAGATTGCTGCCGTAACAGTTCACGTGGAACGGAATAATCGGATAAGAAAACCCTTTGCGATCGTAGTCGAGATAAAGAATCGTGCGCGCGAAGGCGTGGCTGAGCACTTGAGCGTGATGCAGTCGATAGGACCAAGTCACGTCAAAGCCAGTTTCGAGCAGCTTTTCCGCGAGCAGATTGGCTGCTTCCCGATGCCCTTTAATTTTAACTACCATGTCTTTGGGCTCGTTCCACACGTTGGTGTCGGCGCCGAGGCCATCGCTCGCCTTAAAGGGCGCGCAGTCGACTTCATCGAACGCGTAAACGCAGAAGGGTGGGATCACATCCTCGCGAAAGTTTTCGTACTGGTCATCGCCCCAGATCAAGACACAATCCGGCTTGAAGGCGTCCAACGCGGCGCGGGCGGCGCGCACTCCCTCAAGGAGCGCGGCGCGATGCCTGCGCGCGGCTGTCAGTCCTTCGTCGCTGTCCCATTCCGCCCGCATTCCCGCCGGCCAATTCTGCGGGTCTTTCATCGCCGCTGGGGTAAGCTCGCTTTTGAGCAGGCGCCGCAGCACGTTGGCCATGTTCTCATCGGTAAATTGAAGATGCGGCGCGTGGGTCATGCCAATGCCGAGAATCTCTGCCATAAATTCTAACCCCTTTTTGTCAATTTCCCGCCAAACTCGTCAGCGCTCAAGACGCGCGAAAAAATTTTCATTTTCTATTTCCCTGATGACGCTGGCATCGATGTAATCGGACGCATGTTTGCCCTTCAGTTCAGGAACCAGGCTTTGGCTCAAGTACTCGATATCGGCTTCCAGCGCGTCATCCAACGGATAAGGTTTTATCGGAATGGTA
>Ga0066710_100005699_pt1 | contig 11429 bp, 10 predicted proteins | sample GraSoiAngelo_159_FD_79666 | JGI IMG/M metagenome (GOLD analysis project Ga0066710, IMG submission 79666) | Grasslands soil microbial communities from the Angelo Coastal Reserve, California, USA - 14_1009_16_40cm | ecosystem: Environmental > Terrestrial > Soil > Grasslands | place: USA... | reverse complement strand
GCGGTCGAAGATGGCCCGGGCCTTGCCAGGCGGCCCCGGGCCGCATAGCTTAACGGGACCCGAGGAGGTTGCATGAGAGCCTGGCTTCCCGCCTTCGCCGCCCTCGCCGCGATCGCATCCGCGCTGCTGGCCGTGGCCGCCGCGCCGTCGGGATCGGCCGCCGTCCCCCCGGCGCGGAAGAGGTTCTCGGCCTACGACGCGCAGGCCCGGGCCCTCCTCGCGCAGATGACGCTGGAAGAGAAGATCGGCCAGATGGTGCAGCCCGAGCAGGACAAGCTCGCCGACGGGAAGGACATCGAGACCTACTTCCTGGGTTCGCTCCTCTCGGGCGGAGACTCCGACCCCAAGACCAACAGCCTCCAGGACTGGACCGACCTCTACGACCGCCTCCAATCCCACACCGCGCGCACGCGCCTGAAGATCCCTCTCCTCTACGGCATCGACGCGGTGCACGGCCACAACAACGTGCTGGGCGCGGTCCTTTTCCCGCACCACATCGGCCTCGGCGCCACCCGCGACGGGAAGCTCATGGAGGAGATCGAGCGCGTGACCGCGGAGGAGGTCCGCTCCACCGGCATCCAGTGGGTCTTCGCGCCGTGCGTGGCGGTCGCCCGCGACGAGAGATGGGGCCGGACCTACGAGAGCTATTCGGAGGACCCGGCCCTGGTCGCCGAGCTGGGCGGGGCGGCGGTCCGCGGATTCCAGGGCGCCGACCTGAAGGACCCCCGCCGCGTTCTCGCCTGCGCCAAGCACTACCTCGGAGACGGCGGCACCACGTACGGGTCCAGCACCGTCGGCGATTGGCGGAACCCGGGCAAGACGTTCCTCCTCGACCAGGGTGACACCCGGCTGAGCGAAGCGGACCTGCGGCGGATCCACATGGCCGGCTACCGCACCGCCATCGAGGCCGGCGTCGGATCCATCATGCCGTCCTACAGCGCCTGGAACGGCGAGAAGATGTCCGGCCACAAGTACCTGCTCACCGACGTGCTGAAGAGCGAGCTGGGCTTCGACGGCTTCCTGATCTCCGACTACAACGCGATCGACGCGCTGTCCGGCGACTACCGCAGCAAGGTCAAGCTCTCCGCCAACGCCGGGATGGACATGTTCATGGTCCCCCAGAAGTACAAGGAGCTCTACGCGGACCTCAAGGACCTGGCCGAGAAGGGCGAGGTGCCGATGGCGCGCATCGACGACGCGGTGACCCGCATCCTGAGGGTCAAGTACGCGCTCGGCCTCTTCGCCGAGGGCCGCTCGACGCTAGCCGACCGGAGCCTCCACCGGAGCTTCGGCTCGCCCGAGCACCGCGAGGTGGCCCGCCGGGCGGTGCGCGAATCGCTGGTGCTCCTGAAGAACGAGCGGCGCGCCCTGCCTCTCTCGAAGTCCGCCCGGCGCATCCACGTGGCGGGCAAGAACGCGGACGACCTGGGCAACCAGTGCGGAGGGTGGACCATCACCTGGCAGGGCAAGAGCGGCTCGCCCACCACCGGCACGACGATCCTCGCCGCGCTCAAGAGCGCCGCCGGACCGGGCACCGCGATCACCTATTCGAAGGACGGCTCGGGCGCTGGGGGGGCCGACGTGGGCGTGGTCGTGGTCGGCGAGACGCCGTACGCCGAGATGCTCGGCGACCGCGAGGACCTGGGCCTGGCCCGGGAGGACCTGGAGGCGATCGGCAACGTCAAGAAGGCGGGGATCCCGGTCGTCGTGGTGGTGGTTTCGGGCCGGCCGCTCATCCTCGGCGACGCCCTCGGCCAGGCCGACGCGCTGGTGGCGGCGTGGCTGCCCGGGACCGAGGGAGCGGGGGTCGCCGACGTGCTGTTCGGCGACTACAAGCCGACCGGCAAGCTCTCCTTCTCTTGGCCGCGGTCGATGGCCCAGATCCCCATCAACGTGGGCGACCCGGGCTACGACCCGCTCTTCCCCTACGGCTTCGGTCTGACGTACTGACGAGAGCCGTCGACGATGATGACCATGACGAACGCCGCCGAGAGAGAGCCCTGGCCGCCGCTGCCGCTCGCCGGGTGGAAGGAAACCTATCGCACCCTGCACCGATGGACGCAGATGGCGGGCAAGGTCCAGCTCGCGCTCACCCCCCGCACGAATCACTTCTGGAACGTCACCCTGCACGCCACCGCGCGCGGGCTGACGACCGCCGCGATGCCCGTCGGGACGGGCGCATGCACGATCGCCTTCGACTTCGTGGACCACGTGCTGCGCATCGACCGCGACCGCGGCGACCGGCGCGAGATCCCGCTCGCTCCCCAGCCGGTGGCGCGGTTCTACGAGCGTTTCGTGAGCGCGCTGCGCGCGCTGGGCGTGGAGGCGCGGATCTGGCCGATGCCGGTAGAGGTGCCCGATCCCGTCCGCTTCGACCGGGACACCTCCGGCGACTACGACGCCGGCGCCGTCGAGCGCTTCTGGCGGATCCTCGTGCAGGTGGAGGCGATCCTCGGTGAGTTCCGGGCCCGGTTCACCGGCAAGTGCAGCCCCGTGCACTTCTTCTGGGGAAGCTTCGACGTCGCGGTGACCCGCTTCTCGGGCCGGCCGGCGCCGCCCCGTCCCGAGGCCGACGCCATGACCCGCGAGGCGTACTCGCACGAGTGCAACAGCGCCGGGTGGTGGCCGGGCGGGGGCGCCATCGACGGGCCCGCCTTCTACGCCTACTCGGCGCCCGAGCCGGCCGGCCTGGCCGCGGCCCGCATCGGCCCCCGGGCGGCCTTCTACAGCCCCGACATGAAGGAGTTCATCTACCGTTACGACGACATGCGGGCGGCGCCGGATCCCCGGGCGGCGCTGCTCGAGTTCCTCCAGACCACATACGAGGCGGGGGCGGACCTCGCGAAGTGGGACCGGCCGGCGCTCGAGCGACCCGGGCCGGCGTAGCGCCGGAAGGAGCAGCGAAGATGGCCGCCGACGGAGCCTGCGCCCACATCGAGAGCGTCACCGACGTCAAGAAGGCGAAGCGCCGCGAGTGCGAGGAGTGCGTGAAGATCGGCAGCTCCTGGGTGCACCTGCGGACCTGCCAGACCTGCGGCGGCACGCGCTGCTGCGACTCGTCGCCGAACCGCCACGCCAGCAAGCACGCCCGCGCCTCCAGCCACCCGGTGATCTGCTCGGCGGAGCCGGGCGAGCGCTGGCTCTACTGCTACCCGCACGACGCCATGGCCGAGTACTGAGCCGGCCTTCCCGGGCGGCTCGGGTCTGACATACTGGGGACGGGCATGAAGCATCCCGGCACCGCGGCCGTGCTCAGCCTGGTCATCCCGGGCGTGGGCCAGTTCTACAACGGCGACTTCCTGCGCGGGATCTTCTGGCTCATCGTCACCCCCGGCCTGTGGATCGGGAGCGGCGGCACGCTGGGCTGGATCTGCCACGTCATCGCGGCCGCCACCGCCTATCACCGCGCCCGGCACTGGAACCAGATCCACCGCACCGCCTGAGGGGGCGTGCCACCAGCACCATAAGCGACCGCCAACCCCGAGCGACGGACTCACTCCGGCGCGAGGGGCGGGGAGTCTGGGGGGTGCGCCGCTAGCACCATAAGCGACCGCCAACCCCGAGCGACGGATTCACTCCGGCGCGAGGGGCGGGGGGTCTGGGGGGTGCGTCGCTAGCACCCCCCGGCTCAACGAATGAAAAGCGGCGCCAGCACGAGCGTGATCGTGGAGAGGAGCTTGATCAGCACGTGGAGCGACGGGCCGGCGGTGTCCTTGAAGGGATCGCCCACGGTGTCGCCCACCACCGCCGCCTTGTGCGGCTCCGAGCGCTTGCCCACCACCTGGCCGTCCACGACGAAGGTCCCCGATTCGATGTACTTCTTGGCGTTGTCCCAGGCCCCGCCGCCGTTGTTCATGGCGGTGGCCATGAGGATCCCGCCGATGGTTCCCACCATCAGCAGCGCCGCCACCGACTCGGCCCCGATCTGGCCGTAGGGCGAGAGGTACTTGAAGCTGAAGCCCACCGCCACCGGCGTGAGCACGGCCAGGAGGCCCGGGGCCACCATCTCCCGGAGCGCGCCCGCGGTCACGATGTCGACGCAGCGCGCGTAGTCCGGCTTGGCGGTGCCGGCCATGATCCCGGCGTTCTCGTGGAACTGCCGGCGGACCTCGGTGATGACGACCTGGGCCGCCTTGCCCACCGCCTTGATGGCCAGCGCGGAGAAGACGAAGACCAGCGCCGCCCCCAGCAGGCCGCCCACGAAGACCGGCACGCGGGTCAGGTCGACGGCCATGTGCAGGCCGGTGATCTTCGTGACCTCGTTCAGGTAGGCGCTGAAGAGCAGGAAGGCGGCCAGCGCCGCCGAGCCGATGGCGTAGCCCTTGGTCAGGGCCTTGGTCGTGTTCCCCACCGAGTCGAGGCGGTCGGTCTTGCGCCGGATCTCCTCCGGCTGCTTCGACATCTCGATGATGCCGCCCGCGTTGTCGGTGATGGGGCCGAAGGTGTCCATGGCCAGGATGTAGGCGCAGGGGGCGAGCATGCCCATGGTGGCGATGGCCGTGCCGTAGAGGCCGGCCCCCGGCAGGTCGCCGAGGGCGTGCTTGCCGCACCAGTAGGCGCCCATGAGGGCGGCGGAGATCACGATCACGGGCAGCCCCGTGCACTCGAAGCCGACCGCCAGCCCGCTGATGATGTTGGTGGCGGGGCCGGTGCGGCTGGCCTCGGCGATGGAGCGCACCGGCCGGTACCGGTACTCGGTGTAGTACTGGGTGATCCACACGAACGCGTACGCGGTGAGGATCCCGATGATGCCGGCCCCCAGCAGGTAGCCCCGGTGCACCGCTACGTTCGCTCCCGCAGTGGCCCGCAGGAGCAGGAACACCGCGGCCGCGAAGCCGGCCATGGCGATGACCGTGGTGACCAGGTAGCCGCGGTTGAGGGCGTCCATCGGGTCCTCGTCCTCGCGGCAGTGGACGGTGAAGACGCCGACGATCGTGGCGATGAGCCCGAAGGCACGGGCGAGGAGCGGGAAGACGATGCCCCCCATGCCGAAGACCGGGAAGAGCGCGATGCCGAGGATCATCGCCCCGACGTTCTCGGCCGCCGTCGACTCGAACAGGTCGGCCCCGCGGCCGGCGCAGTCCCCCACGTTGTCGCCCACCAGGTCGGCCACCACCGCCGGGTTGCGCGGGTCGTCCTCGGGGATGCCCGCCTCGACCTTGCCGACCAGGTCGGCCCCCACGTCGGCGGCCTTGGTGTAGATCCCGCCCCCGAGCTGGGCGAAGAGGGCCACGAAGCTGGCCCCGAAGCCGAAGCCCACGATCTGCAGCGGCACGTGCTCGTAGTCGTGGGTCCCGCCGAAGAGGTAGAACAGGCCGCCCACGCCGAGCAGGCTCATGGCGACCACGGTCAGGCCGCTGACCGCGCCGCCCCGGAGCGCGATCTGCAGCGCCCGGTTGAGGCTGGTCATGGCCGCGGCGGCGGTCCGGAGGTTGGCCCGGATCGACACGAACATGCCGATGTAGCCGGCGATGGCCGAGCAGAGGGCGCCGGTGACGAACGAGAGGGTCACCTTGAGCGCGGTGCCGCGTCCCATCTCCGCGATGTTGGGGACGTTCCGGTTGAGGTGGTAGAAGCCGAAGATCACCGCCGCCGCCACCAGCGCCAGGAGGGCGATCGTCCGGTACTGCCGGTGGAGAAAGGCCTCTGCCCCCTCGCGGATGGCCGCGGCGATCGCCTCCATCTCCGGCTTCCCCGTGGGGGCCGCGAGGACCTGCCGGGCCAGAAAAAACGCGACGGCCAGCGAAAGCAGGCTGATGGCAAGCACAACGGCCAGAACCGCTTCGACGCCCATTGAGCCTCCGCTTAGGGTGAGAGGACCGACAAGAGTGCAGGAGGCCGGAGGTTAATCCGGGATCGCCTCGCAGGTCAAATAAGCGCCGGGGCGGGCCTCGTCAGACCGAAAACCCGTGCTGCCGCCGGTGGTAGGGGCCGTCGAACGTCACGGTCGACTTGAACAGCTCGTAACGGCCGTCGCCGGCCGACTTGGCCATGATGCCCACAGGTCGACGTGGTCCGTCCGCAACCGGCGTCTCTCAGCTCGAGGCCGCCGCCGAACGGGCCTTCATCTTCTCCCGCGCGATCGAGATGAGGCCCGGCAACAGCGACAGGAAGATCACGACCGCCACCACGATGTGGATGTTCTTCTCGATGTCCGGGACGGTCCGGCCCAGGAAATACCCGGTGAGGGTCATGCTCGCCACCCAGCCGATCCCTCCCGCGACGTTGTAGAGCGCGAACCGCCGGTAGGTCATCTCGGCCGCTCCCGCCACCACGGGGGCGAAGGTGCGGACGATGGGCATGAAGCGGGCGATGACGATCGTCTTGCCCCCGTGCTTCTCGTAGAACTCGTGGGTCTTGACGAGGTGCTGCTTCCGGAACAAGAACGAGTCTGGCCGGCTGTAGAGGGCCTGTCCGGCCCGCCGTCCGATCCAGTAGCCGGTGGCGTCGCCGGCCACCGCGGCCGCCATGACGGCCAGGTTCAGCCAGACGATGTTCAGATCGCCCTTGGCGGCGAACAGCCCGGCGGTGACGAGGAGCGAGTCGCCGGGCAGGAAGAAGCCCACCATGAGGCCGGTCTCGGCGAAGACGACCGCCACCAGGCCGGCGAGGCCCCCCAGCCGGATCAGCTCGGGGACGTTGTAGACCCGGCGGAAGAACTCCTGGATCAGCTCCAAGAACCGGGACCGCCGCTCTCAGCGCGTGCGGACCGGCTCGCCGGCCACCGGCGCGGTCACGGAGGGCCCCGCCGCCATCCGCGCCATCACGCTGTGCTTCCGGCTGTAGCCGAAGTAGATGCAGAAGCCGATGAAGAGCCAGACGAACAGCCGCAGCCAGTTCTCGGACGGCAGCGAGAACATGAGCAGCAGGCAAGTGGCCATCCCGGCGATGGGCACGAACGGGACGAAGGGCGCGCGGAACGGACGCTCGGCGGCCGGGTTGGTGCGCCGCATGATGAGCACCGCGGCGCAGACGATCACGAAGGCCAGCAGCGTCCCGATGTTCACGAGGTCGGCCAGGATGCGCAGGGGGAGGAACGCGGCCAGGGTCGCCACCGAGACGCCGGTCAGGATGGTGGCCTTCCACGGGGTCCGGAACCTCGGGTGGACGTCGCCGAAGAAGCCGGTCGGCAGCAGGCCGTCGCGGGCCATGGCCAGGAACACCCGGGCCTGGCTGAGCATCATCACGAGCAGCACCGAGGTGATCCCCGCCACCGCCCCCAGCGAGACGAGGAACTGGGCCCAGGGCAGGCCGGCCTGGCGGAAGGCGTCGGAGACCGGCGCGTCGAGGTTGATCCTCTGGTAGGGCACCATGCCGGTGAGCACGGCCGCCACCGCGATGTACAGCGTCGTGCAGATGAGCAGCGAGGCGATGATCCCGATCGGCACGTCCTTCCGGGGATTCCGCGCCTCTTCGGCATGGGTGGATACCGAGTCGAACCCGATGTAGGCGAAGAACACGATGGCGGCGCCGGCGAGCACGCCGAGCGGCTCGCCCGCGGGGCCGGACTGGCCGGCCACCGTCTTGCCGAAGAAGCTGATGCCGGTGAGGCCGAAGGGGGCGAACGGGTGCCAGTTGGCCGGGTTGACGTGGAAGGCGCCGACCACGATCACGAACAGCACGATGGTGACCTTGAGGATCACGATGCCGGTGTTCACGCCGGCGCTCTCCTTGATCCCGATGACGAGCACGATGGTGACGAGCACCGCGATGACGATCGCGGGCAGGTCGAACCACGTCCCGGTCCCGGCCAGCCTCCCCGTGGTCAGGTCGTAGTCGAAGGGGGCGTTGGTGAGCATGTGGGGAAGCTTGATGTGGAAGATCCCGATGAAGTCCTGGAAGTAGTGGGACCAGCCGTGGGCCACGGTGGACGAGGCCACCGCGTACTCCAGGATCAGGTCCCAGCCGATGATCCACGCGAACAGCTCGCCCAGCGTCGCATAGGCGTAGGTGTAGGCCGAGCCCGCCACCGGGGCCATGGAGGCGAACTCGGCGTAGCACAGGGCCGCGAAGACGCATGCGATGCCGGCGGCCACGAACGAGAGCATCAGCGCGGGCCCGGTCCGGTCGTGGGCGGCCACGCCGGTGAGGACGAAGATGCCGGTGCCGATGATGGCCCCGATACCCAGGCTCGAGAGCTGGACCGGGCCGAGCACCCGCCGCAGACGGTTCTCCCCCTTCATCTCTTCCAGGAGGAGGCTCAAGGGCTTTCGGGCGAGGAGAGGATGGGCCAAGAAATCACCTCCGCCGCGGGACGCCGCCCGCAGACCCTGAGGATAAGTGTTCCATGGTCCAAGTCAACGCGGGCCGCGCCGTTGACTTTCGAACTCGATCCCCTATCCTTCGCCGATGGCCCAGCCCAAGCAGGAGTGGGGCACCCGTCTGGGCGTGATCCTGGCGGTGTCCGGCTCCGCGGTGGGCCTGGGGAACTTCCTCCGCTTCCCCGGCAACGCCGCCCAGAACGGCGGGGGCGCGTTCATGATCCCCTACTTCTGCGCCCTCCTCCTGCTCGGCATCCCCATCGGGTGGGCCGAGTGGACGATCGGCCGGTACGGCGGCCGCAAGGGGTTCCACTCCGCCCCGGGTGTGATGGGGGTCATCGGGCGAGGGGCCGCCGCCCGATACCTCGGCGTGTTAGGGGTGCTGATCCCGCTCGTCGTCTACTTCTACTACGTGATCATCGAGGCCTGGTGCCTCGGCTACACCTACTACTACCTGACCCAGGGCGGGTTGGGCATCGACTCGAGCCAGGCGGTGGCCGACCAGGTGAAGGCCTCCACCGGCTTCTTCACGAGCTTCACCGGCCAGGCCGCGAACGGCTCCCTCTTCCAGGGGAGGCACGCGGGCGTGTTCGTCTTCTGGCTGGTGACCTTCGCCCTCAACGTTTACTACGTCTACCGGGGCCTCTCGAAAGGCATCGAGGAGTTCTGCAAGTGGGCCATGCCGGCGATGGCCGTGTGCGGGATCCTGGTCCTCATCCGCGTCCTGACCCTGGGGACTCCCGATCCCGGTCATCCCGAGCAGAACGTCGTGAGCGGCCTCGCCTTCATGTGGAACCCCGACTTCGCCAGCCTGGGCAACTTCAAGACCTGGCTGGCCGCGGCCGGCCAGATCTTCTTCAGCCTGTCGGTGGGCTTCGGCGTGATCATCAACTACGCGTCCTACATGAAACGGAAGGACGACGTGGTCCTGTCGGGGCTGACCGCCTCCGCCACCAACGAGTTCTTCGAGGTGGCGCTGGGCGGGATGATCACCCTCACCGCCGCCATCGTCTTCCTCGGCGAGCCCCTGACCCGGGCCAACACCGGCGGGACCTTCTCCACCGGTTTCTTCGCGGTGCCGGTGGTGTTCGCCCACATGCCGGCCGGGCGCTTCTTCGGCGCGATCTGGTTCTTCATGCTGTTCCTGGCCGCCATCACCAGCTCGCTGTCGATGCTGCAGCCGGCCAAGGCCTTCTTCGAGGAAGCGCTGGGGATCGGGCGCGGCCCCTCCACCGCCCTCCTCACCGTGGTCTGCCTCGCGGGAAACCTCTTCGTGCTCTACTTCAGCCAGGGGCTCGTCGCGCTCGACACCCTGGACTTCTGGGTGGGCAGCTTCATGATCTTCATCGTGGCCGCGGCCCAGATCATCTACTTCGGCTGGGTGTTCGGGATGGAGCGGGGCATGGCGGAGGCGCACGAGGGCGCCCACATGCGCATCCCCCGGGTCTACCGGTTCATCATCAAGTACGTCTCGCCGCTGTACCTCATCGTGGTCTTCGTCGGCTTCTGCCTGCAGGCCGTGCCCGGCTACGTCCGCACCGTGCTCGGCGACGCGGCGCGGGGGATCCCCCCCGACCACGACGCCCAGCTCGCCTGGCTGGTCATCGTGGCCGTGATGGCGGGGCTGTTCGCGGTGACCGTCGTCGGCAGCCGCCGGTGGCGGGCCCGCGGACTGGACCTGGACGGCTTACGGGGGCCCGACGACCAGGTCCGGGCGGCGTAGGAGGAGCAGCATGACCATCGGCGGCTGGATCTTCATGACGCTGTCGGTCTCGTTCGTCACGATCCTGTGCGGCTGGTGCTTCTACCGGGTGCTGAGCCTGCCCGAGGAAGAGGTGCCCCAGCCGGTCCAGGACTTCCACAGCGCCTGAAGGCCCACGCGATCAGGCGTCCTGAAGGACCTGGGCGGGGTGCTCGGCCGGCTTCACGGTGGCGTAGGCCTTCTTCACCCGGCCGTCGGCACCGATCAGGTAGCTGATCCGCCGGGCGCTGCCGGCCTTGGGGTCGTCGCAGGCCCCGTAGGCGAGGCCGATCTTGCGGTCGGTGTCGCACAGCAGCGGGAAGTTGTAGCTGAACTTGCGGGCGAAGGCGGCGTTGGCCTGGGGGGTGTCGAAGCTGATGCCGAGGATCTCGACTCCCTTCCTCGCGTAGTCGTCCTTGAGGTCGCGGAACCCGCAACCCTCCTTCGTTCAGCCCGGGGTGTCGGCCTTGGGGAAGAACCACAGGATGACCTCCTTCCCCCGGAAGTCCGAGAGCCGCACGGTGCGGCCCAGGTGGTCCTGGACCGCGAAGTCGGGGGCGACGTCGCCGGGCTTGAGCATCGCGCTTGACCTCCGCCGGCGATTATAGACGGGCGGTTGACGGGGAGGGCGGCCCGGATGTATTTTAAGTTTAAAGGATATGGCGGGCCTGGCGGGCCGGCGGGCGCTGGTCACGGGAGGCGGGCGCGGCATCGGCCGCGCGGTGGCCCTGGACCTGGCCCGGGCGGGAGCGGCGGTGGCGGTGGCCGCCCGCACCCGGGCCGACGTGGAGGCGGTGGCCGCGGAGGCCCGGCGGCTCGGCGCGCCGGCGGCGGCCCTGGTGGCCGACGTGACGCGTCCGGAGTCGGTGCGCGAGATGTTCGGCGCCGCTCGCGAAGCCCTGGGCCCCATCGACGTCCTGGTGTGCGGGGCGGGTGTCGCGCCCTCGGCCACCGTGGCCCGGACGACGGATGAGCAGTGGCGGGCCGCCCTCGACACCAACCTCTCCGGGTGCTTCTATTGCCTGCGGGAAGCCCTGGGGGCGATGGCCGGGCAGGGCTGGGGCCGGGTGGTGGCGGTCGCGTCGATCGCGGGCAAGACCGGCTATCCGTACGTCGGCGCCTACGCCGCCAGCAAGCACGGCGTCCTGGGCCTCGTGAAGTGCGCGGCGCTGGAGGTGGCCGGGCAGGGCGTGACGGTGAACGCGGTCTGCCCCGGGTACGTCGATACGCCGATGACCGACGTCTCGGTGGCCCGCGTCGCCGAGAAGACGGGCCACCCGCCAGGCGACGTCCGCCGGAGGCTGGAGGAGATGAGCCCGCAGAAGCGTCTCTTCACCGCCGAGGAGGTCTCGGCCCTCGTCCTCTTCCTGTGCGGCGAGCAGGCGCGCGGCATCACCGGCCAGGCCCTGAGCCTGGACGGGGGCACG
>Ga0066710_100005698_pt1 | contig 11430 bp, 6 predicted proteins | sample GraSoiAngelo_159_FD_79666 | JGI IMG/M metagenome (GOLD analysis project Ga0066710, IMG submission 79666) | Grasslands soil microbial communities from the Angelo Coastal Reserve, California, USA - 14_1009_16_40cm | ecosystem: Environmental > Terrestrial > Soil > Grasslands | place: USA... | reverse complement strand
CTGCAGATCTGCCGGACCTACGACGGGCCCATCCACCTCATGCTGACCGACGTCGTCATGCCGAGCATGAGCGGCCACGAGCTGGCGGAGACCCTGGCGCCGCTGCGCCCCGGCATGAAAGTCCTCTATATGTCCGGCTACACCGAGGAGGCCGGCGTGCTGCGCGAGATCCTCGACTCGGGCTCCGTCTTCCTGCAGAAGCCGTTTACTCCCGCGGCCCTGAACGACAAGATCTGCGCCCTCCTGAACGTCTCCCGCCGTAACTGAGCGCGCACCGCCACCTCGTCCCGCGTTCAGCAGGACTGCGACAGACAGGTCCCGTGATAGACGAAACACTTGACCGCCGGAAACGCGACCTTGGCGCAGACAATGTTGTGCCGCGAGCCGCCGGCGCAGTCCTTGTACTCGCAGGTGGTGGCCGCATGCGCCTGGGTGGCGAACGCGGCCGACAGGGCGGACAGGTACGGGGTCCTCTGCGGCGCGGCGGGCCCCAGGGCCAATTGCAGGATCCCGATTAGAGCCACGATCATGAGACAACGCGTCATCAATCCGGATGGTCGGCGCATCGGTTGGCCTCCTGTGCAATGCCCTGAGATTATCGTTCCCGGAGGGCCCCGTCAAGCGACCTCCAGGCACTGCATCGGAAGCGTCTTTACAGGGGAACTGTCCCGCGGTAGGTTACTCCACGCCCCCTGAGGTGAGATCGGATGACCGACCGCAATCGCGTCGTGTTCCTGCTCGACGTCGACAACACTCTGGTCGATAACGACCGGATCGCCGCCGATCTGAAACGCTACCTGACGCGCGTCGTCGGGGCGGAGGCGCAGGAACGCTACTGGGCGATCTACGAGGCGCTGCGTGCCGAGCTCGGATACGCCGACTATCTGGGAGCCCTGCAGCGCTACCGGATCGAGCATCCGCACGATCCCCACCTGATCGCGGTGTCGTCGTTCCTGGTGGACTACCCGTTCGCCAACCGGCTCTACCCCGGCTCGCTCGACGTGATCGAGCGGCTTGCCGCCTGGGGATCGACAGTGATCCTGAGCGACGGGGACGTGGTGTTCCAGCCGCGCAAGATCGAGCGCGCCGGTCTGTCTGAGGCGGTCGAGGGACGGGTGCTGATCTACATCCACAAGGAACGCGAGCTCGACGACATCGAGCGGCGGTATCCGGCCGCGCGCTACGTTCTCGTCGACGACAAGGTGCGCATCCTCACTGCCTTCAAAAAGGTCTGGGGCGGGCGTCTGACGACCGTCTTCCCGCGTCAGGGCCACTACGCGAGCGCCGCGGACGTGGCCGCGTACCCGTCCCCCGACATCACCATCGAGCGCATCGGCGACCTCGCCGGTTACGATCTGCCCGCGCTGCTCGGTGAGACGCGTTCGAGGCCGGTGTCATGAACGGAACAGGCGGCGCGCCGGCCGCCGATCTCGCGCCGCGGTGGTGCGACGTCTTCGAGACGGCCTGCGCCGCGGAGCGGTCGGGCCGTTAAGTCGGAGGCCGGCGACAGCGGGCCTCCACTCCGTTGCCGCCGTACGCGCACCAGATCTCCGCGGCCCCCAGGCCCTCGAGAGCCCGGCGGATCTGCGCCTGCGTGCGGAAATGCTTGTACCAGTCGGTCAGCGCGTCGTGCGTATCGAGGAGCGACCACTGGCGCTGCAGATCGTCGTCGAGCCTGAAGACATGGTAGAAGGTCGACAGGGGGGAGACGCGGCTCAGAAGCGCCTGCGCGAACCGGTGTCTCCTGACCGCTCGATGCAGCGGGAAGAAGATCGTGACAAGTCGTTCCGTCCACCTCAGGCCGTCCGCGGCCGGCAGACGGCGCAGGATCATCCGGAACAACGGCGCGGTCTTCGTGAAGTGCGACAGATTGTAGGTGTAGTGGTCGATCACGAGCCAGCCACCCGGCTTCACCTGGGCGTAGAGCTTCTCAATCGTCGCTTCCGGCCTGGGCGTGTGCTGGATCACGCCGAGGCAGAACACCACGTCGTATTGAGCCGGCCCGAAGGGCAGCCGCAGAACATCGGCTTGCAGAACGCGGTGATGACCGTCCTGGGGAAAATTATCCTGGTTCGCTTCGACGGCGGAGCTCAGATCGACCGACGTGACGAAGGCGCCCGTCGCGAGGAGCACCTCAGTGAATCGCCCCGCGCCGCAGCCGACCTCGAGGACGTCCGTCCTGCGCGCGCTGTGGAGCATGGTCCAGCATGCGTCCCCCAGGCAGCGACGGGCCCGATCGAGCGAGATGGTCGTCCCCGTATGCGAATCGAGCTGGGTCCTGCGGTAGACCCTCCACTGAAGACCGAACGCGTCGGCGTAATGAACGTCCCGGGAGATCATCCTGGGGATGCCGTGCTGGGCGCTCCAGTGATGGCCGCGTTCGCAGGTCGTTCCGTCCTGTGCTCGAGCCAGCGGCAACCCGTCCTCGGGGCACCGTACATCCGGCCACATCTCTTCGACTCCCTCTGCCAGGGTCAGCCGGAAGCCGGACTCGAGCCGACATGGCCGGGAAGCCTGCGGGACTGAGAGTTCGAACCGGCGAGACGACGACCGCGGATTATCGAGCAGGCACGGCGCCCGGTCAAGCGTTCGGGCCGACAGGTCTATAATCCGGCGCGCCGACATGTCCGGGCCGAACACTGTTCCGCGCATCGATCGCCCGTCCCCCCGCCTCTTTAACAGGGAGTTCGTTTCACGCCGCCGGCCGGTCGTACTGACCGGCATCGCCGACCGGTGGCCCGCCATCACGCTGTGGGATGCGGCGTACATCAAGCGAACGCTGCCGGGGGCGGAGGTCCCGGTCGAAATCTGGAGGCGCGGCGCGCCGGGCAACGACCCGGCCGACTATCTTCGCAATGTCCGCCGGGAAACGATGCCGCTCGGCCAATTCCTCGACCTGGTCGCGGAGTCAGGCAAAGGATCGTGCAGCCATTACCTGGCCCAGTACCCAATCGCGAGGGCGGCCCCACGCCTTCTAGAGGACATCGAGCCGCCCGAGAAGTACATGAAGACCCCGGCCGTTCTCCCGAAGAGCCTGGCCGCGCGGCTGAGGCTCGACCCGGCGCTCTGGATCGGCCCTGCGGGATCGGTCACGACCCTTCATTTCGATTCGACGCACAACCTGTTCGTGCAGATTTCCGGGGCGAAGAAAGTCATCCTGATCCCCCCCGGGCAATCAGGCTTCCTGTACTATCCCTGCCGCGATTTCGGTCTGAACCTGCACTTCAGCCCGGTCGACGCCGAGCGCCCCGACCCGGAGAGGCATCCGAGGTTCGCGCGCGCGACGCCCCGGGAGATCATCGTGCGTCCGGGGGAGATGCTGTTCATCCCCGCGACCTGGTGGCACTACCTGCGCGCTCTCGAGCCGTCGATCTCCCTCAACTTCTGGTGGAACACCCCGGCCACGCTCCTGGGCCCGGCCCGGCACCTTCTCTACGAATGGCAGGAGAGGATCCGCCGGTTCACAACACGACGCCACCGAAGGTCATCCGGACGGTGAGGCCGCCTCGAACCTCGGGCCGGGCGGTGTATGATGCAGGCTCCCCCGAAACACCCGACGCGGGAACGATTAAAGGTGCCGGACGAGGCGACGCCCTGGAAACGTCATTTCTCGGACTTCGGCGGCAAGATCTATCTGGACTGCGCCGCCCAGGGGCCCTTCCCGTCCGAGACCATCGAGGCGGTGCGCCGGGCCCTGCGCCTGAAGGAACACCCCGAGGAAATCCCCGGATCCCTCTATGAATCCCTGCCGGGACAGGCGCGCGAGGCGGTGGCGCGCCTCCTCGACTGCGACCCGGACAGCGTCGCGCTGGCCTCGGGCGCCTCGCACGGCCTGAATCTGGCGGCGCGCTCTCTCCCCCTGGAGCGAGGAGACGAGATCCTGCTGGCGGAAGGGGAGTTCCCGGCCAACGTCTACCCCTGGCTCAACCGGGCGAGCGACGGCATCAGCATCCGCCGGGTGAGCCCGGCGGCGGGTCGTTTCGTGGGAGAGAAGGACCTGATCGGGGCGATCGGGCCCAGGACCAGGCTCATCGCCGTCAGCCACGTCGCCTTCGCGACCGGATACCGCACGGATGTGAAGACCCTGGGGGAAACCTGCCGGGAGCGCGGGATCTTCCTCGTGGTCGACGGCGCCCAATCCGTTGGCGCGGTGGATTTCAAGGTGTCGGAGCTGCCGATCGACCTCCTGGCCACGAGCGGCGACAAATGGCTGCTCGGCCCATTCGGGACCGGTTTCACCTACATCCACCCCGACATCCTGGAGCGGCTGCGCGTCAGGGACGTGAACTGGATGAGCGTAGAGGGATCGAGCAATCTCGGCGAGCCGGGCGGCGGCCCGCTGCGCTTCCGCGAGGGAGCGCGCCGGTTCGACATCCCCGAGGCGGCGTCCTTCCTGAACCTCCATGGTTTGATCGCCTCGCTCTCCTTCCTCGCCCGGGTCGGCATCGACAGCGTGGAGAACCACACACGGCGCCTGCACGATCACCTGATCCGCGGCCTCGACGCCGCCCGTCTGCGTGTCGCCTCCGACCTCTCGCCCGGTCGCCGGTCCGGCATCCTGGCGCTGGAGGGGTCCTCGCACGAACACACCCGCGCCGTCTTCCGTGGCCTGCGCGAGCACGGCGTCGTGGTCAGCCTGCGCGATAATCTCATCCGCGTCTCGCCGCACATCTACAACACCCGCGCGGACATCGAGTCGTTCCTGGAGACCGCGGCCGGCGTCCGTTGACACCCGCGCGGCCGTCGGATATCTTCACGCAACCAACGAACAACAGGCGTTTCGGCACGATCGCCGCTCTTCGTGGGAGGGCCGTCCGGGATGAAATCATCGTTCCCCGCCCCGGAACCGAATCCGCCTCCCGACTCCTGGCCCGTCCCGGAGGGTCGGAGCGTCCATGAGATGTTCGAGACGCAGGTCGCGCGCGCGGGCGATGCGGTCGCGGTGGTCTGCGCGGGCGAGCGCCTCAGCTATGGCGCGCTGAACTCCCGTTCGAACCGGCTGGCGCGGCGCCTCAGGCACTTCGGCGCCACGACCGACGCGCTCGTGCCGGTTGTCATGGATCGTTCCATCTCCATGGTGGTCGCGATCCTGGGTTCACTCAAGGCCGGGGCCGCCTGGCTTCCCCTCGATCCTGCCGGGCCGAAGGACCGGCTCGCCTTCATGCTCGGGCAGGCACGCGCCCCGGTCATCCTGACGGAGGAGCGACTCCTTGACAGGCTGCCGGCCGTTCGCGGGCATATTCTCGCGCTCGACCGCCGCGACGGCGGGACGGAGAGGGAGGACGATGCGAATCTGGGCGTCGCGGCGGACCCCTCGGCGATCGCCTACGCCATCTACACCTCCGGATCGACGGGGACGCCCAAGGGCGTCCTGGTGCCGCACGCGGCCCTGGTGAACCACGTGCGCTGGATGCAGGCGGTTTTCCCTCTGAGTCCGGCCGACGGCGTCGTGCAGAAGACGCCGGTCACCTTCGACGCGTCGGTCTGGGAGTTCCTGGCACCGCTCGTCGCGGGCGCGCGCCTGGTCCTGGCTCCCCCCGGGGCCCATCAGGATCCCGCCTCCCTGGCCCGTCTGATCGAGGACGAAGAGGTCACCATCCTGCAGATGGTTCCCACGGGGCTGAGGGCGCTGCTCGACGAACCGGGGCTCGAGCGCTGCCGATCCCTGCGGCGTGTCTTCTGCGGCGGCGAGGCGCTGTCACCCGACCTGGCCGAGCGCTGCCTCGAGCGTCTCCACGCCGAGCTGGTCAACCTGTACGGGCCGACCGAAGCGTGCATCGACAGCGCTTTCTGGGTGTGCGGGCGCGGGGAGAGGACCGTTCCGATCGGCCGGCCCATCGAGGGTTCGTTCGCCTATGTCCTGGACCGGCGCCTGCGGCCGCAGCCGGCCGGGGCCGAAGGCGAGCTGTACATCGCCGGCGCGGGACTGGCGCGCGGCTACCTCGGAGCCCCTGACCTGACGGCCGAGCGCTTCCTCCCGGACCCGTTCTCCGGCGCGCTCGGCGCGCGCCTGTATGCCACCGGGGACCGCGCCAGGTCGCGGCTCGATGGGGCGCTCGAGTTCCTGGGTCGCGTCGACGACCAGGTGAAGGTACGCGGCTACCGAGTCGAGCCGGGGGAGATCGAGGCGATTCTCAACCGCATTCCGTCAATCGCCGAGAGCATCGTCGTCGCCCGTCCCGATGCCCGGGGCGGTGCCACCCTGGCGGCCTACGCCACACTTCGGAAGCCTGCAGGACCCGCGTTCCCTGCCGCCACTTCCGTCGACCTGCGCGCCCAACTCAAGGCGGCGCTTCCCGACTACATGGTCCCGTCGGCGTTCGTCGTCCTCGACGATCTTCCGAGAACGGCGAGCGGCAAGATCGATCGGCGGCGGCTGCCCGACCCCGTTCCCGCGCGCCCCGACCTGAGCGTGCCCTTCGTCGCCCCGCGCACGGAGGACGAAGGTCGCGTCGCCTCGCTGTGGGCCGGGCTGCTCGGTCTCGACCGCGTCGGCGTCCTGGACGGCTTCTTCGATCTGGGCGGGCACTCTCTCGTCGCCACCCAGGTGATCTCGCGCGTGCGGGATCTCTTCGGCGTGGAGGTGCCGCTGCGGGCGTTGTTCGAGGCGCCCACCGTGGCAGGCTTGGCGGCGCGCCTCGACGCGGCCCGCCGCGAACGCACCCTGGTCGCGGCCGCGCCTGGACCTGTGCGCGCGGAGGGCCAGCGGCCGATCTCCTTCGCGCAGCAGCGGCTGTGGTTTCTCGATCAGCTGGATCCCGGCCGGCCTTTCTACAACATGCCGAGCACGCTGCGCCTGCACGGTCCCCTCGACGTCCCGGCGCTCCGGCAGGGACTCGACGAGATCGTCCAGCGCCATGAAGTCCTGAGGACGGCGTTTCCGGGCATCGATGGCAAACCGGTCGCGCTGGTCGCCCCCCGTTGGCAGACCGGGCTCTCGATCGAAGACCTGTCGGATCTGCCCGCGGCGGAGCGCTGGCCCGCGGCGCTCGGAAGGGCGCGGCGAGAAGCGCAGCAGCGGTTCGACCTGGCGAGGGGACCGCTGCTCAGGGCGCACCTGCTCCGGCTCGAGGCGCGGGAGCACGTTCTTCTCCTGACCTTCCATCACGTCGTCACGGACGGCTGGTCGGAGGGTGTGTTCTACCGCGAGCTGACGGCGCTGTACGCCGCTCTCTCGAGTGGGCGGCCGTCGCCACTGCCCCCCCTGCCGATCCAGTACGCCGACTACGCGGCGTGGCAGCGCGATTTCCTGCAGGGCGAGACGCTCGAGACCCAGAGAGCGTACTGGAGGCGGGCGCTCGCCGGCGCCCCGCTGGCGCTCGATCTGCCCACCGACCGCCCCCGGCCGGCCCTCCGCACGCACCGGGGCGCGAAGCAAAGCCTGCTGCTCGATGAAGGGCTGTCGGAGGCGCTGCGCGCGCTCGGCCGCGAGGAAGGGGCGACGCCGTTCATGACGATCCTGGCGGCGTTCAACGTGCTCCTGATGCGTTACACCGGCGAGAGCGACATTTTGATCGGCACCCCGATAGCGAACCGCCACCGTCTGGAGATCGAGGGCCTGATCGGTTTCTTCGTCAACACCCTCGTTCTGCGAACCGATCTGTCGGGCGATCCGGCGTTCCGCGAGCTCCTGCGCCGGGTGCGCCGGGTGGCTCTGGACGCCTACGCGCACCAGGATCTGCCCTTCGAGAGGCTGGTCGAGGAGCTGCGCCCGCCGCGCGACCTCGGGCGCACCGCCCTCTTTCAGGTCATGGTGGCGCACGCCGCCACGCCGCGCGTCGATCTCGAGGGACTGGAGACCGAGTTCGTGGACATCGACGACGGCATCTCCAAGTTCGACCTGACGCTCGACGTGGACGACGGCGGCCGGCGGCTCGCCTGCGCCCTGGAATACAGCACGGACCTGTTCGAGGCGGCGACCGCGCGCCGGATGCTGCAGGGCCTGGAAACGCTCCTGGAGCGGATCGCGGCCGATCCCGGCGAGAGGCTGTCCCGGCTGCCGCTTCTCCGGGAGGACGAGCGCCGGCACGTTCTGCTCGAGTCCACTGGGCGCCGGACCGAGCCCCTGGGAGCGCGCTCCGTGCACGAACCGATCGAGGAGCGGGCCGCGAAGACGCCGGACGCGATCGCGGTCTGCTTCGGCGACCGACGAATCACCTGTGCGGATCTCGACGGCCGCGCCTCGGCGCTGGCCGGGCGCCTGGTCCGGCTGGGCGTGGGGCCCGACGTGCCGGTCGGGCTCTGCGTCGAACGCTCGATCGAGATGGTGACGGGCCTCCTCGGGATCCTGAAGGCGGGGGGGGCGTACGTGCCTCTCGACCCCGCCTATCCGCGGGAGCGCCTCGCCGGCATCCTGCGCGAGACGGGGATCCCGGTCGTCCTGACGCAGCGACGGCTGGCCGCCGGCCTGCCGGCGGGCGACGCGCGGGTCGTCCTGCTCGACGACACCGGGGCGGAAGGTCCCGAAGCGGGAGCCGAGTCTATCCCGGCCCCCGCGTCCGACAACCTGGCGTACATCATCCACACCTCCGGCTCGACCGGCATCCCCAAGGGGGTGGAGGTGCCGCACGGCGCCCTGCTCAACCATGCCGTCGAGATGGCGCGCCTCTACGGTCTTTCGCCCTCCGACCGCGTCCTGCAGTTCGCCTCGCTGAGCTTCGACGTTGCCGCGGAGGAGATCTTTCCGGCGCTCCTGTCGGGCGCCACGCTCGTCCTCAGACCGGACCCGGTCTTCGTCTCGGTCCCCGACTTTCACCGCTTCCTGGAGAGGGAGAAAGTCACATTCATCAACCTGCCGACCTCGTACTGGCACGCCTGGGTCGCCGAGCTCGAACGGGAGGAGCAGGTCCTTCCCGCGTTCCTCCGGTGCGTCGTCATCGGCAGCGAGAAGGCCCTGGCATCCCGTCTGGCGGTCTGGGACGAGCTCACGGGCGGTCGCGTCGCCCTGTTCAATGCCTACGGGCCCACGGAAGCGACGATCACGACCACCGTGTACTCGCATGCGGGTCGCCGGGCCGCCGGGACGGACGGCCTGGTGCCGATCGGCCGGCCGATCGCCAACACCAGGGCCTACGTACTCGATCCTCACCTGAACCTGGCGCCGGTCGGCGTCCCCGGCGAGCTGTACATCGGCGGGGAGGGGCTCGCGCGGGGCTATCTGGGCCGCCCCGATCTGACCGCCGAGCGCTTCCTCCCCGATCCGTTCGCGGACGCCCCCGCAGCACGACTCTACCGGACGGGAGATCGCGTGCGCCGGCTCGGCGACGGTCACCTCGAGTTCCTCGGCCGGCTCGACGACCAGCTGAAGGTGCGCGGCTACCGGATCGAGCCGGGAGAGATCGAGCGGGCGCTCCAGAGACACGCGCGGGTCGAGGAGTCGGCCGTCCTGGCGCGCGAGGACGCTCCGGGGGACACCCGCCTCGTGGCGTACGTCGCCTGCGGCCCCGGACCGGAGCCGGCTCCGTCCGCCACCGAGCTGCGCGCGCATCTCAGGGGAATCCTGCCGGAGCACATGCTTCCGTCCGCGTTCGTCTCCCTGGAACGGCTGCCGCGCACGCCGGCCGGCAAGATCGACCGGAAGGCCCTCCCGGCCCCCGATGCGGCGAGGGACGATCTCGCGGGCGAGCGCATCGCCCCGCGCACGCCGGCCGAGGAGACACTGGCGCGCATCTGGGGACAGATGTTCGGGCGGGAGCGCGTCGGTGTTCACGACAACTTCTTCGAGCTGGGCGGCGACTCGATTCTCGCCATCCAGATCGTGGCGCGCGCGAACCAGGCCGGCCTGCGGCTCACCAGCCGGCAGATCTTCGAGCACCAGACGGTCTCCGGCCTGGCGACCGTGGCAGGCACACGCGTCCTCACCGTGGCGGAGCAGGGTCCGGTGACGGGCGAGGCGCCGCTGACGCCGATCCAGCGCTGGTTCTTCGAGCACGATTTCGTGGAGCCGCACCACTTCAACCAGGCCATCCTCCTCGAGACCAGGGAGAGGCTCGATCCCGCCAGGCTGGAGGAGGCGATCGGACGACTTCTCGAACACCACGACGCGCTGCGCATGCGCTACCGGCGGATCGACGGGGCGTGGCGGCAGTGGAACGCCCCCCGTGGCGGTGCGGTCCCGTTCGAGCGCGTCGATCTCACGACCCTCCCGCCGGAAACCCGCGCCGCGGCGATGGGGGAAGCGGCGGCCGATCTGCAGCGTCGTCTGGACCTGGAACGCGGTCCCCTCCTGAGATCCGCGCTGTTCACGCTCGGCCCCGACCTCGGGGCGCGCCTGCTGATCGTGATCCATCACCTCGTGGTGGATGGCGTGTCCTGGCGCATCCTCCTGGAGGACCTGAACACGGTCTATCGCCAATTGGAGCGGGGCGATTCGATCGCCCTGCCGGCCAAGACGACGTCGTACAGGCGCTGGGCGGAGGGCATCGCGGAGTACGCGAGGAAGGCGCCGATCGATCGAGAGATGGACTACTGGATCACGGCGGGACGGCGGGAGATCGGCCGGCTCCCGGTCGATCACCCGGGCGCTGAAGACAGCGAGGGCCTGGCGCGCGTGGTGACGAGCGTCTTCACGGAGGACGAGACGCGTGCCCTGCTGCAGGAGCTGCCCGCCGCCTGGCGCACCGAGGTCAACGATGTCCTGTTGACCGCGCTGGCCCGGAGCGTGAGCCAATGGACAGGGCGACGAACCGTGCTCCTCGACCTCGAGGGTCACGGCCGGGAGGAAATTCTCGACGACGTCGATCTGTCGCGCACGGTCGGCTGGTTCACCACGATCAAGCCGGTGCTTCTGGTCGTCGAGGACGAGCGCGGGACGGAGGGCGCTCTCAAATCGATCAAGGAGCAGCTCCGCGCCCTGCCGGCGCGCGGCATCGGCTACGGCCTGCTGCGCTACCTGCGGGACGACGAGGCCGGCGCCCGCCTCCGGGCTCTGCCGCGGGCGGAGATCAGCTTCAACTACCTCGGCCAGTTCGACGCCTCGGTGCCGGAGTCGTCGCCGTTCCGGTTCGCGCCGGAATCGACCGGCCCGGTGGTCAGCCCGCGCGGCCGTCGCACGCACCTCCTGGAGGTCGGCGGCTACGTCGCCTCGGGGAGGCTGCGGGTCAGCTGGAAGTACGGCGGGAAGGTGCACACGCGCGCCACCATCCGGGGGCTGGCGCGCCGCTTCGAGACGGCGCTGCGCTCGCTCGTCGCGCTCGGCGGCCGGCCCGGGGCAGCCGTCTACACGCCGTCGGACTTCCCGCTGGCGCGTCTCGACCAGCCGGCGCTCGACGCCCTGGCGAGGGAGCATCCGGACCTGGAGGACGTGTATCCCCTCACACCGATGCAGGAGGGGATGCTGTACCACACGCTGTCCGCGCCGGAGTCGGGCGTCTACGTGGAGCACCTCACCTGGAAGTTCCACGGTCCGTTCGACGAGCCGGCGTTCGTGCG
>Ga0066710_100005697_pt1 | contig 11430 bp, 10 predicted proteins | sample GraSoiAngelo_159_FD_79666 | JGI IMG/M metagenome (GOLD analysis project Ga0066710, IMG submission 79666) | Grasslands soil microbial communities from the Angelo Coastal Reserve, California, USA - 14_1009_16_40cm | ecosystem: Environmental > Terrestrial > Soil > Grasslands | place: USA... | reverse complement strand
TGCTCCGTCCGCGCCATCCCACTGGCGCGGTTAAAGATCACGCCACGCGTCTCCACGTGTACATTCTGTCGTGACGTTATTTCCGCATTTCTCGCAGCCCGCTCGGCTTCCGCCCTGCTCTCCAAATCGAATTGTACTTCGCCGCTGCATGCCATGCTTCCGCCCTCTTTTTCGTACTGGCAGCTTTGCGTATGAATCGTGTCGTGCCGCTCTCCTTTCTTTCCGAAGATCGTGATCTTCACGTCTTCCAGCAAACTGGCGTCCTTATCCCTGAAATCCGTGGCCTTCGACGCCTCCACCGTGAAAATCTTTTGGTTTCCTTCCATCTTCGAAAAGGTGAGCCCGTTCGAGCTGCGCGCCACATCTTTTGGAGCCGGTGGTGGCGCGTTTTGCGTTTCCCGATAAGCGACCCATTTGCGCTCCAGATACACTCCAGCCGTCAGACTTGCCAGCAGCAACGCCGCCGCCGCAGACCAGCGCGCATACTTCGCCGCTTCGCTTCGCTTCATGTCTTCAGTTAAGCAAAATTTTGAGGGACTGTATAGAAGATGGAATGGTTGTTCAGGAAAAGGTGAGGATTAACCAGCCGACTCGGCGCTCGCCACGGGATTCGGCAAAATCCCCATATTCGCTGCGGCCACGCTGTCGCGCTTCGTATTCTTCACCAGGTACATGGCCTCATCGGCGAGGTGCAGCAATCCTTCCTTGGTTCGCGAATCCACGGGATAGGACGCCACCCCCACGCTGGGCGTCAGCCGAATATTCAACCCTTCCGGCACCAGCCAGGTGGTCTCGCGCACCAATTTATGCAAACGGCGCGCCACATTCAAGGCGTTCTCTTTCGAAGTCTGTGGCAGAAGGACTACAAATTCATCCCCGCCATAACGGAACGCGAAATCGATCAGCCGGCAATGCTCCTTCAGCGCATTTCCGATCTCCGCCAGCAGCCGGGAGCCCACAAGATGCCCGTGCGTATCGTTCACCTGTTTGAAGTGGTCCAGGTCGATGAAAACGATCGAGAATTCGTAGTTGTAGCGTTGCGAGCGGTAGATCTCCGTCTCCAGGATGAAGCCCATGTGCCGCGCGTTATAGAGTGAAGTGCAGTCGTCGGTGATGGTCAGCTCGTGAATTTTCTTCACGTGCCGGGCATTCTCCAGCGCAATCGCTGCAAAGTCTGATAGCGCTTCGAGCAGCTTCAGGTCCCGCGGATCGAATCCCTCCGGACCGATGCAATTGATCAGCTCGATGACCCCCAGGCAAGTGTCGCGGAATCTCACCGGCACCGCGACGATCGACTGCGTCTCGGTCTTGGTCTTCTCGTCCACCTTCGAGAAAAAGCGCGTGTCCTTCGTCGTATCCGGCACCACCACGGTCTCGCCGTGCTTCGCCACCCAACCCGCAATTCCCTGCCCCATCTTGATCCGCACATCCTTCAGTGCCTGTGAAGCTTTTCCCACCGCCAGCTCAAAGTAAAGTTCCTGTTTGGCCTCATCCAGTAACAGCAGCGACCAGTTGTCCGGGCGCAGAAATTCATCGATCTTCTCCATAATCGTGCGGAGAACCTGATCGAGTTGCAGCGAGGACGTCAGCGCCTTCCCCAACTCCTGGAAGACGGCAACCTCTCCCTTTTCCCGCTGTTCGGCCGGGACCGCCGGATTGCGGCGCCGGTCAACGGCCGGAAACTGGTTTACTTCCTCCACTCGCGCTTCTTCCTCTCCCTGCGATTCTAAGCTCAGCAATGCTCGTGCCTACTCCTGGCAGCCATACTATGCCAAGAAACACGAATTCGCCCGATTCTCATGAACCGCTGCGAATCTCCGCCAGTATAGGCCCCTCCCAAAAAGCCGTGCAACCCGCTCGTGGTACAGGGGTGGCTATCTCGCCATCCTCACTCTGGCTCTCGTAGCGCCGGCCTTCAGGCCGGCATCTTGCGCTCGGGTTCCCGGCATGACGGGTCTCACCGTTTCGCGGGAGATTCAGTGCCCACGGCAAATCGACCGGCGCGCTCAACAGCGGCCCTTACGCTCCGTGTTCGCTGTGTTATGTATTTTCTTTTCGACCGAAGGAGCACTCGAACTCGCAACTCGCCAAGGAGCTGGCCACTGAAAGCACAGGTTATACCCGTCGGGATCGCTGAGATACAACTGCTTCATGCCATAATGCGCGATTTTGGGCTCCTTCGCTGCGACGCCGCGCGCACGGAGGTGAGCATGCGCCGCATCCACCACGGCAACCAAATTGACATCCTCCTCTCCCTAAAAGGAAGAGGATTCCTACCGCCTCCCGCTGGTTTTGCGGGACCGCTTCGGTGGGTTCCTCCCACTTGCGCCCTTACTTCAGGCGAGGACCACGAAGAGGCTTCACTTTTGGGCTGCCCGCCCATAGGTCTTTTGGACGGAGAGAAGTTTAGGACCAGGCGGCCAAGAAATCGCGAGAGGGCCTTATATCCCCGGCCTAAAACGCCGAGGCTTTACGGCCCACGCTGGGTAATCGCAAGGCGAATGCGCGCAAATCGAAGCTCAAGGAAAGGCAAGCTCTCGACACGATGAATTCTGGAAGTGGTATTCTTATTTCGCTCCCAGAAGTGAGGCCCGCGGTATGCAACGCACGGCCGCCACGAAAGCCGCGGCGAACGCTCTTCAAAGACTCTTTCCCGCTGTGCTTCTCCTCTGCCTGGCCGTCTCTGGCTGCGGCGATACCTGCTATAGCGGCTTTTGGAACGGGAGTGGCGGCGTCACGGTCAGCAACTCGTGCCCGCTCACCAAAGCCACCGGTGCCGTGGTCGTGCAAATGAGTACGGCTTCTGCGCCTTCCACAGGCTCTGCGCCTTTTCCGCCGTCACTCCCGTCGGCACGCGCATCACCACGCGCGTCACCGTGGGATGTTCAGCACATTTTTGTCGCGCTTCGCAGCATTCAAGCCCATCCAAGCACGGTGGCAGATCAGGATTCCTCGGACTGGCAGGAACTTGCTCCTGATCTTGCGGCGCGTCCGATGCAGTTGGACCTGTTGGCTCCGTTGGTCCCATTGGCGCTGTACGGCGATTCTCCATCGCTGGCTTTACCCGCCCGCGCAAACGTCCCAACCACGATTCCCGCGGATGAATACCGTCAGCTACGCCTCCGGCTCATACCTCTCCATCCGTCCCCGGATGACCTCATCCCTGAAAGCAACGCCTGTGGGAATGTTGGCTGGAACTGCATCGTGTTCGCCGATCGTTCGGTGCGGCCTTTGGAATTCGACGGTGCCGCCGCGGAATTTCACATCACTATGGAACACGACACTAACAGCGTTTTCCGCGTTCTTCCCGGCGAGGTCATCCATCTTTCGATCGAGTTCGATGCCGCCTCTTCCGTCTTCTTCCCATCAAACGTCGCGGCTCGCCTAGTCCCCGTTTTCAGTGTTGTTTCCCGCACCGCACCGCCCGCCGCTACCGCGCAATAGACGCGCACCATCCTTCCTGCGCGCACTTTGCTTCCCGGACGGTTCTGCGGGGCACCTTGGCGTCCAATTTGAATCTAACTTTCCGCGGCCTCCCGTGCCCTCCGAGCCGCCGGCCGACGAGCCGCTCGCCTCCGTGGCACGTCCTTCTTCCGTTCCCGCCCTTCTCCCCAGTGATCACTGTTCACAGACTACTAATGACGCTTCTCCCTGTTTGACAGCACCTTATTCCCTGCCTATAGTGCGGTCGAGGGATCCCGAGCCGTTTTTTCGCGAGTGCCCGCCGTGCCGACCGCTTCGCGGTTGCACTTGGATTGTCAAGGACAGGTTCCAGTTCATGGCCAGGGGAAATTTCGGTGAGCGTCTGAAGCGCGAGCGCGAGATGCGGGAAGTCTCCCTGGACGAACTCACCAAGGCCACCCGCATCAGCACCCGTTTTGTCGAAGCCCTGGAAAATGAAGACTGGGCCAAGTTGCCCGGCGGCGTCTTCGGCCACGGGTTCGTGCGCACCATCGCGCGTTATCTGGGCCTCAGTGAAGAAGCACTCCTTGGCGAGTACGATCTTGCCCGCGCCGAACATTCGCCCGCGCCTCTCGGAAAACCCGAGGAACGCATTCCAGCGCCGCCGAAGTGGCTTCCCGTTGCGGCCGTTCTCATCGTGCTTCTCTTGGTCGTTGGCCTTTTTCTTGCTGGCCGATATGGCTGGCACCGCTACACCGCTTATCGCGCCACAAGAAAATCCGCCGCAACTTCCTTGGCCATGCAGCCTCAGTCTCAAGCCGGCTCGACTTCGCCGGGATCAGCGGAGCAATTCTCCTCCGGGGCACTCCTCGACCTTTCCGTCTCCACTTCCGCCGCCACGCACGTCCGCATCCTCGCCGACGACAAACCTCTTCTCGACACCGAGCTGCCCGCCGGGGAGACCCGTCACTTTTCAGCCAATCAGCAATTCGAGGTGACCGCCGGGGACTCCTCCGCGGTGTTACTGGAATTGAACGGCAAGGCCATGCCGCCTCTCGGTTCACCCGGCGCCTCCGGTACAATGGTACTTAGTCAAAAAGATTTGAGGCCATAATCCGGTGGAAGCTCTTAGCCCCGAAGTCCTCGAAGATCTGCGCCACGGCCGCGCCACGCGCGAACGTAAAATCGCCGTTTGCACCGGCGGTGCGCATCTTGCTCCCGCGGAACGCGCGGAGATTCTCGCCGTTCTCGCCGGCGACGCCGACGAAATCGTCGCAAACCGCGCGCAGGACGCGATTCTCTCGCAGCCCGTCGAATCCTTCGTCGAAGCCCTGAAACGGGAGCAAGCACTCCCCACGCTCTTCTCCTACGCGGCAAGGAATCTTGCCGATAAGCCCGGCGTCTGCGACGCCATGGTGCAAAACAAAAACTGTCCTGCCGAACATCTCGTTCCTCTCGTTCGCCACCTCTCGGCTCTCGGCATCCAGGCGCTGATGGAAGAACTCGAACGCGTCAGCGAATCTCCGGCGCTGGCCTCCGCGCTCGAACATTCCACGTCGCTGACCGTCGATCAAAAAAATCAGCTCCACGAACTCCACGGTCCCGGTAGTCCTGTCGACGAAGCCGCCCTTGCCGAAGCCGCTGCTGCGGTTGAACCCGACGTCGCGAGGCGGCAGACTCTGATTCAGCGTCTCGCGAAAATGACCGTCGCGCAGCGCGTGCAGTTCGCGATGAAAGGCGGCTCGGAGGCGCGCCGCACGCTCATTCGCGACAACAACAAAGTTGTCCAGCGTGCCGTTCTCCAGTCTCCCCGCCTCACCGACCAGGAAGTGGAAGCCTTCGCTGCAATGTCCAGCCTCACCGATGAGATTCTTCGCCTCATCGCCGGGAACCGCAATTTTCGCAAGAACTACACCGTTGTTCGCAACCTCATCAACAATCCCAAGGCTCCTCTTGACGTCACCATGCACATGCTTCCCATGCTCAACGCCGTCGATCTCAAGCGCCTCACCACCAACAAAAATGTTCCCGAAACTCTTCGGACCACGGCCATCAAGCTCCAGCGCACGCGCTCCGAACTCAAGAAATAGAATGTTTTGTATTCGACAATTCGCCGTGGCTCATTCGGTTCGATTAGCATGCAGGCGTCAGTTTCGGATGCAGTAGATGAAACCCTGTCGCTTCTTGGTAAGCGCGCGCGAACGCGAGCAGTTCTGCCTCGCGGTACAATTTTCCGAGAAACGTCAAGCTGGTGGGAGTTCCGGGGCCACCTGCGTTCTGGAAATCGCTCGCGTCGTCGGAGGACGGCCTCGGGGCGTCGTTCCCGCGCAACCCATTCGGCAAAATCACTGCCGGGTGCCCGGTCAAATTTGTAATAACAAGTTGTTCGCCGTTTGTCGGCGCCACGATTACGTCAAAATCGTTGAACACTTTTGCGACCGCATCCATCGCCAGCCTGCGCGCTCGCGCGGCCTGGAGGTACTCCACGGCCGGAATAAACCGCGCCGTTCGAAACGTATTCGGCCAGTCATAATCTTTCTGCGACGTTAGCAGCTTGTCTTTGCCCGTACGGGTCAGTTCATCGAAGGCCGCTGCCGATTCTGCCGTCAGCATCGTCACCATGGCATGGTAGGGGAATTTCGGCATCTCCACCGGCACGAGATGCACCCCCATTTCTCGCAGTTTCGCCAGGGCTGCATCGTTGTACTTTCTGTCATACTCTGCTCTGGCGCGCGCCGCCTCGCGGCGTTTCTTCTGCTGTTCCCGCTTCTTCTGTTCTTCAGGAGTCGCGGGCGGTTCCTCCTTCCCGGCCCCTTGCTGCTCGTCCGATTTCCGTTCGAATGCAGCTTTCAGATAACCGACGCGCAGCTTTCGCCAATCCAGATTCGCGTCCCAATTGAACGCCGCGAGCTGTACCGTTCGATCCATGCCATCTCGCCCCTGGATCGCGTCCAGGACCAGCGCGCAATCTTCCACGGTTCGGCAGATGGGCCCCAGCTTGTCCATGCTCCAGGAAAGCGCCATCGCTCCGGTTCGTGGGACGAGGCCGAACGAAGGTCGCAGTCCCGTGCATCCGCAGCGCGTCGACGGCGACGAAATCGAGCCGAGCGTCTCCGACCCGATGCTGAACGCCACGCATCCAGCTGCGGTCGCCGAAGCCGGACCTGCAGACGATCCGCTCGATCCCTGACTCGTGTTCCACGGATTCCTCGTCACGCCGCCGAACCACACATCCCCCTGGGCCAGCGCGCCCAGCGTCAATTTCGCCACCAGCACCGCGCCCGCTTGGTCCAAACGTTTTACGACAGTTGCGTCTTCATCGATCATCTGGCTTTCGAATCCGCCCGCACCCCAGGTGGTGGGATAGCCTTTCGTAGCCAGCAAATCTTTCGCGCCCCACGGCAAGCCATGCAATGGCCCGCGGTATTTTCCTGCGGCAATCTCGGCATCCGCCTTTTTGGCTTGTGCGAGTGCCCGCTCTTCCGTCAGCGTCACGACAAACTTCAAAGTGAGGTCATATTTGTTCAGCCGCCCTAGGTACATCTCGGTCAGGGCGAGCGACGAAATTTTCTTGGTTCGAACGAGCTCACTCAATTCTCGCGCGCTTGCGAACGCCAAATCCTCCAGATTCGTCGGCGCCCCCGCCGGGGCGGCATTCGCGGCCCTGGAAATCCGCATGGGCTTTCGCCCGGTTTCGAATTTCATCCCCGGAAGAACGGGATCAAAAATTAGCGCAGGATCGACGGAATTCGGTATGTGCAGTTTGTAAATCTCTTCGTAACCCTTCGCTTGATCGTTCAAGCTTTCGAGCATCATCTCTTTGTATTCTTCGGAAATCGGTACGTCCGCGATGGCCGCGGCATTTTCAATCATTTCTTTACTGATCTTCTTCGCAGCCTGTGCTTGTGTCCACAACACTCCCGGGAACAGTGTCCCTGCCAGACCCATTCCCGAGCACGTCTTCATAAACTTTCGCCGATCCAGCATCCGTAGTACCCCCTTTTCGCAATCCTGCAGGCGCGCGTAAGATATCACAGCACCGGCTGAGCCCCGTCGCGGCTCTCTTGTTCTTCCGAAATTGCCAGGCGCCAAAGCGGCGCGGATGGCTCTCGGTCCCTTTTCCAGGCAAGACTAAATGTTATACGATGCACGCATCCTGAAAGGAGCCCCCATGGCGCGCTTCGCAAAACACTTTGTTTTGCTGTCTGCGTTGCTTCTGACGTTCTCCATCCGGCATCTGCAAACGGCGATGGCTGGTGGTCCCCCTGGCGAAGGGAAGGAAGCGGTCCTTAAGGCGGCAGACATCACTCCGAAGATATTCCCCGAGCGCGTTTTCTTCCGCGGACAGAGTGCGCCCGTGCAGTTCCGCAACAGCGGTGGGGTGCACTTTGCTGACGGTCTTTATGTTCTTGCAGGAATGGTCGACAGCTCCGGCTACTCCACGGCCCTCAAGGAGAAGTACCAGGCCTATCTGCTCAATGAAGTTAGGCTTGAAATCGCCGGTCAAACCCTGAAGCCCGGCGCATACGGCATCGGTTTCATCAACGGCGAAAAGTTTGTGGTGATGGACCTCGGCGCCAATGACGTCTTGCAGACCGCCTCGCAGCACGACGCGGAAATGAAGCGCCCCGTGCCGCTGCAAGTGCTCGCCTCTAGCACCGCGGGCAGCTACCGGCTATACATCGGCCGCGACTACGTTGAATTCCGCAGGGCCCCCTAGCAAGCGGCATCATCCATCGAAAGCGGGCTTGGAAGGAATCGTCGTGGCGGATCAATGATGGTGGCAAAGTCCAAACTCACGGCGGATCCAAAACGGCAGCTCGACTCGTTCCCTGCCAAGTACGATCCGGCGATCGCGGCATTCGCCCGACGGGTGCTGGTCAAAGTGCGCAAGTGGATGCCCGTCGCCGTCGCGATGGTCTATGACAACTACAACGGACTAGTGGTTGGATTCGGGCCGAACGACAAAGCATCACTGGCGATTTCTCGATCGTGTTGTTTCCCCGTTGGGTGGGGCTATGCTTCCTTCAGGGGCTGGGCTCCCGGACCTCAACGACGTCTGCAAGGCGAGGGCCGAGTCGTGCGACACATCCGATTGGAAGATTTTTCTGTGCTGGACGACCCTTACGTGCAAGGCCTGATGAACCTGGCACTGCACCGCGCGAAAGTGCCTCTCGACCCCCCCCAGAACCGCCGGCAACTCATCATCAAATCCGCCAAGCAGCGGCCCCGCAAGTCCGTTTCAAAGTCCAAGTAGCCTCTCCACCTCCTGCAGCTTTTCCCGGCCCGCGACGGCTCCAAGGCGGGCCTGCGCCGGATCCCAGCTTGCCTTCTCCTGTGGGGCAGAATTTTGTGCTTGAGATGTACTGCTGATCGTCCCACGGGACGCGAGGACTTAACTCTAAGACTCTGGACCGAGATGATCGAGGAGGAGCGAGACGGAACCGCGAGCCGCGGCAAACCAGGGAGATTTCCTCAGGCTATTTTCCTTTGCATCCACGCGAAGTGCGTCATAGGATAGCGCCCACAGCTTCCCTCATCTCTGAACCGGAGGAAATCATTCATGCACATGCACAGCTTGAATTGGCTGGCGATCCTGGTGGCCGCGATATCCACGATGGTGGTGGGATTCCTGTGGTACTCGCCCCTGCTCTTCGCAAAAGCGTGGATGCGCGAGATGGGCTACGATCCAAACGACAAAGCTCGGATGGAGGAAATGAAAAAGAGCGCTGGCCCGGCTTATGGCGGCTCCTTTGTTGCCAGCCTGGTTTCCGCTTTCACGTTGGCCTTGATCCTCCACGGGCTTCGGGCAGAAGACCTCCATCTCGGCTTGATGGCCGGGTTCCACGTCTGGCTCGGATTCGTCGCCACCGTGCAGTTCACTGGCGCGCTGTTCGCGAAGCAGAGCATGAGGCTTTTCGCCATCAACACTGGTTACCAGCTTGTCTGCTACCTCGTCATGGGAGCGATCCTCACCGTTTGGAGGTGAGGAAGCGTTGAAACGGAACTAACCAGGTGCGGAATCCTCTCAAGAGTCCGCACGGAATGCTGACAAGATGCCGGCTTGAAATGAGGTCACGATGAAGTCTGTGCTAAGTACCTGTCTTTTTTTCTTGGTTTTCTTTGTTTGTAGATCCGCGGTCGCCCAGTCTTCAGGCCCGGATGCGCGGCAAATCACCGATCCAAAGGCAATCACATCGGCGTCCCATCTGAATGCGCGGCCCATTCCGATTGATGATCTCTACTTCACGCGGAGTGTTTCCAGCGCCTCGTGGTCTCCCGACGGCAAAGAGATCGCCTTCACCACTGACATCTCCGGGCGATCGAATTTATGGAAAGTGAACGCAGACGGAGGATGGCCGATACAACTGGCGCAGTCAGACGAAAGGCAGTACGGCGAAACCTGGTCTCCCGACGGCAAGTGGATCGTCTTTCAGCAGGACACCGGTGGAAATGAGTTGTGGGATGTCTTCGCCATCCCGAGTGACGGAGGCGAAGTGATCAACCTGAGCAACACTCCCGAGATTCGCGAAGAGAGCCCCCGATGGTCACCCGACGGGAGGACCATCGCGCTGAACACCAAGCCGAAGGAAGCCACGGTGTACGACATTACCCTGATGGACTGGGCCACACGGAAGATGACGCCACTCACCCACGAAAGTACTCCGAACCATCTGTGGCAATCGGCGGCCTGGAGTCCCGACGGAAAAACACTTTATGCCGTGCGCCTGGAAGTGAGTTTTACGGACGTCGACGTCTACGCGATTGACGTCGCAACTAGGAAAGCCACGAACCTGACCCCGCACCAAGGGCAGGTGCTCAACATCGCATCTTCGCTGTCCAAGGATGGGAAGACGCTTTTGATTACATCCAACGAAAAGAGCGGCTACCAAAACGTGGGGCTCTTGGATATCGCAGGAAAAAAGCTGGCGTGGGTCACGGACACCAAGTGGGAGGCCAGTTCGGGCGACTTCTCCCCCGACGGCAAGCGGCTTACCTATACGATCAACGCGGACGGACGCGTAGATACGTACGTGGCGGACGTTGCCACGATGCGCTCAGAGAAAATTCCAGTGTCTGGAGGCGTGAATGGTTTCGCCGCCTACCCAAATTCCTTTTCGCCCTCCGGAGACCGGCTGCTGCTGTCGCACGAGAGCTCAGTAGAGCCGGGGGACTTTTGGATTTACGATGTATCATCACGGAAATCAAAACAGCTCACCTACTCCGCCATCGCGAGTTTGAACTCCGCGGCGCGATCACCGTCACAGGTCATCAGCTACAAATCCTTCGATGGAAAAACGATCAGCGCGCTGCTGTGGATTCCCTTCAACCTGAAACGCGACGGCTCGAACCCCGCGCTGGTCTTGCCGCACGGCGGGCCGACGGGGCAGTCCGGGGATTACTGGAGTCCGCGGGTGGCTGCCTTCGTATCCCGGGGATACGTCTGCATCGAGCCCAACGTGCGCGGTTCGACCGGCTATGGTATGGAGTTTCAGAAGGCCAACTACAAGGACCTCGGCGGCGGCGATTTGCAGGATGAGGTTTACGCGGCCAAGTTCCTGGAAGCTACCGGTTACGTGAATCCCAATAAGATCGGGATCACGGGCGGTTCCTACGGTGGATTCATGACGCTTATGGCGATCGGCAGGACCCCGGACATCTGGGCTGCGGGTGTGGAGATGTACGGCATCATTAACTGGATGACCATGCTGGAGCATGAGGATCCCATGCTCCAGCAATATGAAAAGAGTCTGCTGGGCGATCCCGTGAAGGATCGCGCCGCTTACGATGCGGCCTCTCCCATCACTTATATCCACAGGGTGAAGGCGCCTCTGCTGGTCTTGCAGGGGGAGAACGATCCACGCGTTCCCAAAGAAGAGGCGGAGCAAGTTGTCACGCTGTTGAAGAGAGATGGGAAGTCGGTGGATGCGCACTACTACGCGAACGAAGGCCACGGCTTCGAAAAACGTGAGAACTAGATCGATTCGATTCGGCGCACCGTGACGTGGTTCGACAAATACCTGAAAG
>Ga0066710_100005696_pt1 | contig 11430 bp, 9 predicted proteins | sample GraSoiAngelo_159_FD_79666 | JGI IMG/M metagenome (GOLD analysis project Ga0066710, IMG submission 79666) | Grasslands soil microbial communities from the Angelo Coastal Reserve, California, USA - 14_1009_16_40cm | ecosystem: Environmental > Terrestrial > Soil > Grasslands | place: USA... | reverse complement strand
GTGCCCCGCTCGGGGGCCGCGGCAGGGGCTCCCCCTTCGCGGGGAGCTTCCAGGGGGCTCGGGGGGATCAGCGGAAGCTCCGCCGGCGCCACAGGCTCCGGCTTCGCAACCGAGAAGACCGCCTGGCACTTACGGCACCGAACCCGTACCCCTTGGGCGGGGATTTTTTCATCCGCGATGACATAGCGAGCGCCGCAGGCGCCGCATTCGACATGCATCCATGCGCTCCTTCGGAAGCCGAAACAGGACAGGCGGTCGATGACTCTATCGGCTTCGTACGCGCCATCTTTCGGGGAATTCTCTACCCGCTCTCCAGGAAGCGGTCCGCTCCCGCGAAGTGGGCCTCGATCCATGTCTTGAGCCGGGCGTCCCCGCCTGGGCCCCCCTCCCTCGAGAGCAGGTCCTTCGCGAGCCCCCGCGCTGCCTCGATGAGATCGAGGTCCAAGGCCGGATTCACCGCGCGGAATTCGGGGAATCCATGCTGCGAGGTCCCGAGCAGCTCGCCGGGGCCGCGCAGCTTCAGGTCCTCTTCCGCCAGCTCCTGGCCGTTCCCCACGCGCCGGAAGGTTTCCAGGCGCTTTCGCGCCACGTCCCCGATCCCTCTCCCGACCAAGAGGACGCAGCGACCGGGCCGGTCGGCGCGGCCGACGCGGCCCCGGAGCTGATGGAGCTGCGCCAGGCCGAACCGTTCCGGGTGCTCGATCACGATGAGCGTGGCATCGGGAATATCGAGCCCCACTTCCACGACGGTCGTCGCGACGAGAATTCGCGCTTCTCCCGCACGGAAGCGCTCGATCGCGAGGCGTCGCTCGGCGGGCTTCAGGCGGCCGTGCACGAGCACCACCCCCGCCTCCGCGAGCGATCCCACGCGGGCGAGCTTCTGGGCCATCGCGGCGGCCGATTTGAGATCGAGCGTCTCGCTCTCCTCGACGACCGGGTAAACGACGAAGGCACTGCCCCCCTGCTTCGCTTCTTCGCCGAGGATGCGCGCGAGCGTTTCGATCCCGTCCGCGCGGAGGAAGGAGGTCCGGACGGGGGAGCGCCCCGGCGGCCTTTCCACGAGGAGGGAGAGGTCGAGATCGCCGTAGAGCGTCATCGCGAGGCTGCGGGGAATCGGGGTGGCGGTGAGCACGAGTAGATGCGCGTCCTGGATTCCCCTGCTCTTCGCCGCGAGCGAAACGCGCTGGCGGACGCCGAAGCGGTGCTGCTCGTCGACCACGACAAGCCCGAGCGAGCCGAAGCCGAGATCGCGTTCCAGGAGCGCGTGCGTTCCGATCACGAGCGAGACATCCCCCGAGGAGACCTGCTCTAGGATCCGGTCCCTTTCCTTCATCGGCGTGGCGGCGGTCAGGAGCGCAAATCGTGTGCCGGACGGGCCCAGAAGCCTCGTGGCCGTCTCGGCGTGCTGCTCCGCGAGGAGCGTGGTCGGGGCCAGGATCGCGGTCTGCATTCCGGCGCCGGCGGCGCGAACCGCCGCGGCGAGCGCGAGAACGGTTTTCCCCGAGCCCACATCCCCCAGCAGGAGCCGCCTCATGGGAACTTCGCGATCCAAATCGCGCTCGATCGCGGCGAGCGCTTCCGCCTGCGAGCGGGTCAGCGTGAACGGGAGGGATGCGAGGAAACGTTCGGCGAGCGGGGCGCCGCGCTCGAGCGAACGGGCGGCGCGCCGCCCGCGGTGCCGCATTCTCGCGTACTGCAGCGAAACTTGCAGCGCGAGAAGCTCCTCGAGCGCGAGCCGGCGCCTCGCAGGCTCCGCGTCCTCCGGTCGCTCGGGGAAATGAACCTGGGCGAACGCCTCCGCGAGCTCGGGGAGCGATTGCTCCCGGCGCCACTCGAGAGGAACCTGATCCGGGGTCGGGGGCAGGGAGCGGAGCGCATCCGCCACGCGGGCGCGCAGCCAGCGCTGGGTGATTCCCTGCGTGAGCCCGTAGACCGGCGCGACCCGCGCGAGATTCCGATGCTCGGCCCCCTCTTCGTCCGGCTCGAACTCAGGATTATGCATCTCGAGGCCGCGGAACGGCTGCACCGGCCCGGAAAAGAAGTAGCGCTCCCCCGCCCGGAGCAGGCGCTCCACAAAGGGCTGGTTGAACCACACGACGCGCAAGGCGCCGGTCCCGTCCTGAACGGCACCGGTCACGTCGCGTCTCCCCCGCATGCGCCGCTCGAGGCGGATGCTGGCGAGAGTGCCCAAAATGGAGGCTTCCTGGTTCGGACGAAGGAAGGCGATCGGCGTGACCGTGCGGCGGTCGAGATAGCCTCTGGGCACATGGAAGAGGAGATCTCGAATCGTGCGGATTTCGAGCTTGGCCAGGCGCCGGGCCATTTCGGGGCCGACACCGGTCAGGTAGCGGACTGGATCGCGGAGCGAGGCCATCGGCACGATGCTAGGGGGCATTCCGTCGCGGTGTCAAACGGGTTGCCCGCGGGAGCCGAACCGGCTAGACTCGGACGCTCTCGCGATCCAGAGGAGGTTTCATGGCCAGGACATGCGACATCTGCGGCAAGGGCGTCCAGCACGGACAGAACGTGAGCCACGCCCATAACGTGACCAAGCGCCGCTGGGAAGTGAATCTGCAGACCGTGCGCGCGGTGATCGAGGGGAAGCCGCGCAAGCTCCGGGTCTGTACACGCTGCATCCGCTCCGGCGCCGTCCAGAAGGGAATGCGCGCCAAGGAGGCTCAGCGCGTCCGAACGGCCTGAGCCCGAACGCGCCGCTTCCTTATGGATCCAGGGCCCGCGCCGAGCGGGCTTCAGTCCATCTGCTTCCGCATGAAGGCCGGGACGTCCATGTTGTCCCGCGTGATCGCCCTGCCGCCGAAGGGTCGCCGCGGCGATCCGGGCGACATCCGATAGCCGGGGCGTGAACCGGCCACCACACTTTCCTCCTCAGGCGCGGGCTCCTCGAGCGAGGGCCGAACCGTGACCGGCCTCGCGGCGCGCTCGCGGGGGTCCATCTCGTAGATCCGAGGCGTCGGGGCGTGGGGCGCCGGCATGGCCAGCGGCTTCTGCCTCGCCTCGCCTTTTCCGAATCCCGTGGCGATCACCGTGATCGAGAGCCCGTCCCCCATGTGCTCGTCGATGACCGCGCCGAAGATCACGTTCGCATCATGCCCGGCGGCGTCGACCACCACCGTGACCGCTTCGTTGATCTCGTGGAGCGTCATCGACTCCCCACCCGTCACGTTCACGAGGAGCGCCTCGGCCCCGCAGATCGACACGTCATCGAGAAGCGGGCTGGAAACCGCCGACTGGGCGGCTTCGTAAGCGCGGTTCGGACCGGTCGCGTGTCCCGCGCCCATGAGCGCGTTCCCACGCTCGACCATCACGGTCTTCACGTCCGCGAAGTCCAGGTTCACGAGACCGGGAACCGTGATGATATCCGAGATTCCCTTCGTCGCGTGATGCAGCACCTGGTCCGCCACCCGGAAGGCTTCCTTGAGCGGCGTCGTGCGGTCGACGATCGTGAGAAGCCTTTGGTTCGGAATGACGATCAGCGTGTCGACCCGTTCCCGAAGCTCCCGCAAACCGTCGTCCGCGAGCTGCATTCTGCGCCGGCCCTCGAACTCGAAGGGCCGGGTCACCACCGCGACCGTGAGGGCGCCCTGCGTGCGCGCGATGCGGGCGACCACCGGCGCCGCACCCGTCCCCGTTCCGCCGCCCATGCCGGCGGTCACGAAGACCATATCGGCTCCCTCGAGCGCCTCCGCGATCTGCGATTCGTCCTCCTCCGCCGCCTCCCGGCCGACGTTGGGATTCGCTCCCGAGCCGAGCCCCTTCGTGATCCCGGTTCCGAGCTGAAGCTTCCTCGGGCTGAGCGATTGGTCCAATACCTGGGCGTCGGTGTTCGCCGCGATGAACTCCACCCCTTGCAGTCCGGACTGGATCATCCGATTGACGGCGTTCCCACCCGCTCCGCCGACTCCGATCACCTTGATCGAGGCACCCAACACCGCCGCCTTCCCATCATCGATCAATTCAAGCATCGCTCGATTCCTCCCTCCTCCGCTGGATTAGACCAGCTCCTCGATCCACCGCTTCAACCCGAATGAGATACGGCCGAACACCCCCCGCTCGGCCGTGTGCGGCCGCGCATCCGTCAAATGGGCGTGGATCGCAAGGCCCACGCCTGTCGCATATCGTGGATCGCACACCGCCTCCGTCAATCCCGTGATCCCCATCGGAAAGCCGCGGCGAACCGGCAGGTCGAAGACCTGCTCCGCGAGCTCCGGCATGCCCATGAGCGACGACGCGCCGCCTGTGAGCACGAGGCCGGCGCCGAGCAGATCGGCAATGTGGTTCGTCCGGATCTCCTTCTTGCCCAGCTCGAAGATCTCCTCGATCCGCGGCTCGATCATCATGGCGAGCATGTGGCGCGACACCTCCCGGTCCATCCTCCCGCCCACGCTCGGCACCTGGACGACTTCCTTGGGGCTCACCATGGACGTGAGCGCGCACCCGCTCTGAAGCTTGAGCTGCTCGGCGCGCTCGACCGGCGTTCTGAGGCCGATCGCGAGGTCGTTGGTCACGTTGGCGCCCCCGAGGCCGATCACCGCCGTGTGGCGGACGCTCCCCTCATAGAAGATCGCAAGGTCGGTGGTCCCTCCCCCGATATCCATGAGCGCGACGCCCAGGTCGCGCTCGTCCTGGGTCAGGACCGCGTCCGCCGAAGCGAGCGGCTCCAGCACCAGCTCCTCCACCTGGAGCCCGGCTCGTTCCGCCGCGCGGATGACGTTGCGGCACGCGGACGCGGCTCCCGTGATGATGTGGACCTCCGCCTCGAGCCGTACGCCCGACATCCCGACCGGGTCGCGGATGCCGTCCTGGTCGTCGACGATGAACTCCTGGGGAAGGACATGGAGGATTTCCCGGTCGGCGGGAATCGCGACGGCCTTGGCCGCTTCGATCACGCGTTCCAAGTCGTGCGGCCGGATCTCCGCGTCCTTGCGCGACACCGCGATCACCCCGCGGCTGTTGATCCCCCGAATGTGGTCCCCCGCGATCCCGGTGAACACGCTGCGGATCGTCCGACCCGACATGCGTTCCGCTTCCTGAACCGCGTACTGAATCGACCGGGTCGTCTTCTCCAAGTTCACGACCACGCCGCGCTTGAGCCCGTCCGAGGGCGCGGTGCCCACGCCCACGATGCGGATCCCTTCCCCATCCTCTTCGGGCTCCGCGACAATGGCGGTGATCTTCGTCGTGCCGATGTCCAGCCCAGCGTAGATTCTCGCTTCCGCCATCAGACCCCTCCGTTACACCTTGTCCCGCACCGCCGGGGCTTCGCCCAAGCTGTCGGGTGCGCACCGGACGATCACCTGGCCCCGATATCGGGCGTCCAGACCCAACCCCCGCCGATCGCGATCCCGCAAATCGCGGAGCGTCGCCGCCAGGGCCCTCATGCAACGCGGCGTCAGCCCTTTCGGATCGATCAGGATTGGGATCTGATCCCGGGAGGTCCGCAGGACGAACCACCGGGGATCGTTCGCGACGATCTCGGAGATCTCGGGCAGGAGCCCAACGTCCGGCGACTCGAGAAGCGACACGACGCGGAGGACGTCGTCGAATCGCGGCACGGTCACGCGGGTGCCCGGCGGCCAGGCCGCAATCGGGAGTCCGGTCACCACGGGGCGATCGGCGATCAACCCTCGCGCGAGCGGGGGCAGGATCGTCCCGGTGGAGTCCACCTCGAGGAGGCCTCCCGCGTTCACGAGCACGAACGGTCTGCGCTCGCGAACCGAAACGCGAACCGCGGCCGGAAGAAACAGCACCGAGGCGCTCTCGATTCTGGGATTTCGCGTCAACGCGCGGACAATCTCGGCCGGCCGCACCTCGAAAAGGCTCTCTCCGTCGCTCACCGGGATCGACGGCCGGATTTCATCCCGCGTGAGATAGAAAAGGCCCGTCACCTCGACGCGCCCCGCTTGGAACAGGGGCAGCTTCCCGAGCACGGTCGCCGCGGGACGCGCGAGCTTCGTGAGTCCCCACAGCGCCAGGATCAGGAGGACCGCGGAGACAGCGATCCTTCGATTCCGCCGGCGCCGCTCGGGGAGCTTGAGCCTGGCCGTCGTGCGGCAACCCGCCCTCACGCGGCCCCTCCGCTCCGGGCACGCTGCGCGCTCACGCCGGGGCCTCCCCGCGCCAGCTCGCCGACGCGGTAGACATCCCCGGCTCCGATCGTGACCAGGAGGTCCCCTTCGCGCAGCATCTCGCGGGCGATCTTCGCGGCCTGGCCGAAATCCGCCGCCATCCGCACGGTCGCCGTGCCGTTCGCCCGGATTCCTTCCGCCAGAATCTCGGAGGCGATGCCCGGGATCGCCCTCTCTCCGGCGGGGTAGATGGGCAGAAGCACGAGCTCGGATACCCCCGCGAAGCAGGTCGCGAATCGGTCGCGCAACGCCTTCGTGCGGGTGAAACGATGCGGCTGGAAGACGGCGACGATCCTCCGCCCGTAGGTTTCGCGGAGCGCCTGGATCGCGGCTTCGATTTCGGTCGGGTGGTGGCCGTAGTCGTCCACCCAGAGCGCGCCCCGCACCTCCCCGCGGATCTCGAGCCTCCGGCTCACGCCCGCGAACTCGGACATCGCCTCGCGGATCTTGGGAATGGGGATTCCCAGCTCCCAACCCGCGACGATCGCGGCGAGGGCGTTCCGGGCGTTGTGCTTGCCGGAGACCCGAAGCTCGAACAGCCCCTCGTCGCGTCCGCGGGCGTTCAGCCGGAAGCGAACGCCCCGCGCGTCGACATGGAGCTCGGAGCCTCGGAAGTCCGCGCCCTCCGAGAAGCCATAGGTGAGCAGACGGCGCTTCACCCGCGGCCGGAGGGGCGCCGCGTTGGGGTCGTCGTGGGGCAGGACGACGGTTCCGTAAAAGGGAACGCGGTTCACGAAATCGAGGAAGGTCTCCTGCACGTGGGCCAAGTCTTTGTAGTAATCGAGGTGCTCGGCGTCGATGTTCGTCACGACGGCGATGGTGGGGGTGAGGAGGAGGAAGCTCCCGTCGCTCTCGTCGGCTTCCGCGACGAGGAACGGCCCTTGTCCGAGCCGAGCGTTTGCGCCCACGGCCCGGACCCGGCCCCCGACGATCACGGTCGGGTCGAGCCCGCCGTGTGCAAGGATCTCCCCCACCATCGACGTGGTCGTCGTCTTTCCGTGCGCCCCGGCGACGGCCAACGAGTACTTGATCCGCATCAGCTCGGCGAGCATCTCCGCGCGCGGGATGACCGGGACGCCGCGCTCGTGCGCGCGGAGAATCTCGGGATTCGCCTCCGCGATCGCCGTCGAGACCACGACCACGTCGGCCACCTCCACCTGTTCGGCGCGATGTCCGATGAAGACGCGCGCGCCGAGCGAGCGGAGCCGCGCCACCGGCTCGGATTCCTTCACGTCGGATCCCGACACCTGGTAGCCCAGATTCAAGAGCACCTCCGCGATCCCGCTCATTCCGCTCCCGCCGATTCCCACGAGGTGAATCCTGCGAATCCTTCCGTACATGCGATCTCAGCCCTCACGCGGGATCGGGCTCGCATGGACGAGCTGCTCCATGGAACGCGCGATACGCTGGGCGGCGTCGACCCGCGCGAACGCCCGCGCGTTCCTCGACAGACGGCGAAGCCGCGCCTCGTCGCGAAGGAGAGCCTCGACCTTGCCGGCGAGGATCTCGGGACTCAAGTCCTTGTCCGCGATGACCTCGGCGGCGTCGCGGTCCAGGAGCCCGCGCGCGTTATGCGTCTGATGGTCCCGCGTCGCGTACGGGTAGGGCACGAGGATCGCGGGGACGCCGCAGGCGGCGAGCTCGGCGATCGTCATGGCGCCCGCGCGGCATATCGCGATATCGGCGACCGCGTACGCCTTCTCGATCGCCTCGAGATACGGGAAGACACGCACCCGCAGCGGAAAATTCCGGAAGCGAGGCTCGATCGCCTCGAAGTCCTCGGATCCCGTCTGCCAGATCACTTGGAGTTGTGTGAGGTGCTTCAGGCGCTCGAGCGCGCCCTGGACCGCCCGGTTGATGCTTTGCGCGCCGCGGCTCCCGCCGAACACGAAGAGCGTCCGCTTCTCGGGATCCAAACTGAAGGCCTCGTACGCGGTCTGCCTGTCCTGCCGGAGAAGGGACCTGCGGATCGGATTGCCCGAGACGCGGAGGTTGTTCTTCCGGCGAAAATATCCCCGGGACTCCACGAAGCTGATGTGCACTTCGGTCGCGATCAGATTCAGCCAGCGGTTGGTGGCGCCCGGAATCGAGTTCTGCTCCTGAATGATCACCGGGATTCCGAAGAGCCTCGCGATCAAGAGCACCGGGGCGCTCACGTAGCTCCCGGTTCCCAGGACCACGTGCGGCTTCAGCTCGACGATCAGCCGGAACGACTGCCCCAAGGCCCTCAGGAGCCCAAACGTCGCGCGAAACCAGGCCAAACCGGGACGGCGCGGGAACCCCCGCGCCGAGATCGTCCTCAGCTCGAAACCGGCGCGGGGCACCGCCTGAGCCTCCGGCCCGCGGGCCGTGCCGACGAACACCACGTTCGAATCGGGATGCGTCCGCATCCACTCCTCCGCGATGGCAAGGCCCGGATAGAGATGTCCGCCGGTTCCACCGGCCGCGATCAGCACGCGAATCGCCCCGGCGCTATCGGCCACCCGGGCGCTTCCGAGCGACCGGTCCGCTGACCGGGCCGGTTCGAATGCCGGTTTGCATTTGGCTTGCGACGTTGAGTAGGACACCCACCACCCCCAAGTTCACGACCAACGCCGATCCTCCATAGCTCAGGAACGGAAGCGGCAATCCGGTTGTCGGGATGATCCCGGTCACAACCGAGATGTTGATGCCGACGTAGACGGCGAGGCTCACGGTCAGGCCGGCCGCGAGCAGGAATCCCAAACGGTCCGGGGCGCGACCGGCGATCCTGAGGCCGCGCAGGAAGAGGACCACGTACGCGACGAGCACCGACGCCGTGCCCACCAGGCCGAGCTCCTCGCCGATCACGGCGTAAATGAAATCGGTGTGCGGATCGGGGAGAAAGAAGAACTTCTGCATCCCCCGGCCAGGGCCTTCTCCGAGGATCCCTCCCGACCCGAGCGCGACGATGGATTGGTGGAGCTGCCAGCTCTTCCCTTGCGCGTCGACCGACCCCGTCGCCCAATGCGAAAGCCACCCCTGCACGCGGTCCATCATGTACGGATGGCGCAGGACCTGGATCAGGGCCAGAAACACCCCGGCGCCGACGAGGAGCCCCAGATGCCTCGGCCGGGCTCCCGCGAGGTGCAGCATGAGGAAGCCCGTCGTGAGGAGCGCGATGGTGCTTCCGAGATTGGGCTGCTTCAAGATCAGGACAGCGATGCCGCCGAGAACCGCCGCGGCGGGAAACACTCCGTCCCGGAACGAGCGGATTCGATCTCCTTTTCGGTCGAGGAGCTTCGCGAGGTAGATCACGCACACGCACCGCGCGACCTCGGTGGGCTGGAGCGTGAACTCCGCCACCGAGAGCCACCGGTTCGCCCCGCGCACCCCCGCGCCCCCGAGGACGACGAGCGCCGCGAGGAGCACCACGCTTCCCGCGAGGGCCCAGGGGGAGAGCGCGACCAGGCGATGGTAGTCGAGTCGCGCGAGAAAGAGCATCACGACGAGCCCGAGCAGGAGCCGCACCGCCTGCCGCTTCAGGAAGAAAAACTGCGAGTGGTAGCGGTCCGCGCCGAGAACCGCGCTCGAGGAATAGACCATGACGAGCCCGAGGGCAAGCAGGCCGACCACAGGAAGAAGGACGGCCCAGTCCAGCCTGCGGGGCGCCGCGATCGCGGTGCTCATCGGCGCGCCTTCGCCAACGAGCGCTTCATCTCGAGGACCGCGGCCTCGAAACGGGCGCCCCGTTCTTCGAAATTCCGGAACATGTCATAGCTCGCGCAACCGGGCGAGAGAAGCACCACACCCCCCTGGGGCGTGCGGGCACGCGCCGCGTGCACGGCGTCCTCGAGCGTGGGGGTCCTCTCGTGCGGGACGTCCGGCCACGATTGCTCGAGCTTCGAAGCCGCTTCGCCCACGTACACGGCGTGGCGCACGCGCTCCATGACGAGCGCGCGGATCGCGGCGAAATCCCCGTCCTTGTCCCTCCCGCCGGCGATGAGGGTCACGGGCGGAGAGAAGGATTCGAGCGCCCGCCGGAGCGCGTCGACGTTGGTGGCCTTGGAATCGTTCACGTAGCGGACTCCGTCGATTTCCGCGACCAGGGTGAGCCGGTGCGGCAGCCCGCGAAATTCGCGAAAGGCCTTGGCGATCGCGCGCTCGGAGATGCCGACGGCGAGAGCCGCCGCCGCGGCCGCCGCCATGTTCTCGGTGTTGTGAGGGCCGGGCAGAGCCGCTTCCTCGCGGCGGATGAGACTCCCCGCCCGTCCCTCGAAGCGGAAGCGGAGCGAGCCTTCCTCGAGCCACACCCCGTCCCCCGTCGGGTCGGCGAATCCGAACCAGAGCGGCCGCGACTTCATCGGGCGAAGCAATAGTTCGATCCTCGCGTCGCCGAGGGGCTGAACGCGGAATTCCTCCTCGTTTTGAAATTCGAAGAGACGCCCCTTCAGGCCGGCGTAATGCTCCATGTTCCGGTGGCGGTCCAAATGATCCGGCGTCACGTTGAGCAGCACTCCGATCTTGGGATGGAACCGCGTGCAGGCCTCGAGCTGGAAGCTCGAGATCTCCACGACCAGGAGCCCGTCCGCCGGAACCGACTCCGCCCGTTCCGACAGCGCCGTGCCGATATTGCCGAGCACCTCCGTTTTCCTCCCCGCGGCCTTTCCGACCGCGCCCAGAAGCTCCACCGTCGTGCTCTTCCCGTTCGTACCGGTTACCGCGACGATCGGAGCCCGCGCGACCCCGAACCCGAGCTCCACCTCCGCCGCGATCGGAATGCCGCGTCGCTCGGCCTCGGTGAAGAGCGGTAGATCGAGCGGCACGCCCGGGCTCACGACCACCAGGTCCCGGTCATGGAGCTCCGACGGATTCATCGAGCCGAAGTGGAGCTCCGCGCCGAGATCCCGAAGCTCCTGGGCCACGGCCCCCAGATCCTCGGCATGCCTCCGGTCCACGCCGCGAACGTTGCAACCGTGGCGCACGAGCAGTTTCGCGGCTGCGTACCCGCTCCGCGCGAGCCCCACCACCAGCACCCGCGACCCCTCGAACCAAGCCCGGACCGGTTTCGTCATTGCAGTTTGAGCGTGCTCAATCCCAGAAGCGCCGCGAGAGCCGCCGCGATCCAAAACCGAACCACCACGCGCGGCTCCGCCCACCCGCCGAGCTCGAAATGGTGATGAAGGGGCGCCATCTTGAGGATCCGCTTCCCGGAAATCTTGAACGACAGCACCTGCGCCATGACCGAGAGCGCTTCGGCGACGAACACGGCGCCGACGATGGCGAGGAGAAACTCACGCTTGATCAGGACGGCCACCGTGCCGAG
>Ga0066710_100005694_pt1 | contig 11432 bp, 11 predicted proteins | sample GraSoiAngelo_159_FD_79666 | JGI IMG/M metagenome (GOLD analysis project Ga0066710, IMG submission 79666) | Grasslands soil microbial communities from the Angelo Coastal Reserve, California, USA - 14_1009_16_40cm | ecosystem: Environmental > Terrestrial > Soil > Grasslands | place: USA... | reverse complement strand
CGCACCGTCGTACGCCTCCGCCCACCAACCGTCGAGGACGCTGAGCTGGAGCGCGCCGTTGAAGGTCGCCTTCATGCCGCTCGTTCCGCTCGCCTCCATCGGGCGACGCGGCAGGTTGACCCACGCGTCGCAGCCGGAGACGAGCTGCGCGGCGATGTGGAGGTCGTAGTCCTCGACGACGACGAGCCACTCGACGGCGCCGTTGCCCTCGCGCCGCAGCTGGAAGATGCGCTGCAGCGTCTCTTCGCGATCCGTCGGTCGGTCGCGGACCTCAGCTCTCACGTCGCGTTTCTCGAGGACTACGACCTCGAGGTCGGCCGGCGCCTCGTCTCCGGCTGCGACGTCTGGGTCAACCTGCCGCGGAAGCCGATGGAGGCGAGCGGCACCAGCGGCATGAAGGCGACCTTCAACGGCGCGCTACAGCTGAGCGTGCTCGACGGCTGGTGGGCGGAGGCGTACAACGGGCACAACGGCTGGGCAATCCCGGGCGACGAGGATCCGGATCAGACCGTCGCCGACGCGCGCGATGCCGAGTCGTTCTACGAGCTCCTCGAGGACGAGGTCATCCCGATGTTCTACGAGCGCGACGAGCACGGCGTCCCGCACCGCTGGTGCGAGCTGATGAAGGAGGCCCTCACGACCTGCGCGCCGCGGTTCAACACCGTGCGCATGCTCGACGACTACGCAGGCCGGATCTGGCCCGACCGCGGCTAGTCTCCGTCGATGGTCCGCCGCGAAGACCTCCGCAACGTCGCCATCGTCGCGCACGTCGACCACGGGAAGACGACGCTCGTCGACGCGCTGCTCTGGCAGTCCGGCTCCTTCCGCGAGAACCAAGACGTCGCCGAGCGCGTCATGGACTCGATGGATCTCGAGCGCGAGAAGGGCATCACGATCCTCGCGAAGAACACGGCCGTCCGGCTGCCCGGCGGGGTCAAGGTCAACATCGTCGACACGCCCGGCCACGCCGACTTCGGTGGAGAGGTCGAGCGCGGCCTGACCATGGTCGACGGCGTGCTCCTGCTCGTCGACGCGAGCGAGGGGCCGCTGCCCCAGACGCGCTTCGTCCTGCGCAAGGCGCTCGAGGCGCGGCTGCCGGTCGTGCTCGTCGTCAACAAGGTCGACCGCCCGGATGCGCGTCCGAAGGAGGTCGTCGACGAGGTCTACGAGCTCTTCCTCGACCTGGACGCGGACGAGTCTCAGATCGAGTTCCCAATCGTGTACGCGAACGCGCGCGCGGGCCGCGCGGGACTCACCCCGGACGACCTCGCGCCCGATCTCGGCCCGCTCATCGAGACCGTGCTCGCCGCGGTTCCTGCACCCGAGTACGACCCCGACCATCCGCTCCAGGCGCTCGTCACCAATCTCGACGCCTCGCCCTACGTCGGCCGGCTCGCACTGCTCCGGATCCGGCACGGGACGTTGCACCGCGGCGCGCAGATCGCGTGGTGCCGTGCCGACGGGACGATCGAGAACGCACGCGTCACGGAGCTCTACGTGACGGAGGCGCTCGAGCGCGTGCCGGCGGAAGAGGCCGGGCCCGGCGAGATCGTCGCGCTCGCAGGGCTGCCCGAGGTGACGATCGGCGAGACGATCGCCGACCCGGACGACCCGCGGCCGCTGCCCGTGACGGCCGTCGACGAGCCGTCGCTGTCGATGACGATCGGCATCAACACATCGCCGCTCGCCGGTACGGAGGGCGACAAGCTGACCGCGAGCGCCGTGAAGGCGCGGCTCGACCAAGAGCTTGTGGGCAACGTCTCGCTGCGCGTCGCGCCGACGTCGCGCCCGGACGTGTGGGAGGTGCAGGGCCGCGGCGAGCTCCAGCTCGCCGTGCTCGTCGAGCTGATGCGCCGCGAGGGCTTCGAGCTCACCGTCGGCAAGCCCGAAGTGCTCACGCGCGAGGTCGACGGGAAGACGCACGAGCCCGTAGAGCGAGTTGCGATCGACGTGCCGGAGGACTACATCGGCGTCGTCACGCAGCTGCTCGCGCTACGCAAGGGCCGGATGCAGCAGATGGTGAATCACGGCACCGGCTGGGCGCGGATGGAGTACGTCGTCCCCGCCCGCGGGCTGATCGGCTTCCGCACCGAGTTCCTGACCGAGACGCGCGGCGCCGGGATCATGCATCACGTCTTCGATCGCTGGGAGCCCTGGCACGGTGAGCTGCGCACGCGTCCGACGGGTTCGCTCGTGTCGGACCGGCGGGGCCCGGCGACGTCGTTCGCGATCCTCAACCTGCAGGAGCGCGGCTCGCTGTTCATCGCGCCCGGCGACGAGCTCTACGAGGGGATGATCGTCGGCGAGAACGCGCGTGCGGAGGATCTCGACGTGAACGCGACGAAGGAGAAGAAGCTGACGAACATCCGCTCGTCGACGGCCGAGGAGCTCGTGCGGCTGATCCCGCCGCGGCCGCTCTCGCTCGAGCAGGCCCTCGAGTTCATCCGTGACGACGAGTGCGTCGAGGTGACGCCGAAGAGCATCCGGTTGCGCAAGGTGGAGCTCTCGGCGACGAAGCGGCAATCCCAGGCGTCGCGGCGCAAGCGGGAGCGCGAGGCGGCCCTCAGATAGTCCCCCGTCCGGGTGAACCGGCGACGGCGGCGCAAGAAACGGCCTGTCCTCGTCCCTTCCCCTGCGACCGCCGCAAAACCGAGGAGGACCGCCGCAATGTCGTGCTGGGTTCAGCCCGCCCGTGAGGCGGGCAACACCGACCGCATCGAGCCGATGCGGATCCTGATCGTCGACGATCACGGCCCGTTCGCCGAAGCGCTCTCGCTCACGCTCGGCGCCGTCGACGGGTTCCACGTCGTCGGAACGGCCGCGGACGCGACGGAGGCCGTCCGGCTCGCCCGGAAGCTCGCGCCCGACGTCGTCCTGATGGACATCCAGATGCCGGGCGTCGACGGGATCGAGGCGACGCGCCGCGTCCGCGCCGCCGTTCCCCAGGCCGCCGTCGTCGCCGTCTCCGGCGGTGCGACCGCCGAGCAGGTCGAGCGCATCCACGAGGCCGGTGCGGCCGCTTTCTTCCCCAAGAGCGGCTCGGTCGACGAGCTGGCCGGCACGATCGCAGTCGCGGCGGTGCGCCCCAGGCGCCCGCTGCGGCGGAGGGTGCTGGACGCCATCACCTGATCGAGGCCCCCTTCCGAGGGTCACGGGCCCGTCCGGCGCTGTCGATTCCTGGTCGAGGAATCGCGTGGCCGCCGCGGCTCGACATCCCGAACCGCCGTCGGGGCGCGTGAGCGCCTCGCGGCAGACCGCGCTCCTGTACGAACGGCACCGCCGTCGGCTCCTCGGCCTCTGTCGCAGCAGGCTCGACTGCCGCGCCGACGCCGAGGACGCGCTGCAGCAGACCTTCGTCTACGCGCTCCGGTGCCTCGATCGCGGCGTCGTGCCGCAGAACGAGGTCGCGTGGCTGAACACGATCGCCGAGAACGTCTGCCGCGCGTGGACGCGCAACGGTGCGCGACGAACGCGGCGGGAGACTGAAGCCGAGGTCGAGCGGCTGCCAGAGCTGCGCTCCGACGCCGACCGGGTGAGCGACGCGCGGGATCTCGCCGCGGCGCTCGCCGTGCTTCCGTTCGCCCAGCGGCGGGCGCTCCTCCTGCGCGAGTGGCAGGGGCTGTCCTATCGCGAGGTCGCCGCCGAGCTCGCGACGACCGAGTCCGCGGTCGAGACTCTGATCTTCCGGGCGAGGCGCGCCGCCGCCGCGCTCACCGACGCGCGCCGCCTGCTCGACGTCGGCACCCCGCTCGCCGGGTTGCGGAAGGCGCTCGGGGCGCTCGGTGCGAAGGGCGGTGCGGTCGCAGCCGCCGGTTGCGTCACCGTCGCGGCTGCCGTCCCGCTCGCGCGGACGATCCGGCCGCCCCGGCACGCGACACCGCCGGCTCCCGCGACGACGCACGTCCAGCTTCTCCCGACGCACGTCTCGCCGGTTGTCCGTGCGGTGCGCACCGCCGCGAAGGCGCCGCGTGTGCAGGAGCGGGCCCGCCGCCCTGCGCGCAAGCCATCCGTTCCCGCGGTGACGGCCGTGCAGGTCACGGCCGCCGCTGCCCCGACGGTCCCGCAACCCACGGTCGAGGCGCCGCCTGCCGCCGACCCACCCTCGGCTCCCGATCCGACTCCGGCACCCGCCCAGACCGGTCCCGCCCCTGCGCCGGTGACGCCCCCGTCGGCCGAACCGACACCGACCGCTCCGCCCACCGCCACCGCCGCCGCCGTCGACGCAGCGGTGCAAACAGTCGGCTCCGCAGCCGACACCGTCACGACTGCGGTGGGCTCGGCGGTGGACACGGTGACGTCGGCGATTCCGGGACCGCCGCCGCTCCCGGCACCGAGCGTTCCGCCGGTAGCAGCGCCGTCGCTGCCGTAGAGACGCCAACAAACGGCGCCACTCGGCGTCTCACCTACCGGCGTGCGACGCTACCTGGCCACAGTGGGGGTCGTGGTGGCTCTGGGGTGGACTGGCGCCGCCATGGCGGCTTCGGCGCCGACGCCCGACATCAACTCCGGGTTCCTCGGCTATTGCAAGATGCGGCCGACGCTCGAGGCGACATGGTCCTGTTACGTCGACGGTCTGTACGCCGACGTCGAGCACTCGAAGGACCCGGCTGCCGAGCTGCCGCGGCTCGACCGGTTCGTGCACGGAACGCACGGCTATCTCGAGAGCGCGTGCCACATGATGATGCACGTCGTCGGTCGCCGATACGCGACGCGCCATCACGTCACGCTCGCGAACCTCCGGAAGTACCTGCCGCGGTCGAACGATCCCGGGTGCTCCGCCGGATTCGGCATGGGCCTCGTGATGGCGCTCGGCCCGGAGATCGGCCGGCTCGGCCCCACCGGCGCGGTGCGCCTCTGCAGCCGCGCGCCGACGCGCTTCCGCCAGTACACATGCGTCCACTCGCTCGGTCACGCATACATGCGCCTGTACGACGAGCAGCTTCCGTACGCGCTCGACGCGTGTCGCGCGCTCGGCTCCGCGGAGGCGCCCGACTGTGCGCAGGGCGCGTTCCACGACTACTGGCTCTCCGCCGGCGCGAAGGACGGCACGGTGACGCGTCCCGGGCAGACGCACTCGGCCCGAGTTCTGTGCGTGCAGCAGCAGGCGTCGTTCGTGTTGCCGTGCTGGTACCGCTTCTTCCTCGAGCTGCCGCCGAAGCGGGCTCCGGCCACGGCGCAGGCCGTCGCGGATCTCTGCCGCGATCTCGACGGGCTGCAACGATCGGGCTGCATCGCTGCGGCGTCGCTCATCTCGACGCCAGACCCGTTCGCGCAGTCCCAGATCTGCTCGCAGCTCGACGGGACCGATGCCGCGAGCTGCGTTCGCGGGGTCGGCGTCCAGAACCTCGCCGACAGCGGGCTCGAGAAGCAGCTCGAGCTGATCCGGACGTGCCGGCGCCTGCCGCCGGAGGCGCGCCAGGAGTGCTCCGCGTGGTTCGGCAAGACCCTCGCCGTCGTGACGAACGGCAGCTTCGCGAAGAAGGGGTGCGAGAGGCTGAACTCGGCGTCCGACCGCTACGCCTGCACCACCGGCGCGTCCCGGATGAAGGGCCCGCTCGTCACCTTTTCCTGACTACGATGTCGGGCTGCTGGCGCCTTGGCCGAGTGGTTAGGCACAGGTCTGCAAAACCTGGTACACCGGTTCGACTCCGGTAGGCGCCTTCCCCACTGTTCAGGCCGGAATCCGCGCGCGAGCTGCGCCTCTCGGAGCGTGAGCACCTCCGATTCCAGACAGAATCGGCCGAGCCAGCGCACGGCCACCCGGTCGGCCCGGTCAGGCCGCTGCTCAGCGAGAAGCTCGAGGTAGGACAGCGCGTCGTCGAGCCCCAGGCCGCCCGTCTCGGGTATCGCCTGCGACGTCACGAACAGATGTTCGCAGAATCAAGCTACCCATCCGGGTTATATGGCAACCGCCCGGTGGGCGCCTACTGTGGCAGCAGAAGCGCCGCTCCAGGACCCCTGTCCCGCACAGGGTGTCCCGGGAAGCTCGCCGGCTACGCGCCCGCTTCGCATTGACCGCCCCGCCTTTTCCAAGCGGGGCCGTCGTCTTAGTGTCGCGACCCACGGCGGGGCGCGGCAGACGAGCCTACTATTGAGAAACCCCCGTCGACCGGCAGCCGCAGCCCGGACGGCGGGGGTATCTCGCTCCCCGTATTTCCGGTGACGTTGTCGCCCAAAGTGTCCCGGGGCTTGGGGGGCGGTGTCCGCCGGGGAACGCGACGGCCCAACACCTGACTTAGGTGAGCCGTAAACCAACCCTTTTGGCAGTTCTCAACTGGCGGCGTCTGGCGGACGCTGAGTGTGCCACGAAGTCCATCCATGCGGCGCTGGGCTTCGTGGCAAAGGCTCGGCCGACCGTGGCCCTATGCGGGACGCGCCGCGGACGGCGCCTCGTGGCGTCCGGGCGGACCCCCCTACGCGCGAGAGGCCGTTATGCGGCCTTCGGGAACCTGCCTCCGGCGCGCTGCGAGCCGGCCGGGTCGAACAAGCGGTCGTGACCGTCCGTCCGCCAGCCCATCTCCTCGAGTTCGAACGCGTGGAGGCACCGGCGGCCGTCCTCGCGCGGCGGGTCCATCTCGAAGCCCCGTCTGGAGGTGCTGCAGGCGAATGGCTGAATACACCCCGATACGACTGTCGTACGACGCGAGGCAGATTGATCGGGAGAGGATGAACGAAGCGCTACGTCCTCTCGAGATCACTCTTGACGACGATGCAAAAACGTTCGTCACTCTCCGGCCGAGCGTTCCGTGGGTGGAGAACGTCGGCTGGCTGAACTTCATCGGCAACTGGCACGACTTCGCGCAAACCCCGATGACCACGCCGATTGGGAAAGAGCCATCGCTCCCGCTTCCGCCGGAGAGATGGAAATCTGGCTCAAGAACGTAGACCCCGGCGGCAGGTACCTCGTTTCCATCGATGTGGGATGTTCCGCCTGCGGACCGAATCCCGCGTTCAAGATCGGCGCGAGTGACGCTGCCGGGGGCCTCGTTGATGCCGAACCCCCGGACCAGGTCCTCCTCGCGATCATTGAACCCCACACGAACCTGTCGTTGGTCACAGTAAAACCACACCAGCTCGACAGCTGGATCTTCCACTTGGTCGAGGTGTTTCGATTGCCGTGAACCCCGGCGAAATGACCGCGTGTTCGCCGTAGGCGCCGCCCTCAGGCGGCGACGCTCGAGAACTGCGGGATGATGTCGCCACCGTAGGCCTTCAACGTCTCCTCCTGCCCGTGCGTCATGAGGTAAATGTTGAACTGGTCGACGCCGATCGACTCCAGCTCGCGCAGCTTCGCCATCGACTGCTCGGCTGTGCCGAGGACGCAGAAGCGGTCGCAGATCTCGTCCGTGACGAACTCGCCGTGGCTTGCGCCCACGCGCGAGTGCTCGTTGTAGTCGTAGAACTTCCGCGCCTGCACGTAGTCGGTCAGCGCCTGCGGGACGACCGAGCCGTCCGTGCCATAGCGATCGATCAGATCCTTGACGTGGTTCGAGACCATCGCCGGGAACCAGCGCACCTGCTCGCGCGCGTCGGCGAGGTCGCCGGAGATGTGGCTCGGCGCGCTGACGATGCACTTCAGCGCGGCGGGATCGCGGCCGGCCTCCTCGGCCGCCTTGCGGGCCGTCGCCATGATCCACTGGATGATGTCCGGGTCGGCGAGCTGGATGATCACGCCGTCGCCCTGTCGGCCCGCGACCGCGAGCGCCTTCGGTCCGTAGCCGGCGACGTGCATCTCGATCGGCGGCAGCTCGGGGCGCACCCACTTCAGCTGGAGGTCCTTGTCGTTCCACTGGACCTCCTTGCCGTTCATGAACGGCTTGATCATCTCGAGCGCTCGCTCGAACTCGGCTACCTTGACCGGCTGCTGGCCGATGTAGCGGCGCGCCGAGTCGCCGCGGCCGATGCCCATGATCATCCGGCCGTCGGAGATGTCGTGCAGCGTCGCGTACGCGCTCGAAAGCACGGTCGGCTCGCGCGTGCCGGGGTTCGTGACCATGTGGCCGAGCTTGATCTTCGACGTCCGGTCCGCGACCAGCGCCATCACCGGGAACGACTCCTGCCAGAGCACGTGCGAGTCGTACGTCCACGCGTACTCGAAGCCCTGCTGCTCCGCAAGCTGCACGAGCTCGATCAGCCGCGTGTAAGGCGGGTCGGGCAGAACGGTGACGCCGAAGCTGAGCATCAGACCTCCGTGGTCGCGGTCTCGCGAGGATAACTCTAGAAGTAGACGCGCGCGCGGCTTCCGGGAGCCCCGATCCCCGCCCCGATCCCCGCCCTCCTAGCCGTCAGGCTACCGCGGATTCTGTGCCGTGTCTGTGCCGACTTCGTGCCGATTCTGCGACACGTCGACATGGAGGTCCGATCGGCGCGGGGTCGCGAGCGCGAGCGCGATCCAGACGATTCCGAGCACGAGGAACCCGAGACGTCCCTTGCCGGGGAGCGAGAACGTCAGCGCCACGAGCGGCGTGCCGGCGAGGATCGACAACGCCGCCCACGCGTTGACGAAGCCGACGGCGGCGCCGGGCGCGGCCGGCCGCGCCGCGGCGGCGCCAGAGAACGCGACGGCGAACGGAATCCCCGCCGCCAGCCCGACGAGCGCCGACGCGAGGATCAGCACCGGAAACGGCGCCGGCGTCGCGAGCACGATCGCCCCGATCCCGCAGGCCACGATGCTCGCCGCCGTCAGTGGGAGCGCCGCGCGAGGACGGTGCCGCAGCACCCAGCCGCCGAGCGGTCGCGTGAAGAAGCCGAGCAGCAGCGTCAGCGAGCCCGCGGCCGCCGATGCCCCGTGCGAATGCCCGTGCTTCTGCAAGAGCGTCACGACCCAGTTGCCGGCGACGACGCTGAAGCCAAACGACGCCGTGTGAATCGCCGCGAAGCGGTAGATGCGCACGTCGCGGAAGAGGCCGACGTCGACGTGCTCTCCCGCGTGGCGCGCCGTCCGCGGCGCGTCGGCCGCCGCGAGCATCAGCGCGAGCGCGACGAGGGACACCGCGACGGAGCTCGCGTACGGCGCGCGGAACCCGAGTGGCCCCACGAGCTGCGGCACGACCGCGAGCGCGATGCCCGGCGCGAGCACGGAGGCGCCGCCGTAGATCCCCTGCACGAACGGCGAGCCGCCGCGCGCGCGGATGTAGTCGCTCCCGGGAACGAGCCCGAGCGCCGTGCCGGCGCCGACGAATGCGCGCGTGACGAAAGCGAGCGTCGTCGACGGCGCCGCGATCGCAACCGCGTTCGCCCCCGCCATGATCGCAAGCGCGAGCAGCGCGACGCGCCGCGCGCCGAAGCGATCGGCCGCGTGGCCGGCGGGGATCTGCAGCGCCATGTGCACGAGGAACTGCACCGTGACCAGGAGGCCGATCGTCGCGAGCGAGGCGCCGTACGAATGCGAGAGGTCGGTCGCGACCGCGCCGACGATCGTGATGTTCCAGCCGACGGCGAAAGCGACGCCGACGCCTGCGACGTACGCGCGCACGCCCGCGAGCTAGCTGCGTCCGCCGCCGCCCGCGACCCACACGAGCGCGCGCGAGGCGAGCCCGTCGAGCGCGCGCACGGACACCTCGACATGCTCCGGCTTCGTGTCCTCGAGCTTCGTGTGCGACAGCCCCCGCAGGCTCTGCACGAAGACCATCACAGTCGGGACGCCCGCGCGCGACACCTCCGCCGCGTCGTGCAGCGGGCCCGACGGCAGCCGGTGGGACTTGCCGCTCACCTCGCGGATCGCCTCGTCCGCGAAGCCGATCAGCGTCTCGTCGAAGCGGATCGGCTCGATCTGCCAGATGCGCTCCCACGAGACCTCGATGCTCTCCTCCTGCGCGAACCGGTCCGCGCGTTCTTTCGCTAGCCGCAGCAGCTCGGCGAGCTTCTCCGCGTCGAGGTGGCGCTGATCGAGGAGCTGCTCCGCCGTCTCGACGACGGACGTGACGATCCCCGGCTTGCAGACGACGTTGCCCGAGGTGCAGACCGCGCCGTCGCCGACCTCCGCCGCGATCTCCCGCAACGCGAGGTCGAGCTTCGCCGCGCCGGCGAGCGCGTCGCGCCGCTGGTCCATCGGCGTCGACCCGGCGTGCGCCGCTTGTCCCTTCCACGTGATCTGATGCCGCTCGACGCCGAACGTGCCGAGTACGACGCCGAGCGGGAGGTCCATCGACTCGAGCACAGGCCCCTGCTCGATGTGCAGCTCGAGGTACGCGGCCGCGGACTCGAGCTGCTTGCGTGCGTCGAGCGCCCGGTCGAGGTCGACGCCGTGCTCGCGCAACGCATCGGGCAACGCGACGCCGTCGTTGTCGCGCCGCTGGCGCAGCTCGTCCTGATCCGCCATCGAGCCCGCAGCCGCCGAGGAGCCGAACAGCGAGCGTCCGAACCGCGCGCCCTCCTCGTCCGCCCAGTTGACGAGGCGGACCGTCACCGGCGGCTGTCCCTCCTCGGCGATCCGTCGCAGCACCTCGACGCCGGCCATCACGTTCAAGGCCCCGTCGAGCCAGCCACCGTTCGGGACGGAATCGATGTGTCCGCCGATCAGCAGCGCCCGTTCGCTGCCGCCCGGCAACGTGAACCACTGGTTGCCGGCCTCGTCGACCTCCTCCTCGACGGGGACGCCCTCGAGCCTGCCGCGCAGCCAGTCCCGCGCCTGCTCCCACGTGTCGGTCCAGGCCACGCGCTGGGCCCCGTTCTCGTCGCCGGTCACCTCCTGGAGCTCACGCAACTCCTCGACGGTTCTCCCTGGATTGAGGCCCATTGCGGCCCGGGACCCTAACTGGTAGACAATCGCCAAGTGTCGGCGATAGCGATCGGGCAGCACGGGCGACCGCGAGTCGACGGGGTCACCAGGAGCCTCGAAAAGGCATCCCTCTTCTTCGTCGTGCTCGCGGTCCTGTACGGGATCTGGGAGGGCTATCGCTGGCTGGGGATCCACTTCGGGTGGACGCATCCGTTCGCCGTCAACGACACGACGATGCCCCACATCCACGACATGGTGAACGCGCTCTTCCAGCCCACGCGCGCGGGGGGCCCGCTGCTGGTCGGCATCCTCTGGCGCGCGTCGCTCTTCACTGCGAAGGAGGCGGCGCTCGGCTTCGCGATGGGTGCGGTCGGCGGCTTCGCGCTCGGGACGCTGCTCGCGCACTCGCGCGTGCTGCAGAGGGGCTTCCTCCCGTACGTCGTCGCCTCGCAGACGGTGCCGATCCTCGCGATCGCGCCGATGGTCGTCGTCTGGCTCGCGAGCCTGCACGTCACCGCGTGGATCTCGGTCGCCGTGATCGCCGCGTACCTGACCTTCTTCCCCGTCGCGATCAACACGCTGCGCGGCCTCCACTCCGCCGACCGCCGCGCGCTCGAGCTGATGCGCTCCTACGCGGCGTCGACGTGGACGATCCTCTGGAAGCTCCGCTTTCCCGCGTCGCTGCCGTACCTGTTCGCGGCGCTGAAGGTCT
>Ga0066710_100005693_pt1 | contig 11433 bp, 7 predicted proteins | sample GraSoiAngelo_159_FD_79666 | JGI IMG/M metagenome (GOLD analysis project Ga0066710, IMG submission 79666) | Grasslands soil microbial communities from the Angelo Coastal Reserve, California, USA - 14_1009_16_40cm | ecosystem: Environmental > Terrestrial > Soil > Grasslands | place: USA... | reverse complement strand
GCGGTGCTGGCGCATGCGCTGGCCCGGGAGCTCGGCGCCGCGCGCGCGACGCCGCGCGGGTTCCGCACCGCGCTCGTGCTGGGGCCGGTGCTGCATCCCTGGTACCTGGGCTGGACGCTCATGTTCGAGCCGCTGGCCCTGTCGGCCCCGTGGCTCTTGCTTTCGTTCACCGCCGTCCTAAACTACGGCGTGTTTCACACACCGGGCGAGGGTCGAAACTTCCACCTGCCGCTGGCATGGCGCTGGGTGGAGTACGGGCTGCCGCTGCTGCTGGGCGCGGCGCTGTTCGCGGCGCGGCGACTGCGCCGCCGCTCGCGCCTGCGCAAGGTGGCGAGCGCCGCATGAGCTTCCGCCCGCTGCTCGAGCAGGTGCGGGAGGTCGCCAGCGGCGAGCGCGCGCTCGCGAGCGTGCGGGCGCTCGCGCGCTTCCATCGGGTGCAGGCGAGCCCCGGCTACGACTCGGCCGCGGCGTGGCTGCGAGGCGAGATCGAGCGCATCGGGCTCACCCCCGAGGTCGAGAGCGTGCCGGGAGACGGCGTGACCCGCTTCTGGGGCTGCCTGATGCCGGAAGGCTGGGAGTGCCGCCGCGCGGTCGCGACGCTGGTGCAGGGTTCGACCTGCCGCGTGCTGTGTGACTACGACGCCTGCCGGCTGTCGCTCGTGCTGCGCAGCGCGCCGGCTCGCGGCAGATTCCCGATCGTGGCGCTGGAGGACGGCAGCGAGGACGCGCACTACGACGGGATCGACGTGCGCGGCCGCGTCGTGCTCACCCGCGGCGCGGCGCACCGGGTTCACACGCTGGCGGTGGTGGAGCGCGGAGCCGCGGGCTTGCTGTGCGACGGCCGCCGGCTGTTCCCGCCGGTGCGCGACTTCTTCGACGATCCGGATCAGGTCGCGTACACCTCGTTTTGGTGGAACGGCGACGAGCCGCGCGGCTTCGGCTTCGTGGTGAGCCCGCGCGAGGGAGAGGCGCTGCGGGCCCGGCTGCGCGCCGGCGCCGGCCTGGAGCTCGAGGTGGACGTCGACTCCCGCCGGTTCGCGACCGCGATCCCGCTCGTGTCCGCGCGCATGGCCGGCGAGATCCCGGGCGACGTGCTCGTGCTCGCGCACCTGTGTCATCCGGAGCCGAGCGCGAACGACAACGCCTCGGGCGCGGCCGCGGCGCTCGAGACCGCGCGCGTGCTCGCCGAGCTCGCGCGGCGCCAAGCGTGGCGGCCGCGGCGCGGGGTGCGGTTCCTGTGGGTCCCCGAGCTCACCGGCACCTACGCGTGGCTGGCGCGCGACCCCGGACGCGCGGCGCAGCTCGTGGCGGGCGTCAATCTCGACATGGTCGGCGAGAGCCAGGAGCTGTGCGGCAGCACGTTCCTGATCGAGCACCCGCCGTGTTTCGCCGCCTCGTTCGCCGAGGAGCTGCTCGGCCGAATCCGCGCGGAGGCGGTCGACTGGGTCCGATCCTATTCGGGTCCCGGCCACTACTCGCTCGTGCGCATGGCCGAGGTGCCGTACTCGGGCGGCAGCGATCACGCGGTGCTCAACGACCCCCAGGTCTTCGTGCCGTGCCCGATGCTGATCCAGTGGCCGGATCGCTTCTACCATTCGTCGCACGACACGCCCGACAAGACCGACCCGCGCTCGCTGGAGCTCGCGGTTCGCTGCGCCGCGACTTACGCCGCGACGCTCGCGGCGCTGGATCGCGAGGGGCTCGAGGCGGTGACGGCGATGGTCGCACGCGGGGCGCGAATGCGGGTGCTGCGCGCGCTCGAGCACGCCGATCCCGGCCGCGCCGTGGCAGGCGCGGCGCTGGCGGGACGCCGGCGGCTCGCGAGCCTCGAGCGGCTCGGCGCCGCCCCCGCTCGCGTCGCGGAGGAAACCGAACGGCTGGAGGCGTTCGTCGCCCGCGAGGCGGGAACCCGAGAGCCCGCCGCGGGGGCGGGGGACATGCGAGTGCCGCGCCGGCTCGTCCCCGCGCCGCTCGAGTCGCAGCGCCACCTCGTCGGGGGGGTCGGGGCGCAGGACCGCGCGGAGCGCGAGCGCTTTCGCCGCCTGGAGCTCGACACTCCGAACGCCGCGACGCTGTTCGAGCTCGCCTGGTACGCGTGCGACGGCGCGCGCACCGTTCAGCAGATCGCGGGGCTCGTGTGGCTCGAGACCGGCGCCGACGCCGGCCAGGCGATCGCCGAGTTCTTCGAATGGACTGCCCGCCGCGGGCTTTCGGAATGGACCGCTTCCCGGGAGGCACGGTGGAGTTCCAGCGCACCCGCTACGGCTACGCCCTGAAGATCGATTCCGGCGAAGAGATCATCGCCACCCTGGCGGCGTTCGCCGAGGCCGAAGGCGTGCGGGCGGGGATCATCTCCGGTCTGGGCGCGGCCTCCGATCCCGAGCTCGGCTACTTCGTGCGCCGCACGCAGCAGTACTTGCGGCGCACGTTCCCGGGCGAGTGGGAGATCGGTGCGCTCACCGGCAACTTCAGCGAGCTCGACGGCAAGCCGTTTCCGCACTGCCACGTGGTGATCGGCGGTCCCGACTTCACCGCCTACACCGGACACCTGTTCCGGGGCGCGGTCACGGTGACGTGCGAGGCGCAGATCGTGACCGATCCCGGCCTGCTGCGTCGCGTGCGGCGCCAAGACCTGGGCTTCAACCCGCTCGAGCTCGGCCGCCCGCGCCCCGCGTCCACGCTTTGAAAAACCTGGGCGGGCCGCGGCGCCGCCCGCTAAGGACTCGACGCCCGAGTTGCTATACTGCGTCTCCCCCGGCCGTAGCGGCGCGCGCCCCCGCGCGCCGTTCGTGGCGGATCACGAAGCGCGAGCGGCCAGCGCGGCCACCGCCCACAGCCGGCCGGTGACCCCGCGGTCGCGGCGGTGGGAGAAATAGCGCGCGGGGTGGCAGGCGGTGCATTCCTCGAGATCGAAGACGTGTTCCGCTCGCACGCCCGCGCCGGCGAGATCGATCCGGGCTGCGGCCGCGAGGTCGAGAAACTGCGAGCCGTCGCGGAGGAACCGCGCCGCTGCGGGAAACTGGTCGATCACTTCGGGACCGACCTTGTAGCAGCACGAACGGATGGAGGGACCGAGATAGACACGCACCTGGTCGGGCCCGATCCCGGCGGCGTCGCAGACGGCTTCCAGCGCCGCGCGCGGCATGCCGCCGGCCGTTCCGCGCCATCCGGAGTGAGCCACGGCGACGGCCCCGGGGGCCGCGTACGCGATCGGCAGGCAGTCCGCCGTCGTCACGGCGAGCGCGAGACCGGGAACGGTGGTGACGAGCGCGTCGCAATCGGCATGGAGGCCTGCCGCCTCGGCCCGCACGGCGCGCGTGCCGTGCACCTGGCCCGCGGTCGCGAGCGCCGCGGCGCCGAGTACCAGGCGCTGGAGCAGGCGGGCGCGGTTCTCGGCGACCGCCTGCGGGTCGTCGCCGGTCGAGCGACCCAGGTTGAGCGTGTCGAACGGGGGGGCGCTCACGCCGCCGATCCGGGTGGAGAACGCGAGCACGGAGCCGCCGCCACGCACGACCCAGCACGGCACGCGCGCGGCGGAGTCGTAGACGGGAACGGGCAGGGGAGGCGCGCTCATGACCGGCGCAACCTACCGGCCGTCGGGCCGTCGGGCAACCCCGTCACGTCTAGGCGCGGAGGAGCCGTGACGCCGAGGATCGGCCGCGCGCACGCCGCCGGACTCGCGATCCTGCTCGGGCTGATCCCGGCCCTGTGCGCATCGGGCTCGCCGGCGAGCGCCGCCGCCCGCGCCTCCCGCACCGCCATCGCTCCCGCCGTCCCCACCGCCGGGGGCGGATCGATCGCCGTCGTCGGCACGCGCCGCATCTCCCGCGCGGATTTCGAGCGCGCCGCCTCCGACGCGATCGCGGCGTACGAGCGGCTGCGGGGCTACCAGCCGAACGAAGACGTCGAGCGCGTGATCCGCCGGCAGGCGCTCGAGCGCATGATCCGGACCGAGCTGCTCGTGCTGGAAGCGAAGAGGCAGCGGATCGCGGTGAGCGAGTCCGAAGTGGATGCCGAGTTCCGCAAGCACCCGTTCTTCAACGAGGCCGGCCACTTCGATGCCGCGCGGTTCGCGAAGGTGAAGGCCGCCAACTCGCCCGAGTATCGCGCCTCCGTCGCGGAGATCCGCGCCGAGCTCGCCGGCCGGAAGCTGGGGCAGCAGATCGAGCAGCAGTACGCGCCCGATCCCGCGAAGCTGCGCGCCGACATCGAGCGTGGCCTGACGCGCGCCACGCTCGAGTACCTCGCGCTGCGCGCGAGCGAGTTCGATGGACGCTTCGCGGAGCCGCGCGAGCGCGACATCCTCGACTATTACGCGAGCCACGTCGGGGATTTCGAGCGCGTGCAGCGAGCCGAGCTGAGCGTGATCCAGATCGGCGAAGCCACGAGCGCCCGGCGCAAGGCGGTCGCCGACAGCCTGATCGCCGCGATCCAGGGCGGGACCACGTTCGAGGGGGCGAGCGCGGGCTACGGCGGAGCGCGCTCGAAGATCCTCGTCACGCCCAAGGATTTCCCGGCATACTGGCAGGGGGACGAGGCGACCCGCGCCCAGGTGTTCCGCACGGCGCCGGGCGCGCTGCTGCCGGCGCCGGTCCCGGGGCGCGACGGCTTGCTGATCGTGCGTGTCGATCAAGTGCATCCCGCCGGAGTGGCGCCGCTGCGCGAGGTCGCGCGCGAGATCCGGCGCCTGCTGCGCGAGCAGACGCGATCGGGAACGCTCGATCGCGAGCTGCGCGCGGAGTACGAGAGCCGGAAATCGATGCTCAAGACCCCCGCCTACAAGGTGCGCTGGGCGGTGATCGACACCGGGAACGTCGAGGCCGACGAGCCCACGCCGGCGGATCTGGAGAGCTACTACCGCGGGCACCTCGCGGACTACAGCGCCTACGACGCCGCCAGCGCCTCGATCCGGACGCGCGGCCTGAACGAGGTGCGCGGGGAGGTGCGCGCGCACTGGAGGGTTGATCGGCGGCTCCAGCTCGCGCGCTTGCTGACGTCGCGGCTCGAGCAGGCCTGGCGGCAAGGACGCCGCGACCGGAGCGCCGAGGCCGAGGCGAGCAGCGTGCACGAGGCGGGGCCGGTCGAGCTCGGGGCCGCGGTCGACACCGGGATCGTGGCCAGCATCATCAGCGACTCGCTGCAGATGCGCCAGGGCGCGCTAGGCACCGGCGTCGCCCAGGTACCCGACGGCTCGACGCTGGTGTTCGACGTCTACCAGGCGATCAAGGACTACGTGCCGAGCTTCGAGCAGTACCGGCGCTCGCGCCGGAGCGAGCAGGAGGCGAAGCGCGTCGAACAGGAGGAGCAGCAGGCGCGCGCCATGTACGAGCGGGACCCCGGACGGTGGGCGAGCGGACGGGCGGTGCATTTCGGGGAGATCACGGTCCCGACTCCCGACCTGCTCACGGTGCCGCTCACGCACAAGGAGGTGGAGACCTATCACCTCCGGCACCTCGACCAGTACTCGGCGCCGGAGGAGATCCGCGTGCGTCACATCCTCGTGAGTCCCGACGGCTCAGGCCCGGCGGCGGATGCCGCGGCGCGCCGCAAGGCGGAGGACCTGCTGCAGCGGCTCAAAGCCGGCGAGGATTTCGCCGAGCTCGCCCGGCGCTACTCCGATGATCCGCCCACGCGCGACAAGGGCGGGGATCTGGGGTTCTTCGGACGCGGCGCCATGCTCGAGCCGTTCGAGCGGGCGGCATTCGCGCTCAAGCCGGGCGAGATGAGCGGCGTCGTGAAGACGGAGGCCGGCTACCACATCATCAAACTCGTCGACCGGCTGCCGCTCGTGGCCGAGCCGCTGGAGCGGGTCTACCCCAACGTCGGCGCGGACGCCGCCACCGAAAAGGCCGAGCGCATCGTCGCGGCGCGCTGCGACAGCATCATGCGGCTGGCGCACACGCCGGCGCGGCTCAAGGCTGTCGGCAAGCAGCTCGGTCTGGACAGCGAGCGGCGCGACTTCAACCTCGGCGATATCGACAACCTGCCGAAGGACGTTCAGCGCTACGTCAGGGCGATCGCCGAGCTCGAGCCCGGCGACGTGCTGCCGCGCACGCTGCCCGTGAAGGGCGTTGGCGCGAGGATCGCGTGGCTCGACAGCATCGGGCCGGCGCGGGCGGCGGACTGGTCCCAAGTCCGGGACCGGGTGATCGACGAATACCGCCGCCGCGCCGTGGCGCGGGCGCTGCAGGGGAAGCGCGCCGAGCTCGATTCGCTGATGGCGGCGGGCTGGTCCGCGGACAGCGTCGCGGCGCTGTGGGGCGGGTTCGAGCGCCTGACCGGCCTCGCGCCCGGGAAGGGAATCGTGGGCCTCGGCGGCCGCGCCCAAGTCGACTCGCTGGTGTTCGGCGGCGACAAGCCGCCGGCGCTGCCGGTGGGTGAGTTGAGCGGCTGGGTTCAGCTCGACCGCGGCCTCGTGCGCGTGAGGCCGGTGAAGCGGGCGAAGCCCGGAGCCGACGCGGTGTCGGCGAAGCTCGAGAGCCAGCGCAGGCTGTCGCTGGAGCACGGCCTTCAGGATTACTTCGCGCGGCTCGCGTTGTCGTACCCGGTCCACATCCTCGACTCGGACCTCGCCGAGGTCTCGTTGCCGCCGGTGCCCGAGCCGACTCCCTGACGAGCCGTGCGGAATGAACGGCGCGGCGCGTGGCGCGCTGCAGTGTGCACCGCGGCGTGCCCGCGGCTGCCGTCAACTCGCACAATGCCTGGGCCCGGGCGGGGCCGGCGAGTGGTATGGTCCGTGCAGCTCGAGATCGATTCTGCTTGGGGGCGAGCGGCCGCGCCGGTGAGGGCGTGCCTCACGCTCCGATCGAACCGCTCCCCTCGTGGCAGGAGCCGCGAACGGGTGAGCACTGGGCAGGATTTCTGGCGAAGGACTCATGACGATGCCCTCCCTCGATCCCGTCTCACCCGGCTCACCGCGACGCATCGTGCTGATCGATTTCGATTGGCAGGACGCCGACTTGCTGCCGGAGCTGCTGCGCCATCCCGGCGTGGACGTGCGGCTCGTGGCCGGGCCGAGCGCCGACGATCCCGGCGTGCGAGTGGCGGAGCTGTGCGGCGTCCCGCGGACGCTGGAGCTCGCGGATCTCGCGCGCGAGCGGTTCGACCTCGCGTTGCTCGGCGAGCGGAGCTCGCGGCGCGAGCTGGTCGCGGGCGTGCTCGAGGCGCTCGACCTGCCGCTCGTGTCGCCGCGGGCGTTCGTCGGAGACATGCGGGGCGTGGAGCGGCGGCATCCGCAGGCGCCGGCGGCGAGCACAGCCGAGCTCGGCGGCGACGACATGGCCACGCTGATCGACCTCGCGATCCCCGATCTCGAAGCCTCCGGAGTCACCAGGCGGGAGGAGGTCGCCGCGGCGCCCCGCGGCCGGTCCATGCCGCGGCCGATCGACAGGGAGGGGCTCGAGGCCATGATCGTCGAGCTCGCTCGCGAGACCGGCGCGTCGGCGGCAGCGCTGCTCGTCAAGCGCGGGGGGACGCTGGAGCGCGAGGCCGGGACCGGACCCGACGATCCGCTGCTGCGCTCGCTCGGTGAGGCGGCGCTGGAGCTCGATGCGCCTCAGGTCGTGTGGCGCGCGGGTACCACCCCGATGCGCCTGTGGGGGGCATGGCCGTTCCGTTCCGCCGACCACACGGCGGTGCTGCTGGCGGGAGGCCTGCCGTCCGACCGCGAGGCCGGGAGCTGGGAGCAGGCGACGGCGGGACTGCGCGAGGCGTGGGAGCGGGACGCGGCGGAGATCGCGCGTTCTCCCGAGCATCGCTTCCGGAACGCCTGGCTCACTCCGGCCGAGTTCCGGAGCCGCATCCGGCTGGCGGTGGAGCGGCATCAGCGCGATGGCCTGCGGTTCGCGATCCATCGCCTGCACCTCGGCGGGCGCCCGGGCGCAGTCGAAGCGCTGTGCCGGCGCCTGCCCGACCATCTTCGCGGCGGCGACTGCCTCTGCCATCCCGCGCCGGGGGTGGTGCTGCTTCTGCTCGCGGGATCCCAGGCCGAGTTCGCGCCGGTGCGCGCCCGGCTCGAAGAGGTGTGGGGGCAGTGCTGCGGCGGGCCCGGCGAGCCGCCGCCGCCGATCGGGGACGAGCGCATCGAGCTCATCTCCCGCGCCGACGCGGACGTGTTCGTGTCCGCTGCCTCGGGCTGGCTCGCGGCGCGATAGACAGTCCGGCGCGATCGACGGTCGGCCGCGCGGCTCATCGCCGCCGGGCATGCGGTTGACCTCGTTCGGGGCGGTCATGTAATGCTACGCCGCCGTCCAGGAGGCCAGTCCCCGAGGTGACCCGCCCGATTCGCAGGCTTGCGCCCGAAACCGCTTCGCGCATCGCCGCGGGCGAGGTGGTCGAGCGGCCGCTGTCGGCGCTCAAGGAAGTCGTGGAGAACGCGCTCGATGCCGCGGCGCGCTCGATCGAGATCCGGGTGGAGCGCGCGCTCGATCACGTGTTCCAAGTCGCGGACGACGGGGAGGGCATCGCGTCCACTGAGCTCGAGCTCGCGCTCGAGCGTCATGCCACGAGCAAGATCGGCTCGCTCGACGAGCTGGACCGGCTCACCTCGCTCGGGTTCCGCGGCGAGGCGCTCCCCAGCATCGCGGCGGTGAGTCGCCTGCGGATCACGAGCCGCGCCCGCGGCGCCGACGAGGCGGCGTGCCTGGCGGTCGATGCCGGTACCCTCGTCTCCCGCGGGACCGCGGCACGCGCGCCGGGTACGACCGTCGAGGTCCGCGAGCTGTTCTTCAACACCCCCGCGCGCCGGAAGTTCCTGAGCTCGGCCACCGGCGAGCTGCGCGCCGCGCTGCGCATGGTGGAGTGCTATGCGCTCGCGTTTCCCGAGGTCGCGTTCCGGTTCCTGGTCGACGAGCGGGAGCGGCTCGACTGGCCGGCTGCCGCATCGCATCGAGAGCGGGCGCGCGCGATCTGGGGCGTGCGCCACGCGGACCAGCTGATCGAGGCCGCGGGCGGGCGCGACGGATTCGAGGTCGAAGCGCTGCTCGGGCTTCCGGAGCATGCGCGCACGACGCGCGAGGGGCAGGTGTTCCTCATCAACCGCCGCTGGGTGGCGAGCCCGATGCTAGGTCAGGCGCTGCGCAAGGCCTACGGCAACCTGCTCCCGAACGGGCGCTACCCGGCGGCGACCGTGTGGCTGTCGGTTCCGCCGGAGCGGCTGGACGTGAACGTGCACCCCACCAAGCGCGAGGTGCGCTTCGCCGACGACGGGCCGGTGTTCTCGCTGGTCGCGGGGGCGTGTGCGCGGCCGCTCGCGCAGCTCCACCCGCCGTTCACGGTGGTGCGCGGCGGCGTCGCCGAGCCGCGCTGGGCCGACAGGGTGCGCGAGCGGCCCGGGCAGGAGTCGCTGCGGCTCGGGTCCGGCGCCTTAGGCAGCGCCGAGCGGACCGCGGCCCCGGCGCCGCCCGCTCCCGGCGAGCGAGGCCCGGCGCCGCCCGCCGGCGAGGAAGCCGGCGCGGCGCCGGGCGCCGGCCGCAGCTCCGCGGCCGGCGCCCAGGAGCCCGAGCTGTGGCAGCTGCATCGCACGTACATCCTGGCGCCGGTGCGCGGCGGGCTCGTCATCATCGACCAGCACGCGGCGCACGAGCGGATCCTGTACGAAGCCGCCCGCGCCCGGCTCGAAGGCGCGCGCACCGCGGGGCAGCAGCTCTTGTTCCCGGCGATCGTGGATCTCACGCGCAGCCAGTTCGACCTGGTGCTGGAGCTAGGCCCATGGCTGGAGCAGCTGGGCTGGAGCCTCTCCTTGCTCGGGCCGCCCACCGTCGTGATCCAGGGAATGCCCGCCGACGTGCGGCGCGAAGATCCCGGCGCGTTCCTGCAGGACGTGCTCGACGAAGTCTCGGAAGACGCCTCGCGGCACCCCCACGAGGACGTGGCCGAGCGCCTGGCTCGCTCCTACGCATGCCACGCCGCGATCAAGGCGGGCGATCCGCTCACGCAGGCCGAGATGAGCGGGCTCGTCGACCGGCTGTTCGCCACGTCGCTCCCGCACGGCGATCCGCACGGGCGCGTGACGTTCGTGCAGCTTGACCTGGACGAGCTGCATCGCCGCTTCGGGCGCGGCTGACCAGAGCCTCGATGGGTTCGGGCATCGAGGCGCGGGCGAACGTGGCGGCATTCGGCGTCCGGGGCCGATCGTGCGCGTGATCGCGATCGTGGGCGCGACGGCCACGGGCAAGACCCGCGTGGCCGAAGCGGTGGCGGTAGTACTCGGGGGCGAGGTCGTGTGCGCCGATTCACGGCAGGCGTTCCGGGAGCTCGAGATCGGCACCGGCAAGCCGCTGCCCGGCGAGCGGGCGGCGCTTCCGCATCACCTGTTCGAGGCGCTCGAGCTGGGACAGCGCGCGAGCGCCGGGTGGTGGGCGCGCGCGGCGGCCGAGACGTGCCGGGCGATCGATGCGCGCGGGCGCCCGGTGGTCCTGGTGGGGGGGTCCGGGCTCTACGTGCGCGCGTTGCAGCGCGGGATCGCCTCCGAGCCGCCGCACGACACCGCGCTGCGCGGGCGACTGATGGAGGAGGCGCGGGCGCTGGGCGTCCCCGCGTTGCACGAGCGGCTGCGCCGCGCGGATCCGGAGATCGCGGGGCGGGTCGCCCCCAGCGACACGCAGCGAGTGACGCGGGCGCTCGAGGTGTGGATGGCGAGCGGCCGCCCGATGTCGTGGTGGCGGCGCGAGCGGCCCGGCCAGGCGCTCGACGCCGAGTGGCGCTCGATCGAGCTCACGCTGGAGCCGCATGCGCTCGCCGCCCGGATCGCGGAGCGCACTCGCGACATGTTCGAGCACGGGCTCGTCGACGAGACGCGCGCGCTCGTGGCCCGCGGTCGCGGGCCGGCGCTGCGCGCGCTGCATGCGGTGGGCTACGACGAAGCGCTCGACCTGATCGAGCGGTACCTCGATCGCGCCGCCGCGGAATCGCAGACCAACCGGCGCACGCGCCAACTCGCCAAGCGCCAGCGCACCTGGTTCCGGCACCAGATCGAGGCCGTTCGGCTGGACGCGGGAGCGTGCGACGCCGAAGCGCTCGCGGCGCGGACCCTGGAAGCGGCGACCGCGTAGCGTCGCTAGCCCGCTGTAACCGGCCCCGGCGTGCGCGCCGCGCCGGGCCCGGAGCCGCTCGCGGGCACCGCGGGCGCGCGATTGACAGTCACGGTGCCGCTGGCTAGTGTCCCACATTGGTTCCGGCCCGGAACCAGAGCTCCGGGCGACACCCAAGCATGATGCGGGCATAGCTCAGTTGGTAGAGCGCGAGCTTCCCAAGCTTGAGGTCGCGGGTTCGAACCCCGTTGCCCGCTCCATCGTTTCGACTCGCGCCGGCGTCGCGTCCAGCGGCGGCCGGCGCGTCGATTGTGCCGCCGTCGTGTTCACCAGCCAGACGAGAATGTCCGCTCCAGTCGTCGCGATCATCGGCCGCCCCAACGTCGGCAAGTCCACGCTGTTC